>Ga0209465_10000821_pt1 | contig 14237 bp, 18 predicted proteins | sample PanSoiPlot1MoBio_FD_188321 | JGI IMG/M metagenome (GOLD analysis project Ga0209465, IMG submission 188321) | Tropical forest soil microbial communities from Panama analyzed to predict greenhouse gas emissions - Panama Soil Plot 1 MoBio (SPAdes)... | ecosystem: Environmental > Terrestrial > Soil...
GCCACCGTCGCGCTCGACCTGGCCGCGCACCACGTTCTCGAACGGGTCGATGCGGTTGCGGTCGTCGGTCTCGGCCAGATAGCCAACCTGCAGCACGTCGCTGGTGTCCTGCAGCCAGGGCGCAACAACGCTGAGATCGTGCCGCGTCATCATCGGCGTGGGCAGGCACACCACCTCGACGATTAGCCAGCACTGCTTCAACCCGTCGTTGATCAATCGATGCGCCGTCGGCACATCGAACGGACCCAGAATCTCGAAACGCTCGCCGAAACCGCTCAGCCCGGTGTTCTCGAGGTCCTGGTAGATCTGGGTTTCGAGCTCGGCATACGTGAACGCTTCGAGGTTCTGATAGAGCGTGCCCACGCCAGGGTCGGCCAGTGGCGGCAGCGCCCAGGCCAGGTCGGGCGTGATCAGACCCTGCGCAGGGTCGTACGCCTGCACATAGCGATTGCGGTCGGTCTGCTGCACGGCCTGCGGGCGGTAGAGTGGGCGGTCGATCAACTGGTCCTGCTGCGGGATACCTGATTGGATGGGGTAGGCCTCGCAGTACAGGTGCGTCAGGTCGCTCGTGGCAGCACCTGGGCCGCTGGTCGCGCGTACGTCATAACTGTCTGGGCCGATGTAGGGTCCTGACTCGACGCAAAAGGTGGAGCGGTACTGTGCCAGGCTAGGCATACGAGACGACCGCCTCCAGGGTGGTGATGTCCAGGCGCCGCAGAGCGCCCGTGGAATCGATGACGTACAGGCCGTGGTCGGTCTTCGCGAACAATCGCAGCGTGCCGGCCGCGGGCGTCGCCGGATTGCTGGCTTGCTCGGTCAGGTCGAAGAACGTCGAGACGGCCGGTGTCGCCCAGACGGTGGCGTAGTCAGTCGCGCTAGTCTTCTGCAGCACCTGCCCGGTGGTGCCACCGGTCGGCACACCCGCGCCCGTCGCGCCGGTTGGCCCGGTCGGACCCGTCGCGCCGGTGGCACCCTGGGCGGCCATGAGCTGCCACGGTGCAGCCGGCGGCGCGACCCCGAGCGTCACGTTGCTGGGCGCGTAGTAACTCGAGCCCTGATAGGACACCGCGTCGTTGGAGACGTACGTGGTGCTCGCGCTCCACGTGCCGCGCCACTGTGGTGCACCGCCGGGCGGACCCTGAATGCCCTGCACGCCTTGAATGCCCTGATCGCCCTGGGGGCCGACCGGTCCCGGCGGACCCGTGGCGCCGACGTCACCCTGCGGCCCCTGCAGGCCTGGCGGACCTGGCGGACCAGTCCATGGGGGGGGAGCGTCAGGCACCAGCGGCGGACCCGGACTGTAGGGCGGAACGGGCGTGTAGGGCGGCGCGACTTCGGTCATTTCACCACCACATCGCGTAGGCGCGCGAGTTCGCAGCCAGCCCAGGCACATACTCAAGTTGCAGCGCGAGAGAGCCAAGCCACCTGAGCGTGGTTGGCACAATATCGAGGTTCAAGACGAGAGACGCCATCTGATCGCCAGCCAATGCCCCGCTCGGAATGACGTACTCCACGTTCAGGGCCTCCTGCCCCAGGCGTCGCTCTGAGGATGGCACCAGATCAAGGTTGAGTCCTTCGGCACCGAGTTGGCGATCGGTCACCGCACGGTAGCCCCAACTTCGAGCGCGTTGACCGCCGCTGCAGTCCAGGCTGCTGAGGTGTTCGGGTCCGTTTCATATCGAGCCGTGACGTACACCGGTGTCGCAGTGAGCGATACGGCTGTCGCTTCGTTGGTGATCGCACCGCTCTTCAGCGTCGGACCAATCGAGCCGCCGCCAGCGTCCGAGTTCTGGGCTAGCAGAATGACTTCAGCCACGTTGATGCTCTGCACCACCACCGGAATATCTGAGAGCGCGTACAAATCACGATTGCCGACGGTCGATGACGCGTTGTATTGCAGCAACGACGGAGGGAGTTCGTTGACCTGGGAATAGTTCGCCCCGGTATCGGTGCCGCCGCGCGTCCACTGGGTGGAGCTGCCAGCCCCGTTCGGTATGAGCAGGATGACGCGTCCGTCTCCAGGTCGCCCGTTGTTCACGGTGCCGTTGGTGTCGTTGATCGCGATATCGTCGATGCCGATGTACTGACCGTTGATGGTGGCGTTCGAGCCCAGGCTATTGACCTGGCCAAGCAGCAGCGATTGGGTATTTACGTTCGACGTGTTGGAGTTGTCGCCCGAGAAGTTGATGACGCGGTTTCCGTCCAACCACACCTCCGTGGTTCCGGTGGTAGTCGTCAAGATCTGCGTTCGCCACTCGATCACATGCCAGGTGTCTGCGGAAAGCGCCGTGGTCGCCGTGCCCAGCACCGTGCCAGTAATGTTCGGACCCAGACGAATGCGCAGCAGTCCATCACTACCAAGATACGTAAGTGTTGTCTGCACACCTGCCGCGGAATCCAGCACCTGGCCGATCATGGTTTCGGTCGTCGACTGGTAGCCGTGGATCAGGAACGCGAAGCGCGCCCAGACGTCCGTCTTGGCCGCACCGAAGTTGTAGCCCTTGTAGGCTTGCGCGCCAGCACTGCCGGTGGTCCCGTTATAGGCTGCCTTCAGACAGTACGCGCCCGCGCGCGGGGTTGGAACGGTAGAGACGACCGAGATGGTGCCCGGCGATGCACCGCCGGTGGTTGTCGCTCCGGCTTCGGCCACGTCGCCGGTCTCATAACCACAGGTCAGGATGCGCGTCATCAGAACCTGGTCCCGCCCAGACTGAGCGTCACTCGCTGGATCGTCGCCACCGAGTTCACAGTGATGCGCAGCCAATCGCCTTTATTGAGCGTGGTGGTCCAGCCCGAAAGCGTGGTGTCCTCGACTTTCTGTGCGCCTGAGAGCGTCGGCAGCGCACTCGCACAGATCGACGCGGCACTCCCCGGAAACGTGGCGTACGGTGCCTTCAGGATGTCCAGCACCACGCTGCCGCTCTGGTCGGCCATCAACCGCATACTCGCCAGAGTCAGGTTGTAGGGCACCTCCACGTCGAGCTTGGCACCCGTCGTGAGCACCGCACCGCCACCGTCGACGACCAGGTCGACGCCACCGTCTCCCGTATTCCCCGATGGTCCTTGCGGCCCGGCAGGACCCTGTGGACCTGTCGCGCCTGTTGGTCCTGGGTCGCCCTGCGGGCCAGCCGGTCCCTGTGGCCCAATCCACGGCTCGGGGTAGTCCGGAACGAACGGCTCAACCGGCGGCGGCACCGTATCGGTCCCTACCAGTGGCGGAGCGACTATCGCACCAATCGGCTGGAGTGGCGGTGCATAGACCACCGTGACAGGCGTCAGACGCGGCGTCTCGGTCATGCTGCTACGCTTCTCGTGGCGTGGCCGACCCGACCCGCGTCCAGGGTTTTCTGACTGGGTTCACCCCCACCAACGTCCAGGCTGGTGAAGTCCTGGCGATGCTGGTGGCCTGCACCGAGGGGCAGATTCGCAGCGTGGTCGCCGCGGTCTCGGCCGCCGGCGGCTCCGGCACCACGATCGTCGACGTACAGATCAACAACCAGAGCCTGTGGACGGACCCAGCGAACCGCCCGACGATGACCGGCGGCACGGCCGGACGCTTCACCGGCGGGCGGTTGCCCAATCGCCGCGCGGTGAGAGTCGGCGACGTGGTGCGCATCGTCGTCGCCGCGGCCGGCACCCACGCTGGCGTGGTGGCTACCGTGGCACTGGAAGAGCCGCAACGTCAGCCACCCTCCGCCCTTTCCGCTTGATCACGATCGACGGTCGGTCTCTGGCACCCGCTGATATGGCCCTGTCGCGCGCGAGAACCGCGTCCTCGACCGCGCGGTAGGCGCGGATGTACTCCGCTTCGGTTACGTCGCCCAGCGCGCGCATGGCCTCATCCTTGGGCAAGGCCAGGAACTGCTCGCCATCCAGCACATCCGGCGTGCCACCTGTTTGCTGGTCTAGGCAGTAGCCGTCGCGCTGGATGTGCCGAATCGATTTGTCCAGCAGTAGCGAGCGCACCACGACGATCTCCGCCTCGGACTGGCAGTAGCGACGAGTGCCGTCCTGCAGGATCAGCCGGTAGTAGCCCGGTCCGAAAGTGCAGTCGGCGCGGTGCGCGGTGCGCGGTGGTGAAACGGCGACCAGCTCGCTCACGTCTCGGGTTCGGGTTGTGGCTCTGGCGGAGCTTCAGGCTGGTCGTCGTCTTCCGGTTCTTCGGGTGGGTCGGGCATCGGCGGGATCGTCCTCATGTTGGTGTCACGGTCGAATCAGCGCTGACGATGCTGTAGCCAGAGCCGCTCGAGCTCGCGCGGTAGTGCTGCAGCACGCCGTGCGTACCAGTGACGACCACTACACTATGGTTGAGCACCTGGGTCGGGTCATTCACGTGCGTGCCGTAGCTGGTCGTCGGGCCAATGTCGACCGACGAGTCGCTCAACACCGACGTCGTCCATGTGACCGTCGCCTGACCGGCGCCCGCCGTCGCGCTGAGCACGGTCAGACCTGGCGGCGGCATCTGCTCAAGCGGGCGGGTGCCGAGGCCTTGCGCTCCGTTTGTGGCGTCCGCTGGCCAGTTGCCCGGTCTCGGCTGGCCGTTCTCGTTGCCCCTCCAGTCCACCGGGGTGTGGGTCCACAGGCCGCCGGCGTTGCCGGTTTGCGTCACTACTGCCATCGGTCTGCTTCCTACGCTGGCGGGGTTGTTTGGGGCATGGCTCCGGAGTTGGCGGTGGCTTCGGTGGTGGCGACTCCCGAGGCGGGTGGTTCGAGTGAGCCCGGACTAACCACTTCTCGAAAGGAGTCCGAATCATCGAACGTCTGCTCGCCCTCCACCGTGAAGCCGGCCGCCAGGTACGCTTCGGCGTTGGCCGCGGAGCCGACGAACGTGTCGCCGTCCGGACGCTTATAGGTGAAAAACAGATTGCCCGGCGGCGTGCCGAGTGGCGCGCCCTGCTCGGCCTGCGCCGCCTGCAGCCATGCGCTTGCTTCTGCCATTTTCTTACCTCAACGTCTCCTTGCTTCGCGCATCGGGTCGTAGCCGCGACCGCGCGTCAGTTTCGCATCGAGCTCTTCCATGCTCATACCGGTCTCGACACCGGCCAGGTTGCCGTCGGACGCTGCGCCCTTCGACTCGGGCTTGATGGGCGGCAAGCGCATCTTGAGCCCGGTTTGCGCCTTGGCGTCCTCGAAGATCTCCTCCAACTCGGCAGTGCTGCGTTCGCTGAAGGGGTTGTCCTGGTCCTCGTCGAGCACGTACTGCGGCACGCGCTGGGCAATGCGGCGAATGGCCGTGATCAACGAAGCGCGCTTCTTCTGCTCGAGGATGACACCCGGTCGGATCTCGTCGACCCATTCGCGACTTTCGGGCGGGCGCAGGAAGACGAAGCCCAGGTCCTCGTACATGGTGCGGTTGTACGGGTCGCTCTGGAGCTGGACGATGTCGCCGTCCGGTCTTCGATACCAGGCTAAGGGAAAGTTGTAGGTGAGCCCGGTCCTGGGCTGGGCACCTCCGGTAATTGGCGCGGCGCGCTGCTCCAACCGCTCGAGCAGCGACGCGCCCTGATCCGTCTGCGTCGCCATCTAGCCGATGCCCTTGGCCCACACGCCGAACGTCGGCCGCATCATCTGGTGGCCGTAGATCACCTCGCTGGCCAGCTTCCAGGTGAAGAAGTCGATGTCGTAGAACAGGTGCATCTTCGGGCTGCGCTGGACGATCAACGCGAGCGCTTCGCGCTGAAATGCGAAGTTGTTGGCCTGGCCGCCCGCCGGCTTCACCAGGTTGGTGGTGACGAACAGGTTCATGCCGTACATGTCACCCAGGCTGCCCGTGACGGCCGGCTTGGGGTTGCCGACGTACAGCGCGTTGCTCCAGCGGTCGAGGCCGATCTTGTTGGCTTTCTCGGCTGGCGACATGATGAAGAAGCGATCGTCGGCCGGTGCGTCCGCATCATCCAGGTACTGGTTCGAGCGGATGACATCCACGTCGGCGAGTGCGGTGCCGAGGGTGCCGACCGTCTGGGTAAAGCCGGCCACGTCCGCGGCGAGTTTGGAGTCGATGTCGCGCGCGATGGCGTAGCCCATCTTCATCTGGTACTCGTTCTGCACGTCGACGATCGATTGCACCTTGACGATGTCCTCGATGCCTACTGCTGCGTAGGACCATATGTTGCACTGACCCGGACCTTTCGGCCCGGAGTGGACTATCTCTTCATTCCGGCAGCGGAGGCTGTCGGAAGCGGGGCGCTGGTGCGGGCGTATCGTTGGGCGTCTCACCCGCTAGTCTCTGAACCTTCTCGACTACTCGGCCATCGGCCGGCCCTGTCGAGCTTGGCTGCGGATTCCCATGCATCGGATGTCGGCGCAAAAACAACGCGATCTCTCGCTGCTCGTCGGTGTAGCGCAGATGCGAATCTCGACTCTGTGCGATGTCGATGAAACGCAATAAATGAATCGCCTGCTCTCGCTTGGTCACCAGATACGGCGTGACGACATCCAGGACGCGGCGCGCCCCGACGAAGCTCATCACCGAAATATGCCGTTGCGGTCGCTTGCCCAATCGCGTGGGGTTCACCCGCTTGGGGTCGCGCAGGTAGTAATGCTTCGCACCGATGAGCGTGAGCAACTGGGAAACGTGGTCGCAGGTGGGCGCGTCCGTGTGCGAGACAGCAATCAACGGGCGATAGCGTTCGGGCTCCCGCTCGTGATTGCGAAGTCGCCGCGTGTTGGGTCCGTCCGGCTTCCACTTCCAAATGCTCCGATAGAGCGTGATTGATCCTTCGCCGTCCAGGAAGCCAGCGAGCCACGCCGCGTCCGCTTCGTTCACTGCGGTCAATGTGCGGCATGTTCGTTGTCATCTGGTTGATGTTTAGGGTTCCCGACAGTTCACCCCGTGTTTGTCACTCTCGCCTCAGGCGGCGAGACGTGCCCCCATAACTGTTCGGTCGAGGGTAATGGTCGTAGCGGTCTCTGCCACCGTCTCATAGACGATCGCGGTGTTCTCTGTCTTTGCCCGTGCGGCAACATTGCCAATCGATGCAACTTTGACAGACTTGCCTACACTCGCATCGTCTTCATAGCCCCGATTGACGCATTTGGCAAAAACAAGATTAGACTCTGTTGCTCGCAGTACTTGCTTCGACCAGATGTCAGGACTGAAAACGCCGTCAGCAATAGTCTTATCCACGAACTCTGAGGCCCCAGTGGCCATGTTAGCGTATTCCTTTCAGCGCTCTATTAGTGCTAGTTACTAACAGAGAGATCAGCGCTGTTGCTGCCGGATGTCGATCCCGCGCTCCAGACGCACACGAACGCCGGGTCGTGGCCGGCCCTTGTCGTCGAAGTAGCGGTCGTATTCCTCGAGCGTCATGGCGGCGACCTGGGCGTCCGTGATCTCGCGGTACGCCTGCGCAGGTCCACCGTCTAGCTCGGGGCTCTGCTCGCTTCCGACAGTCGATGACAGCTCCACTTTTCTCAGCGCCGGCTCGCGTTTGCGAACCTCGTCCTCGAGCCCGTGGCGTAACGCAGACTCATGAACGGCCTGGAGATACGCGGAAAAACCTTCGGCGGGCGTGCCGCCGGGCGCGTACGTCCTGCCCTGGACGTCTTTCTGGACGGCTTCGGGCAGCGTGGATTGGAACGCCGTAATGGCTTGCATGTACGGGTTCAGCGCGACCTGCGTCTGGGCCTCGAGCGCCTGACGCTGGGCTTGCAGGTCGGTGGCGGCGTACTGGCCAAGGGCGTACAGATCGCCGCGGTCGAAGGCCTCGGCTTTCTGTCGCTCGACGGCTTGCCGCTGCTGGTCCTCGAGCATCTGGCGCGCGCGCTTGTTGCCCAGGTCGCCGATCAGACCAGCCAGGACATCGTCGCGCGAGAGGTCCTCGCGCGGGAGGTTCTTCGTGAGCAACGCGAGCATCTCCTTGGGATCGGCGGATGCTCTGAGTTGCTCGAGCCATTCGGGCGATGCGGGGGGCTCCGGTGAGAGGACTGGCTCGCCGGAGTCCTCCGCGGACGCGTCAGAGGGGGGAGGCGTGACCTCGGCGTCTCCGGGAGGGGGCGTCTCGGTTGGCTGTTCTGACGCGCGCTGACCACGTCTACGCGGCGGAGGCTTCGGCGACGTGGCCGGCTCAGCAGGAGCTGCCTCCAACTCGTCGAGCAGATCGGGGTGGATGCCGCGCGTGGTCATCGTCACGACTTCTTGCCTATGGGCTTCGCTCTGGACTGACGTAACGCGGCGGCCACCGCCTGCTTCTGGGGATGGCCGGCCGCAATCATCTCTTTGATGTTGCTACTGATCGTCGCTTGAGATTTCCCCTTCTTTAACGGCATCTCAACGTACCAGCCATACAATAGGGCCGACGGTTGCTACAAACAACCGCCGGCAACACCAAGGAGGATGTAACTCCCTGATGCACATCGATTCTAGTCTTGAGCTCCGCTTCTGGCGTCGCGTCCGCGTTGGCGACGACTGCTGGACGTGGTTGGGAACTGTCAAGAGGCCGAGCGGCTATGGTGCCTTTCACATCGGCAAACTGAGGTACGTCGCCGCCCATCGCTTTGCCTGGGAAATCACGTACGGAGAGATTCCGACTGGATTGGACGTCTGCCACCATTGCGATAATCCGCCATGCGTCCGACCTGATCACCTGTTCGTCGGTACAGCTTTCGACAACATGCAGGACCGGCATCGCAAGGGGCGAACGCGCGTGGCGATTGGTGAACGGCAGCACGCCGCGAAGTTGAGCGCGGCGGCAGTACGTGCCATACGGGCGCGGTATGGGAGGGACGGAAACACATATTCCACGCTCGCTGCCGAATATCAGGTGATGCCAGGCACCATCGTCCATGTAGTCAAGCGGCGGAGTTGGCGTCACATCATCCCTTGATCTGGCCAAAGGTCGAGGGCGCGGTGAAGCTGGGGAGCGTATTGCGGATTTGCGCCAAAGAATCCGCAGGATCAAGGCCGTATTTCTCGCTCATGCCTTGAAGAATCATGCTCTGCGTGCTCGGCGCCGACCTGAGGAAATCTGCCGAATTGATCTTGTTCGGAGTGGGGATGCCCTCGAGCACCGAGTTGACGCTGGCCTGATTGGCACCTGGGTTGCGGATGTCGTCGATCATCTGCTGCATGTAGGCCATGCCCGTGTTCGGGCCCGTGCCGCCGGCGGTGCCCACGCCCTGCACCGTGTTAGGTGCGCTGAATCCAGCAACGCCCTGGCCGCCGAGCACGCGGCCGAGCTGGCCGAGCACCTGCTGCTGGCGGAACGGATTCGCCTGGAGTGCCGCGGCCGCGTTGATCGCGTCGAGTTGCTGGCGGTACGTCTGCTCCTGAGCCGCGAGCGTGCTAGTGCCAGCGCCTGGACCCGCGCCCGTGCCTGCTTGGAAAATCGGGTTGCCATTGGCGTCGACCTGGGGCGTGTAGCCGTACAGCGTGGCCCAGTTCTGAGCCGTCTGGTTGCGCTGGGCGATGATGTCGGCCTGCTGCTTGATGGCAGCCTGGGTCAGCTCGCCTGGTGTCGGCGCGGCGTTCGAGCCGTACATCGCCTGCAGCGCCATTGTCGGCGCGCCCTGGGTGCCGTACACGAACTGGGTCGGGCTCATGCCGGCCTGCGCAATAGCGCCCTGGACATCCTGCCAGTAGCGATTAGCGGCCTCGCCCAGGTTGCCGCCCGAGGCGTTCAGATAGGTCACGCGCGTGTCGCCGCTTGCCTTGGCGAAGGCGTCCTGGGCGATGTTGCCGGTGCCGAGGTTGCCGGTGTAGTAGCCGGTCAGTCCCGCTGCCTGCGCGGCGATGTTGGCGGCCTGCTGCTGCGCCTGCTGGGTGGTCGCACCACCATATGTGCCCGTGAGGCCCGCCTGGGTGACGGCCAGCCCCTCGTTGTACTGGCGCACAGACTCGGCGAACTTCTGCTGGTCGAGACCGAAGGTCGCATTGAACTGGCGGACGGCTTCGTCGAAGGCCTGCTTGTTGCCTGAGGCGATGGCGCCGAGCAGCGAGTTGATGCCCTGCCCGAGCTGCGAGGCGGGCGCCGTGACGGTGGGCGCCGGTGCTGCGGGGTTGGCCGCGGCTACAGTCTGTGGCGAGTAGCCGGTCAGTCCTGAGGACGCCAGGTCACTCGGTGTGGCAGCGTTGGCATACGCCTGGTTGATCGCCGCGTCGGTGAGCGGCCCGTTATAGCCAGCGGCCAGCACCTGTGCCTGACGTTCGGCCTGCGTTGTTGCTCCAGCCATCAGACAGTCACCGTGGCGGGCGGCGGCGCGACGGTCACCGGTGCCGTAAAGGCGTTAGCCATAGGGTTCGCTCCGATGGCCCCGAACGGCATGTTTGCCTGGGCGGTGGCTTGCTGCAACTGCAATGCGGCCTGGTTGCGGTTGTACATCTGCTGTGCGGCCAGCATCGGATTGTTGCCGATCGCCGGCAGTCCGCCGGTGTAGGGCCCACCGATATTCGGCATCGCCGTCGACGTGGACGCTGCCGTCTGAGGTACTGCCGCTGGCGCCGCTGATGCCGGCGCGGTAAACCCGGTATTGCCCTGCGGCTGGGCCGCGGCGACCTCGGCCGGGTGAGGCTGGCCGGTCAGGTCGCGGTACTTCTGCAGCATCTGCCCGAGTGCGCCGTACGCCGTCGCGGCATCGCCACCCAGCGCATTGTTCGGGTCGGCGCGTTTGACCAGGTTCGCTGCCGAGTCGTAGACGTCCTGACCACCACCCAATTGGGTAGCCCAGCCCTGCAAGCCGCCGACGAGCTGCTGGCCGAGACCGGCCGGCACGCTCATCAGGTTCTTGGCGCCGGCCGCCTGACCGACCAGGTTCTGCAGCGCGCCGGTCGCCGCGGTGACGCGGTTTTGCAGCAGGCCTGCGCCCGTCTGCGCGCCCTGGGTGATGGCGTTCAGTTGCCCGGTGGTGGCCTGGGCCATGCCCTGCAGCGCGTTCGCCTGCGCGTTCTGCTGGGTGGCCTTGGCAGTCATCCCAGCGGTGATGTTCTTGATCAGGTCCTGGGCCTGCGCCTCGGACATGCTGCCGGCGGCAACGTGCGTCCCGAGACTGTCGATGAACTGGCGCGTCGCGTCGGTGATGCTGATGCGGTTGATGTTGTCGGTGAAGACCGGCTGGCCGTTGTCGCCGATGGTGACGACGTACGGCGCGGTGGTGTCCGGGGTAAGCGCCTGACCCGCGGCGGGACTCGGCGGCGGCTTCCAGTCGGGTCCTTTGGAGACCTGTTTGGAGTTGCCCTGGTTGTCGACGAGCGTGATCGTCGGCGAGCGCGGGTCATTGCTCGCCATCGTGTAGGTGACGTCGGTGGGCAGTGCCGACCCGTCCGCTTGCTTGGCCTCGGTCCAGACGATGCCGCCCTGCCCGTCATCGACCGGCATGTACGTGACGCCGTTGCGCACCTCGGGCTTGAGTTGCGACGCCTGGACACCCTTCGGCGTGGGGATCACGACGTTGTAGGCGTCGCTGCCGGACTTCGACGGGTCGTACTCGACCAGGCCCATGCCTGGCACGTTGAACTGGGATTTATCCTTGGGTTTGCTGAGTGGCTTGCCATCAGGCCCCAGAACCGGCGTGCTCGAGCCGTCGGGCTTGATGACGTACATCGTGTTGCCAACCGCGGTTACTGAGCCGGCGGGATCTTTCGGTACGTCGATGACCGTGCCCGTCTTCGGGTCGCGCAGACTGACCGGTGGCAAGCCGCTCTGGGTGGCGTCGTTGCCGTTCTTGTCGATCTTGTCAAGTTCTGCCGTCGCCGTCGGCGTGGTCTTGACCGACTCGGGTGCCGCGCTGGGGGGCAGATCCGGTACTTTCTTCAGTTTGCCGTCGGCCGGATCTTTCCCATAGAAGGTGATCGACTGATCGGGATTGCGGACTTGCTGGAAGTCGGTCCAACCGGTCTTGGCGCCAGTCCCCTTGGGGCTCCAGTCGTTGATCGTGCCGCTCGGACTGATCTCGAGTGACGAGCCATCGCCGAAGCTGTAGCGGCTGAGGTCGGTGGGCTTCCCCTTGTCGTCCGGGATATTTTTCGCCGGCTCGCCCACGACGCCACCGTGGGCGTCTCCCAATTGCGTGACAATCGACTGGGCAACGGAGGTGTCAGGCGGTGGCGCGGGGTCGGACTCCCAGGGCCATTTGATGTTCGTTCCTGGGATCGGCATCAGTTCACCGTTTCTTCATCCGCGTTAGCCGATTCTTGACACGTTGTGGCTATAGTACGACCACACATCAAGAGGGCCCCGCGCCACGTGACAATGGCCGGGACCGTGGCACCAGAAAGGCTGTTTCCGATGCAATCCGAGTATGTCACACACGCTGAACTGGATGTCGCCCTGGCGCGCATCGAGACAGCCATAGCGAATCTGAGAACGGACGTGGAGAAAACCGCGCACGCCCAGACGCGCCAGATGTTCAACCTGCTGCTGCCCGTGTATGGCGGCATCGTCGTCGGCCTGCTCGTGTTCATCGCGTCGAAGGTGCTCTGATGCCCCGCCAATATTCGGACCGCTGCGACCCAACCTACGGCGAATTGCATGCTGCCTATCTACACAACGGGGGACGCGTGTCTGCCGTCCACTGGCTGATCGCTGGATGGGTGCTCGGCGAGATCGCGCTCGCAGCGTTCGTCCCCTGGCTGGCCGTCCTCGGGTTCGTCGTGGCATTTCTCGTCGCCAACCTAGCGCGCGTGGTGCGTCGTCGCGCCACCTGAGCGCGCCGCGCCTTTGGACGGCGAGTAACTGCCCGAACTGCCACTCCCACCTGGCGCAGTGAAACCGAGTCCGCCGAGGACTTGCTCGCCGAGCTTCTCCTGCGGGATGAATGACTTCCCGTATTGCGTGGCCTCGTAGCCGAGTTCGCGCTGCCCGGCACTCTGCACCTGTGGAATCGGACTCGACACATTGCCGATCGCGCTGATGGTGTTCATCGCGTCGGCAATGCTGTTGAGCCACGTCTCATCAGCGACGTGCTTGACGTATTCGGACGCGAGCTGAGTCGCCAGACCGGGCACGTCGCCCTCGTTGTCTCGAGCCGACTCATACAGTGCCGCCGCCTGCGCCAATGGCTCACTGGCCGGACCGAGCGCGCGCAATGGTAGCCACAGATTGCCCTGGGTGTCGCGCCTGGCCATGCCCTCGAGCGGCCCCAGGTTCGCCTGTTCGGGGATGCGCAGGCTCTGCTTCGGCGCGCCGCCCTCGGGTCGCTCGCCGGTGATGTTGCCGGCTGCCGCTTGGGAAAATGCCAGCCCGGCCAGGCCCACGCCGAACAGGTTGTTGACGAGCTTGCCCTGGTCGAGCGGCCTACCCTGTACCGCGTCGATGACGCGCCCGCCAAGACCCAGAGGTGAGCGCTCGACGCCCTGGGTGAAGACGTTGTAGCCCACACGGTAGAACGGCAGCAGGATCTGCGAGGCCACGTCCAGGGCGGGATTCTTGCCGCGCAGCGCGTTCATCGCATCGTTCACCGCAGAACCGATGGTGCCGTACTCACCACTGCGCATCGCCCACTGCTGGCCAGCCTCCGCGGCAGCCTCAGGCGACGCACCGAGAGCCAGATTGGCACCCCGACCGATGCCGGCCGAGATATCGCTGATGGCGCCGTGCGTGCGCACCAGACCAATCAATCCGGTGCCAAGCGCGCGTTTGGCCGCGTTCGAGCCGAGCACGTCGAGACCGGGCGCGAAGCCGTAGCCGCCCTGCGCGCCGCCACCGAGCGCGGCTCGATAGTTGACGCCGTAGCGGATCGTCTGGAGCGCATCCCGCGCGCCTTCGGCGAGACCCGCCAGGCCGCCCTGCAGGCCAGTGCCAATGTCGCCGGCGCGGCCTTCCAGGACCAGTTTTACGGCACCCGCAGGCGCGCGCAGCGCGGTCTGGATGAACGGGCTCGCCGCGACCTTGGCTTCGGTGCTCAGCCCGCCGGCCATCGCGCCGGTCCTCAACGTCCGCAGCAGGTCCGTAGCCGTCACACCCTGGCCGGTGAGGTTCGCGAAGAACCGCGCGATCTGGCCTGGGTCGGCGTTCTGCTGCAGGAGTTGGTCGAGCTGCTCGTGCGCATCGTAATTGCGCGGCGATCCGACGTCGATGGCGCGGTCAATGCGCTGGTGTGCGAGGTCGACCAACTCTGGCGTCACACCCTTCGGCAGATTCGTGGGCGGTGTCGACGGTAGAGGAGGTGGTGGCTCGCCCGTCCACTGGCCTGTGGCCGGGTCGTACCTGGCCGGTGGCCCAGGCTCCGGCGCGGCAGAACCAGCGCGGCTTACTGCGGCGTCCAACTCCGGCACGGCTGCTTGCTGCACGCTCTCGAGCGGG
>Ga0209465_10000824_pt1 | contig 14205 bp, 11 predicted proteins | sample PanSoiPlot1MoBio_FD_188321 | JGI IMG/M metagenome (GOLD analysis project Ga0209465, IMG submission 188321) | Tropical forest soil microbial communities from Panama analyzed to predict greenhouse gas emissions - Panama Soil Plot 1 MoBio (SPAdes)... | ecosystem: Environmental > Terrestrial > Soil...
GGCAGTGTCTCGGCTCGAACATCAGAGATCCTTTCCGGTGATGACGCCGCGGCGTTGGAGGTCGGCGATCTCGTCGTCGCTGTAGCTCGCCTCCCGCAGGACGGCGCGCGTGTGCTGGCCGAGCAGCGGTGGCGGTCCTGCGTCAGGTGCCGGCGTGTCGGAGAAGCGGATGGGCTGGCCCATGAGGGTAAGGGAACCGAGCTCGGGGTGCTCGTACTGCACCGTCATCTTCAGGTGCTGCACGCCGGGATCGCGCATGAACTCCTGGAGCGACTGCACGGGCGCGCAGGGGATGTCGTGGTCGCCCAGGATCTTGAGCCACTGCTCGCGAGACTTGGTGGCGAACGTCGCCTCGAGGATCGGCATCAACGTGTCGCGATTGTCACCGCGAAGGAGCCAGGAGCCGAAGCGCGGGTCGTCGATCATCTCCGGCCGCCCGATGGCCTTGCAGAGCTTGGCCCAGAAGGCCTGGTTGCCGCAGGCGAGGAAGAACCACTCCCCGTCCCCTGCCTGGTAGAGGCGATAGGTCGGTGTCTCGCGCAGGAAGGTGGGCTTGTTGGGATAGTCGACCACGCTGCCCGACTGGAGCGCGAGCACGCCCTGGAGGAGCGAGGTCTCCACGATCTGGCCGCGTCCCGTGCGCTCGCGCACGAACAGCGCGGCGAGCACGGCCTGGGCGCCCAGGGCCGCCGTGTAGTAATCGGTGACGGCCACCCGCACGAACTGAGGCGGCCCGCCGAAGCCCTGGAGGTGCTGGACGCCGCCGAGCGCCTGGAATACGGGGTCGTAGCCGGGACGATCGCGATAGGGCCCGTCGGGCCCGAAGGCGGTCATGGCGCAGTAGATCAGGCGCGGGTTCAACTTACGCAGGGTGGCCGCGTCCATGCCGAGCCGCTCGTCCACGCCCGGGCGCATGTTCTGCATGAGCACGTCCGCCGCCTTCACGAGGCGGTGGAGCACCTCCTGCCCGGCGCGGTCCTTCAGGTTCACGGCGATGGAGCGCTTGCCGCGGTTCCACCCGTAGAAGCCGGGCAGCTCCCGGAAGGAATCACCCTCCAGCGACTCGACCTTGATCACGCTCGCTCCCATGTCGGCGAGCATCATGGCACCGTAGGGGCCGGCGAGGTACGAGGTGCAGTCCAGCACCGTGATGCCGTCGAGGGCGCCGCGCAGGTCGGGCATCAACGGGCGGAGGTGAGGTGGCGGACGATCAGCTCGCGATGGAACTCCGCGTCGCCGAAGAGCGGCTCGAGAGCCTTCGCGCGCTTCATGTAGAGATGCAGGTCGTACTCCCAGGTGAAGCCGATGCCCCCGTGCACCTGGACGCTGTCGCCGCACACCTTGCGGGCAGCGTCGCTCACGTAGGCCTTGCAGATGGAGGCGGCTTGGCCTGCGTCCTCTGCTCCCGCGGCCAGGGCCCACGCCGCGTAGTAGACGGCGGCATGCGCGTTCTCGGCTTCCAGCAGCATCTCCGAGCAGCGATGACGGATGGCCTGGAAGGAGCCCACGGGCTGGCCGAACTGCTCGCGCACCTTCACGTAGGCCACGCTCATGTCGAGGCAGCGGCGCGCGGCGCCCAGCATCTCCGCGGATGCCATGACCGCGCCTCGGCGGAGGAGCGAGTCGAGGGCGGGCCCCGCGGCTCCGGGAGCGCCGAGCACGGCATCGGCTCCCACCATGATCTTGTCGAGACGCATCTCCGACCAGCGGCTGGCGAGATCGATGCCGACCATGGGTAAGAGGGTGACGCCGGGAGACTTCGGATCGACGAGGAAGAGCGAGAGTCCTTCCGGCGCGCGCGCGGGCACGAGGACCACGTCGGCCACGTGCGCCCACGGCACGAAGCGCTTGACGCCGGAGAGCTTCCACCCGCTGCCCTCGCGCGCGGCGGTGGCGATGGTGGAGGCGGGATCCCAGTCGAGATGCTCCTCGAGGAGAGCCGCCGTCGCGCGCGCCTTTCCCGCGGAGATGGCGGAGAGCCACCGGTCCTTCTGCGCCGCGCTGCCCGCGAGCTGGATGCCGAGGCCGCCCAAGACCACGGTGGCGAAGAAGGGCCCAGGGTATGCCGCGCGGCCCATCTCCTCGAGCACGATGGCGAGCTCGACCAGCCCAAGGCCGGCTCCGCCCTGCTCCTCGGTGAAGGGGAGGCCGAGCCAGCCGAGCTTGGCCATCTCGCCCCACAGCGCCTCGCCGTAGCCGCGCGGGTCGTCGAACATGGCGCGCACATGCTCGGGCTTGCACTGCTCGTCGAGCGCGGAGCGCACGGAATTCCTCAGGAGGATCTGGTCGTCGGTGAAGGAGAAGTTCATGCCTTGCCTCCCCCCCGGTCCGCGCGGGTCTCCTTCGGCAGGCCGAGGATGCGCTCGCCGATCACATTCTTCTGGATCTCCGAGGATCCGGCGTAGATGGTGCCGGCGCGCGACCACAGATAGGCGTAGGCCCAGCTCCCACGTTCGCCGATGGCCGTGTCGATGTCGAGGGCGAAGTCCTGCGGCGCGCCTTTGGTCAACTGGCCGTAGGGACCCAAGATCTCCAAGGCCAGCTCCATGAAGCGCTTCTCGAACTCCGAGTACGAGAGCTTGGTGATGGAGCCGCCCGCCCCCGGATGCTCCCCGCGCTCGAGCTGGGTCAGCGTGCGCAGGGCCTGGTAGCGCTCCACCTCGATCTCCGACCAGATGCGTCCGAGCTTCTGGCGCACCACGGGATTCTCGAGAAGGGGCTTGCCGTGGCGACGCAGGCGACGCGCCGCTTCCATCAGCCGGTTGAACTGCGAGGAGTACGTGGTGACGCGCGCGAGGGCGCGGCCGCCCCGCTCGTAGCCCAGCGTGGTCTGGGCGATGGCCCACCCCTCGCCGAGCTTGCCGATCTGATCGCTCTTCTCCACGCGCGCGTTGGTCATGAAGACTTCGCAGAACTCGGAGGAGCCCGTGATCTGCTTGAGCGGGCGCACGTCCACCCCGGGCTGTCGCATGTTCATGAGGAAGCAGGAGATGCCCTTGTGCTTGGGCACCTTCGTGTCGGTGCGGGCGAGAAGAAGGCCCCAGTCGGCGATGGCGCCGCCGCTCGTCCAGATCTTCTGCCCGTTGACCACGAAGTGATCGCCTGCCTCCACCGCGGAGGTCCGGAGCGCGGCGAGGTCGGAGCCCGCGTTGGGCTCGGAGTAGAGCTGGCACCACAGCTCCTCCGCGGTGAGGATCTTCTTGAGGTATCGCGTCTTCTGCGCCTCGGTGCCGTGCACCACGATGGTCGGCCCCACGATGCCGAGCCCGAGGCCGTTGGTGGGCGCGGGCGCGTTGGCTCGCGCCATCTCGTCGGCCACGATGGCCTGCTCCATGGGACGGGCACCGCCGCCACCATACTCCTTGGGCCAACCCATGCCGAGATAACCCGCATCGTAGAGTTTGCGATGCCACGCGCGGCGCTCCTCGAGGGTGCTGACGTCCTTGGGCAGGTTCTGCTCGAGCCACGCGCGCACCTGCTTGCGGAACGCGAGGTCTTCGGGCGTGTAGTTGAGGTCCATGAGCTGGGCTCCTGTGCCAGAATTGGCTCGACGCCGAGCCGCGGCACGACGTCGGTGGCGTGTGTTCCGCTCGAATGCTCCCGGTTCTAGCACGGGGTTCGGAGCGGGTCAACCTGACGCGGCGGCTCGAGAGGAGGGAGGCATGGAGCTGTACATCTTCGCGAGATTTCACGCGCGGCTCGGTCAGGAGCAAGCAGTGGTCGACGCCCTTCGCGATGTCGTGCCGCCGTCGCGCGGCGAGCCAGGCTGCCTCGGCATTCACGCCTTCCGCTCCACGCGCGATCCACGGCTCTTCTACATCCACTCTCGCTGGCAGGACGAGGCGGCCTTCGAGACCCACGCGGGCCTCCCCCACACCGTCCGCTTTGTCGAGCGCTTGCCGCCACTCCTCGATCACGCCCTCGACGTCGTGCGCACCGAGAAGCTCGCCTAGCGTGCGCTTGACCTTTCCCATCCGCGGCCCTAGGGTGTCCGCCATGACCACCACCCGCTCGATCACTCGTGGCGTCGCGCTGATCCTGCTCCTCACGCTGCTCACCCTCCCGAGCCGTCCTGCCGCGGCCGCCGACGGCGAGATGCGGTGGGGTCTGCACGTGACGCTGGCCGCCAAGTGGCTCGATCCCGCGGAGACGGAGGCCTTCAGCACGCCGTTCATGGTGCTCTACGGCATCCACGACGCCTTGGTGAAGCCGATGCCCGCGGGGCTGACCACCCCCAGCCTCGCCGAGTCATGGCAGGAGTCGAAGGATCACCTGACCTACACCTTCACCCTCCGGAAAAATGCGCGCTTCCACAATGGCGACCCGGTGACGGCGGAGGACGTCAAGTTCTCCTTCGAGCGCTACAAGGGCGCGAGCGCCACCCTCCTCAAGGAGAAGGTGAAAGAGGTCCAGGTGCTCGATCCCGCGCACGTGCGCTTCGTGCTCAAGGAGCCCTGGCCAGACTTCATGACCTTCTACGGCACCACCGCCTCCGGCGCGGGCTGGATCGTGCCCAAGAAGTACGTGGAGAAGGTCGGTGACGACGGCTTCAAGGCGGCGCCCATTGGGGCGGGGCCCTACCGGGTCGTGTCGTTCAAGCCGGGTGTGGAGCTGGTGATGGAGGCCTTCGACGGCTACTGGCGCAAGGCGCCGTCGGTGAAGCGCCTGGTGATGCGCTCCATGCCCGACGAGTCGACGCGCGCGGCCGCCCTCAAGGCGGGCGAGGTGGACATCAGCTTCCTCCTCACCGGTCCGACGGCGGAGGCGGTGCAGAAGACGCCGGGCTTCAAGATCGTGGCGCCGCTCCTCTCTGGCGCGTTCTGGCTGGAGATGCCCGACCAGTGGGATCCCAAGTCACCGTGGGCGGACAAGCGCGTGCGCATGGCCGCCGACGTGGCCATTGATCGCCAGGCTCTGAACAAGGCGGAGACCCTCGGCTTCTCGCGCCTCACCGGCAACTTCGTCCCCCGCATCTTCCAGCATGCCCTCGTCCTCGAGCCGCCGCCCTACGATCCGGCCAAGGCGAAGAAGCTCCTCGCCGAGGCGGGCTATCCCAACGGGTTTGACGGCGGCGAATTCTATCCCTTCCCGCCCTACAACTCCATGGGCGAGGCGATTCAGGGCTATCTGCAGACGGTGGGCATCCGCACGCGCATGCGCGCGATGGAGCGTGCGGCGTACTTCACGCAGTGGCAGGAGAAGAAGCTCCACGGCGTGATCCTCGTCATCTCCGCCGCCTTCGGCAACGCGGCCACGCGGCTCGAACCGTACGCGACGAAGAAGGGGATCTACGCCTACGGCAGCCTGCCCGAGGTCGACGATCTCTACGTGCGGCAGGCGCGCGAGCTCGACAGCAAGAAGCGCGAGGCCATGCTGCACCAGATCCAGAAGACGCTCGCCGACCAAGTCACCACCGTTCCCATCTACGAGCTCGCCTTCATCTGGGGGGTGGGTCCGCGGGTGGCCGAGGGCGGAGCGGGCCTCATTCCCGGCTTCTCCTATTCCGCGCCCTTCGAAGACCTGCGGCTCAAGTAGGCTCCGGCGTGGCCCACTACTCGCTCGGCATCGACATCGGCGGCACCTTCACGGACCTCGTGATCTACGATCACGACACCGGCCGCCAGGTGAATCGCAAGGTGCTCACCACCCACGACGATCCCGCGCGCGCGGTGGCGGCCGGGGTAGAGGCCCTGCTGCGCGAGGGGCGCTTCGAGCCGGGCGAGTTCACCCGCGTGGTGCACGCGACCACGCTCTTCACCAACGCCCTCATCGAGCGCAAGGGCGCGGTCACCGGCCTCCTCACCACCCAGGGCTTCGCGGACACCCTCGAAATCGGCCGCGAGCGGAAGTACGAGCTGTACGACCTCGCCATCACGCGCCCTGAGCCGCTCGTGCCGCGCCACCTCCGCCTCGAGGTGCCGGAGCGCATGCAGGCCGACGGCCGCGTGCGGCGCCGCCTCGACGCGCGGGCGGTGGAGGCGAAGGCGCGCGCCCTCGTCAAGGCGGGCGTGACCTCCATCGCCGTGGTGTTCCTCCACTCCTATGCGAATCCGCGTCACGAAGACCAGGCGGCGCGGCTCATCGCCCGCCGGCACCGCGGCGTCGCCGTCACCACCTCGCACGAGGTGGCCCCCGAAGTGCGCGAGTACGAGCGCGCCTCCACCGCGGTGGCCAACGCGTACATCAAGCCGCTCGCCCACCGCTACCTGGCTTTGATGGCGGAGCGCGTGGCGGAGCAGGGCATCCCCGCCCCCCTCCTCCTCATGCTCTCGAGCGGCGGCCTCACCCACGTGGCGGAGGCCCAGCGCGCGCCCGTGCAGATGCTCGAGTCAGGCCCCGCGGCGGGCGCCATCGCCGCCGCCTTCTTCGGCCGCGACAATAGCGATAGCCCCGCCCCCGGCATCCTCGCCTTCGACATGGGCGGCACCACCGCCAAGCTCTCCCTGGTCGACGACGGCGAGCCGCTCACCGCCTACAGCTTCGAGGCAGCACGGCAACGGCGCTTCATCGAGGGCAGTGGCCTGCCCATCCGCATCTCGACGATCGAGCTGATCGAGATCGGAGCGGGAGGCGGGAGCATCGCGGACGTGGACGAGATCGGGCTGCTCAAGGTCGGCCCGAGGAGTGCGGGATCGTACCCGGGGCCCGCCTCGTATGGCCTGGGCGGCACGGAGCCCACCGTCACCGATGCGGATTTCCTCCTCGGCTATCTCAATCCGGCGTACTTCGCTGGCGGGGAGGTGCGCGTCGATCTGGAGGCGGCGCGCGCCGCCGTGGAGCGGCTCGCGGGAAGGATCGGCCTCGAGCCGGTCAAGGTCGCCTGGGGCATTCACGACATCGTGAACGAGAACATGGCGAGCGCCGCGCGCGTGCACATCGCGGAGCGCGGCCGCGATCCGCGTGACTACGCGCTCCTCTCCACGGGCGGGGCGGGACCGGTGCACGCGTGGTCGGTGGCGAAGAAGCTCGGTGTCTCGCGCATCGTCTGCCCGCCCTCGGCCGGCGTCGCCTCCGCCCTCGGCCTCCTCGTGGCGCCGGCGCGCGTGGATCGCGTCGCCACGGTGGGCATCCGCCTCGACGAGGGCAGCGTGGCCGAGCTGGAAGCCGCCTTCCGGCGCCTGGAGGAGGAGGCGCGCGCGGTCATGGCCGACACCGGCCTCAAGCTCGAGAACGCCAGCGTGCGCCGGCTCGCCGACGGCCGCTTCATGGGGCAGGGCTTCGACCTCGTCGTCTCGCTGCCCGACGGACCCTACGACGAGAGCGAAGCGAGCCGCCGGCGCCTCACCGCCGCCTTCGAGACCGCCTATCGCGACAAGTTTGCCCTCACCCCTCCAGGCGTGCCCGTGGAGTTCCTCAACATCCGCGTGGCCGTGCGCGCGCCCGTGTCGGGCAGCGACGTGGTCCTGCAGGGCAGACCCGGCGAGGGAGCGGCGGGCGCGCGCAAGGGCACGCGGCCCGCCTACTTCGCGGAGAGGGGAGGCTTCGTCCCCACCGCCGTCTACGATCGCCAGCGCCTCGGCGTGGGCGACGAGCTCGACGGGCCCGCGGTGGTGGAGGAGGAGGGTTCCACGCTGGTCATCGGCCCTGGTGGGCGTGCCCGCGTCGCCGGGAGTGGCAACCTCGTGCTGACCTTGGGGACGTCGTGACGCCGCCCATCGTTGTCGAGGAGGCATCGTCGTGAACGCGAGCTTCGATCCCATCACCCTCGAGGTGCTGTGGACCCGCATCATCTCCGTGGTGGACGAGGCGGCCAAGGCCATCGTGCGCACCTCCTTCTCCACGCTTTCGAACGAGGCCAACGACTTCGCCTGTGTCCTCACCGACGCGCGCGGCTTCGCCCTCGCCCAGAACTCCGGGAGCATTCCCTCCTTCATCGGCACCTTGCCCGCCACCGTGCGGCACTTCCGGCGCGAGTTCGGCCACGACCTGCGTCCAGGCGACGTGCTCATCACCAACGACCCCTGGGAGGGGACGGGGCACATGAGCGACGTGTGCCTGGTGAAGCCGATCTTCCACGGCGGGCGCCTCGTCGCCTTCTCCGCCACCACCTCGCACATGCCCGACATCGGCGGGCGCGTGCGCGCCATCGAAGCGCGCGAGCTCTTCGAGGAAGGCCTCCACATCCCGTTGAGCCGCATCATCCGCGACGGGCAGCGCGACCAGACGCTCATCAGCCTCATTCGCGCCAACGTGCGCACCCCCGACCAGACCATGGGCGACATCTGGGCGCAGGTGAGCGCGAACGAGCTGATGGAGAACCGGGTGCGACGGCTCATGGAAGAGTACGGCCTCGATTCGCTCGAGGGTCTGGCCGACGAGCTCTTCGCCCGCTCCGAGCGCGCCATGCGCGGGGCCATTCGCGCCGTGCCGGACGGCGTCTATCGCTATGGCTTCGACACCGACGGCTTCGAGCGGCCGTACACTTTCAAGATCGCTCTCCGGGTGGCAGGCGACGAGATCACCGCCGACTTCACCGGCTCCTCGCCCGCCCAGCCGCGGGCCATCAACTGTGTCCTCGCCTACACCTACGCCATGACGGCGTACGCCGTGCGCTGCGCCCTCCTGCCCGGCCTGCCCAACAACGAAGGGATGTATCGCCCGGTCAAGGTGGAGGCGCCCGAAGGGTGTCTCCTCAACCCGAAGTTCCCCGCGGCGGTGGTGAGCCGAGCCCAGACGGGCCACTACGTGCCGCTCCTCGTCCTGGGGGCGCTGCATCAGGTCATCCCCGACAAGGTGATGGCGGGCGCGGGCTCGCCCCTGTGGGCGGTGGCGCAGACGGGCACGCGGGACGATGGCCGTCCCTACACGAACGTGCTCTTCTTCAACGGTGGCATGGGCGCCACCTCCGCCAAGGATGGGGAGCACGTGCTCTCCTGGCCCAGCAACATTTCCAGCACACCCGTGGAAGTGGCCGAGCGCAATAGCCCACTCTTCTTCCGCTACAAGCGCCTGCGTCCCGGCTCGGGCGGCGACGGGCGCCAGCGCGGCGGGCTCGGCCAGGACGTGCTCTTCGAGAGCGGCTCCGTCCGCCCCATCGTGGTGAGCTTTATGGCGGAGCGGACGCGTTTCGCCGCCCCCGGCTTCGCGGGAGGCGTGCCGGGCGGCTTGGGGGACGTGCGGATCAACGGCAAGAAGGTCGACCATCGCCGCCAGCACGTGCTGGAGCGTGGCGACCGCGTCCTCGTGAGCACGCCAGGGGGCGGCGGCTACGGCCCTGCTCGCACGCGCGACCGCGCTCGGCGTGCGCGCGACCGGCAGCTCGGCTACGACGCCCGGGCCCCGCGGAGTTCGCGCCCCCGGTGACCTCGCGCGTATAGTAGGGAGCGTCATGGCCGCGCATAGCCTCGGCACGGTCCCCGAGCGCATCGACATCTCTCGGCGTATCCCGCTCCCCCAACCACCTCAAGACGAGGGAGGCAGCGTGCACTCATGAAAACCGGGCTGATCGTCGTGGGCGTGCTCGTCGTCATCGTGGTGATCGCCTTCATGTGGGGCATTGGGGTCAACAACCAGCTCGTCGGCGCCGACGTGGCCGTCAGCGAGAAGTGGGCCCAGGTGCAGAACGTGTATCAGCGCCGCGCTGACCTCATTCCCAATCTCGTGGAGACGGTCAAGGGCTTCGCGACCCAGGAGCGCACTGTCCTCGAGGAGGTGACGCAGGCGCGGGCCAGCGCAGGGAGCATCAAGGCCACTCCCGAGCTCCTCAACGATCCCGCCGCCTTCAAGAAGTTCCAAGACGCTCAGAACCAGCTCGGGGGTGCCCTCTCGCGCCTCCTCGTCACCGTGGAGCGTTATCCCGAGCTCAAGAGCAACCAGAACTTCCTCGCCCTGCAGAGCCAGCTCGAGGGCACGGAAAACCGCATCACCGTGGAGCGCCAGCGCTTCAACGAGGCGGTGCGCGACTACAACCTTCGCGTGCGCGTCTTCCCCGCGAGCTTCATCGCCTCCCTGCGCGGCTTCAAGGAGAAGCCCTTCTTCGAGTCCACCCCGGGCAGCGAAACCGTGCCGAAGGTGAAGTTCTAGGAGGATCGGAGGGAAGGGGTAGGGGAGCATGCGGCTGCCCGCCGGCCTGTCCGCTGGGCTGATCTTCCTCGCCGCCCTCGCGGGCCCCGCCGCGGCCGCCCTGCCCATTCCTCCCGCGCCCGATCACCGGATCAACGACTATGCGGGCGTGCTCTCGGCCGCGGAGCGTGAGCGGCTGGAGGACAAGCTCCGCTCGCGCGAGCGCGAGAGCAGCAACCAGATCGTGGTCGCCATCTTCCGATCGCTCCAAGGCGAGAATCTCGAGGACTACTCCATCCGTCTCGCCCAGGCCTGGCGCATCGGGCAGAAGAGCCTCGACAACGGGGTCATCTTTCTCGTTTTCGTGGACGACCGGAAGATGCGCCTCGAGGTCGGCTACGGCCTCGAGCCCAAGCTCACCGACGCGCTGTCGAGCCAGATTCTGCGCCAGGTGGTCGCGCCGCAGTTCCGCGAGGGCAAGATCGCCGACGGGATCGCCGCCGGCCTCGACGCCATCGAGCAAGTGATCGCCGGCACCTATCATGCGCAGGCCGCGCCGCCGCCCTCTCACGGCTCCGACGGCCGGGGCCTCATGGCGGGCATCCTGCTCTTCATCGTCGTGGCGGGGATCTTCTCCATCATCATCCCCGCGCTTCAGCAGTCGCACGTGCGGCGGCAGGGCTGGACGGGTGGCTCGCGCGGCTGGGGCGGGCCGATCATCTTCCCGGGCGGCTTGGGGGGCGGCGGCTTCGGCGGCGGGGGCGGTGGTGGAGGGGGCGGCGGCGACTTCGGCGGCGGCGGGGGCAGCTTCGGCGGCGGTGGCGCGAGTGGAGATTGGTGATGGGACGGCATCCTAAGTGGGTCACGGCCTTTCTCTCCGAGGAGGATCTCGCCTCGATCGCGCGCGCGGTGAGGCAGGCGGAGACGCGCACCTCCGCGGAGGTGCGCGTGCATCTCGACCATACCTGCGAGGGCGACGCGCTCCCGCGGGCCATCAAGATCTTCGAGCGGCTCGGCATGCATCACACGGCGGAGCACAATGGCGTGCTCATCTACATTTCTGTAACGGATCACAAGCTGGCCGTGATCGGTGACGCGGGCATCCACGAGCGCGTAGGCGAAGCCTACTGGCGGGGGCTCGTCGACGCTGTCCGCGATCAGCTGCGCCAGCAGCGCTCGCGGGAGGGCCTCCTCCAGGCCATCGCGGAGGTGGGCGAGGCTCTCGGCCGGCACTTTCCGCGGCGGCCCGACGACGTGAACGAGTTGCCCGACGATGTGAGCATCGGCCGGTGAGCGGCCGAGTGGGTGGCCGGCGCGACGCCCCCGCGTGATCCCCCTTACCGGCTATACGGACCGTCTCTCCGCCGCTCCCGGAGAGCGCATCGCCTTCAAGGTCTCCAGCGAGGCGCGCGGACCCTACCGGGCAAGCCTCGCTCGGGTCATCCACGCTGACCCCAATCCCGCGGGACCAGGCGTCAAAGTCGAGGACCTCGCGCATCGCTTCTCGATCGAGCGCCCGTCGCGCGTGCAGCCTATCGCCCTCGGCTCCTACGCGCGCGTCGACACGGCGGCCTCCCTGTCACTCGCGGGCTCCCTCACCGTGTCCGCCCTCGTGTGGCCAACGCTCGCCGCCGCGAGCGAGCAGTGCGTGATCTCGCGCTGGCGGCCGGAGGAGGGAGCGGGGTGGGCGCTCTCCGTGGGCAAGGGCGGCGTTGCCGCGTGGGTTGGCGGCTCCGGCGGCGCGGCCATCGTGCTCGACGCCGGCCGCCCTCTCGAGCTGCGTCGCTGGTACCGGATCTGGCTGACGGTGGACATGGCAGGGGGCATCCTTCGCGCGGGTCACGTCGCCCTCGACGGGCGCGCGGGAGGGGAGCGTCACGAAGTGTCCGTCTCACTGCCCGCGGCCGCCCGCCCGCATGCGGCCGCGCCCATCCTCATCGGCGCCCGTCTCGCTCCCGAGCCGCGTGAGCATTGGAACGGCAAGATCGAGGATCCGCTGATCCTCTCTCTCGCCGCTCGCGCGCCGGAAGCGCTCGCCCTCGATCCGCTCCTTCCGCCGGCTGGACTGATCGCCGCCTGGGACTTCTCGCGAGGCATCGACGGCCTCGACGTGACCGACGTCGGCCCGCGCCGGCTGGGCGGCCGGCTCGTGAATCTGCCCACGCGCGCGGTGACGGGAGCGCGCTGGTCGGGAAACGAGATGTGCTGGCGGCACGCGCCGCGAGAGTACGCGGCCATCCATTTCCACGAAGACGACATCCACGACGCGGGGTGGGACACGGACTTCGAGCTCACGGTGCCCGCCGGTCTACCGAGCGGCGCCTATCTGATGCGACTGTCCGCGGACGGGCATGTCGACGAGCTGCCCTTCTACGTGCGGCCGCCCCGCGGGCAGCCCGGCGCCGAGGTGCTCCTCATCGCCTCGACCTACACGTATCAGGCCTACGCCAATCACGCCCGCGGCAACACCGACGCGCGCTTCCGCGAGCGCGTGGCGGCGTGGGGCGCGTACCCGCACAACCCCGACGACCATCCCGAGTACGGCCGCTCCACCTACAACCGGCACCGCGACGGCAGCGGCATCTGCTACTCCTCGCGATTGCGCCCCGTGCTCACCCTGCGACCGCGCTATCTGACCTTCCTCGACGAGCGCGGCTCCGGTCTCCGCCACTACTCGGCGGACACGCATCTGATCGACTGGCTTACCCAGCAGGGGATCGCCTTCGACATCGTCACCGACGAGGACGTGGACGCCGAGGGCGCAGCCCTCCTTGCGCCGTACGCCACCGTGCTCACCGGCTCGCATCCCGAGTACCAGACCATCCGCACCCACGATGCGCACGCGGCCTACCTCGAGGGGGGCGGCCGTCTCGTCTACCTGGGCGGCAACGGCTTCTACTGGCGCATCGCGACGAGTCCCGCGCTGCCCGGCGTGCTCGAGGTGCGGCGCACGGAGACGGGCATCCGGGCGTGGGAGGCGCGCGTCGGCGAGTACTATCACGCCCTCGACGGTGCCTACGGCGGCCTGTGGCGGCGCAATGGCCGGCCGCCCCAGCAGCTCGTGGGTGTGGGCTTCTCCGCCCAGGGTCTCTTCGAGGGCTCCTTCTATCGTCGAGCGCCGGGCGCGGACGACCCGCGCGCCGCCTGGATCCTCGAAGGTGTGAAGGACGAGGTGATCGGCGACTTCGGCCTCTCCGGCGGCGGAGCGGCGGGCTTCGAGCTCGATCGCGCCGACGCCGCCCTCGGCACGCCGCCCGGCGCCATCGTGATCGCCAGCTCGGAGGGGCACGGCCCGAGCTTCGTGGTGGTCTTCGAGGAGCTCCTGAGCCATCTCTCCTCCGCCACCGGCGAGCGGCCGTCGCGGATGATACGCGCGGACATGACCTACGCGGAGCTGCCCGGCGGCGGAGCGATCTTCGCAGTAGGCTCCATCACGTTCTGCGGGAGCCTCTCCCACCATGGCTACGACGACAATGTCTCGCGCATCCTTCGGAACGTGATCGACCGCTTCCGCGCCCCGCGCTGACGGCGCTTTACCTCGGGGGGAGGCGGGGCTAGGATGTGCCCGTGCCCACCACGATCGAGGTGCGACGGCTTGGTCCGCAAATCGGCGCGGAGATCCGCGGGGTCGACGTGAAAACCCTCGACGACGCGGGCTTCGCGGAGATCTATCGCGCGTGGCTCGCCCACAACGTGGTGGTTGTGCCCGAGCAGCAGCTCGAGATCGAGGACTTTCTCCGCTACAGCCGCCGCTTCGGAGTGGTCGTACCTCATCCATCCAAGTCCACGCGGCATCCCGAGCATCCCGAGATCACCCTCCTCGGCGTGAACAAGTTTGGAGCGGATGGCCAGCTCGACATGGCCATCTACCGGCGCGGAGCGGAGGGGTGGCACACCGACGGCGCCTACGATGCCGAGCCCTTCAAGGCGACCCAGCTCTACGCCCTCGCGGTGCCGAACCGCGGCGGCGACACCTTCTTCGCGAGCATGTACGCGGCCTACGACGCGCTACCCGTACCGCTGCAGGCGCGCCTCGAGGGGCAACGGGGCGCCTTCACTTATGGCGGCCGCCGCAAGGCCACCGCACTTCTCGACGAGGCCGATCGCGACTGGACGCCCGTCTTCCATCCCATCATCCGCGTGCATCCGGAAACCGGACGCAAGGGCCTCTACTTCGATCCGGGCAAGATCCTCCGCATCGAG
>Ga0209465_10000825_pt1 | contig 14195 bp, 15 predicted proteins | sample PanSoiPlot1MoBio_FD_188321 | JGI IMG/M metagenome (GOLD analysis project Ga0209465, IMG submission 188321) | Tropical forest soil microbial communities from Panama analyzed to predict greenhouse gas emissions - Panama Soil Plot 1 MoBio (SPAdes)... | ecosystem: Environmental > Terrestrial > Soil...
AGGTTGCTGCCGAGCTCGTCGTGGACGAGGGGAGCGCCCGCACGGAGAGCCGAGTCCGGATCGAAGACCGCGGGCAGCTCCTCGTAGTCGACCTGGATGAGGCGCGTGGCCTCTTGGGCGATCTCCTCCCTCTCGGCGGCCACCGCCGCGATCTCGTCCCGGATGCAGCGGACCTTGCCGCCGTCGGCGGCCCCGCCCTTGAGGGCGAGATGATCCTTGGCGAAGCCGAAGGGGTACTGCTCGACCCGATCGGCGGTAATGACGGCGATCACGCCGGGCAATGCCTCGGCCCGACTGGTGTCGATGCGCAGGACGCGCGCGTGAGGGAACTGCGTCCTGAGGATGGCTCCGTGCGCGAGACGCGGCAGCGTGAGATCGTTGAGGAACTGCGTGTGCCCCGTGATCTTGTCTGCGCCGTCGCGCTTCGGGGTCGCCCTGCCGATGACGTCGAAGCTCACCGCTCTGTGCCTCCCACCGAATTCGCCCGCGGATCATATCACGGGCCCCACGAGTGACACACGCGGGGGCCGCCTCTTGGACGGGTCGAGCCGATCCGCCTATAATCGCTCCCAGGGGGACGGGAGCATGAGTGCCACGCGAACGTATTCCGTCATCGATCCCGCCACCGGCAAGATCGACCGCCGCATCTTCGCCGACCAGGCCGTCTACGACGACGAGATGGAGAAGATCTTCGGGCGCGCCTGGCTCATGATCGGGCACGAGAGCCTGCTGCCCCAGGCGAACGATTTCTTCCACACCTACATGGGGGAAGACCCCGTCATCCTCACCCGGGACGGCCAGGGCCGGCTGCACGCGCTCCTGAACATGTGCCGGCACCGCGGAAACCGCGTGGTCCGCTGCGATGATGGGAACGCCAAGCATTTCATGTGCACCTACCACGGCTGGATGTATGCCAACGACGGCACGCTCGAGCACGTCCCCGGGACGTCCGAGGCGTACTACGACGAATTGGACCGGTCGAAGCTGGGGCTCGTCGAGGCCCGGGTCGAGACGTACGCGGGAATCGTGTTCGCCACGTGGGCGACGGACGCGCCAAGCCTCGAGGCCTACCTCGGCGATGCACGGTGGTACCTGGATACGCTGTTCAACCGGCGGGACGGCGGCATGCAGGCGCTCGGCCCGATGAAATGGCTCGAGCCCGTCAACTGGAAGACGATGGTCGACAACTGCTCCGACAACTACCATGTGCCGACCACTCATCAATCCAGCGCCAGAGTGCAGACCCGCTACCTCGGTCGCCCTCGCCTGTCTCACAAGGACCAGTTCGAGAGCCCCAACCGTCACGTATTCGTCAACGGGCATTCGCTCACGTTTCGTGAGGCGCCCGACAACACGCCCCGCTACGTGCACGGGATGTCGAAGGACACCTTCGCCCTCTTCCAGCAGTACCACGAGGCCACCCTCCCCGAGGTCGAGCGCCGGTTGGGTTCTCTCCGAGCGCACCGCGTCCAGCTGGGCAACCACAGCATCTTCCCGAACGGCGTGCTCGGGTTTCGGCTGGCCCTGCCGCGTGGGCCACTCCAGACGGAGTTCTGGCATTTCGTCCTGCTCGAGAAGGATGCCCCGGAGACGATCAAACAGGTGATCCGGATTGGCAGTCAGGCTAACAATGGCGTCGCGGGACTCTTCGAGCAGGACGATGTCGACAACTGGCGCCAGGTGACGGCGGCGAGCCGCAGCCGTCTCAGCCGCCGGGTACCCCAGGACCTGTCCATGGGAATCGGTCATGCGGGCTCGCACCCGGACTACCCGGGAGTGGTGTCCGAGCGGTACATCTCGGAGAACAACCAGCGACACTTCTACCGGCGCTGGGAGGAGTTCATGAATGCCGAAAGCTGGGCGGACATCCCGATCGCGCCGATCACCGCGCGCTTCGAAGGCACGGCGACCATCCGCGGATAGCGTGGCCGGCCAGCCGGCGACGCATCCCGGCGCCGACGCGGGGAACGTGATGGTGACCTCGCGGCAGGCGCTGTGGCTCGAGCTGATGTCGTTCTACATCCGCGAGGCCTGGCTCCTGGACGAGCGGAAGTTCACCGGGTGGCTGGATCTGTTCGCCGATGACGTGCTCTACTTCATGCCCCGCCGGAAGAATGTGCTGCGCCGCGAGTCGCACCGAGAAGTGACGCCGCTCGGCGACCTTGCCCTCATCGAGGACGATCGGCGTTACCTCGAGATGCGGGTGGCTCGGCTGGACACGGGGATGGCCTGGGGAGAGGATCCTCCCTCGCGCACCCGTCATCTGATCGGGAACCTGGTGGCGGAGCCGGCGGACAACGGCGAGGTGAACGCGAAGACCGCCTTCCTGGTGTACCGCTCGCACTTGGAGACGGACCATCAGCTCCTGGCGGGCAGCCGCGAGGACGTGCTTCGTCGGGTCGACGGCGCCTGGAAGATCGCTCGCCGCACCGTCATCCTCGACGCCAACGTCCTCCTGGACAAGAACCTCAGCATCTTCCTGTAAGAGCCCTTTGTCGCACCCGGCTCAGTAGCCCTTCAGGAAGGTCAGGACGTGGGCCGTCCACTCGGCAGGTTTCTCGAACGGGGGCCAGTGGCCGCAGTTGTTGAGGAGCACCACGCGCGAATCCGTCACGTGGTTGAGGATGGCTAGGCTCACCTCGAACGCGACCATCCGATCATACCGTCCGTGAATGAGGAGGACGGGCGCCTGGATACCGGCAAGATCCGGCGTGTAGTCGTGCGGCACGCTCACTGACTGCCGGCGCGCCTCGTCGAACGCGGGCGACCACGTGTGCGCCCGGTGTATGTAGTCCACCAGCTCGTCCGTGACCAGCGCCTCGTCGTCGATGTGTACACGCAAGTAGCGCCTGATATTCTCCCGCGTGGGATTAGCGAGGGCCTCCCGCGTGGCCCGGCTGCCCTCCGAGGGGCGGTTGGCCATCAGGTAACGGTCGCCGCCCGTGCCGATGTGTGATCCGCCCATCACGAACTTGTCGACCCGATCCGGGTACGTGATCGCCGCGACCATGGAGGACTGTCCGCCTTGCGAGTTCCCGACAAAGTGCGCCCGACGAATGCCGAGCGCGTCCAAGAGCGCGACGGCGGTGCGGGCCTGCACGGCATGGACCCCCTCCTGATAGACGATAGGCCCCGTCTTGCTGAAATTCGGCAGGTCCATGAGGATGCACCGGAAGTGCTGCGAGAGGACTCCCACGGTCTTGTGGAAGGTGATCCAGGCCGTGGTACCCGGGCCGTAGGAGTGCAGGAAGAGCACCGGCTCCCCTGCGCCGATGTCGTGGTAGTGGACGGTCATGCCCCCCGCCTCCACCGTCTTGCCCGTGCCTTCTTCCGTGAGTCCGTTCGATGCGACGAACGCCATGTCTCCCTCCTTGTCGTCGAGAACTGGAGCCGCTCAGGAAGCGGGAGGCTCCGCGAGGCCAAGGTAGGCGGCGCGGATGCGCGGATCCGCAGCCAGCTCGCGGGCGGGGCCGGTGACCACCACGTGCCCCGTCTCCAGCACATAGGCGCGCGAGGCGAGGGCCAGGGCGCGTCGTGCGTTCTGCTCGACGAGCAGAACCGTCACCCCTTCGGCATTGATGCGCGCGATGACGTCGAAGATCTCACGCGTGAGACGCGGAGCCAGACCGAGGGAGGGCTCGTCGAGGAGAAGCAGGCGCGGCCGGATCATGAGGGCGCGCGCCATCGCGAGCATCTGCTGCTCGCCGCCCGACAGCGTGCCCGCGACCTGGCGTGTGCGCTGGCGGAGCACGGGAAAGAGCGCGAACGCTCGTTCGGTTGCCTCGGCGATTCCCGCGCGGGCAGCGGTGTGGGCACCCACGAGCAGGTTCTCTCGTACGGTGAACTGCGGAAAGATCTCGCGTCCCTCGGGGACATGACTGACGCCGGCAGCCACGATGGCGTCGGGGGCCGTTCGCGTGATGTCGCGGCCGTCGAACACGACGCGGCCCGCTCGGGGACGGACGAGCCCAGAGATCGTCCGCAGGGTGGTGCTCTTGCCGCTGCCGTTGGCGCCGAGCAGGGTCACGATCTCCCCGGGGGCGACGCTGAGCGAGATGTTCTCCAGGGCGCGGCGCTTGCCATAGGCGACCGACACGTTGTCGAGCGTGAGCAGGCTAGTCATCGTCGCCCAGGTAGGCGTCCATCACGGCGGGGTCCCGACTCATCTCGACGGGCGTCCCCTCCGCCAGCTTCCGTCCGTGCTGGAGCACGGCGACGCGGTCGGACACCCCCATCACCAGCTCCATGTTGTGCTCGACGAGCAGGATGGTCAGCCGATCGTCGTCCCGAAGGCTCCGAATCAGCTCCATCAGCCCCTGCGTCTCGGTGGGATTGAGCCCGCCCGCCGGCTCATCGAGCAGGAGGAGTCGCGGTTCCAGGGCGAGCGCCCGGGCCAGCTCCAGGCGCTTCTGGAGCCCGAGGGGGAGGCCCGCGGCGTCATGATCGGCGACATCACCCAGCCCCACCCGCGCGAGGAGCCGGTGGGCCTGCTCGCGCGCTTTCGATTCCTCCCGCCGTACGCTCGGCATTCCCAGCGCGGCGGCGAGCACACTGCCGCGCAGCCGCGCGTGGGCGCCGATGCGCACGTTGTCGAGCGCGGAGAGCCCGCGAAACACCTCCGTGTTCTGGAACGTCCGTGCGATGCCCAGGCGCGCCACCATATGGGGTGCGCGGGTCAACACGTCGTGGCCGTCGAAACGCACCCGACCGGCCAGAGGTCGGTACAGACCGGTGACCACGTTGAAGACAGTGGTCTTGCCGGCACCGTTGGGCCCGATGAGGGCGAAGATCTCCCCTACCCTCACCGTGAGGTCGACGCCGCTCAGCGCATCGAGACCGCCAAAGCGGATCGACAGTCCCGCCACCTCGAGCAGCGCGGGCGCCGACGTCACGGATCGGACTTGATCCAGTCCGAAAGCGGCGTGAAATGGCCCTTCTCCACACGCACCCAGAATCCCTGCTTCTGGGTGTCATGGTCGGGCCCGATCGTGATCGGCGGGACGATACCGGTGTCGAAGCCCTTGACGCCCTCGAGGGCTACCACGAGCCCCTCGCGGGTTAGAGATCGACCCGCGCGCTTGGCGCCTTCTGCGAAGAGCATGCCGGCCAGGTAGCCCGCCAGCGAGTAACGATTGGGCTCGTTCTTGGGGGAGTACTTCTGGAGGTGCTCCCGGTAGAGCTTGACGCCGGGCAGATCGGAGCGGGAGGGATCCGGCAGTGTCGACAGACCTTCGACCCCTTCGGAGGCGTCACCCGCGAGAGCCAAATATGTCTCGTCGGTGAGCGGCCCCGTCGAGACCATCAGCGTGTCGCTCCAGCCGATCTTCTGCCGCTCCTTGAGCGCCTGCGCGGCCGGCCCGGGCGTCAGCACGAGGAACGTCACCTCCGGCTTCGCCGCCTGAAGCTTGGCGATCTGGGCGCTCACATCCGTCACGCCGCGCTTCACGGGCTCGGTCGCCATCAGCTTGAGGCCGTGGCGGCCCAGATCCCGTTCGAAGGCCCCGAGGAACGACTTGCCGTACTCGTCGTCCTGGTACAGGGCGGCAAATTGCTTGAACTTCCGCGGGCCCGCGAGGTAGTCGATCATCATGCGCGATTGGCGATCACTCAGCACGAGGCCGCTGAAGACGTACTTCCGGTTGCGCGTCTCCGTCGAGCTCTGGAACGGGAAGAGCAGCGGGACCTTGTTCTGTTCGAGATATGCGAGGGTGGCCACCACGGGGGGCGAGCCCTGGGGCGCGATCACCGCGAAGATATTGTCCTGCTCCACCAGCTTCCTCGTGTTGGCCACCGCGTCCTGGGGCCGGTAGCCATCGTCGTAGTAGATCGTGCGGATCCGGCGGCCGTGGACACCGCCCGCGTCGTTGAGGACACGGAAATAGAGGTCGACCCCAAAACGCGTCAGCTGGGTGCCCGTGAAGGCCAGCGGACCCGAGAACGAGTTCGACCCTCCGAGCAGGATCTCCGTGTCCGTGACGCCTTGCTCGGCCGCCACAGGGATCGCCGCCCCCAGCGCGGCGACGACGAGCATGCACACCATCCATCTCGATCTCATGACTTCCTCCTTGCCAGCGCGGCCAGGCCGCCCGGCATGAACAGCATGCAGGCGATCATGATCGCGCCGAAGATCAGCGGTCGATACGCCTGGAACCCGGCCAGGGAGTCGTTGAGCACGGTCACAATGGCCGCGCCCGCCACGGAACCGAAAACGGACCCGAGCCCGCCCAGGATGATCATCACCAGGAAATCGACGGAGAGAAACACGTCGAAGGCATCCGGCGAGAGGAACCCAACCACGAAAGCGAAGAGGCCTCCGGCCACCCCCGTGTAGAAGGCCGACAGTACGAAGGCCATGGTCTTGTACGCGGCCGCATTGATGCCGCTCGCCTGCGCGGCGATTTCGCTCGTGCGAATGGCCAGGAAGGCCCGTCCCGTGCGCGTGGCGGTGACGTTGAGCGCAGCCAGGATCATGCCCACCGCCACCGCGATGGTCAGGTAGTAGCGCGACGCATCGGTGTCAAGGACCCAGGGGCCGAGGTGAGCCACCGGCACCCGCAAGCCGTCGTTGCCGCGCGTCAGCCCGTCGAGGTTCGTGATCGCTTCGATCACCACGAAGCCGAAGGCCAGGGTGGCCATGGCCAGATAGAGCCCCTCGAGGCGAAGGCACGGGATGCCGAGGGCGAGCCCGACGAGGCCGGTGGCGAGACCCGCGGCGAGCAGCGTCAGCGGGACGGGCAGCGCGGGGAGATGGATGGTGAGAAGGGCCGACACGTACGCGCCAATCGCGAGGAAGCCGGCATGTCCGAAGGACAGCTGATTCGTGTACCCCGAGAGCAGGTTGAGGCCGATGGCCACGATCGCGTTGATGGCCACCAGCGTCCCCAGGAACACGAGATACTTTGGCGCCATCAGTGGCCACGCCAGGGCGGCCACCGTCGCCAGGATCACCGCGGCCCCCCGCACTAGACCTTTCTCCGCTCGACCCGGCCGAAGAGGCCGCGAGGCCGCGCGAGGAGGATGGCGATCATGACGAGGAAGGGCACGGAGTAGCGGATGCCCGTCGGCAGGTAGAGAGGCGCGAGGTTCTCGATGAGGCCGAGCAGCATCCCCCCCACCACCGCGCCCGGCATCGAGCCGAAGCCTCCCAACACCGCGGCCGTGAAGCCATTGATCGCGATGAGCCCCATCTTGGTAGACAGAAACGTCACCGGCGCGATGAGCACTCCGCCCACGGCGCCCACGACCGCCGCGAGCACCCAGGCGCTCGAATACACGCCCTCCACGCTGATGCCCATCAACCGCGCCGCGTTCTGGTTCTGGGCGACCGCGCGCATGGCCCGGCCCAGGCGAGTGGCGCGGAAGAGCGCCACGAGGGCGAGCATGAGGACGAGGGAAGCGCCGATGATGCCAAGGGATACCGGGGCCACCCGCACCGGACCGATGGCGACGGGCCGGTTCGAGAAGAGCGAAGGAAAGGGCAGCTCGTCGTTCGTCCACACGATCCCCGCTGCGGCCCGCAGCACGAGCGAGAGGCCGAGCGTGATGATGAGGACGTCCCAGTGGGTGGCCTGCAGCGCGCGGCGGATGATCACGCGCTCAACGAGGTATGCGAGCAGTCCGCCCGCCACCACCCCGCAGGCGAGGGCGAGGAGGAGGGGAAGCCCGGCGGTGCGCTGGGCTGACCAGGCCACGAACGCCGAGATCATGAGCATCTCACCCTGGGCGAAGTTCACCGTGCGCGTGGCGTTGTAGACGATCACCAGGCTGAGCGCCACCAGCCCGTAGATGCAGCCAGTGGCGAGCCCGCTGACGACGACGTGGGCGAGGGCCGACCCGCTCATGCCGGCCCGTCGGTATTTCCAGCTATGACGGCAGCTTGGCGGCCTCGTACTGCTCGACGTGCTCGGTGGCCTCCCGGCACGCCCGCTCGGAGTTGGACTACCACGCTGTCGGCTGGCATGGAGTGTTCAATTGCAATTACCTCGAGGGCGACCATGTACTCGCGCACCACGGGAGCGACCGCCGTGACATCCGCGGGAGACGCGAGCCGCGCTGGCTCATGTCCCTCCGTTGAAGGGCTGGGTGTGGGATCCGTCAAGGTGACGGCCTCCAGTTGAGCTCCGATCTCGACTTGCCACGACAGCCCTTCCTCGCGTATGTACGGGTGTCCGAACCTGTGGAGATGGTGCGCGTGGTGCGCATGGTAGCAGGGCGACGGGCGACGTGAACAATGAGAAAGGTGGGAACCACAATGTCTGTCCCTGGGCCCCGAATCAATGTCATGCTCTCAACCCGTCGCCTTGGCCGAGGCCTGCTTGCCCTGCTCTGCGGCGCGGTGCTCCTAGGCCTGATCCCGACCACGGCCAGCACGGCCACGCTCGAGGAGATCAAGAAGCGCGGCTACATGGTGGTCGCCACGGAAGACAACTACCCGCCCTTCGAGTTCGTCCAGGACGGCCAGCCGGCCGGGCTCGATCACGACCTCTACAAGCTGCTCAAGGACTGGGCCGGGTTCCAGGTCCGCCAGGAGATCTTGCCCTGGCAGGGGCTCCTTGCCGGTGTCGTGAGCGGGCAGTTCGACGTGGCGCTCTCGGCAGCAACCATCAGTGATCAGCGCGCCCAGCAGCTCTACTTCGCCATGCCGATCGCCGAGGCGACGCACTACTACATGAAGCGCAAGGGCGATACGCGCATTCAGTCGATCAAGGACCTCTCGGGACTCACGGTCGGCATGCAGCAGGGCAGCTCCATCCACCAGCGTCTCCCCGAGATCGATGCGCTCCTCCAGAAGAGCGGCGGCAAGCTCGGCAAGGTGTCCCTCTACGCCTCGTTCCCCGAGGCGTACCAGGATCTCGCCAACGGTCGGATCGATTACGTTCTCAACAGCGTCGTGGCCATCGCGGACGTCATCCGCAAGCGCCCGAACGATTTCGAGCTGGGGCAGGCCGTGGTGCCGGTCGGCTACCATGCCTGGGCTGTGAAGCGCGGCAACAAGGAGCTCAGAGACTTCCTCAACCAGTTCTTCGTGGAACAGCGCAAGAACGGTAATCTCTACCGCCTGCAAGAAAAGTGGCTCGGGCGCTCGTTCCCTGACCTTCCCTGGGAGGCGCGGCTACCGGGCAATCGCCCGATGCCGGAATAGTCCCCACGGCGAGCCGTCGGCTGCGGCGCTATGGCCTGGACCTCGTTGCTGAGCGAGCTCGCCAAGGGCACGGTCGTCACGCTCACGGTGTCCCTGGCGGGGATCGCCGCCGGGATGCTGTCTGGGCTTGCCCTCGCCCTGGTCCGGGTGGGCCGGGTCCCCGTCGCAGCGCAGGCCGTGACTGCCTACGTCAGCATCATCCGCGCGACACCCATGGTCACTCTGGCCCTCCTCATCTTCTTCGGCATGCCGGCACTCGGCGTACGGATGTCACCCGTGCTCGCGGCCATCGTCATCATCTCGATCAACACATCGGTCTTTCAAGCTGAGATCTGGCGGGCCTCGATCCTCGACTTCCCCCGGGGGCAGCTCGACGCGGCGCACGCGGGCGGCATGACCTCCGCCCTCACGTTCCGCCGTATCGTCTTCCCGCAAGTGTGGCGGGCGAGCTTGCCCGCGCTCGTCAACGAGATGACCCTCGTCATCAAGGGCAGCCCGGCCATCGCGGTCATCGGCGTGGTCGATCTCACGCGCGTGGCGGTCCGGTGGACCACGGTGACCTACGAGCCGATCCCGCCCTTCCTCACGGCGACGGTCATCTACGTGGTGGTCGTGATGTGCTTGATTCGGGTGCAGCGCTCGATCGAGCGCCGGATCGTCGCAAGGTACGGAATCCTGTGATTGCCAATCTCTGGACTGTCCTCGGCGAGTGGCCGGAGCTTGCGACGGGCTTCCTGAATACGCTCTGGATCTGTGCCCTCTCGGGCGTACTCTCCCTGATCCTGGCCGTTTCCGTCTCCTTGCTGCTCGTCTTGGGGCGCTCCACGGTGCGGCGCGTGACCCAGGCCATCGTCGACGTCCTCCGCGCCATCCCGTTCCTCATGCTGCTCTTCATCGTGTACTACTGCCTGCCCGCCGTCCACGTGCGGCTGTCCCGATGGACCTGCGGACTGTCGGCCTTAATCTTCTACAACACCGCGTACTTCGCCGAGATCCTGCGCGGAGCTTGGGCGCACCTCCCCCACGAGCAAGAAGAGGCCGGCCGGGCCTTCGGGCATGCGGGACTGGGGCTCTATCGGCGAATCATCCTCCCACAGATTCTCATCGCGGCCGGTCCCGTCCTCGGCAACCAGATGATCACGCTCGTGAAGAACTCGGCTTTCCTCATGGTGATCACCATCCCGGACCTGACTTTCATGGCCAACCAGGTGCAGTCCATCTATTTCGTGCCTCTCGAGGCCATGCTCGTCGCCGTTGCTCTCTACTGGCTGATCTGCTCATCGATCGAATGGACGGTGCGGCGCATGGACCAGATCGCGCTGGTACGTGGGCATGAGTGAGAGCAGCAACCCGGGCCGACCCGTCGTGGAGGTCCGGGACCTCAGCAAGAGCTTCGGTCTGCTTCGTGTGCTCCGCGGCGTGAATCTCTCGGTCTCCTCGGGGCGCACGCTCTGCGTACTCGGGCCGAGCGGCTCTGGGAAGTCGACCCTCTTGCGGTGCATCAACTTTCTCGAGCGGCCGGACGAAGGCGCGGTGTTCCTGCGAGGCGAGCGTGTCGGCGTGAGTCGCTCCACATCCGGGCACGAGCGTCCCATGACCGATCGGGAGCTCGCCCGCATGCGGACCCGGTTCGGCATGGTGTTCCAGCAGTTCAACCTGTGGCCACATCTGACGGTGCTGGGAAATCTGGTCGAGAGCCCAATCCATGTCCAGCGCCGGTCACGTGACGAGGTCATGGTCGAGGCGGAGGCGTTGCTCGACAAAATTGGTCTCTCCGACAAGCGAGACGCCTATCCGAGCCGGTTATCGGGTGGTCAGAAGCAGCGCGTGGCCATCGCCCGTGCGCTCGCCATGAAGCCCGAGGTGCTGCTGTTCGACGAGCCGACGAGCTCCCTCGATCCTGAGCTGGTCGGCGAGGTACTGAGCGTCATGCGCAACCTCGCCCGGGAGGGACAGACCATGATCGTTGTGACGCACGAGATGGGGTTCGCGCGGGAAGCGGCCGACGAGGTCATGTTCATCGACGAAGGCGCCGTCGTCGAAACGTCGGCGCCGGATCGCTTCTTCGGCAATCCCGCGACTTCGCGTGTCCGGCAGTTCCTGCAGCGATTCGCCTGAGCGGTAACGCACGGTTCAGGTCAACGAGGAGATCACGATGGCCAGTGAGTTGGTCGATGTGCCGGCGCGGGCGGGCAAGGCCGTACGCCTCTCGACGGGGTGGAGCGTCAAGCTCGTGAACACGGTCGGCAGCCAGGTCGTGGACACCTGGGCGTTCAATGCACAGGATCTCGCCGAGCACATGTCCATGGAGCACACGCGCGTGATGCTGGGGCGGGTCAACCCGCGGAAGGGCGATGAGCTCTACTCGAACCGCCGACGCCCCCTGCTTCGCATGACGGAGGACACCTCGCCGGGCGTGCACGACACCCTGCGGGCCGCGTGCGATCCGGTACGCTATCGGATGCTCGGCTTCGAGCAGCACGCAAGTTGCGCGGAGAACCTGACGGCCGCGCTTGAGGACCTGGGCCTGAAGGCGCCGCATTCGCCGTGTCCCCTGAATATGTTCGAGAACTGCCCGGTGGGTGAGGCGGGGGCCCTGGTCGTGGTCCCGCCGCCGGTGAAAGCGGGCGACTACGTGGTCCTCACCGCCGAGGTGGACACGGTCGTGGTCTTCTCGGCGTGCCCGATGGACGTCTTCCCCACGAATGGACCCGACTGCACGCCCAAGCCTGTCGCCTTCCAGGTCCAGCGGGGCGCGTGACGTGCTGCTACTTCGTGACGCGGACTATGTTCTCACGCTCGATCCGGACCGGCGCATCCTCCGCCATCACTCGGTCCTGATCGACGACGGGGTCATCAGAGACCTCGGCCCGGTAGCCGACATGGACGCTCGTCATCTGGATGTCTGCCGGAATCATGGCACCGTGGTCGAGGCGGGCCGACGCCTTGTCCTGCCCGGGTATGTGAACACGCACGTCCACACCTTCGAGCACCTCAGTCGAGGTCTGATCCCTGACGATCTCTCCACCTTCGCGTGGGCCGTGACCTATGCGCGGCCGTTCTACGCTGCCCTGACGGAGGAGGAGGCTTACGTCGCCGCCCGCCTCGCGTGCCTCGACATGCTCCGCAACGGAACGACCTGCTTCGTCGACGCGAATATCCTGGTCTCGCTCGGCCACGTCGACGCGGTGGCGCAGGCCGTGACGGAGAGCGGTATGCGCGCCGTGCTTGGTCGCGGCGTGTTCGACCTCATGCCACAGGCGATGGCCGACGCCATGCCACCGGAGCTGCGGAGTCGCGTCCTGTTCCCGTCAGCGGACGCGGCGCTCCGTGAGGTGGACGCGCTCCTCGGCCGCTGGACGCGGAGCGCGGACGGGCGGATCCGCTCCTGGGCGACGGTGTACGGGCTCTTCCCGTACTGTTCGGACGAGCTCTTCGCCGGGCTCCGTGCCATCGCGCATCGCCATCGGACAGGCATGGCCTTCCACATCTCGTCCTCGATCGAGGAGGCGCGCGGAGTAGAGGCGCGGGTTGGCACCTGGCCGATCACGCACCTCGACCAGCTCGGTGTGCTAGGGCCGGATCTCCTGCTCACGCACTGCACTGCGGTGACCGACCGCGAGGTAGCGATCCTGGCCGAGCGCGGCACCAAGGTCGCTTACTGCCCGGGAGCCGCCCTTCGCCTGGCCAAGGGCACCACGAAAATCGGCAAGATCCCCGAGATGCTCGCCGCTGGAGTTACCGTTTCGCTCGGAGCGGATGGCGTGTCCTCGAGCGGCTCGTTCGACCACGCCCGACTGATGAGCCTCGTCGCCGGTCTCTTCAAGGATGCGCGCATGGACCCGAGCCTGATCCCGGCCGAGACGGCCCTCGAGATGGCCACCCTGCACGGCGCCCGCGCCGTACTCTGGGACGACACGATCGGGTCGGTCGAGATCGGTAAGCGGGCTGATCTCACGCTCTACGATCTCGACGGACCGGAATGGGTGCCTTCGCACGACGTTGTCCGGAATCTCGTCTATTCCGCCGACGGCCGGAGCGTCAGGACCGTGCTTATCGATGGCCGCATCGTGTACGACGATGGCCATGCGAGCGGCATCGACGCAGGCAAGGCCATCGAGGAAGCGAGGGTCGCGGGGGACGGGATCGCGCGACGGATCGGTCTCGAACCACGGACGCGCTGGCCCGTCTCCTAGAAATCGACGCCGGGCCATCTACGAACCTCTAGGAGCCAACGCCACCGGGTCTGTCGCGACAGATCGGCGCAGTGCCTCAGATGGGCGCCAGGACCGGAGTGATATAGATCTGTCCGTAGTTGGATGGGATCGTCACATCGTGAACTTCCCCGGCGTTCGTTACTCGGATTTCCTGCCGCCGTACATCGTCATCGAGCATTTCGCGGTACATGCCGGGGACGGGAAAAGGCACTGAGAGTGTCCTCTGCGAATCGGAGAAATTGAGGAAGATCAGCGCAACCTGCTCCGGTTCCGTCGTGGTAGCGGAAGCCCGGCGTCGGTAGGCGATCGCACGGCCGCCGAGGTTGGAGTTTGTGTTGAAGTAGAAAGACTCACGGCTGCGCAGCGCGCGGCAGGCTCGCCGGAGCCGTCCGAGTCGTCTATATATGCGGATCAGCGCCTGCCCAATGTCGTCGTAGAAATACTCCCAATGCACATCGCGCCGGATCTGTATGCGGGTTGTGCCCGAGCCGGGAAGGACGTAATTCTCACCGAATTCCTGACCCTGCCAGAGCATCGGTATGCCTTGGCAGGTGTACAGCGCAATGGCGTAGGGTTGCGTCTTGTAGAAGCGGCTGCGGTCGCCGAGCAGGATATTCTCACCTCCGCCGATCAGGCCAAAGCTGCAGATGAAGTCGCTATGGTCGTGGCTTTCGACATACTGAAACGGGGCCACGGGGCCTTGCACGCCGCCGAAGTCACGGCGGGCGGGGTATCGAAGAAAGGATGGATCGAGCAAATGGGCGAAATCATCGTCCACGAACTCGAACCGCGCCATGTCATTGGCGTGGTTGAGGAGGTTGTCCTGCCAAGTTGCG
>Ga0209465_10000827_pt1 | contig 14163 bp, 5 predicted proteins | sample PanSoiPlot1MoBio_FD_188321 | JGI IMG/M metagenome (GOLD analysis project Ga0209465, IMG submission 188321) | Tropical forest soil microbial communities from Panama analyzed to predict greenhouse gas emissions - Panama Soil Plot 1 MoBio (SPAdes)... | ecosystem: Environmental > Terrestrial > Soil...
CTGATCATCTTTCGCCCGCCGGATGTCGGCGCGGGCGAGCCGGCGCCCCGGGTCGACGCGCTGCTCCGGGCGATCGAGGATTACGACGGACTACCGCTGACGAAAGCAGCGTTGAAGCTTGCGTCACTGGTCTTTGTCCGACCGGGCGAGCTTCGGAAGGCTGAATGGGCTGAATTTGATCTTGAGCATGCCGAGTGGCGCATCCCGTCGGCCAAAATGAAAATGCGCCGCCCGCACCGAGTACCTCTCGCAAGGCAGGCGCTTACGATTATCCGTGACTTGCAGGCAATCAGCCCCAGCGAGCGGTGGCTATTTCCGTCCGTCCGCAGCATCTTGCGGCCTATGTCCGAAAATACGTTGAACGCCGCGTTGCGTCGGCTCGGCTATAGCAAGGATCAGATGACCGCGCACGGCTTCAAAGGCATGGCGTCAACACGGTTGAACGAAATGGGCTGCTGGAATCCAGACGCCATCGAGCGTCAACTTGCACACCAGGAATCGGATGATGTCCGGCGCGCTTACTTGCACGCAGCCGAATACTGGCCCGAGCGCGTCAGGATGATGCAGGCTTGGGCCGATTATCTCGATGAGCTGAGAGACGCCGGAAAGGTCGTCCCGTTGCGACGCGAGAATGCTTAAGAGAGCGACAAGCTGGTGTCGGCGAAAACAGGGGTTCGAGTCCCCTAGGGAGCGCCAATAAAATCAAACACTTAATCCAAGTTCGTCAGTTAGTGTCCAACAACTGTCCAATAAACGTCTATAGACAGCGATGGACATCCAGCCGCGGCAGTCCGCATATCCACGCGCTTTGGCGGCAGCTGCAAGCCCATCTCATCCATCGTGTCGGCAATGATCTGCGATACGGCGAGGTTGCGCCTAAAATTTCTACCCCGGTCCTGTCCGCCCCGGTTTTTCCCGAGTTGCGGAAAGCGTTCTCAAGCGCGCCTCAACGAGCCCCGCGGCCGGCCGCCACCTCCCGTGCACCAACAAGCGACAATTGAAATGGAGCGAGCGGCGCACAGGGGCGCCGCCTGAACTCTGTTGGCTTCTGGCAGGTCAGTCGAGGCAGTAATTTCTACCCCGGTCCTGTCCCGAGTTGCGAGAAGCAGGGTTGGCAGCATCGCGGGTTAAAGAAGCCCCCGTCGGAAGCGATTGAGGCTCGGCGCAACTCTCGTTGACAGGAAACAGCTCGCCGCTGTGTTGCGCATCAAGGTCTTGTGGCGTCTGCAATGTTGAGAAACCTCCCAGGGCGCAGCGTGCAAACGGCTATTTTATCATACAGCTCTTCGGTGCTACTGTCGGCGCTCCGTCGAAAGTCCAGGCCTGTCGGCTGCTCGGCACGCCCGTGGATACCGCGCGGGGAGACTGCCAAAAGAGCCCACCTCCTCCGACTGCTCGTCTTCGACGGAGGACCACATCCGAATGTGAGCAGCGCCATGCTGAAACTGCCGAGGCGAGTCTCTTTCGACGAGACAGCCGCTCGTCAGCTTGCGGGGATTGATGCGCCGACACTTTTCCGGTCTTGGCGCGAGTGGTGTTTCGTGCTCCTGGAGAGTCAGATTGCGGGCCGCTCATGGGGCGCGCTTTTTCGCCCGGCCGGAACGATCAATTCCTTCAAAATACTGCTGGTCGCTCGAAAGCCATCGAAGTGAGCGCTTTAATTCCCCCTTACCCAAACCGTCCCCGGGCTCCGCTCGACCGGTTTGCGTTGTTGTGCATGGCGCGCCGCAATCTTCTCGCGATTTGGGAAGAGAAGGATTTTGAAGAACCATTCTTCTCATATCGCCTGCTGAGGCGGTCAATTTTCGTCTGCAATAGTCCCGATACAGTGGCTTACGCGTTGGTTGCACATAACGACAACTTCGCGCGAAAGACACCCCAGATGCGTAATGCTCTGGCGCCGCTGATTGGGGATGGTCTGTTTATCAGCGATGGCAAGACCTGGGCAAAGCGACGCCGGATCATCACGCCGATCGTCCATGCCTCCCGACTGCCGCTGTTCGCGCCAATTATGGTGGAAACTGCCAATGAGACCGCCGAGCGCTGGTCGGCGTGGACCAGGGGTCATCCGATCGACGCTTTGCACGAAATGGCCATGCTGACCGCGGAGATAATCTGCCGCGCCGTTTTTGGGCCGCGCTTAGGAAGCGAGCATGCGACTACGATCGTTGTTTCGTTCAGTGAATATCAACGCCTCATTCCGCAGCTTGATGTCATATCGCTGCTCGGATTGCCGGATTGGCTGCCGCGTTACTATTCGCCGGGCATTCGCCGCGCCGCCCGCCGAATTCACGAGGTTCTCAATGACATCATCCGGCAATGCGAAGAGAGCGGTGATGCCTCGATGATTCGACTGCTGCTCGACGCGCGCGATGCCGAGACCGGCGCCGCGCTCGATCGAGACGCGCTGCGCAATGAGGCAGCGGTCATCTTCATGGCGGGCCATGAGACCACGGCGAACTCACTCGCCTGGACCTGGTTTCTGTTGTCACAAGCGCCCGATGCGGAGGCGCGGCTCCATGTTGAGCTCGACCGGGTGCTGGCCGGGCGGCTGCCGACTCTGAACGATGTGCCGCGCCTTGTCTTCACACGCGCCGTTTTCGAGGAAAGTATACGGCTTTATCCGCCGGTCCCGTTCCTTGGCCGCCAGGCGCTTCAGGACGAAGAGATCCGCGGCCGCATCGTCCCAGCCGGATCGCTAGTCGTCGTGGTTCCGTGGCTGTTACATCGGCACCGCCATCTTTGGGACAAGCCCGACCACTTCGTTCCAGAACGTTTTTTGCCAGAGAGTGCCCGCGCGCGCCAACGCTATAGCTACGTGCCGTTCAGCGTTGGACCGCGCGTCTGTGCCGGACAGGCATTCGGGCTGACGGAGGCGATTCTGTGCCTTGCCACCTTGGCGCAGCGCGTTCGGCTACGGCTTGCACCCGGGGCCGTTGTCGAGCCGGTATGCCGGCTAACCCTGCGCCCCGGGGGTGGCCTCCCGATGCTGATCGAGCATCGCAATTAGTGATGCGAGTCGGGCAGAGGTGATGAATGACGCGCCGACAGTTCACGGAGGAGTTCAAGGCCGAGGCGGTGCGGCTGATGAGCGACCGAGGAATGCCGATCGCCTAAGTGTCACGTCACCTGGGGATCGAAGTGGCTGTGCTGCGGCGACTGTTTAAGCCCGTCGTCGACAAAGACAGAGAATGGGGGCCTTGCCGAGCCGCAGGAATTGCATCGCCTCCGGGTTAAACGAGCGGCTGCGGTTCGAGCGAGTTCCCAAACAAGGTGCTCGGGATGGTCAGGGTGCGGTCGCGATGAGGGTTCCGCTTTATTCGCGACCACCGCAAATCGTTTCCCCTCGCCGTCTCCGCGGTGTCCCCCCCGAAACGCGGGTTCTTCGGCGATAGCTCCTGCTACACCAACTCAACCCGTTCTTGTCGAATGTCCTTTGCGGCCCTTTCTCGCGGGGAAACGAGCCGCGATCAGGAGGAAGACATTATAAGCCTGCGAGATGGCGCGCTACGGCGGCAAGGTCGATCGGCTCGGAGGCGACCGCGCGGGCTTCTTCGATCAGCATCGCTGCCGCGTCGCGGACCTGGTTCTCGGTGTGATCGGCGGTCAGAAAGAAGCGCAGCCGCGCGGCTCGTTCCGGGACCGCCGGATAGAGGATCGGTTGGACGTTAATGCCGCGCCGGAAGAGCGCCTGCGAGAGGCGCGCTGCGCCGATCGAACTGCCGGTGATGATCGGCACGATCGCTGCGCCGATCGAGCCGCCGACATCGAGGCCGCCATCGCGGGCCAGATGCAGAAACTGGGCCGCGCGCTCGTTCAACCGGTGGACCCGATGCGGCTCGCGTTCGAGGATCTCGACCGCCGCCAAGGCCGCCGCAGCGACCGGCGGCGCGATGCCGACCGAAAAGACGAAGCCTGGCGCCATGCGCTTGAGATACCCGATCAACTCCTTGCGTCCGGCAATATACCCGCCGCAGGAGACGAGGCTCTTGCTGAGCGTCCCCATCCAAATGTCGACCTCATTCGGGTCGATCCCGGCGTGGTCGGCCGAGCCGAAGCCGCGCGGCCCGAGCACGCCCAGCGCGTGCGCCTCGTCGACCATCAGCCAGGCGCGGTGGCGCCGTGCAACCGCGACGAAGGCCGCGAGATCCGGCACGTCGCCATCCATACTGTAATGCCCCTCGATGACGAGGAGCGCGCGACCATGGCGCGGCCGCGCATCCGCGAGGATCCGGTCGGCCGCCGCGGGGTCGAGATGACGGAACGGCGCGCGCCGCGCCCCCGACAGCATTGCCCCCTGGACGATGCTGTTGTGGATCAGCGAATCATGGACGACGAGGTCGTTGCGGCCGAGCAGATGCCCTATCACCGTGACGTTTGTCGAATGGCCGCCGACCAGGGCGATGCTGTCTTCGGCGCCGTGAATCCGTGCCAGCGCGCGCTCGAGGTCGCGGTGTACCGGGCGCTCGCCGGAAACCGGCCGACTGGCCGAGACGGACGTGCCATAGCGATCGATCGCCGCCTTCGCCGCGGCAGCGATCCGCGGATCGCCGTTGAGACCGATATAATTGTAGGAGGCGAAATTGATGTAGGTGCGGTTGCCGATCACCGTTTCGGCGCCGGCGATCCCGTCGTGAACGCGGAAGAACGGGTCGTCGATGCCAAGATAATCGGCCGCCTCCTCGATCAGACGCAGTTCGCGGTACGACTCGAGCTCGGCGACATCGAGCCGCCCCGGTTCGCCAGGAGCGGTTTGCCGCCGCCTCTGCGGCGGCGCCGGTGCGACCCGCGAGGCGGCAGCAGAAGACAGCTTTTCGATCAGGCGAGCCTTGGCCTGCGCCGACAATCCAAAGAGGTTGCTGCTTGCCGCCACCCGTTCACTCCGCTGCCGCCCACTTGGTCTCGACCGGATCGAACCGGTTGGCCGCGCTTGCTACGGCAGCAAGACGCTCTGCGTCGCCGCCCTCGTGGCGCTCGGCTAGGCTGACCAGTTCAGTTGCGCGTGGGCGCGCCACGATGGCGCTTGCCAGCCGGGCGGCGATCGACGCGACGCTCGTACCGTTGGCAAGCGACATTAGCGGCGGGTCGATGCGCAGCCGGCCTTCGAGCGCCAAGCGCAGCTCAACCGCCATAAGCGAATCCATCCCCATTTCCGACAGGGGCCGCAGGAGATCGATTTCAGCCACGGGCAGCCGCAGAATGTTGGCCGCCTCTTCTGCGACTGCCGTCTTAAGCAACGCCAGGGCTTCCTCGGCATCAACCTCGGCGAGCCGGTCGATCAGCGAGTCCTTGCCGGGCAACGAGCTCTCGTCGGCGCGAACTTCGGCGAACAGCGGTGCGGCAAGGATCGGTAGGAAGCAGCGCGCCTCGTTCCAGCTGGTCTCCGCAAACGCCACCGCTGGCATTCCGCTCTCGGTGATCGGCGGCAGGGCGGCGAGGGCCTGCGTCGACGGCATCGGGTTGGTGCCGAGCCGGCGAGCCAGTGCATCGCGCGTCTCCGGCCGCTCGGCGAGGTATCCGGTGTCCTCGATCGGTCCCCACGCGATGGCGAGGGCCGGTTTGCCCTGCGCCCGCCGATGCCGCGCCATTGCTTCGAGGGCCAGATTGGCCGCCACGTAAACCCCCTGACCCGGCGCGCCGAGGATCGTGGTTGCCGAGGAAAACAGCAGGAACAGCTCGATAGGATCATCGCGGGTCAACTGATCGAGCGCGATCGCACCGCCGAGCTTCGGCCGCAGCAGGGCTGCGATGCCTGCTTCATCGAGCTCGGAGGCGAGCGCATCGGCGATCGCTGACGCCGCGTGGACCACGCCGCGCAGAGGCGGCTGCGAACGGCGAATGTCATCGAGCACGACCTCCAGCAAGGCTGCATCGGCGACATCGGTGGCGTAGACGCGGACATCGGCGCCCAGCGCCCGTAGTTCGAGCGCGCGCTCAGCAGCTCCCGGCGTCTCCATGCCGCGCCGGCCAACCAGCGCGATCGATCCGGCGCCGTGCTGGGCGAGCCAGCGTGCCGCGGCGAAGCCGAACCCGGAGATGCCGCCAGCGACGAGGTAGGTGCCGTCGCGGCGCAGGGCGATGTCCGAAGTCTGGCGCAAGCGGACTCTGGCATTGCCGTTGGGAACCAGCACGAGCTTGCCGATGTGACCGGAAGCCTGCATCAGCCGGAAGGCGTCGCCGAGTGTCGCGAAAGTGAAGATACGATGGGCCAGCGGTCGGATCGCGCCCGAACTCAGTGCTTCGGAAACTTCACCGAGCAGCGAGCGCGCCAGATCGGGCCGCTGGACCGGGAGTTGATCGACGTCGATGGCAAAATAGGAGATGTTCTGGCGCAGCGGACGCAGATGGATGCGCCGATTGAGATAGAAATCGCGCTTGCCGAGTTCGAGAAAGCGGCCGAACGGCTTGAGTACGTTGAGGCTCTGCTCCATCGCCTCACCGCTCAGCGAGTTGAGCACGACATCGACGCCAGCGCCGGCACTGATTGCGCGCACCGCATCGGCGAAGCCGAGATCACGAGAATCCAGCACGTGATCCGCGCCAGCAAGCCGCAGGAAGGCGCGCTTGACCTCCGATCCGGCGGTGGCGATGACGACGGCGCCGCGGTGCTTGGCGTACTGGATCGCCGCGAGGCCGACGCCACCGGCCCCGGCGTGGATCAGGACCAGTTCGCCGTGAGCCAGCTTCGCGAGCGTGCCAAGAGCGTAGATCACCGTGACGAAGGTGACGGGAATGGTTGCCGCCGCCGCGAAACTCGTGTCGTCCGGGATGCGAATAACGGCATGCGCCGCCGTCGTAACCCACGTGCTCAGCGACGCCGGCGCAAGCCCGGCTACCCGGTCGCCTACCGCGAGATTCGTCACGTCGTCCCCCACGGCGCGGATGATCCCCGCACATTCGAGGCCGAAAGTAGGGCCTGCAAAACCGTCGATCAGCGCCTCCTCAGGCAGCAGCCCCATCGCCCACATCATGTCGCGGAAATTGAGCCCCGCGGCATGAACCTCGATCATGACCTCGCCGGGCCCGACGGACCGCGGCGCGGCCAATTGCCAGCCCAAAGTGTCGAGGCGACGTTGCGGGCCGCTCGCCAATGCCAAGGCATCAGCAGGGCTCGCCCAGCGCGGTGGCAGACCACAGCGCAGCCGCAGGACATGGCGCCCCGCCTTCGTCCAGACGATTTCGGTCTCGTCAGAGGCGGCGACGAGCTCGCGGGCGATCCGGTCGGCGCGCTCGGCCGGGCGCATCGCCGAGGGAAAATCGATCAGACGCAAAGACAGTCGCGGGATCTCGTTAATGAGGACCCGCCCAAAGCCCCACAGCCCTGCGCCGACGAGCCCCGCCCCATCATCGCCCCCAGGTTGATGGGCGCAACTGGTAACCAGCCATAGCGGGATTTGTCGCCGGCTCGCGGCATCAGCTATCTTTGCTACTTGAGCGATCAGCCGCGCCGCTTGCGCTACGGCATCCTCCCCCTCCTCGACCAGGAAAAGCGCGATTTCGCGGTCCGCCGCATCGCCTTGCTCGGCCTTATCCACGGTGGCGATCGCCGCGAATTCCGCGGCGCCGATTTCGCTGACCCTATGACCGGCTCCTGCAAGATGTCGCCGCAACGCGGCCCTGCGGCGACCGCTCGTCTTGATGAGGTGGATGAAGTACGGCACTGCGGGCTGCGGCTCGGACGACCCGGTGGCCAGCACCGCCCGGCCCCACACGACCGAACTCGGCCACGGGCCGGCGGCCAGCGCTGCCATCCCGACATTGCAGAAGCCGGCGCCGACAAGTTGGCCGCACCATTCTTCGGCCGAACGAAGCGGCGACACTTCCGCCACCTCGCCGCTGTCTCGCCACCATCCGGCATATCGACCAAGAGCCAGATCCCACAGCGGGTTCGGCGCTGGGTCAACGGTGAAGAAGAGGCCGCCGGGGGTGAGCAACTCGCGCAGCCGGCATAGCGCCGTGCCATCGATCTGGAGGCGCGCGCTGGGGTTCATCGACAGGATAAGGTCGAACCGGCTGTCGCCGAGTTCGTCGAGCGGATCCTCTGGCGACCAGCAACATGTAGATGCACCCGCCACGGCCGAGGTGATGGGACCGAGGCGGGCCGCTTGTTCCGCGTCCGGACTCGCCGCCCGGTATTCCAGCGCGGCGCCGGACTGGGCCAGTTGGTCAAGAAACTGGCGCGTCGCACCCCCGTCGGCTCCAAGCTCGAGTACCCTCAATGGCCGTCGCTCCGGCCAAGCCTGGGCGAGCTCCGCGAGCACCGTACAAACGACATCGATACCTTCGGCGCTAACGGGCGAGCCGTGCAGCAGATGCTCGATCATCGGCACGGGCGACGTGGCGCTCTGCCGCGGACCTTCGGCAAGGAGGCGTGGCAGCTCCGCCGCGAGGGATGCCACCTGGGCAAGTTCCCCCACGAGTTCCGGCGCTTCGGCGAGCAGCAGCCGCCAGACTTCAACAACTTCGGGGAGGTCGTTCGCGCCGGCGATGCGCCAGACATTCTCCGCCTCGGAGGCGGCCCCGAACCGCATCAGCAAACGCAGGATGTAGCCGAACAGCGCGCGGGCATCAGGCGCAATGGTGCCGGCCTCGACAGCGTCCGCGATCGTGAACGGTACATTGGGGTCGACGACGGCAAGGACGGCTTCGAGCCCGACGGAGGCGATCAGGGCGTCGAGCAGCAGGCCATGCTCCGAATGCCGGGTCGACGTACCGGCGGCTCGGTCGACGAGAGGCGCCACGATCTTACCGATGCGCCCGAGGATCGCGGGGGCGGCCGTTTCAGACAGCGGCGCGGGGACAAGATCGAGCCGCAAGGCGCAGTCTTCGGGCGCCCCGCGGCGGGTCAATTCTATTCGGCGGAACCAGCAATCAAAGAGGTCGGCGACAACACCCCCGGATTCGTCGAACAGCACGATGTCGGCCGATGCAGACTGGGTGCCGACGCGGGCCATGCGAAGCCACGCGCTGCAAGCCCGCCGACCAAACGGCGCTGCGACCCGCACGCGCCCAAAGCGCCACGGCAGAAAGCTGACGCAGGCCAGATCTGTGTGGCTGCCGGTAATAAGCGCGAGCAGCGCCTGCAGCGCTCCGTCAAGCAGCGCCGGATGGACTAGGTAGTCATCGCCGGCCCCGCCGACGACCGAGGGGTCGAGATGGGCCCGCGCTTCGCCGCGCCCTAGCAGCTCGATGCGACGGACGGTGCGAAACCGCGGGCCGTAGTCGAGCCCGAGCTGGGTGGCACGCTGGTAGAGGGTATCGGCATCGACCACGCCCTCGATCGCCGCGGGGCCGGCGAGCCGCGGTGGAGGCTCCCGCTCCCCGGCCGTGACGAGCCGTGCGACGGCATGGAGGGTCAGCGGCTCGTCCGACAGGCGCAGGCGACTGCTCAGCTCCCAGTCTCCCTCCTCTTCGGACACGAGGGTGCGTATCTCGCGCGATCGGCCCTTGTCGAATGACAACGGTCGGCGCAATTCGACATCCAAGACTTCCACCGCGCCTGCCTCCGGGCGACGCAGCAGCGCCGCCGCCAGGGCCATCTCTAGGACGGCAGCCGCGGGCAGCACTGGGACGCCTTCGACCGCGTGGTCGGCAAGCCACGGCAGCACGTCGGGATCGAGATGGTTGAGCCATGACGGCACCGGCCCGCCCTGCCGAAAACCGAGCAAAGGGTGGTCGAAAGGCGGGTCCATCGAATGTGCATCCTCAACCGTCCGGCCGAACCAGAAGTGCTCCTTCTGCCAGACATAAAGCGGCAGCCCGCCCAGCTCGACGGATCCATCGAACCGCTCGCCGCCGGTGATGTCGCATCCCGCGACGTGGCAGCGGGCCGCGATTCCGGGGAAGGGGTCGTCGCCCCCCTGCCGGCGCGTCAGAGTCGCCAGCACGCGGCCTTGGCCGCCCACCGCGCGCAGCGCGTCATGCAGATAAGCCTGCAGCACCGGGTGCGGGCCGATCTCCACAAAGATGCGAAAACCGGCGGCCACCAGCGCGGCCATCCCGTCCGCGAAGCGGACCGGGCTGCGGATGTTGCGCCACCAATACTCCCCATCAAGCTGGCCCGGCTGAACCTGATCGCTCGTGACCGCGGATACCAGCAGCGCGTGCGGCGTGCCCGACGACAGGCCAGAAAGATCGGCGAGCAGACCGTCTCGGAGCGGATCCATCGCCGCCGAATGGAAGGCGAAGTCGAGGTCGAGGGCGCGAAACGCGAGGCCCCGTCGCTGCGCTTCCGCACCGAGGCGGTTGATCGCCTCGCTCGGGCCGGCAACCGTGACAGATTGCGCCGCGTTGATCGCGGCCACCTCGAGCGGACTGCCGATCGCGGCTAGCAGCTCGCGCGCCGCGGCGGCGCCCAGCGCCAGGGCCGCCATGCGGCCGTGGCCACGCGTCCGCTCCTGCTGTCGGCTGCGCGCGATGACGACGCGCGCGGCATCCGCGAGGGAGAGCGCGCCAGCGCCCCATCCGGCGGCGACCTCACCGACGCTGTGCCCAATATGGCCCGTCGCCGTAATGCCGAAGCTGCGCAGCACGGCGACGATCCCGACCTGGATCGCAAACAGTAACGGCTGTGCGACATCGGCGTGAGCCAGCTCCTCGGCAGTCGCACCGCGCTCGATCACATCGGTGATCGACCAGCCGAGGGCCGGCCGCAGCGCGCTGTCCGCTTGCGCGAGCGCGCGCTGAAACACCGGATTCGCGCGATAGGCAGAGCGGCCCATCTCCGGCCATTGCGCGCCGTTGCCCGCAAAGACGAAGGCGATCTTGCCGTCGCGCAACGCAGTTCCAGTAACGGCGGCGGCGCTATCGGCACCAGCGATGAAATCGGTAAGCGCCGCAGCCGCACCGTCAGGATGCTCGCCCAAAATGGCGAGGCGGTGCGGATGCTGATCGCGCCGCCGGGCCGCCGCCCGGAGCAAACCCGCCACGCGGTCAGCCGGCGTCGCGGCGAGCGTGTCGCGCCAACTCTCGGCCAGCGCCCGCAGCGAGGCTTTGGTCCGCGCCGACAAGATCAACGGCGGCAGGGGACCTCCAGCGACACGCGCCTCTTTTCCAGGATGCGAGGGTGCGGCGAGGACGGCGTGACCGTTGGTGCCGCCGAAGCCGAAAGAATTCACCCCCGCGCACCTTCCGGCCGCGATGGTTTCGGCCCTGCAGACGAGCCGCAGGTTCAGCCCGTCGAACGGGATCTTCGGGTTCGGCGTCTCGCAATGTAGCGTCGGCGGCACGATACCGCGCTCGAGCGCCAGCGCGGCTTTGATCAATCCGGCGATACCCGACGCCGGCTCGAGATGGCCAATGTTGGTCTTGACGGAGCCGATCGGTAGCGGATCGCGGCGTGGCTGGCCGAGGGTGCGCCCGACCGCCGCGGCCTCGATCGGGTCGCCGACCGGGGTGCCGGTTCCGTGCATCTCGAAGAAGGCCAGATCGTCCGGGATAACGCCGGCGCTTGCGCATACCGTTCTAATCAGCGTGGCCTGCGCCGCCTCGCTTGGTAGCGACAACCCGATGGTATGGCCGTCGGAGTTGACGCCAGTACCGAGAATCACGGCACGGATACGGTCGCCGTCGCTGAGCGCCTCAGGCAGCGACTTCAGGACGACGGCGCCGCCGCCTTCACCGCGCACGTAGCCGTCGGCGCGCTCATCGAACGCAAAGCATCGCCCACGGCGCGACAGCATCGAGGCCTGACAGAACCCAAGAAACGGGAATGGCGCGAGCAGCAGGTTGATGCCGCCGACGACGGCGGTCGCAACCCTCCGGTCACGGATAGCCTCGTATGCATGATGCAACGCGACCATCGACGACGAACAGGCGGTATCGACGGTCAGGCTGGGGCCGCGCAGATCGAAGACATGCGAGATGCGGTTGGCGAGGATGCTCAGCGTCCCGCCGGTCATGAAGTGGGAATCGCAACTCGCCGGATCACTGAGGCGCAGATCGCGGTAGTCGGTCGACGACGCGCCAATATAGACCCCCATCGTGCTGCCTGCGAGCGTTGCCGCTGGTATGCCGGCATCCTCGAAAGCGTGCCATGCCAGTTCGAGGAGCAATCTCTGTTGCGGGTCCATCTGCGCCGCTTCGCGCGGCGAGATCCCGAAGAAAGCCGGCTCGAACAGATCGACGTCGCTGATCAGCCCAGCCGCCCAGGTGTAGGTCTTCGCCGGCTCGCCGCGCGTCGGGTGATAGTAGAATCTGGTGGACCAGCGAGTGGCATCGACCTCCGAGATCGCGTCCCTCCCGGAGGTCAACAGTTCCCAAAAGGCGTCCAGGTTAGGTGCTCCTGGAAACCGGCAGGAAGCGCCGATGATCGCGATCGCTCCGTCACTCATAGCACAGATCCCCAGTGTCGTGGCGGGGAACGTGCATCACAGTAGACGTCGGACCAACATTACACTCTCTACCTCGCAAAGACTAGCTGTGATATTATTCAAGCGGGTGCTGTCGCGAATTGTGTTGGAATTTGTTGACGCGATCTCCGGCATTTCGAGAGTACCGAGTCAGGCGGCGAGGTCAATCGGTTGATCGCCTTGTTGTGTGGCGGCGAGGGTCTGCCAACCGTCAACCTTGCGCATGTTGATTTGATCAGAGGCGAGCAGCGCCCAGAACAACATTGCCGCCGTATCGGCCGACGGCAGCACGGTCTGCGTCTTAATCCGCCGCTTGAACTCTTCGTGCAGACGCTCGATCGCGTTCGTTGTTCTTGCGCTTCGCCACTGGCTCGGCGGCAGGCGCGTGAAAGTGAAGAGGTGGTCGCCAGCTTCTTCGAGGCTATCGGCAACCGCTCGACACTTGAGCCGCCACTTGCGGATGAAGGCCTTGCGGCGGGTCTCGATCTCCTCGGGCGTCGCCGCGTAGATCATTTCCCCTGCTTGCTCGCTCCTGTATGTGCGCGCTAAGGTACGCTGGGTGCGAAGACGGAATTTGGTGCAGTTGCATGAACCTACTCATTTCTCTTCTGGCAACGATTCTTGGGGTTTATGCAGTATTGCTCGCTCTATATTTCGCGACCTGCGGTCTTGTTGTTTGGACAAGTCGGCGGACTCGTGTACCTAAGATTCAAGAAAAAAAAGAATCACGCGCGCAAATCCAACGAGATACTCGACAAAGCATGATCTCGATTGGGGGAATTTCCGCCATGTTCGGTGCCGGTCAATGGATGTATCAAACGCTAGGATGGGGAATTCAAGCCCATGAAGTGAGTGTGATGGAAATGACACTGTCGTTTTTGATATCGATGATTCTATTTGACACTTGGTTTTATTGGCTGCACCGGCTGATTCACCTCCGCCCTTTTTTTCGCAGGGTCCATGTTTGGCATCACATGACCGCTACACCAGAAGTTTGGTCAAACAACAGTGATTTGCTCATCGACAATTGTTTTCTTCAATCCTACTGGTTGGTGGCGCACTTCTTGATTCCAATCGCTCCGATCGTTCTTTTCCTTCACAAGCTATACGATCATGTGATGGGGATTATAGGTCATTCGGGATACGAATTCGCTGGAAAGGCATGTTGGCCACCATCCCCGCTCGTGAGCGTTACCCATCATGATCAACATCACCGTTTTGTAAATTGCAATTACGCTACGCATTTCACCTTTTGGGATCGGCTTATGGGGACACTGCATCCAACGCATGACGCAGAAGTAGAGCGAAATATTTGTAAATCGTCGCTGTGATCGAGATTTGATGCCGAGCAGACGCACGAGCTGGCCCGGTTCGCCGGCATCGTCACGCTCCTTTTCGTCGTGCCAGATCGGACTGACGATGTCCGCGACCGGGCGATCGGGTTTCGGAAAGGCGACCGCCGGCACGCCCGATTGTGCGATGGAGTCCTGATCCGCCCCCATTGAAGTGGTCCGACTTGAGGTATGTCTTTGACATCAAGGAGGACTGTAATGGCAAGGAAGCGATACAAGCCTGAAGAGATCGTCGCGAAGTTGCGGCAGGTCGATGTTTTGGTCTCACAGGGCCAGAACATGGTGGACGCAATCCGCCAGATCGGCGTGAGCGAGGTGACGTATTATCGGTGGCGCCAGGAGTTCGGCGGGCTAAAGACCGAGCAGGTGAAGCGCCTGAAGGACCTTGAGCTCGAGAACAGCCGGCTGCGCAAGGCGGTTTCCGATCTGACGCTGGATAAGCTCATTCTGCAGGAGGCTGC
>Ga0209465_10000829_pt1 | contig 14133 bp, 12 predicted proteins | sample PanSoiPlot1MoBio_FD_188321 | JGI IMG/M metagenome (GOLD analysis project Ga0209465, IMG submission 188321) | Tropical forest soil microbial communities from Panama analyzed to predict greenhouse gas emissions - Panama Soil Plot 1 MoBio (SPAdes)... | ecosystem: Environmental > Terrestrial > Soil...
CGACTGCCCAAGCGGGAGATCATCCGCCGCCTCGGCACCTCCCCGACGCAGCTCTACCGGCTCCTGGATCAAACGAACTACCGGAAGTCGATCGATCAAATGCTCCGACTGCTTCAGGTCCTCGACTGCGACGTCCAACTCGTCGTTCGTGAGAAGACCGCTCCGTACGATCGGAGCCGACGTCACCACACGTCGAGGACCGGCCAGGTCGTGGTCCTCGAGGCGAGGGCGGGCAGGAGTCGCGGCAAGGCCTCGGCGAGCCGTCATCCGCATAGAAGCCCCGTCCCTTCTCGCAGCGTCGCTTCGGTGGGCTATAGCGAGTCGACAAGGACCCTGGCCATCGAGTTCAGGAATGGCTCCATCTACGAGTACTTCGATGTTCCGCGGGCCGTCTACCACGCTCTCTTGAAGTCGACTTCCCTTGGTCGATACGTGAACGTGAACATCAGGAACGTCTATCGGTACGTACAGCGCTGAGCGGAGAGGACGAGACCAGCGGCCGCTTCAGACCTGTGCGTACTCGACCAGGCGGCACAGCGCGTTGACGAGTTGCATCTCCTCGATGGACTGGCAGCGCGCTTCCAGAAGGCGCGGAGAGCAGACGAGGACGGCGAGGCACTGGGCGCGCGAGATGGCCACGTTCAGCCGGTTGCGCGAGAAGAGGAAAGCGAGGCTCCGCGGCACGTCCTCGCCACTGGAGGTGGCCATCGAGAAGAAGACGATGGGCGCTTCCTGGCCCTGGAACTTGTCAACGGTACCCACCCGGACGCCCTCCGGCAGGGCGGTGCGCAAGCGGAGCACCTGGGCGTTGTAGGGCGCGACGACCATGAAGTCGTCGTCGCGCAGCGGTCGTGGGCAACCGTCCGTGTCGGTGAAGGACCCGCCGCGCATGCCCGCGATCAGCTCGGCGATCCTGGCGACCTCCTCGTCTGAGGCCGACTTGTTGCCCTCGTGCTCGACCGGCGCGAACCGGATGCCCGTGCCGAACGACGTCGTGCGCCGTTTCGCCGACTCGTCGGAGTGCAGCCTCCCTGCATAGACGATCTCCGAGATGAACTCGGCCACCTCGGGATGCATGCGAAAGCTGCGCTCGAGGAAGATGCCGCGGTCCTCCAGGACGGTGGGAGCGTCGCCGAGGAGATGCTCGAGGACGGAGGCGCCACACCCTGACGGGTGCACGCCCTGGGACACCTGGGCCAGCTGCAGAGGGTCGCCGAGGAGGATCAGGTTACGGGCGGCGGTGCCCATGGCCAGGGCGTCCGCGAGCGAAACTTGGCCGGCCTCGTCGATCACGAGGTGATCGAGGCGGCCGTCGAGCTCGGCGCGTGAGAAGAGCCAGGCCGTCCCCGCGAAGAGCTGCACGTCGGCCGGGGCGTTCGCGAAGCTCGCGTTGTCCGGATCGCTCCGGATGAACTCGCCGGTGAACTCGGACTCGGCGCTCCCGGCGGACTTCTTCAGCCCCTTGAAGCGCACGCCGGTCTCGCGGGCAACCTTCTCGACCTCGGTGAGCAGATTGTGGATCGCCTTGTGGCTCTGGGCGGCAATACCCACGCGGCGCCCCGCGGCCAGGAGATGCGCCACGATGCGGGCCCCCGTCCACGTCTTGCCCGTCCCCGGCGGCCCCTGAAGGAAGAGATAGCTCTCATCCAACCCGAGGGCGCGCGCTTTCATCCCCTCCGGGTCCGTGGTCTGCACGAGAGCGCCCGCAGCGAGCCCGCGGATGCGCGGCCGCTCCCGCCCGAGAATGGCTCGGAGCGCCGGATAGCGTCCATCACCTGCGCGGAGCGACTCGGCCACGCGGAGGATCGCCTCTCGCTGGGTGCGATCCTCGAGGGGGCCGCCGGCCACGATCACTTCCGGCAACGGTCTCGAGGCAAGGCTCGGGCCGCGCACGAGCTCCAACGTACCGGTCGAGTCGTCGATGCTGAGGATCTCTCCAGCGCTCCGACCCATGGCCGGGTCCTGGACCGTCTGCCCCGGCCGCAGCTTGTGATCCTGCGGAGGAAAGCTGAGCGTGTGCACGAGCGACTTCTTCCTCTGCTGCGGTGGCGTGAGGGAATCCGTGAGGTATGCGATGGCCTCGGAGTCCTCCAAGAGCTCGTCCGGCGACTTGCCGAGCCGGTCAAAGTAGGCCCACCAGGCGGGCCGAGCCTCGCGTCGGTGATATTCGAGGAGCTCGCCGGCGATCCAGCGCGGGGAGCCCGGCTCCGCGCCGGTCACGAGCTCTAGCCTCAGCTGCTGGCGGAGATCCATGGCCTCGGAGGCCTCGGGCGAGGGCGCCTGCACCATCGGCGCCTCCGGCCAGGGCAGGTCCGCGGGTCGAGCCTGGTGCAACCACTCGAGCAGGCCGAGCGTGGCGCGGCAGTCTTCCTCGTTGTAGGCAGCAATCTCGTCGAGCCGCGCCTGGCTCTTCGCGTGAAGCCAGTGCTCGTAATTGAGAATGGCCTGGGTCCCAGACCGCACGGCGCCCGTCCTCGTGAAGCCGAAGAGCGCCTCGAGTTCCTTGAGCGTGTAGCTCGGTACGCCGGCGCGGAGGGCCCGGCGAACGATGCGGTGGAGATCCACGAAGACCCGACGCCGGAGCAGATCGTCGACCTGCGCGTCCCGGGTCACATGCTCGGCCATGAGCCGCTTGAGCGTGCTCGGCTCCGAGCCGCTGAAGTGATAGACGTGGAGATCGGGATACTGCTCGAGCCGCGCGTGGACGAGATCCACCAGCGTTTCGAACGCCCGACGCTCGCCGTGGCGATCGTGCGCCCAGAAGGCCTGGTAGCGAGGCTCGTCACCCTCGAGCAGGAGGACACCGAAGAGATATTCGAGACCGCGAGCCGGTTCAAAGAATGGGTGGCCTTCGAGGTCGAAGACCACGTCTCCCGGTGAGCGCGGCGGCAGATCGGAAAAGCCACGCCCCGGCTCGATGGGAAGCGCGCGCCATTCGAGCGTGCCCGAGCGCTGCCGGAGGAGCTGGAGCCCCGCCTGCTCGCGCAGACCCTCGAAGGTGGAGACGGCCATCTTGCTCACCGTGCCGCGAGCCTCGGCGAGACCGGTGAGCGTGTCGATGCCGCCGGCGAACAGCCGCTTCACCTGGTCACGATGGATGCCCGCGACCCGAACGACGTGATCCTCCTGCGCCAGCCGGTCATCGCAGAGCGCGCGGAAGTCGCAGAACGAGCAGTGATGGCAGGGGTACGGTCCCGTGGGGGATCGGGTGGCCACGGCCGCTCCGAAGCGCTGACGCACGCGCCGGTAGTACGCCTGCACGTCGATCAGCCGCACGGCAACGCGCTCGCGGGTGCCGAGGACGACGTAGGCGATCTCGGGCGCGAGCCCCTGAGCCTCCTCCAGCGCCTGGCTATAGAACGAGAGCTGCAGCGCGTGCTCCGGTCGCGGATGACGCGCGAGCTTGGTGTCCAGGACCTGATAGCTCCAGGCGCCCAGGCGCGACGGCCGGTCCACGCGCTCCAGGAAGTCGGCGACGCCGCGCCAACCGCCCGAGGAGAAGACAGCCTGATAGACGTAGTCCACGCCCTGGCGGACGGCCTCCAGGGTGCGCCGAGCGCCGCCCGCGAAGTCGCGCAGCCCGTCTCGTTGCACCACGACCACGCGGTGGCCGGCATCGCGGATCGCCGCGAGAAAAGCCTGCTCGTGCTCCTCGCCCTTGCGTCGGAGGAGCTCTGCGTAGGCGTTCTCGTCGCGCGGGCGCCGGCCTTCCTGAAGGGCCACCGCGAGCTCGAGCTGGGTCAGGTGCTCGCAGGCGAGGAAGCCGCTCAGGTCTGACGGAGAGAACAGGAGCTCGCCGTGAAGCTGCTGCATGGCTCAGTCGGCGAGCTTCAACCCCAGGGAGGCGAGCGCGGCATGGAGGCTCGGGTCGTCACGACGGATGGGACGGATCCTCGGGTTCGTGATCGGCCGGTGGCGCGGGCGCTCGAAGATCGCCCAGTTCTGGTAGTTGTCACCGAGGCGCGATTCGTATTCGATGCCGGCGAACCTGGGCAGCCCGTTCGGCAGCGAGAGCCGATAGATGTGGTTCGAGATCTCCTGAGTGAAGCGGCGTGGCACCGAGAGGCGGATGGCCGACGCGTCGAGGTCCCGGACGCCGTGGGTCGCACAGCGCTTGGTCATGACCGCGCGGAGATAGCTCAACGACCGCGCATGGCCGACATCGGCGTAGACGCCGGTGAGGGTCGCCTGCCCGATGGCTCGCGTCTTGAGCCATTCGGCCGGCACGATGCCGATCCGGTGCTGATCCTCGGCCCCATCGATCTTGCCGAGCTCGGCGACCACGACAGGGTCAGGCCGGAAGCGCGAGAGGACTTCGACGTACGCGCCCTCGAGCTGGGTGGCGGCGTAGAGCACGCGATAAATGCCCTCGGGATCGTCCCAGCGGTTGCCGAAGGTGGCGTCGGAGTGCTGCGCCTCCCACGGCGGCCAGGCCCACGGGTTGGGGCGTCGGCCAATGCGCGTGACCCGCCCGGGAGGACGGATGCCCTCGAGGTCGCTCATCCGCCGACGACGAAGGCGCGCGCGGCGGCCACGATCTCCGGGCCGACCTCGTGGATCTCGCCCTCGCGGAGGAGGCGAGCCGGCGAGCGGTCGTCGAGCTGAGGGTTCAACCCCATGAACCAGGCTCGCGTGATCTCCTTGCTGTCGTGCTGGCTGATGAACCGGGCCACGCGCAGCGCGAGACGCAGGCGCGGCTCGATGGCAGGGTGGCGGGGGCTCCGGCTGTCATGAGCGTATTGCTGAACCGCACGTGCCTCGCGAACGCCGGCGATGTACGCCACGAGCTTGGCGCCGAGGATGTCGATCAGCTCTTTCGCGACGGCCTTGAAGGGAGTCCGCGTCGCGTAGTCGAAGGCCTCGAGATCGGGTCGTGGCGCCGTCTGGCCTGGGGCCATTAGTCTCCTCCTCACCAACCTTAATAACACCTATATCACAGCCTGATCACAAGTCAAAAACGTGCCTTTGCCTTGGCCGATCGGGGAGGCGCCGCCTGTCGATCCCGGAGCCCGCCATTCGACTTGGTGATGAACCCACACCAACGTGAGAAGAGGAGGCAGTCCATGCCCGACACCGTGCAGAAAATCACTCCCTTCCTGTGGTTCGACACCCAGGCCGAGGAGGCTGCGAAGTTCTATACGTCGCTCTTCAAGGGCTCCCGCATCGTGGGCACGACCTACTACTCCGCGGAAGCCGCCAAGGCCTCGGGCAGACCCGAAGGCTCGGTCATGACCGTGGAGTTCGAGCTCAGCGGGCAGCGGTTCACCGCCTTGAACGGCGGGCCGATCTTCAAGTTCACCGAGGCGCTGTCCCTCGTCGTGCACTGCGACACGCAGGAGGAAATCGACCACTTCTGGCGCGGCCTCACCGCGGGCGGGGGCGAGGAAGTGGAGTGCGGCTGGCTCAAGGACAAGTTCGGGCTGTCATGGCAGGTCGTGCCCCGCATCCTCATGGAGCTGCTGCTCGACAAGGATCCGGGCACATCGAGTCGCGTCATGACCGCGCTGCTCACGATGAAGAAGATAGACATCGAGCCCCTGCGCAGGGCCGCCGAAGGGCGCGCCTGAAGCGGTGGACGGGTGGCGTTACTCGGCCAGCCAGCCCGCGTCGATGGCCAGCACGTGGCCGGTGACGTACTCGGAAGCGCGCGAGGCGAGGAAGAGGAGCGAGCCGAGGAGATCTTCCGGTTCGAGCACGCGTTGGAGCGGCGTCCGTCCGAGCACGAGCGCGCGATGGTCGGGATCGTCGACGCGTGCCCGTGTCATATCCGTGCGCACGTACGTGGGCGCGATGGCAGTGACCCGGATGCCGTCTTGCGCCCACTCCACGGCCAGCGCGCGGGTCATGCTGATCACCCCGCCCTTTGTCGTGGCGTAGGGCGTGGCCGAATGTAACACCGGTCCGACCAGGCCGAAGATGGACGCGACGTTGATGATCCGCCCGCCGCCGTGGCGGCGCATCACGCGGGCCACCGCCTGCGCGCAGAGAAAGACCCCGGTGAGATTCACCGCCATCACGCGGTTCCACTCTTCGGGAGTAATGGCGTCGCTCGGCTTCAGCACGTTGATGCCGGCGTTGTTGATGAGGACGTCGATCCGTCCGCCTCCAAAGGCCTCGGCCCGCGCCGCCGCTTCCGCCACGCTCGGCTGAGACGTCACGTCGAGGCCGAGGCCGAGGGCCTTGCCTCCGCGCCCCGTGATCTCCCCGGCCACGCTCTCCGCGCCCGCGCCGTCAAGGTCACCGGCCACCACCTGGGCGCCCGCTTCCGCGAAGCCGAGAGCGATGACGCGGCCGATGCCTCGGCCGGCGCCGGTGATCAGGCAGCACAGGCCCCGAACGTCGAAACGACTGGATACCGAGGCCTCAGGCATTCCGAACCTTTACTCCCGCCTCATCCTCGAGCACGGTGATCACCGCCGTCCAGTCGAGCTTGCCGCGGCCTCGCGCGCGCGCCGAGGTGAACATCTCGCGGGCGACGGCGCCCAGGGCGAGGGGCACTTGCTGGCTCGCGCCCAGCATGAGAGCGACGCTCAGGTCCTTGTGGGCGAGGTCGACCATGAACATCGGGCTGAAATCTCCCTTGAGGGCCTTGCCAGGATACGTCATCTGAAGATGGGCGTTGCTGGCTGCGGTCTGGCGAAACACGTCGAGCATGACGTTCGTTTTGAGGCCAGCCTTGGCGCCGAGGACGAGGGCCTCACTCGTCACGGCCAGCGTGGTGATGGACAGGAGATTGTTGACCGCCTTCATGGTGGCGCCCATGCCACTCTCGCCGCAGTAGAAGATCGTGTTGCCCATGGCGAGGAGCACGGGACGAAGCTCCTCGAGGAGCGCGACATCGCCGCCGACCATGAAAGCCAGCTCCGCGCTCTCCGCGAAGGTGGACGGCCGGCCCACCGGCGCGTCCAGCATGCGCATGCCGCGGGCGGCCAGCGCGGCGGCCACGCGCGTCGTCACGTGAGGATCGATGGTGCTCATCTCGATCACGGCCAGCCCCGCGCCACCTCCCTCGGCGACGCCCCCGGGTCCCAGAATGACCGCTTCCACGTCCGTGGAGTTGGGCAGGATGGTGAGGACGACGTCGCTCGCCTGCGCCACTTCCTTGGGTGACGCAGCCGACTTCGCTCCTACCGTCACCAGGACATCCACACGTTCCCTGACCACGTCATACACGGTCAGGGGAAACCCCTGCTTCAGCACGTTCCTGGCCATGGGGCCGCCCATGAGCCCCAGGCCGATGAAGCCAACGCGCTTCATGCCGCCGCGCTCAGCGAAGGCTCGAGGCGACTTCGACGAAGGGCTTGGGATCGAAATACTTGTCGGCCATCACCGGATTCTGGATCGCGCCGACCTCGACGTTGAAGTTGGTCACCTGGTTGAGCCATTTCACGACGCTGCCGTCCTGGTAGTACTTGAGCCACTCCGCCGTCTTGTACCAGCGGGCGGCGTTGTACATCTCCCGCATGTCGTCCATGGAGAAGTTCTGATTCTGGTAGTACTTCTTGTGGAGGATCTCCAGCGCCTCTCCCGTCTTGGTGAGGAGGAACTCGTTGGCGGGGATCCAGCCCCGGATCAGCTTGATGAGCGCCTCGCGGTTCTTCTCGTAATAGTCGTTGCGAGCGGCCCAACCGTCCACGATGGTGGCCGCGGGGAAGGCCCCGGCGTCGGTGAGCATCTTGGCCTTGGGCGCCTTCGCCTTGACCGACACGTTGAACGGAACCCACAGGGCGACGGCCGGCACCGCTCCCGCGATGAACGAGGTCACCGCCTCCGACATGCGCTGGTTGACGATCTCCACGTCCTTGGTCGAGTCGAGGTTCACGCTCTTGAGCGCCTGGTGGAGGAGATCGTGCGCGGTGGTGCCGCGCGTGGTGGCAATTTTCTTGCCCTTGAGGTCCTTGATGCTCGTGATGCCCTGGTCGGGATAGACCCAGATCTGTCCCACCGCCCACTCGAGGTCGTTGATCAGGAACACCTTGCCCTGTCCGCGCGCAGGGAAGTTGGAGAGCACGCCACCCGTGGTCAGCACGTCCAGGCTGCCTCCCACGAGGGCCTGGAAGAGCTCCACGCCGGTGGTGAACTCACGGAGCTGGAGGTCCAGCCCTTCCTTCTTGTACGTGCCGAGCTCCTGGCCAAGCATGAGCTGGGCGTCGACGGTGACCACGTGCAGGTAGCCGACATTGACCTTGGTCGGGGCCTGCGCCTGGGCGGGCCCTGTCCAGCCCGCCGCCGCCGCGGCGGCGCCACTGGTGATCTTCAGGAAGCTGCGGCGGTCGATGGGCCTCTTCATTGAGTTCCTCCGCGACTACGCTGTGAGGGAGACGTCCTTCTGCCGTTCCTGGTCGACGTATTCCTGCATGACGAGCTCGCGAAGCTCGTACTCGAGCTCGGCGAACTCCGGATGGCGGTGAAGCTCCTCGCGCCGCGGATACGGAAACGGCACGTCGATGACCCGGCGGATGCGCGAGGGGCGAGCGGTGATGACCACGACTCGCGAGGAGAGATACAGCGCCTCCTCCACGGAGTGGGTGATGAAGAGCACCGTCTTGCCCTCTGTCTCCAAGACGTGGAGGAGCAGATCCTGCATCGCCGTACGCGTCTGAGCATCGAGCGCTCCGAAGGGCTCGTCCATGAGGAGGAACTCGGACTTCACGGCATACGCGCGGGCGAGCGCCACCCGCTGCTTCATGCCGCCGGATAGCGTCTTCGGATAGGCGTCCTCGAAGCCGCGGAGGCCCATCAGCTCGATGTAGCGCGCCACCACCGCGTCTCGCTCGGCGGGCGAAACGCGGTTGGCCTTCAAGGTGAGGCCGAAGGCGATGTTGTCCCGCACGGTGAGCCAGGGGAAGACGCCGTAGTCCTGGAAGATTACGCCGCGATCAGGGCCCGGCCCCACCACGGGCTTGCCGTCCAGGCTCACCGCGCCGGTGGTGGGCTGCCCGAAGCCCGCCAGCATGCCGAGCAGCGTGGTCTTGCCGCAACCGGAAGGCCCGACCAGCGAGATGAACTCGCCATCGCGTACCTGCAGCGAGAAATCCTCCACTGCGACCAGGCGCCCCGCCGCGGTGGGGAACTCCTTGCTGACGCGGTCGAAGACGATGCGCTCCCTCACGGGACGATGCGCTCCTGCCACCGCAAGAGCCGCGCCCCCAGGGCGCGCAGGCCGCGGTCCATGAGCAGCGCGATCATGCCGATGCAGATGATCCCCGCGTAGATCACGTCGATCTGGAAGTAGTTCGACGCGTTCTGGATCACCGCGCCGAGACCCCGCTGGGCGGCGATGAGCTCGGACGCGACCAGGGTCGCCCAGGCGACACCGAGGGCAACCCGCACCGCGGTGAGCACGTGGGGCACGGTGAGGGGAACGATGACGCGCCGGAACACCTCGCCGTCCGTGGCCCCGAGGGTGCGGGCCACGCGAATGAAGAGGGGGTTGATCTGCACGATGCCCTCGTACATGACGATGACCCCTGTGAAGAAGGCCGCGTAGAACAACATCACGATCTTGGCCGTCTCCCCGATGCCGAAGTACACGATGACGAGGGGGATCAGCGCGATGGGGGGCAGGGCGCGGAAGAAGTTCACGAGGGGATCCACGGCGGTGCGCACGGGACGGTACCAGCCCAGCACGAATCCGATGGGCACGGCCAGCGTGATGCCCGCGGCGAGGCCGACGAGCACCCGCTCGGACGACATGAGCATGTCGAACCAGAGGCTCTGGGTGGTGAGCAGGCGCCAGAACTGCTTGAACACCTGACCGGGAGTGGGCACCAGCGCGCTGCTGACGAGGCCGGAGAGTGCGACGGCGTACCAGACGAGGACGGCGGCGACCCAGGGCAGGATCATCAGCAGGGGGCGGCCGAGGGTCCGGCCGATGGAGCGCGCCGGCGCAGTGGTGTCGGCACGAGACAGCGCGCTTGCAGACTTGCCCGCCGCCGTCTCCGTCATGATGTCCGTCCGCCAGAGCCTAGGAAGCTCTCCTCGATCCAGCGCGTGTGGATACGGCTCTCGATGAAGTCGGAATGCGCGAGCACGCGCCGATGGAAGGGAATCGTGGTCTGGATGCCCTCGACGGTGAAGCGTTCGAGGGCGGCCAGAAGCCGCGAGCGCGCCTCTTCGCGATTCGCCCCGAAGGCAATGGTCTTGGCGAGCAGTGAGTCGTAGAACGGGGGGACCACGTAGCCCTCGAAGCAATGCGTGTCCACGCGGAGGCCTTCGCCTTCGGGCGCTGCCCAGCTCGTGATGCGTCCAGGCGACGGACGAAAGCCGGCGTCGGGCGCCTCTGCGTTGACGCGCGTCTCGATGGCATGGCCGCGCACGTGGACTTGATCCTGGTCGAAAGAGAGCCGAGAGCCCGCCGCGACCCGGAACTGCTCGGTGACCAGGTCCACGCCCGTGACCATTTCCGTCACGGGGTGCTCCACCTGGATCCGCGTGTTCATCTCGAGGAAGTAGTAGCGGCCGCGGGCCGGCTCGACGAGGAACTCGATGGTCCCCGCGCTCCGATACCCTGCTTCGCGGGCGAGGGTGACCGCCGATTCCAGCAGCTCGCGACGGAGCGCATCCGGGAGCACCGGCGAGGGCGCCTCCTCCACCAGCTTCTGATGCCGGCGCTGGAGCGAGCAGTCGCGCTCGCCCAGATGGAGGCATTGGCCGTGCTCGTCGGCGAGCACCTGCACCTCGACGTGGCGCGCCTCCTCGACGAAGCGCTCCACGTAGAGTCGTCCGTCGTCGAAGGCGGCCTGGGCCTCCGCCCGGGCCCGCTCGAAGGCCTCGCGCAGCTCGCCGCGCGCTCTCACGATGCGCATGCCCCGCCCGCCGCCGCCGGCCGCGGCCTTGAGCAGCACGGGATAGCCGACTTCGGCGGCCACGGCGCTCGCCTCCTCCACCGAATGCAGCGCGTCCTCGGTGCCGGAGATGACGGGCACGCCGAGCTTGGCCGCGAACTGACGCGCGGCGATCTTGTCACCCATGAGGCGGATCACCTGCGTCGGCGGACCCACGAAGGTGAGTTCACTCCGCGCGCACATCTCGGCGAAGGCGGCGTTCTCGGCGAGGAAGCCGTAGCCGGGATGGACGGCATCACAGCCCGTGCCGCGAGCCGCCGTGACCATGGTGTCGATGCGCAGATAGCTGTCCGACGAGCGGGGTGGGCCGATGCAGAGCGCGCGATCAGCCAGCTGCGTGGCCAGACTGCCGCGGTCGGCTTCGGAGTAGACGGCGACCGTCTCGAGCCCGAGGGCCCGGCAGGCCCGGATGACGCGCACCGCGATCTCGCCGCGATTGGCGACGAGGACCCGTTTCACGGAAGCGGCTCGATCAGCACGAGGGTCTGGCCAAACTCCACGAGCGCCGCGTTCTCGGCGCAGATGCGAGCCACCCGGCCTCGGCGGCCCGCTCGCACGTTGTTCATCAGCTTCATCACCTCGATGATGCAGACGGTGTCGTCGGGCTCCACCACGCTCCCCACCTCGACGAAGGGCGGCGCGTCGGGGGCCGGCGCACGGTAGAACGTGCCGAGGAGCGGGGCGGTCACCGCGAGCAGGCCGTCCAGCGCCTCGACGGGGGCAGGACGCGACGCGGGAGGAGTCGACGGCCGCGCCGGCGCTTCTTGCAAGGGAGCCGGTGCTTCTGTCACCGTGGTCGCGCGAGGCGGGCTGGCGGCGGAGACGACGCCCTGTTTGGTCAGGCGGATCTTCATGTCGCCGATCTCGAGGGAGAACTCGTCGAAGCCGGCGGTGGCGACGGCAGCCAGGATCTCCTTCAGGTCTTCCCGCTCGATGGCCATGTCGGCGCCTACGCTTTCTTCTCGATGGTGAGGTCGAGTGGTCCGTGCTGGAGTTCGTAGCGATAGCCCGGCGGGCAAGCGTCGACGGAGGCGAGCACGTCCGCCGCGTCGGCGTAGGACAGAGCGACCGGAATGCGAATGCTCATGGAGCGCACGCCGCGCCGGCTTCCGAGCTCGCCGAGGAGAGCGCGGATGGGGTTCCGGAGCTGCGGCATGCCGTCGATCGGCCGCCGCTTGCGCTGGAACTCCTCCAGCGTCTCGCGGCTGTTGAAGACGGCGAGCAGCATCTCCTCGTCCGAGACAAACGGCCCTTCCTCCGCGCGGAACCGGTCGAGATAGGGCTCGGCGAAGTTCGCAGAGGGATCGATGGGCGTGTCGCCCGCCTGGAGGATGCGATCGAGCACGTTGGGCTCGATGGGCGAGGCGGGACGGCCGTAGTAGCCGCGCGCGTACATGCGCAGCTCCTGAGGGATGGTCCGGTAGCGCTCCCCTTCGACCACATTCAGCGTGGCCTGCACGCCCACGAGCTGGGACAGCGGCGTGACCATGACGGGATAGCCGATCTCGCGGCGCACCTGCGCCGCCTCTTCCAGGATTTCGGGGAACCGGTGCTGCAGCCCGAGATCGCTGAGCTGTCGCACCATGTTGGACATCATGCCACCGGGGATCTGATGGCTCACGTAGCGGTGGTAGTCGTCAGGCGCGTAGGTCACCGCGCGGGGCACGCGCTTGTCCTGGGCGCAGGCGATCCACGCGAAGTAGTCGTCGATCTCGCGGACGCGGTCCAGATCGAGCCGCGTCTCCAGGCCGAGTTCGGTGGCATGCGCCACCATGTCGAGGGTGGCGGGAATGGAATCGGCGTAGGCGAGGGGCCGGCCCGCGGTGAAGATGCGCCGGACCCCCAGACGCAGGCCCTCCGCGAGGCACTCCGCGCCGAGACCGGTCGCGCAGTGCGCGGTGACCTCAAAGTCCGCCCGGTCTCCGATCACGCGCTGGAGCGCGGGGACGAGGGTGTGCGTACGCTCCGGCGTCATGACACCCGAGGCATCGTAGAGGAGCACCGCGTCCACCCCGGCGTCGAGAAGATCCTGGGTGCGCGCGGCGAAGTACTCGTCCGTGTGCACGGGGCTCTCGCTGAAGCACACGATGCCCGCTACCTTCATGCCGAGCTTCTGGGCGCTGGGGAAATGGTGCTGGATGTTGCGCATGTCGTTGAGGCCGTCGAACACCATGATCCAGTCGATGCCGGCCCGGCGCAGACACTCGAGGAACACGTCGATGACGTCGTTGGAGAGGCGTCGCCACCCCATGAGATTGCGGCCTCGAATCAGGAAGCGGAGCGTGGCGCCCGGGGTAGCGGCGCGAATCAGCCGCAGGCGCTCCCATGGGTCCTCGGAGAGGAATTTCACCGCCGCTTCGAAGAGCGCCCCGCTGCCCACCACCATCTGGGTGAAGCCGGCCTGGGCCACGGTGGGCGCGATGGACACCAGCGTCTCCGTGTTGACCCGGCTCGCCCACAGCGACTGCGGCCCGTCGCGCAGGGTCTCGTCGATGATCTCGACCACGTTCGATTGACCCCCGGGCGCCTTCCTGAGCGGCTTCACCCGCGCGCCCTTCATCGCGGCAGGGTGAAGGCGCGGGTGACCGGCCGACTGTTGCCGAAGCTCGGGAGCACGAGGGAATGATTGCCCGCTCCGGTGGCCCCGGCCACGATCACCATGAGCTCGTCGGCGCTCCTTGCCAAGGGCACGAGCGAATCGGGATCATCGAGCGTCAGTTCATCAGCGCGCGGCTCGAGCCACTGCCGCTCGAAATCGCGCACGCGCTTGTGGCAGCGTTCGTAGATCCGCTGCTTGAGCTCCCGCTTGCTGAGCCCGGCCTCGGCGAGGCGGCGGGCCTGGGCGGGATTGAGGGCGAAGAGCGAGCAGCCGCCGAAGCGATAGTCGTTGCTGCCGGAGAACGTAGCGGCGTCCGCGAGGGCCTCCACCGTGGCCTGGAGCGTGTTCATGAAGCCCGAGATGCCGACGAGCGTCACGGCATTGCTCTCGCGCGGCAGACCCCGCTCCACGTGGAGCGGCTCCCAGGGACTTTCCTCCTCGTGCTCGGCGACGCAAAACGTGTACTTGCCGGGGTGCCCCGCCACCGCCATGTCACCCTCGCCGGGTATGGCGCTCCCGATGTTGATGAGGATCAGCCGCACTGCCCGCCCGACAGTGGCATTCGCGCGATGGCCAGGCCCGAAGCATCCGTAGCCCGCGTTGAAGCCAAGGGTCTGCCGCGCCGGCCCGTTCACGATGAGGAGCGGCGCCACGGGATTGGTGGTGACCTGGACCCCCTGCAGATTG
>Ga0209465_10000830_pt1 | contig 14129 bp, 14 predicted proteins | sample PanSoiPlot1MoBio_FD_188321 | JGI IMG/M metagenome (GOLD analysis project Ga0209465, IMG submission 188321) | Tropical forest soil microbial communities from Panama analyzed to predict greenhouse gas emissions - Panama Soil Plot 1 MoBio (SPAdes)... | ecosystem: Environmental > Terrestrial > Soil...
ACCTGTGACCGTGTAAACACGCGCCGCGCCGGACCGGACTTGGGACGGCGCTGCGCCGCCGGTGCCAGCGGCTTGCGGCTGATCTTTGTTCCGGAGGCGCACGGTGCTGCCGAACCTTCACCGATGGCGTTGGCGGCCTGCCGTGCGCGTGGCGCGTTGGCATTTCCCAAACCGAACATCAGTGCGGCGGTGGATCAGATCGAGAAAAGCCGTCGTGATCTGCTTGCGCCACTCACCGAAATCGTCTCGCGCGCGGTTCCCCTGGGCAGCATTTCGGCTCCCATCGTGTCGCGTTTGATCTTTACGTGTATTGCGCCGGAGATCAAGGTGCGGCCCTACCGCCCGCCTGCTATTGAGATTCCTGTCGCAGCTCGGTGCTCTCTTCATCCTCACGGCGATTTGCTTCTACATCAGCATTCTCGCCTGGTCGCGCGTGAGCGAGTCAGTGTTTCTCGCGCAGTCTGCCGTCTCACCGACAAGCATTGCCCTTTATCAGCTCGATCTGATGCTCCGCGGAGCGCTATTCGATTTCATGGCACATACCCATCAAACGATCTCGCCGATCGAGGTCAATCGAAGCGCTGCGGCCCTCCTCCGCTACACGCTGATGTTTCGCATGTTCGTCGCCATGTACGTGATATCGTCGCTGTTCACGGTGTTCCGCTTTGTGCTGCGGCGTTGGAGAGTGCTGCTTCGACAGCGTGCCATGCATCGACGTCAGTGACGGACAACCCTCTCGTCGCCGTCAAGGGGCGGCAGGTCGAGCCCGCGGCCGCGCCGATCCGCTACGTTGCTGAGTTGGTTGCGCTGAAACCGACTCCAACGGACCATCCGATGGCTGATCGCCCTCATGGTCTTATACTGAGATCCGCTAGCGATCGCGCTGACGGCCGCGGCCTCGGCATCGCGATCGTCACCGTTTAACTGAAGAGAGATCGACCAACAACGCTGCCAAGTCCATTTCGCCGTCCCATTAGCGGAGCTTGTCGGAATCAATTGGATGGACGGCGAGGGGATTCTGACTCCGTGAGGGTCACCGGCTATCCGCCCGGGTTTAAATTTTCAAGAATGAACATAAATAGTGGAGGACCGATGAATTGATCGGTCCATCGTGGGAGACGCATGTGGCCTGCAAACGTATCTTGCAGGGTCGCCGAAAGGGAGACGACATTGACAACCAGACCGAATGAGGCCCGAGCCCGTGCCGAAGCAAGTTTCAGGAAGGAAGAGCGTGCCAAAGAAGGCGCAAAGGCTATGATGGAATATCAGGCCAACCTCCGAATGGTTCGTGAAAAGACGGAGCGATTAAAAGCACTTCGATTGGCCAAAGAGGCGGCCGACAAGGAGCGCGGCGGTTAGTCCTTACAGCGCCTTGAAACGAACATATCGGCAGCCTATGTAAGTGGCTGCGGCCAAATTGGCCGGCGGCGAGCCGCGTGTAGGGGACCTTCGAACGGCTTCTGGCTCGCTCTTCCATTCCATTGACAGCCCAGATCGCGCGGGGTGTCTTCGCTTCACCCGCAGTAGAGCCCGCGGCGCATCGCGTGCCGGTGGACAAGCGCGTACGCAAGAAAGTTTCTCATTGACCTCTTTTCATGACTTCACACTTAACCACGCAATCACACGCGCACTTGACGAGGAAAAGTACCTCACCCCCACTCCGATCCAGGCGCAGACGATTCCGACCGTGATGTCCGGCCGCGACGTGATCGGAATTGCCCAAACTGGGACTGGCAAAACCGCGGCATTCGCATTGCCGATTCTTCACCGTCTCGCCAGCAGCTCGCGTCCGCCGGCACGCAAGAGCTGCCGAATCCTGGTGCTTAGCCCGACGCGCGAGTTGTCCGGCCAAATCCGCGACAGCTTCCACACTTACGGCCGCTTCGTGCGCGTTAGAGCCGCGCTAGCGATCGGCGGCGTATCGATGGGTGTCCAGGTTCGCGCTCTGCTCAACGGCGTGGATGTTCTTGTCGCCACGCCTGGCCGGTTGCTTGATCTTGTCAAGAGCAATGCACTCCGGTTGGGCGAGGTCGAATGCCTTGTTCTCGATGAGGCCGACCAGATGCTCGACATGGGCTTTATCCATGACATCCGTAAGATTGTCGCGAAGCTGCCGATCCAGCGGCAGACACTAATGTTTTCTGCGACCATGCCTCGCGCCATCGCCGCACTCGCCGCGCACATGCTGCGCGACCCGATCAAGATCGCGGTGACGCCGGTTGCCTCGACGGTTGAACACGTCGAGCAGCGCGTTATTCGTGTCGATCGCTCCGCAAAGCCGGCTATCCTGATCGACGTGTTGCGCCGGGAAACGATCGACCGTGCCCTGATCTTCACAAGGACCAAGCACGGCGCCGATAAGGTCGCGCGCGGCTTGATTCGGGCTGGCATCGGCGCCGAAGCGATTCACGGCAACAAATCGCAAAACCAACGCGAACGCGTGCTCGCGGCCTTTCGTAAAGGCGAAGTTAGGACACTGGTCGCCACGGATATTGCGGCGCGCGGCATCGACGTTGATGGCGTCAGCCACGTCGTGAATTTCGATCTGCCGAACGTGCCGGAAACCTACGTGCATCGTATCGGCCGTACGGCGCGTGCGGGCACGGAAGGTGTCGCGATCTCTCTGTGCGACGGCGAGGAGGCGGCTTTCCTGCGCGATATCGAGAAGCTTATTCGCATGACTATCCCGGTGAGCGACAGACGGGCCAATCAACGGTGGGCGAAGCCTCCCCCCGCCGCGAGCGCCTTTATCAAGTCACCTCTCAAAGCTAAGCGCCGGCACTCGAACCGCAATGGTCCGGCGGGTAAGAAAAGTCGCCACAGCCAATCAAACGAGGCGCCGCACGGTATCGATTCTGTTGCTTTCATACGCGGCAAAGACCGGCCAGAGCGCGACCGTATTCCACGGGCGCAGCGCTGGGCTGGTCATTCACAAGGAACATAACGTGCCCCGAAAGGATTGTTGCAATTCGAGGGTCTCGTAACCGGGATATTGCCCGACGCTCGTGTTACTGCGGTCAGCTCGACAATGGACGCAGCTGGCAGGCGCTATCGCGCCCGACCGGGATTTCCGTTCAAACTTTCGCGCGATGTGATCGAGGCGGCAATTAATGACCGGTGCTTTCACGCTCATTTGATCTTGAGGTTGACCGCAGACTCTTTCCCCCGATTGCTTTCGATCTCGTACTCGACCGTTTGTCCCTCGTTTAGCGAGGTGAGGCCGGCCCGTTCAACGGCTGAGATGTGGACGAACACGTCCCTGCCGCCGCCAGAAGGCTGAATGAACCCATATCCCTTTGTCGGATTGAACCACTTCACAGTACCTGTAGCCATTTCCGTCTCCAATGTTGACCGCGCACAATACGGATCGCGCCCGGGCACGACAAGGGCCGCGATCGGGTTGCCGGCGGCGGCGCCCACTGATGAGATCGCAAATCCGATGCTGTCCCCTCGTCGCTACGGTTTGAAAATGGGGTGGCCTGACGCCGCTGGCATTCCGCTGCAGCCGGGCGCATACTGCAAACTATGAGCATTCTGTTCGATCAAACCGACTTTTCGGTCGTTGTTAAGAACCGCGCGCCGCCTCCGAAGCCGTGGAGATGGGAGATATATCGGGCTGGTCGAAAGAGCCCGATAAAATGTTCATCGGTCTTCTATGGAACCGTTGAGGCCGCTAACCGAGCGGGAAAAGAGGCCCTCAAGCAGATCTTGACTGAGTTTCCCGTCTGACGACCGCGCCAGCAGTGCGTCAATCCCGAACTGGATGTGGTGCAGACGGTGCACCCAGCCTGGGTACGCGTGGATCGATCGACTATGTCGAGGTACGTACGCTAAAGTATAGCCCCGTAGCGATGGGGGTGGTACGCCGCGGATCCACAGCCGCCGTACGCCTAGCCACCCCATAGCCGCCCTACCGGTAGGAGGCGTAACCGTAACGGCCGCGGCTCGCTCGCGGTTAGTGCGGCAATAGAGGCGGCCCGATTGTGGCCAGAGCTTTTCGATACCCGCTTTTCGCAGAACTGCGGCGTGAACCCTTGTGTTCCCCCCTGCAATGGCCCATTATTGTCCTATCGAGCTTCGGCCGAACGACTTGGCCTCGCCGCGTCCCCGCGTCGGACTGACGACTTTTCTCCAAATCTCGAACTATCCGGCTGCGCTGGCGCGCGGCCATCTTTCACACCTCCCTGAAGGAAGAGTTATATGGCGCAAGGAACCGTGAAGTGGTTCAACAGCCAAAAGGGCTTCGGCTTCATCCAGCCGGATGATGGCGGCAAGGATGTTTTCGTACACATCAGCGCGATCGAACGCGCCGGGATGCATGGTCTTAACGAAGGACAAAAGGTCTCCTTCGACGTTGTTTCTGATCGAAGGACGGGCAAGTCCGCGGCCGAAAATCTGCGCGCCGTCTGATCGGCATCGCGAAGAATCACAATCCTGACCACGCATGTACTGGCAAGCGGTTCATGATCCCGCATCCGGTCTTCAGGCGCGGGGTTTCTTCAGCCTGAAGGAACGTCTGTGCGTTGCGATTAGCGCCGTATTGAGTATCGCCAGCGGGCTGGACGGGTAGAGAAGTTTTGCAACCGGTGCACGGTATGTCATGCGCCATTGTTTGGAGGTCTCTGTGTCGCCAAGGCGAGGCTTCCAACTCGTTCTGGTCAAGCCATCGCACTATGACGACGATGGCTACGTGATACGCTGGTGGCGCGCAATGATTCCGTCGAATTCGCTGGCCGCCGTCTACGGCATCGCAGCCGATTGCGCAGAGCGCCAAGTTCTCGGGCCGGACATTGCGATCGACGTCAAGGCAATTGACGAGACGCATACGCGCGTCAACGTGACCGAATTGATCGAGCGGTTTCGCCGTCACGGCAATTTTGGGCTGCTTGCACTCGTTGGCGTCCAGTCGAACCAATATCCGCGCGCCCTCGATATAGCACGCCCGTTCCGCACTGCTGGCATCCCTGTCGCAATCGGAGGATTTCACGTGTCCGGCTGTGTGTCGATGCTTGACGGCCGCGCCGTGGGGCTTGATGCATGCCGGGAGATGGGCGTTGCGATGTTTGCCGGTGAGGCCGAGGGTCGCCTCGATCTTGTGTTGCAGGATGCCGCCGCCGGACGCCTTGCGCCGCTCTATGATTTCATGAGCAACCTGCCGGACATGGAAGGCGCGCCGGTGCCGTTCCTTCCCAGGCAATACGTCAAGCGGACACTTGGGTTGAGTACGAGCTTCGATGCTGGCCGCGGCTGCCCCTATCAGTGCTCGTTCTGCACCATTATCAACGTGCAGGGGCGCAAGTCGCGCTTCCGCACCGCCGACGACGTCGAACATCTGGTGCGTCTCAACTGGGCGCAGGGCATCCACAAATTCTTCATCACCGACGACAATTTCGCACGCAACAAGGCATGGGAGTCGATCTTCGACCGCCTGATCGCGCTGCGCGAAAGGGACGGAATCCCGCTCGGCCTGATGATCCAGGTTGACACATTGTGCCACAGGATCCCGAATTTCATCGAGAAGGCGATGCGTGCCGGCGTCACACGTGTGTTCATCGGTCTCGAGAATGTCAATCCGGACAACCTCGCCGCTGCCAAGAAGCGGCAGAACAAGATCACCGAATATCGAAGAATGCTGCTGGCCTGGAAGGCGCAGGGCGTTCTCACACTTGCCGGATACATCCTCGGCTTCCCGTCGGACACGCCAGAGACCATCCGGCGCGACATCGCGATCATTCAGGAGGAATTGCCGCTCGATATCATCGAGTTCTTTTGCCTGACGCCACTGCCGGGCTCGGAGGATCATCAGGTTCTCTGGAAGAAGGGCGTCGCGATGGAGCCGGACTTGAACAAATACGACGTCGAACACGTCTGTGCCTCGCATCCGCGCATGAGCCAGGAGCAGTGGGAAGCGATCTATCGCGAGGCTTGGTCTATCTATTACACTCCGAAGCATATGGAGACGCTGCTGCGCCGCGCGGTGGCGACCGGAGTGCCAGTCAACAGTCTCATCAAGCTGCTCGTCAACTTTGCGACCACGGCGCAACTCGAAAATGTGCATCCCCTCCAGGGCGGCATATTCCGGCTCAGGCATCCTTCGGAACGCCGCCCGGGCCTTCCGCGCGAGCGCGCCTTTATCTTCTGGACGCGGTTCATCTGCCAGACGCTCAGCAAACATGCCGTCATTATCGCAATGATCGCGCGCCTCCTTTTGCTCAAGTTCGTCATCACGCGCGATCCAGCCGCTCGAACGTACAAGGACATCGCGCTGACACCGGTCAGTGACGACGAGGAGACGACGCTCGACCTGCTCACCAGTACGACCGGCGCGCATGCTGCAGTCACCCATTTGAAGAAGATCGCCCGGCTCACCGGAGCCGCTCGGTCGGTTTGAAACACGACCTCTACGATAATCTCAATTCAATTTCAGCCCCAAGGCATGGCCGGCGTTGCCTTCACACCAGGTCCTTACTTTGCGGTGAAAAAATCCGCCAAGTCCAACCTTGGACCTGCTACCCGCATTCGTCCTTACGTTTATCCTTACGGAGGATTGGCGTGAACCGAGTCTAACGCCTTAGGGCTTGGACAAGGTACCCGAAGATCGATTCCTCGCCCAATGCCTTGCACGCCTCCAGCCGATGCAGACCGTGCACGAGGACGAAGCGTTCGCCGTCGCGGCGGACAAAGATTGGGGTCGTCTGCCCGACCTCAAGCATACTTTGCGCAATCTCTCGCACAGTCTCAGGCTTAAGCGTCGCTCGGCGCTTTACGGGCACGTAGATGTTCGCGATCGCTAACTTTTCGCGCCTCATCATGGTCTTGGCCTAAATCGAACGGCTTGCGCGATCGCGGTGGCTGCGTTCACATCATTCTCGGCGGCTTCTTACCAGGCGCGCCTTAGGACTCCTTGGGCATGTGGGACTCTCGCGAACAACTCGCTCGTGAGATTCGGATATGATAAACCGGTGCTCGAAGTCGCCGTCCCGCTCGGGCGACTGCCTAGTTACCATGCAGCCGCCACCGCCGGCATGCCGACTTATAGTCGTTTGCGGCAAGCTTTGCCTCTGGCCGGCTCGAAACTTGTGCTTCGCCATGACCTGGCTTTTCGGGGATATGCGCGTGGCCCCGGCGCAGCAAAGGTGTTTGCATTTACAAACTGTAGCTGCCAATGCACCCGCGGGCACGACGTCATTATGTCCCACGCCGTCCGAATGGACCGGAACTGCTTTGGCGGCCGATGTTTATCCCGGATTGGTTAGGTTAGAATCAGCCGTCTCAAGCGAGCGGTTCAGTCGTGAGGAGAAAGAAAATGCGCTTGTTTTCCCAATCACTTGCCGTGGCGATCCTGACTGCGGGATGTTATCTCTCTATTCCTGCAGTGAATGTTCTGGCCCAATCACCTCGGCCGGGTCCTTCTACCTCCGCACCGGACTTGTCGGATCAAAAGCTTAGTGCAGTAGCGGCCGCGCTCGAACGCGTCGTAAGTATCCAAAAGGACTACCGGCAACGCATCACCGAAACGGAAGCACCCGCCGACAAGGAGCGTATTGTGGCGGAAGCCAATAATAAGCTTGTAAAGGCCGTGGCCGAACAAGGTCTCTCGGTCGAGGAGTACACGTCGATTTTAAATGTGGCGCGAGATGACGCTGAAATTCGGGGTAAAATTCTTCAGCACATTCATCGTTCGGACAAGTAGCTACGGCACGACACGTCCACAAGGCGAGCAGGCTATCGTTCTACCCGCCGGCCATTGAGCAGTTTCGGCAGTCTGGCGAAATCGACTGCCATCTGTTGCGCCTCGTCCATCGTCAGAAAGCCGGTGTGTGCGGCAAGGTTGGGGTCGGCTCGACCGTAGAACACGCCGAGTTCTGCCCAGTGGCGTCCTCAACGGCGAATCCGCTCGGGATCTCGACAATACGCCACAGTGTCGGAAAGCGGCCGGTCATCTGGCCTCCTCCGCCCCGTTGCCCATTCGCGAGGTCACCCGAATAATCAACGATCGCTGGGGGCTATTGACCTTCGCCGTTTCACGGAGCTGAAAGTCGCTGGATCCGCGCGCATCAGCTTTAGCAGGCTTCACGCGGGCGGAGGCTGTTGACGCGGCATTTTATCATATCTATTCATCACCTCTGTCGTTCCAAAAGAGCCAGCGCCTCAGGTTGAGCAAAGCTCTGTTAGAACACTCCGCGGCAAGGGTTGCAAATGGCAGTTGACCACCTCAAGAACCTGAGAAGACTTCGCGAGATTCTCCGTAAGCAGCGACGCGACCTGGTTGCGACAATGGTAGGTGCCAAGAAGGAGCTAACAAAGTTTGCGCCATTGGTTGAACTCCAGGAGGCCTGCGATGCAGTGGAATGGGCACTTGAGGACGAAGCTGCCGCGGCGAAGGAAAGCGAAAGAAAATGAGCCTCGTACGTCCGAGGCATCGTGAGAGAAATGTGATTCGAGGGGGTAAATACGGCGCCGTCGATGGGGCACATGAACAATGTCGCTTAGATTTCCGAACCGAAGTCGCTCCTATGATGCGACATTGCGGGCCGTTCGGTTTTGGGGGCATGATGGAGCCATGGAGACCTCATTTTTCGTGAATGAAGATGCACTGAAACTTATTGAACCAAGGATGCAGCCCCATGAGTCGGGACTTCTGCGCGCTTTTGATTTGCACCGCGACCTGATCTACGCGGCTGCGACGAAAGCTTATCGGCGCGGCCGAAAGGGATCGTACGAACTGACCCCCGCAGATTTTTGATAAGTGCGGTTCGGTGCCAGGTATGAGCGATCGGAACGCCGCCAGTCGGTGCATCCTTAACGACGGCGCAGCCACGACCGTCGGCTGAAAAGACTGGAGGCCCGGGGAAGACCATTTATTCTTGAGGCCGTCACGGTTTTCCGTCACAACGACGAATAGGTGATTGAGGAGCAGTTCGTGCTTCGCGCCATCAATTTGTCGCGGCGCTGGTATCCATTCACACATTGCCCTTTAAACTCGCTGCATTTACGTACCGTGAGATAGCCATGCGCATCTACGTTTTCAAATCGGAGACTACGGACCGGCTGCGCGCCTTCGCCGGCGACCCTGACGTGAACAAGCTTCCAAGCCAGCACGGTCCTTGGACTGTTACCGGGACAATAACGCCGGACAATGCGCCTCCCTTCAACCTCTCGCGCGACGCGATCGAGAAAGCAATAAACGCAGAGGGCTTTCAACTTTGGCGCCTGCGCGAAAAGAAGTGAGCACAGACCTGACGAGGTTTTTGTCCGGAAATGCCCTCGCGGCTCATGCAGCTTGCCATCACGTTTGAGGCGGACCTCCGCGCCCGACCGAAGATGGGCCACGCCCAGCCGCTCTGCCTGGTTGCACCTTCTTCCCGCGCGGTGCAGGGATAAGTCCCTCGCGTTGGGCCTTCTTGCGAGCGAGCTTGCGGGCGCGACGAATCGCTTCAGCTTTTTCCCGGTTCGATTGTTCGGACGGCTTCTCGTAAAATCTTCTACGCTTCATCTCGCGAAACACGCCTTCGCGCTGCATTTTCTTCTTGAGCACACGGAGCGCCTGATCGATATTGTTGTCGCGGACGAGGACTTGCAAGAAACATTCCCTTTCGTTAAGTCGAGAGCAGATAAGAACTGCCGCGACATGTCCGTCGCAACAGGCCTATAGGTCGGTTGCGGATCACTGCTTTTATGCAGAGCAACAGATTGAAGCGCGAGCGCCTAGCTGGTTTGTAAACCGATCTGCTTCAACCACGAGCTTTGCGCTTCACGACATGGCATAAATTTGCTGCCATGCGCCTCAGCCAGCGCGAATAGCTACACAATTTTTATGAACGTTTAAACTCCTTTTGGTCTGTTGGCGGTGGCGTTAGGACGGCAGGCCCAGCGCGCTTGGCCGACAAGGCCGATGGGGCCGGCCCTCAAATTTGGCGCGATCGTCGTCACAGTTTCGCCGCCCCTGGCGGGCTTGGTGACGAAATGCCGGGCTCGTGGCGCGGCGATAGATGCCAGGAGGCATCGATGCCAATGATCGCTCTTGTCGACGATGACCGCAACATCTTGACCTCAGTCTCCATAGCCCTTGAGGCCGAGGGCTATCGAACTATGAGCTATACGGATGGTGCCTCAGCGCTTGACACCTTCAAATCAAGCCCACCGGATCTCGCCATCCTGGATATCAAGATGCCTCGCATGGATGGCATGGAGATGTTGCGGCGGTTGCGCCAGATCTCCGATGTACCGGTGATCTTCCTCACCTCAAAGGACGAGGAAATTGACGAGTTGTTCGCCCTCAAATGGGCGCGGACGACTTCATCCGGAAGCCGTTCTCGCAGCGCCTGCTGGTGGAGCACGTCAAGGTCGTGCTCCGGCGCTATGGCGCCAAGGACGGTGCGGTGCCGAAGGAAACCGATGCCGCCAAGGTGCTGGAGCGAGGCCAACTCCGAATGGATCCGGAGCGCCACACCTGCACCTGGAAGAACGAGCCGGTCACGCTTACGGTCACGGAATTCGTCATCCTTCAGGCGCTCGCCACCCGGCCTGGTGTAGTTAAAAGCCGCAACGCCCTGATGGATGCCGCCTATGACGATCAGGTATACGTCGATGACCGTACAATCGATAGCCACATCAAGCGCTTGCGCCAAAAGCTCAAGCGGGCTGAAGATTCTTTCGACATGATCGAAACGCTCTATGGGGTAGGTTACCGGTTCAAGGAGTAGCAAATTTCCGAAATACACCTTTCCAAAATCCGGACGGTGCATGTAGCATCCCTAAATACGGCGTAACTAGACAGAAATTATGCTTGACGGCCGCCGCCGCGCAAGCCGGCCGAGCTTGGCATTTTAGCCCCTTAATCAGCCACCAATTCTGTCGAGAAGCCGGGCGGCCTCTTTGCGCGAAAGCATCATGCCAACATAGCCGGGCGGAATCCGCGCCGACCGGGCGGCGTCAAGTTCCTGGCCTTCGGCAAACGACGCGCCCTCGTCAAGGGCGCTATCTGCAGCACCATGCGGGCTCTGAGCAGCGACGCTGCTTCGATTATGAAGAGGCCGTGCAATCGACCGTGCCGATTCTTGTAGGTGAGCAACCAAAGGGACATGCGGGCTTTATTCCACGTGACGACGACTCGCGATACTGCGACGATGGGCACGCGACGACGGACCTATGCGCCGCGACAGAGATAATGCAAGCCGTCTCGCCAATTTCTGCTGACGCGTTGCGTCGGCTCCGCGGGCTGAAGTTCGCCACAAGCGTGAGATCGGATGATCTTTTTGACTTGGCGCTCACCACTGAGCGTTCCCCCCCTCAGGTTCGGCGCTTAACGAGTAAGAAACACAGCCTTCGACATTCTTTTCGTGTGCTGTGTCTTCGCGTTGTAGGAGCTGTTCCCGTTGATGTGTGCTGAGCACAGCTCGCTCGATTTGCGGTTGGCCAGCTCGACCGCAACAAGAAAGAACGACATGGTTATTCGCCGCTCTATCGAATGGCACCGGGAGTTTCTTTGGAGTCTGCGGCTCGGTCAAGGGTGCCAAGACGCATGAGGCATGCTGGAATGGCTGTATTGATTTCCGTTGACGCGAAGCCGTTCGACTAGGAAGCCGTGGCTGAGGTATTTCCGGCTCGAGGCCAGAAAATTCAATCGTCAGTTCGGCCGATATCGACGATTTGACCGCGCCGCAGATGCACTCCGATTTGCAATCGAAGAATTGCCGCCCCAGTTGTTCCTGGGGACCCACCTCGAAGTCGAAGAGGAACGATTCGACAGCAATGAAATGCGCGCCGCTTGTACGACAGCGCCGAATTTCCGCTTGCGCGGCATGCTGCGGTGTAGCACCAATGGCCACACGTACGATGGCGTTACGCTTTTGTGCTAGGCGAACGTTATGGCGCGGGGTAAGATAAATTTCATCCGACGTGCGATTGCCTGCGTGTTTTGGTCCAACGATCTGCTGCAGCGACACGATCTCACTGTTGGGAGCGCCCGGATCAGTCAATGATTGACCGCAGATGAAAGTGTTGGTCCTGGCTCCTTTTGCTGTCGGCGATCATCAGCTCCATTCTGGTGCGAAGACGCGGAGCGAAATCTTACAGCGTGCAGAAGGCGGCCTTTCGGGGTGACGCTCTGAATGCGTGGATTCTCGTGTTCGTGGTTGGAAACATAGTCGCCTGACCGCACGATGGCGCGTCAGGTTTCGCGGAGGTACCCCGCTCCGCTGCGCGCCCGCCGGAACCGGGCACCATGAGACAGCCGGCGCTCCAATTGGAAAATATCGGATGATTTTTGTGCCACAGCAGGGAGCCGAGACCCAAAGGCAACCTCAAGGGAAATTAGCCGCTTCCGCTTTTGCCACCACGATCGTGCTGGCGGTTATACCGGTCGGGTCGCAAGTCGTGTCTGCGCGCGCCGACGGTCTGCCGAAGCTGAACATCGGCTCAAGCTGCGACGCGGCAGTGAAGGGGGCGTTCAGCGCCCGGCGCGACAAGGAAGCCTGCATGGGTGTTGAGCTGGTCGCGCAAGAAATGCTGGCAAAGAATTGGGCGCAGTATTCCCGTGCTCACAAGACGCAATGCGTCGGCATGACAACGCAAGGTGGTCCAAGCTACGTGGAACTGATCTCCTGTCTCGATATCATGCGGGATGCAGACGCGATCAGAAAAGCCGACCCATTCTTTGGTCCGCCCGATCAAGAGCCAAAGCGCGCTCCTTCCAATAAAGCGATGCGCGACAGGTCCAAACGATGAACAAAATCAGCAGTGGCGCGCAGAACACGCTTTGCTGCTCGTTCTGCGGCAAGAACCAGCATGAGGTGCGCAAGCTCGTTGCCGGACCGACGGTCTTCATCTGCGACGAGTGCGTCGAGCTGTGCAAGGACATCATCCACGAGGATACCAAGTCCTCGCTGGAGAAGTCGCGCGACGGCATCCTGACGCCGAAGGAACTCCGTAAGGTGCTCGACGACTATGTCATCGGCCAGAGCCACGCCAAGAAGGTGCTCTCGGTCGCGGTTCACAATCACTACAAACGCCTCAAACACGAGAGCAAGCACAATGACGTCGAACTCGCGAAGTCGAACATCCTGCTGATCGGTCCGACCGGCTCCGGAAAGACACTGTTGGCGCAGACACTGGCACGCATTCTCGACGTCCCCTTCGCGATGGCGGATGCCACGTCTCTCACCGAAGCCGGCTATGTGGGCGAGGATGTCGAGAGCATCATTCAAAAGCTTCTGCAGTCGGCCGACTACAATGTCGAGCGCGCCCAGCGAGGCATCGTCTACATCGACGAAATCGACAAGATCAGCCGCAAGTCCGACAATCCATCGATCACCCGTGACGTATCAGGCGAGGGCGTGCAGCAGGCGCTGCTCAAGATCATAGAAGGCACTGTCGCCTCGGTGCCACAGCAAGGCGGCCGCAAGCATCCCCACCAGGAGTGCCTACAGGTCGACACCACCAACATCCTGTTCGTCTGCGGCGGAGCTTTTTCAGGCCTGGAAAAGATCATCTCTGCGCGAGGCCAGGCAGCCTCGATCGGTTTTGGAGCCAAGGTGGCAGGACCGGACAATCGCAAGACGCGCGAGATTTTCTGCGAGGTCGAGCCGGAGGACCTGTTGAAGTACGGTCTGATCCCGGAATTCGTTGGGCGTCTACAAGTGCTTGCCACCCTCGAAGATCTCGACGAGCCGGCGCTCAAACGGATTCTAGTCGAACCGAAGAACGCATTGGTCAAGCAGTACCAGCGGCTGTTCGAGATGGAGAACGTCGACCTAACCTTCGCCGACGAGGCACTCGGGGCAATCTCCACGAAAGCGATAGAACGCAAGACCGGAGCCCGCGGCCTGCGGTCGATTATGGAGATCATCTTGCTCGATACTATGTTCGATCTGCCGAGCCTTGAGGGCGTCGAGGAAGTGGTGATCTCGAAGCAAGTCATCGAGGGCACCGCTCCACCGCTTTATATCTACGCTGATCGCTCCAATGAGGTCGGAGCGAGCGGCTGAATGACCAAGATGACGCGGCGGAGCTACAAGGAGGCAGGCGCAGCCTTTCGGGCAAAACGCTGCGTCAGTTGTCTTCACTTCCCGTCGCGCAGGCGCCAAAGTTGAAAGCCATCCGCATTGATCGCTTTCTCGATCGCATCG
>Ga0209465_10000831_pt1 | contig 14116 bp, 20 predicted proteins | sample PanSoiPlot1MoBio_FD_188321 | JGI IMG/M metagenome (GOLD analysis project Ga0209465, IMG submission 188321) | Tropical forest soil microbial communities from Panama analyzed to predict greenhouse gas emissions - Panama Soil Plot 1 MoBio (SPAdes)... | ecosystem: Environmental > Terrestrial > Soil...
ACGGGAGCTTTGCGAATCCTACCGTCGTCTGTCCGAGGCTACGAAGGCCTGGGTCGAGTATGCGCGCCAGACCGGAGAGTTATGCCGTTTTTCCGGTCTACTTCCCATGATGGAACGGGAATACAACAACGCTGTAAAGGCACGCGATAACGTCTGCTCCGGACGTCCAGTGCAGCCGGTCATTTTTCCGGCTGAGCGCGGCATCCGGCGTTGAGCGAACTGTGCGGCGCAGGGTGGGCAAGGGCGGCCACGGCACCGCTGTGACACGCAGCCGGCTACTAACCTCGTCCTACATCCCCCAAACGCGGCATCCACTATGGCTGTGTGTTGTGTATCGAGCCTCAAGCCGAATGACAGCCGCTCTTGGCCCGACAGAGAACTGGAGGAACGTCTGCTACGATCGCCGCTATTCCGGGGACAAGCGGACGAGGCGCGATGGCACCGAAAACAACGTGACCGGCCCAGATTGGTCGTGCCATTTGATCGCTAGTGCGCGCCACAGGAGCCGTCTCGGCCTCGAATCTTTGCCAGCCCCGCCGTCGGTGAAGGCCCCTAGAGAAATTGGAGTTGGGTCAGTAGGCTCCTGCGATTGCCTGAAAGACCTCCGGGCTGACATAGGTGGTGTCGTGTCAATGACCGACCGGACCCAACGAATTGCCATTTGTCACCTCCTGCTGCGGGGAACCCGGTGGATGCCCGTGAGCGTGAACAGAAAGCTCGGCCCCAATGACTGTTGTGCCCCGGGCGGGGCGGTCATCAGCGCAGTTCTCTGCGCGGTCGTCGTGGGAGATGCAGTCGTTGGATGGACGGAAAGCTCTGGATTCATGGTTAGAGAAATCAGAGTGGATGGCACTCTAGCACCGATTGATCTCACGCCTGCGGCTCTGGCATTGGATGCACGGTACTTCGACGCAAGCGCGGCCGCAGCAGGAGCGGTTGGTATCAGTTCTTTGATCGCAGAACGTCGCATTCAAGGACAAAAGACCGGCAACCTTTCTACAGGGTTACGCGAAGCCGCATTCGAGCGCGCGGAAGTACAAATACTCGACAAACTTCAAGGTCATTCTGTTGTGGGAGTTCTGCTTCTCGACCAACGTTAGAAACGAAAGTGCTGGGCAGGGCAGCGCGGCGACTGGCTCATGATGGCTGTTGACCCGACTCACCGTTTCGGAGCTGGGCAGAGCACGGCAGCTCTGCCCAGGTATTTCAGACCTCGATTTTCTCCGCGATCTCGATGGCATCGTCAATCTCGATGCCGAGATAGCGCGCGGTGCTTTCGATCTTCGTGTGGCCCAACAAGAGTTGGACCGCACGCAGGTTGCCGGTTCGCCGGTAGATCAGAGTCGCCTTTGTTCGGCGCAGTGAGTGCGTGCCGAACTTGAGCGGATCGAGGCCAATGCTGGCGACCCACTGGCCGACAAGGCGGGCGTATTGACGTGTCGTCAGGCCACGATTGTGGCCGCGACCGGCAAACAGGAACTCGCCAGGCTTCCTGCAGCTCAGTCTGAGATACTCGTCGATGGCTTGCCGAGTCTGCTCCGTGAGCTCGAACCGGACCGGACGACCAGTCTTCTTCTGGCGGACCGTTGCTCGATCCATCGTGTAGCCGTTGGGGGCCACGTCATCAACGCGCACCGCGACGACGTCGCAGCCACGCAGTTTGCTGTCGATGGCGAGGTTGAACAGCGCGAGATCGCGGGTGCGCCCTTCGAGCTGTAGCTTTGTCCGTATCGACCAGACGTGACTTGCTCGCAGTGGCGGCTTAGCACCGATCAGCTTGCCCTTGTTCCATGGCTGATGGCGCGGTGGACTGTAGGATGGGATCGCTTCGTTGCGGTCCATGATCGGCCTCCTTGTTAGAGAGGCTGATCAGAATGGCTCGCGGTTGCCCACCGCGTTGATCGCGCGGCGGCTTTGAGCCAAGACCTGTCGTAACATGGTTAGCGACCGCGCCGAGGCGCGGCGCTATTGACCCGTAGCAGAACTCACGGATCACTCCTGCTTCCGACCGAGAACTTAATCACCTTATCCCACTTCCCGGTTTCATTAGCGATCGGCGTTCCGAATTCGGGCGGCGAGCCCGCGAGCACTATCGCCACCCTCGGCGTTGTTTACGCAGTGGTGCAATGTTGCCACGAGCTGCCATTGATTAGGATCATGATAACGACAAAATATCGGCGTTACACTTTTTTCAACATATTCCAACCCAAAGACTAAACTGAGCAATTTCCGCTGAACTGGAGGGCAGCGGCGTCCGGGTTGGAATTTCGTCTCTTTCCTCGCGCAAAAGGTGGCGCATGAAAAACCTCGGCCTCGCTTTGATATTCGCCTGTGTCGTCGTCCCTGCGTCGACCCTCGCCCAAAACGCCTACATCACGAACAGTGGCGCGAATACGGTATCCGTCATCGCTACCGCGACCAACATGGTGGTAGGTTCGCCGATTCCGGTCGGCCTCGCCCCCCTTGGCGTGGCGGTGACTCCCGACCGCCGCAAGGTCTTTGTGGCGAACCACGCCTCGAACACTGTGTCGGTGATCGACACTGCGACCAGCGCGGTGAGCGCCACGATCTCCGTCGGCGCCTCCCCGTTTGGCGTGGCGATTACACCCGATGGCACCAAGGCCTATGTCGCCCACGATAGTACCCCGGGCGCGGTATCGGTCATCGATATCGCGACGAACATGGTGGTCGGTTCGCAGATCCCGGTTAGCGCCCCGGCCGTTGGCGTGGCGGTGGCCCCGGACGGCAGCAACATCTATGTCACTACCGCTATCAGGGCGGGGCGGGGCATCGGCGGCGTGTCAGTGATTGAGGCCGCGACCAACACGGTGATCGCCACGATCCTCCTCGACCGCGTGAACGACGGCGTAGCGGTAACCCCCGACGGCCGCAAGGTCTATGCCGCCGCGAGCCCTAGTGGCCACATCGGTCGCCCAGCCAACCTATCGGTCGTCGACGCGGCGACCAACGCGGTGATCGCCACTGTCCCCGTCGGCTTCTCCCCCTTTGGAGTGGCGGTAACCGCCGACGGCAGCAAGGTCTATGTCGCAAGCAGCGGCAGCAACACCGTCTCAGTGATCGATGCGGCGACCAACGCGGTCATTGCCACCGTCCCTGTCGGCCTCGGCGCCGCAGGCGTCGCCGTAACCCCCGACGGGAGCAAGGTCTACGTCGCCAACGAGAGGAGCAACACCGTATCAGTCATCGGCACGGCGACGAACACGGTCAGCGCCACGATCCCCGTCGGCATCGCCCCCGTTGCTTTTGGCGTGTTTATCCAACCGGCGCCGAAGTTCGCTGGAGTACCTGGCTCGAAAAACTGCCACGGCAAAAGTGTTTCCGCGCTAGCAACGAAGTTTGGGAGCCTCGATGCCGCGGCCGCGGTCTTGGGGTTCTCCGACGTGCAAGGCCTTCAAGATGCCATCCGGGCGTTTTGTGGGGGATAGAGTTTGCGGTTCTCAGGACTCGATGGTGGGCTCGCGCGCGACCCTCGGCGAGCCCTACAATATCCGCCCCGATTTGCTGCTTCACGCAGAGGGTGCGCAAACCCACGGCATTCTTATTTCGACCTATGCGCGAGTGCTCTGGCAAATTCAAAATGACAAGCATTTGGCCGAGTCTCCCGACTTTGGCGCCGGAGCAAGTAGTCGGCTAACTGAGGTACACCGGTCGCGATGCAAATGTAGTCGGGAAGGCAGCCCGTGACCCGTTGCAGTCATCCGCCCCGGCGTCCAGTAGTATTTGTCAAAGCCACAACTTCGTCCTACCGGGCTGTTCGATCACCCTGTCGGTGCCGACAAGGTCAGCGGATCGCACCAAGTCGGCCTGCCACCCGGTCCACACCATCGTAAGCCCTAGCGACTGAAGGCAATGACAGGAATGACCGTCATTGAAGTCTCGCGGATCAAGGACCTCGCGGAAAATCGAAAGGAGGCTTTGCATGCGGACTCTCCCGAATCAGGAAAGCCTCCCTCAGAATCAAGTTTTTCTGGTAACGCCATATAGTTCTACTTATCTGCGATTCCCTGCCACAAGGGGGGAGGGAGCACCCAGCGGCTCCGCCACGACACCCAAAAAACAAAACGTGCGGAGAGCAAGCTCTCCGCACGCCGTAGGTCTTCTACGAGGGAGCGTTACACTCGCTCCCTCACCCTCCCCGTTAAGGCTTAGAAGTCCTCGCAGAGCGGAAGCCTGGTCATGATTTCCTGGGCGGCGAGGCCGAGGCCCGAGAAGTCGGTCATGACGATCAGCGATCCGCTGCCGGTGGCTCCCGCGGCCGGCGTCGCCGCCCCCGTGGTGGTGACGGATCCGCCGGTCGAGAAGTTCATGTCGGGCGCAACGCCGACGCCGGTGACGAACCCATTGCTGATCGGCGAGAAATAGGTCCGGGTGCTGTAGTGGGTCGCTCCGGTCGCGTCTATGGTGAGCCGGGTCTGCGCGACGGGCTGGGCTGTCCCGCCGGCGAACATGTACATATTGCCGTTCGACGCTACGTAGGTTGCCAGCGATTGCGGTGATCCCGAGAAGCCGGCATTCGGACCGAATTGGCAGCCGCCGTTCTTGTGCTTGGCGAAGACGTCCGCGATCGCGGCGTCAAGCTGGGCTACCGCGTTATAGTTGCCGACCTGGGCTGATTGGGACGGATACACCGCCGGGAGCGTGAACGTCTCGCCCTTGCCAAGGGCAATGCATTGCGGCCAAGCGGACGGCGACGACCAACCGCCCGTACCAGCGGTCGTTACAGCCCCAGCAGCGGGCGCTGTGGCCGTAAGCCCGCCCAGATAGGGCTGGTTGTCCGGGCCCCAGACGTTCGACACCGTCACCTGCAACCCGGTGAGGCCGATTTGGTTCATGCATTTGACGCCGTTGATTGGATCCCGGCTGAGGGCGAATTGCTGGGCGGACACGGGCGGCGAGTCGATCCGGCCGGGATCGCCGAGCGGCATGTTACAGCCGTAGAGGTGCACATCCCGTCTGATCGAGGTCGCCGCGACGTAATGACCGTCGGGGCTCACCATCGCATTGGTCAGCGGGGTTGTGAGCGGAATTCCGGCAGTATCGGCAAAGACGATAAGCTGGGAGATGACCCTGCCGCTATCGCCCACAACATTATTCGGGGTGACGTCCAGCCGCTGCATGAACAAGCCGCCCTGGACGCTGGCTGTGGCCAAATAGGCCGGCGCAACGGTCTGGTCGCGGGCGGTGAACGTTCCGGTATCCAGCCGCGAGAGCGAGCACCCGAGCTGATTAAGCCGCGTGTTGCGCGGATTTGGCGTTAATGGCGCCGTGGCCAGCGCGGTGGGGTCGCAGGTCGGGACGATGGCTTGGCTCGTCAACGGAACGATGCCGAAACCCGTGAGTGTGATCTGGTTGTTTATAAGCCTGACGATCGGCAGCACGACGCAATCAGTCGTGGTGTTCGGCGGGATGGACCAGCCTGACGGCGCTCCGGTGGGCGGGGCGCCGGTCACGGCCGTGTCCATTGCCTTGCAGGTCGAGCTGCCCTGGTCGAATGCCCAGTTATGCCCACCGACCGCGGCGACGGGCAATCCCGAGATGCCGCTGCCGTTCAATGCAATGGTGCTCGGTCCAACGGCCGAGTTATTGTTCTCGAAGCTCGAATTATCCGGAACGAAGACCGATCCCGCCGTGCCAGTGAACATGAACGGAGACATGTTCGCCAGCGACGGCGCCACGGTACTAAGCGCCGAATACACGAACCCCTGGTTTCCGGCCGGAAAGGTCGTCCCGTCCGAGCAGATGGCCCATGCGAAGTTCTGCGTCAGAAAAGTACTGGCAACCGCAATCGCGGCAACTTGGCGGATGCGCTGACCCGCGATGGTTTGTGTTCTCATATTCGCCCTCACGCTAATAGTGTCGTGATCTCGAAAGATCACAGTCGGTTGAATTCGCGCTGCCAGAAGTCCCCGCAGCAGCCAACTTGGGAAGCGCGACTTCAATGCCGATCAAGGGTGCAGATTTTTTTACGCAGCTCTGCACTGCCTCGATCACCGTGGAGCTAAAGTTACAAGCTGAATTATGTCAATCTGACCAAATGGTTTTCATAATTCGCCGGCTCAGCGGACAAAGCAGATTTGTACAAGTGGTCCAGCCGCAATTCGCCCAATGAAGACATTGTGGAATAATGGTTTTCATACAACCGCGGTAACCCGCGATGCCCCTCTTTAGTACTAAAGTGCAAATGCGGAGTGCGACCTCAGTACGGCGGCCACGGCCATCACGCTGTGCCGCGATGTATCGGGGCGACCGAGAGGGTTGTGCCGCGATGATGTAGGGGTAACGGCAATGTTGTGCCGCGATGGTTCAAGAGCCCGCAGAAGCTGGTGAGCTATTTCGGGCTGAACCCGCGGGTGCGACAGTCGGGGTTGGACGTTGCCCATCACGGGCGCCTCAGTTCGGCAGGACACAAATAAGGCCACTTGGCGACGTTTACGGCCGGCACGCCGCTCTTCGCCACGAGGTCGCCCGCGCACGACTACGATATACTGGGCCTACAAGTCTCGCGACTTCGTCCGTAATTGGCCCAAGGCTGTCGCGACCCTCGATCGCATCGCCGCGGCGGCTACCGAGGGTACTGCGGACCAAATCTGGTTTTAGCTGGTAGTTGATCGGCGTGTCGCCCGTTCCGAGTCGGTCCCCACGATCAACCAATCCGGTAGGACGGGCAGCGCGACAGGACGACACGATGACACCTCCAGAGGGGCACGATCTGGAACTACACTGCCCCAATGCCCGAACACGATCCGACCCGGACTGATCGCCTTGCGCTCTACATGCGCGCCCACGCGGCTGAGAAGGCGGCACGTGACGAAGCGGTGCGCGTCATTGAGCGATGGAACACCGCGCTGTCTGCCGGGCGAGGCGCCCTGTGGTCGCCGACAATCCGCTGCGCTGTCCTGGCGGGTGCGGGTAGTGTGTCTCAGTTTGAATTTTGGAACTCTTGACACACCTGTGATGGCACCGACAGCCCTAGCGATACGTTGCCTCCTTGAAAGGAGGCATCATGGCGAAGATGTCATTGGAGTTGCTGAACAATGTTAAGCACTGGCAGGACCGGGCCGAAGAAGCGCGCATCCATGTGGAACAACTGACGGACCCCGAGGCCAAGCGTATGATGTTGGAAATCGCGAACAGCTATGACAAGCTTGCCGCGCGCGCCGAAGAGCGGTGTCTGATGGATAGAAAGTCGAAATAGCGACATGCCCCCGACATGCCGTGGCCTGACGTGCATTGTCCCGGCTGCCACACAAGTCGCGCGATCGATATCTGAACATGAGGCTTCGGTGCTCGTGGTGTCCAGGCTCGGCGCCGATGCCGGTGATTAACGGGTTGCACGCGTGCCCGCCGGCCGTGGGGCACGGCGAATCGATCGGGTAGCGCCTCTATGGCCAAGCCGAAGTCACCGACACCGGAAAACATCGCGGAGGGGGTCACAGCACGGGAACGCGTGATCCTATTTTGCGCGGCGACGAACATCGATCACGTCGCCGTCGGGATCCTCGCGAGTGCAATGCAATCCATGGAAATCCGTGGTCTGATCGAGCGCGATCAAAGCACGTCGCGGTATGTGCTCACGGACACCGGGAACGCCGTGTTTCGCGTCCTGCTTAAACGTGCCCACGTCGCGACCTAATATGTGCGGACGCTTCACACAACGCTACAGCTGGCGCGAAATCGCCGACCTGTACGGCCTCACGGGCGCCGCTCGCAATCTGCAGGCGCACTACAACACCGCTCCGACCGACACCGTGAACGTGGTGAAGCTGGCCGGCGGCGCCACCGAGCTTGTGCCGATGCGCTGGGGGCTTGTCCCCTGGTGGTGGAAAAAGCCGCTAAAGCAGCTGCCCGGGACCTTCAACGCGAGAGCCGAGGGCGTTGCCGGCAAACCGATGTTCCGCGATGCATTCAAGCGCCACCGGTGCATCATCCCGGCCAGTGGGTACTATGAATGGATCACGCAGCCGGATGGCAAGCAGCCCTATTTCATTAGCGCGGTCGACGGTGGTGTGCTGAGCTTCGCGGGCCTGTGGGATCGATGGAAAGATCCGGCGACAGGCGAGCCTGTAGTGTCGTGCACGATCATCGTGACGGAAGCCAACGAATTGACGCGGCCAATTCACGACCGGATGCCGGTGGTGCTCGACAAGGCGGATTTCCGTCCTTGGTTGAGCGGTGAACGGGGGACCGAATTGCTTCGATCGGCAGCGGACGACAAGCTGCGCATGTGGCCGGTGTCGAGGCGCGTCAACAAGACCGGCACCGATGACGATGACTCGACGCTGATCGACGAAGTGGCGGCGTAATGGCGCTGAGCGCCGACCGACGCCGGCACGCTCGCTATGGGTCGCCACCAAATAGCCAGCCTGGTCAACCAAGGTCCTCGCGATGCTCACGCATGAGAAGGTCCGGGCCGGCGCCAACCTAGCTGAGGTGGCCAAGGTGCGGATTAGGGATGCACGGCGGGACGCGCTCGCCAAAGGTTAACGTTCGACGTTGGTACGGGCCGGCTCAGTAGGCGCCCACCCGCACTGGTGCCCAAGGGCTGTACGAGCTACCCCAGGCTGTGCGCAGCGGTGCTAAGCTTGCCGAATCTATTCATTTACGTGATGGTGCACGGGCAACTTTGCGTTGCGATGCCAGATTTTTGATCCTGGAGCTGCCCTTGCACCTTGACTTTAAAGTCAGACACCCCACAAATGTTAAGTAAGCTCCAAGCGAAGATCGAAGCCGCTGTGCGCAGCGGCCGTCTAGTTCGCTATCGGGTTTCGCTGGAAGAAGGTGAGTTCGATCTACGACAGCTATGGCTACGGCCCGACATCAAGCGTCTCATCGATTCAGAACGTCTCGACTCCCGTCAGCGAGCGGTCGTCAAGGCTGCGCTGAAACGCTTTGTAACGGGCGGCGTTCTGAACATAATCACCACAGATTGCCCTCACCGGGAGGTCGCAGTTGTCGGTGATATACGTGAATTAAGAGGGCCGCCCCCACCGTTCTTGGAGCTTCGATTCAAGCCTCCGAGATATGATCTACGGTTCTTTGGAAAGTCCATCGGTCGAGACAGGCTCATCCTTACGTCATTTGGAATGAAAAGCCTGACTGAAAAAACAGGTGAGCCTAGGTTGGTCGTCGCGGATCACAGGAGACGGTGCAACGACTTTTTCGGGCAATGTGGGTTTCAGGACAAAGACGTTCCGAAAGACATCAAAAGCAGCTTCTCCAACGCGGAGTTCGTCTGATGACCAATGAAAGTAATTTCTCGCCTCCAAGCGCCGCGGGGGGCCACGAAAAGGCGGTTTATGTCCCCATGTCAGAAGAACGCAAACTGGAAGTCGTTGCTCAATTTACTGACGATGTGGTGACGCAACTAGGCAAGGCGTTCATCGAGGTCGTTAAAATCGAGGGCTGGGGAAAACGCGATCTCGCGCGTATCACCGGCCTAAACGAAACTGGAATTGGGCACGTTCTGTCTGGACGCAGAAGGAATTTGACGGCCGAGACCATCGCTCTGCTTTCGCGGTCGATGCAGAAGCGACCGCAGCTCCACCTTGTTGACGTTCGGCCGAAGAACAACAATGTTGGGGCCTCTCAGTTGCTTGCGGATGACGGAGTGCCGCATAACTCTGCTGCGAATGCGTTGCGAGAGACGCAAACTCAACGAACGAAAACCGGCCCGCTTGGCGCGCGCCTCTCTGAATTGCGCACTTGCGAGGCTGTTCCGTAATGGAACTCGTTGGCATTGAAAATTCACGCATAATATTCTTGACGCACGTACATCGCCCGGCGGGTCAACTATATTTTCCGGACGCTGTTGAGAAGCTCATCAATCGATATTCATTCTTTAAAGCGCCGGCTCCGGATCAAACCACTCAACCTTTCGTTTTTGGACTCGGCAAGTTCAACGAAGCTCAAATCACCGAGTTGTCTATTTACCCTGACGGATTCATAGTTTCATCGGCCAGCGACACGGACATCTTGAATGCGTTCATTGGCGACCTGACGTCATGGGCGGAATCCGAACTTGGCCTTGTCTCCATGCCAGGGTCGAGAACTGAAACTTTTTATGAGAGTACGATAGTTGTTAGGTCTAGGGAAGACCTGTCCTTTGCGCTCCAGCCGAAAACTGATGCTTTGACTGAGACGTTAGCCAACGCATTGAAGTCCGTGGGCATCAATACGTCATTGAAACTGAGCGGATTTCTTTTTGACTTTGATCCAGAGGAGTTCAAAGGAAAGCGAAAACCATTTAGGTTTGTTGTCGATCGCCGTCTCGGCATGCCATTTTCCGACGATTTATTCTTCAGCCAAGGCCCTTTTCGCACCAAAGATCATTTTGATGTGCTACGATCTTTTGAAGACTTCGCAATCCGCCACGGCGCCGCCTTGTCGCGACGGCGGCGCGGTAGGTGAGCCATTACTTTGACCTTCGAAACGTGTTACTCAGAACCAATGCAAACTACACGCCGACTTTGCTCAACTAGTAGCGCGCCGCGCTCGTTGTGGCCCCTGCTGAGGCGGGCAATCGCCAAGGGGCTGAAGTTGAGTGTGGTGATCGCGGCGGTGAGGCGGTTGTTTTGACCAGTTCATACCCCAAAATGGATCCGATGTCCGCCTTTACGGTGAGTTTCCGACGACGCCAGCTGTAGTTTGGAGAGGATGAAAACGGTAGGAAATGCCCCAAACCGGAGCGCGATTTCCGCTAGTTCGCCAACCTGACGAACGACTTGCCGAGCTAAACCAAACAGTCCATAATAGGGGACTTTTTAATAAGAATACAAAAGAACCAGAAGGCGATTACAGCGGCCGTGATCGATACCGCTGCGGCTGCGTACCACGTTAGAGTTGTCAGATATTCGCGCAAACTCCTCCGTTTCGTTATCTTGGTCGCCAGCGATGGATTTATATGGCGCTTGTAAAACTCTGCTAGGACAGTTTCAGTGGCCTTTTCGCATTTCCTTATCTCGTTACAGTTCATGAAAATCAAGACAAAGAAAAACAGTGCAACAAACTCGATCATACCTAACTGCGTCAACTCCTTACCGTTCATCAACTGAGATTCTTCACCTTTCGCCCACAATGATTTAGACAGAGACCACAGAGTTTCTGTGGAATGAGTGATTTCATGTAATAGTGTGTGATTTGTATTGCGTGCTACAGCATCACGACATAATGACGTTATGTCTATTGTCATCATTAATAAGACTGTTATCACTGGTAGGAATATCAGGAACAGAAATCTAGGCCGATTGTGTGCCTCTGGAGGTTTCTCGTATATAGGAGTCTCAAGGGTATCGATTGCCCGATCTGCTCCTATTGCTGTGAACACCGTGTAAGAATTAATATCATGAAATACTGCGAGCTTTAGCTCCTTATCTTGGGTTTGACCTGCGTCCTGTAGCAGTCTAACGATCGAATGATTTTCACGACGAATACAATAGAAAAACCATATTGTCAAAATGTAGAGGGACAGCGAGCCCATAATGGTAGCATCATCGCCTCCTATATCTACACCGAGCAACGATATTTTCATCCGTCCACTATCAATCCAGTTTTTTATTAACTCTGCTTGAATAGTACCCTGCGGGTTTGGTGCTTTATCTAAGTTTTGATTTATCACTTCTGTTTGGCTTGCCTCTTTGGCAGAATAGGCAAAATTACGAGACCATGAAAATTCGAAGTTAAATATGGCTATGAGGAGCGCCACGGAAATCACGGTCGATGCTAAGAATGACAGTCGCGTTCTGGTCTGCGCGGCTCGCGCAGCTGCGATTCGGAGATTCCAATGGCTTTCGTGATCAGGTTTTATGGGGCGCGCCGGTGAACGTGCCATCATGATGCCCCTCCTTGCGGGGATCAAGATGATCGGTCTTTTACGCTCCGGCGACCGTGGCATGGTGCAGACCTCCTCCGAAGGGCTCCTCCGAGCGTACCGTTTAGGCGACTGAGCTGGTTGTATCTGATGGACCTCACATCCGATATTGAATTTTTCCGAGGGCAGGAATGTCCGCACCTGACACAATCCCGCCTCCCGGCACCCCGCATCTGTGCGGACGCTATCGGGATAAGCTGCCAGACTCATTAAGGGCACGGGTGGGTGACGGTAAGATCCAGGCCAAAGCGTTCGCCCCTACGCATGGCGCTAGGTGACCGAGCGCGAGGCGCATTCGAACTTTTTGCCTGCTTCGCCAACTCGCACCGTTCCTCGCCGCTGCACCCCTGGACGCCCCTGATGATGGTGAGGGTCCGCACCACCGTGTAGGGATCACCTGCGATGAATCCAGGGGGCAATCGAGTGCCGTCGCGCGGGGGCCACGCGCTCTCCCGCGAAACGGCGCCCGGTGGCACGGCCGGCGGTAACGATCGCCTCACTCTGTGCAATCACGCGCTGCCACGCGGCGTCGGACATCCCCACCGGGCGCCTCGGGTCGGGTGAAGGCGGTGCGGACACGCCAAAATGATGGGAACCCTCCACCGGCACCACCGGGCAGTCATCAGGACCAGCGAAGGGGTTTGGCGGTTCATGCGTCGCCGTGCTTTGATTCTCGACCGACCTAGGAGCGCAGTGCGGAGCGCTTGTCGAAGTTTGGGCCCCACGCGCTTCGCCGAAGCGAGCGATCGTGTCACCGGTCGCACGGCGAAGTCGGAACCGCGTAATTTCCCACTCCAACCTTCGCAAACGCGTGTCGCTGCCGGGCTCGGGACCAAAAAGCAGCTCATAAGCGGCCTCGTACTGGCGAATGTTGTCGTACACCCGCTCAGCTTCGCCGCTCGATAGCGGCCGCGCATGGTCGTTCAGCGCGAGGATGAAGCCCCGCTCAAGACGCTCCAGGTCGCGCGCCTGGTCACGGCGCGAGGTGAAGCGCTGCCAGGGTGGTCGCGGTTCGCCGCCGCGAACGCGCACGTCGTAAGCCGCCATGTGGGCCAGTACCGCGGCCTGTTCGGATTCGCTCAGCTCGAAACGCCACGGGCGCGGGATCAGCCATTTTTTTGGCCGACCGCCGGAGGGGCGTACGGTCTCGCCACGGGCCTTCGCAGCGCGGTATTTGGCATAATACGCAGTGTGGCCGGCCCGCGTAGCAGCGCGCCCTTCCGGGGAGCCCGAGTGCTTCGGTCGACCTTGATGCAAGCGGCAATGAGGGTGGCCCTTGAGCGCAAAGGCTCGGCAGGTCTGTCCCGATCCACCACGCAGTCGGGCATTACAAAGACGGGCGAAAAGGGTCATGGATGTGTTTTATATAACTCGCGGAGCATTTAATTACCTCCAATTGCTCGAACGTAAGGGGACTGCGCCATGCCCATCGTGCTCGTGTGCATGTTGTGGCAGAGGTGGCAGAGCAGTATATTACCTCTGCCATACATAACCGATTGATTTTCTTATTATAATGGCAGAGGTGGCAGAGGTGGCAGAGTGTGCACACGCACACACGGCACACACACGCGTTCTTGGTAAGGATTTCGGAAACTCTGCCACTCTGCCACCTCTGCCATTTTTTCTATGATTTGAAAGGGATAACTGTGGCAGAGGTATTTTTTTGCTCTGCCACAGGCTCACCCCAGTCTTTTCGCGGTTCCCATTCACGCGGTCCGAACTTGCGCTCCCAGAGTCGGCGGCATTCCTGCAACGGGGGAAATGCCCAGCCTCGAAAATCGCGGGTTTTCCAGCGCCACGCGCCCTGACCTTCTTTCCCCTGTAGAAAGGTTGCCAATGTCTGGTTGCTGAGATCGCGGAGCTTCGGCACACACTCTGCGGCGTGGTGCTTGAGAGCCTCTGTCGTCACTTCGTTCGCCTGCAAGTCCTTAAGCGGCGGCTGCGGCTTCACCCCCGCGCCGCGCGGCAGCTCTCCCACCTCCAGTACATCCTCGAACCACTCCTGCAGCGGACTCATACCGAGTTTTTGCTGATGGCGCAGCGCCGCGGTCTTGTAGATTTGTCTCGGGTGCCAGTTCTTCAGATCGTAACAGTTGAGCAAGTCCCAGGCGAAGGCTTCCAGGCCACCGCCCTTGTACAGCTCATGATGAAGGGCATTGAAATAGTTGATGCGTTCCGCGTCCGGGCACATGTCCTGACTGTAGCGGTTCGAGACCTTGAACACCGCGT
>Ga0209465_10000832_pt1 | contig 14108 bp, 14 predicted proteins | sample PanSoiPlot1MoBio_FD_188321 | JGI IMG/M metagenome (GOLD analysis project Ga0209465, IMG submission 188321) | Tropical forest soil microbial communities from Panama analyzed to predict greenhouse gas emissions - Panama Soil Plot 1 MoBio (SPAdes)... | ecosystem: Environmental > Terrestrial > Soil...
TTGGCGGGAGCGATCATCCAGCCCAACATGAAGCGACAGCAAAGCCGCCGGCGGTACGCAGCCAGCGGCTTTGCCTTCGTCCCCAAGACCGCTTGGGTTCTCGAACTGGGACTACGCCCAGTCCGACCAGCACATCATAGCGCGATTGCGAGTGCATGGCTGTAGTTTCCGAGCAACGCTAGGAAGGATTTGCAGTCGCCGGAATAACGCCGCCCGTAATCCGCGCACGCACACCTTGGCCGAGAATTAGCGGGGGTGAAAAAATATTTGGCTTGGAAACTTTTGCGGATCGCTGCGGCGTGGATCGGCACTTAACGCCGGAATTTACCGACGGCTCTTTCCTGCGAGCCCAGGTGGGCGCACTACCACGCCGCCAGGTGGTCGAGAAGGAGCGCCGAGAACCGCTCGGGCGCCTCCTCGGTGATCCAATGCGAGACGCCGGAAAGCACTTCAAAGCGGTACGGCCCGTTGACATGGCGCTCGACGTCCCGCGCAGCCGTTTCGCCGATGTAGGCGTCGCCCGTGCTCCACACGTACAGCGTGGGCGCGGTGATCGGCCCGCTTTTCGCCGGCCGCCGCATCGCGCGGTACCAGTTGAGCGCCGCGGTCAGCGCGCCCGGCTCGGCGAACCGCTTGACGTACCGCTCGACCTGGTCCGCTGGAAGGCCCTCGTAGAACCGCCGCAGCCCGCCCCCATCGAGCAGCTCGCGCTCCGCGTCACCGGGGGTCCGAAACAGCCGGAAATACTCCGAGCGCTTCTGCTGGTCGGTATCGCCCCGCAGCGCGGCGCTGAAGGCGGCGCCGTGCGGGGTCGAGACGGCGGTGAGGCTGCGCAGGCGGTCTGGATGGGCGGCGGCAACCATCCACGCCACCGCCGATCCCCAGTCGTGGCCGACGAGGTCGAAGCGCGGCCAGCCCAGTGCGGCGGCGACCCTCAGCACGTCACCGACCAGCTCGTCGGGTGCGTACGCGTCAACTTCCGCCGGGCGGATGCCGGGTGAATAGCCGCGCTGATCGAAGGCGACGCCGCGAAACCCGGCGGCGCCCAGCGCCGCGAGCTGATGCTCCCATTGATACGCGCATTCGGGAAAGCCATGCAGCAAGAGCACCGGGCGTCCGTCGTCAGGCCCGGACGCAAGTGCATCGAAGGTTCCGCTCAGCGTCGGGATCACCAGTTGCTCACTCATCGTCACGGGTCTCCCGGGAGGGCGGGCCTGGCCTGCGCTTAGCATACGGAACGCCATCTGCCCGCGCGGCCCGCACCCGGGCGCGGCCGGCCGGGCAGCGTCGCTCAGCCGCCTTCTGCCGCCAGGGGAATTGTCGTCGATGGCGGATAAGCTGACATGATTGCGTTGGTGGCCTGACGCCAGCAGAGAGATTATCCGCTCAAAATCGCGCGCACGCCGTCAACCACATATTGCACGGCTAAAGCTGCGAGCAGCACGCCGAGCAGGCGCGACAGCACGATATTGCCGGTCATGCCAAGAAGCCCGCTGATCCGTTCGGCGAAAAAGAACGCGGCGACGCAGCACGCGGCCACCAGTGCCACCACGACCAAGAGGCTCGCAATCATTAGCCAATTGCCATGAGCGTGCCCGGCAAGCAAAACCGTCGCCGTGATGGCGCCAGGACCAGCCAGAAGCGGAATCGCGAGCGGAAAAGCGGCGACATTGCGTACATGCTCTTCGACCGCCTGCTCAGCGGCTTCGCTTTCGCGCCGAATACGAACGCCAAAGACCATTTCCGAGGCGATGGAAAACAACAATAGTCCACCGGCAATCCGGAATGCGGCGAGCGAAATTTGCAACGTCCCGAGAAGCCAATCGCCGATCAAAGTCGAACCGGCGAGGATGATGCCCGCGATAATACTTGCGCGCAGCGCCACGAGACGGCGCGCACTGCGCGGCAGCCCGTCGGTTACGGCGAGAAAAGTCGGCGTCAGTCCGATCGGGTCGACCACGACGAACAAGGTCAAGAACGCCGAGATGACGTAATCAAAAGGCATTATTTGCACTCAGCGGAATGCCCAGCATGGGTCGCAGCCCGATCGAATTCCTGTTCGAGTAGGCCTGACGTTCCTCTGAGACCCTGCACAACTTCCGTTGTCCAGATCACGTAGTCGCTACGGCGTTGCATCGGCCAATCGGCAGGAGGGCTCGTAGCCAATGACCGCAGATTGCTGATTTTGTCGGCAAGCTTGAGGATTTTGGCGCGCGGGGTCAGCTTTGGTGCGTGTTTGATTTGAAGCCGCTTACGTTCTGCCTTGGGCAATTTCTTGTCGTCTGTTACCTCAACGACCAGGTCTGCGACGTCATCACTGAACTGTGCGGCGATTTCTTCGCGAGTGACACCTTGATCCTCGATCGTGTCGTGCAATAGCGCCGCCACGATCAGATTGGGATCGGCGCCGGCGGTAGCTTCCGCGACCAACATTGCAACCTCAAGCAGGTGCGTGACGTAGGGCTCCTGTGCGGCGCCTTTCCGACGCTGATTGACGTGCCAACGTGCCGCGGCATCAGCGGCCCTCAGAACTGTGACTAATCCATTCATGACCTGCCCCTCTCCTTTCCCTCTCCCCGCGCAACCAGGCGCACCGCGGGCGCGGCGCGTTCCGATCTGATTGTCGGGGCTCATTATTTACATGGTGATCGATCGGCTGTTTTGCACCCCGTCCGATGTGCGTTGCAAATAATTTTTCTCGGCGCTCATTATTCCGCAACGAATGCGCACGGTGTTGCGAGGGGATTTCAATGCCCGAGGATCGTGGCCCGCAGTTGAGTGTGCCGATTGATGCCGAGCTCAAGGCGCGGCTCGAGGCGGCGGCTGCGCGCGAGGACAGGCCGGTCGCGAGCTTTGTCCGTCGGATTGTGATGAAGGCGCTCGATGGTGTACCCGCAGTTCTTTCGGACACCGACGCGGCGCCAGGCACGACGACTAGCGCGGCGGGCGGCTGAATGGCAGATGATGAGCAGCCGCGCATAGTGGCGACATTCGACTCCTATGCCGGAATGCTCGAAGCGATCCGCGCGCGCGTGAACGAATTGCAGGTCAATGGCGAGCGGCTTGACGAATATGTGGGTTTGCCACGCGGCTATTATTTCAAGGTGGCCGGCGCAAAACCAATCCGCAGGCTCGGCATGACCAGCTTCGCGCCGATCCTCAACGGTCTCGGCCTCAAGTGCCAATTCGTTGAAAACCAAGAGGCGACCGAACGCCTGAAAAGTCGCGTGCCGCCGCGTAAATCCAGTTTCGTGCGTGGCGCGCCAAGCATCGTTTTGACGGTGCGCTATTTCAAACGGATTGGGCGCAAAGGCGCTCAGGCGCGCGTTGACAATTCGACTAAAGAGCAGCGCCAGGAATGGGCACGCAAAGCGGCAATCGCCCGCTGGCGGGGACCATGATCGCGCCATTTAACACTGCCGGCCTCAATGTCCGCTTTACCCCCAAAAGCGGACATTGGGACTCAGCCGCACGATGTCCGCTAAGTGCCATAAGCGGCTGTGAGCAGGTGCATCAAATACTATTCAATCCACCTCGTCACTCCACCAATTTAGCGAAGATTATGATTGTGAAAGATAGCGTGGCAGCTCTCGCTCGAACTCCGGAAAGTATCGGGAGATCACGGTGACGTCGAACCGGCCAAGAATCGACTCCTTGGGCTCGCGATCGAGCAGGAAACGGAATGCGGCGTCAAGCCAACCCTCTGGCGTATACCGCCCCGCAATCACTCTTTCGTATGTCTCTTTGCTCATCGTTACATGATGACGGCTCTCGCCACTTGCTTCGCGGACCATCACTTCGAATTCGAGTGGATCGCCGTCGCCGACTTGGTTGACCTCGATCATTCAGGCCTCCGTCATTATCGGTTCGTCTGCCGCGAATTGACCGTCATATCCAGCGCCGCACCCTTGCCACGTAGTTGTCATATACCGCCCCAAACTGGCGACGCATTTTCGCTTCTTCAAAAGGAATTTGGACCCAATTGGCAGTAGCGAATAGCGCTATGGGGGCACCAAACATTGGCCATGCGCCGACCCAGATGGCGATGCCAAAGGTAAGAATAACGAGGTCCAGGTACATGGGGTTGCGGGTAAATTGATACGGACCGCTCGTAATGAGCTTGCGATTGGTTGGTGAAGTGGGTTCGACCTCGGTGCCCTCGCGGCGGAAGAGAACAATGGCCCAAACAGGCAGAATCCACGAAATCGCGACCAACGCTATCCCCAGCGGTGCCAGCGGAAGGCCGGGAACATTGGACCAGCCTAAAAACCAGCTGATCGCCGTAGTTGTGAGAACGTAGACTAGGGCCCAAATGGGTGGCGGAAGTTTGAGCATCTCGATTACGACCAAGACGTTGCAGTAGATCCGCTTAAAGAAATTTTCCGACGGCTCTCATGGCCTCTATCCAGCGCTGCGGAATGTGCAGCGGCATCGGGAGGCTACACAGCTGCAGAATTCTTGAGAAGCGCGCTTCTGCCCAAACACGCGCCAGTTATGATGAGCTTAGAGCTTGGGAGGGTATCGCGATGCCAAAGGTAATGGTCGGTCTTGTCGGATGTGGCTTTGTCGCTGAATTGCATATGTATGCTTACAAACGCGTCTACGGCATTGACGCCGAGGTGACAGCCGTTGCCGCGCGGGGCGATCATGTCCTTGACTTCGCCAAGAAACACAACATTCGCAAGACATATCGTGATTACAGCGACCTGCTCGATGACGCCGAGATTGACGTCATCGATATCTGCACGCCGCCTGCAATGCATGCAGCAATGATCGTGAACGCCGTCCGCGCGGGCAAACACGTCATTTGCGAGAAACCGTTTGCAGGTTATTTCGGGCGCGCCGGAGACAAAACTCCGATCGGGCACAAAGTGACGAAATCGCTCATGTATGAGCGCGTCATGGAAGAGATGGATGAGACTTGCGCTGCGATCAAATCCAGCGGGCAGCTTTTCATGTATGCCGAGGATTGGATCTATGCACCCGCGGTGACGAAGAGCGGTGAGATCTTGAACAGCACCAAGGATAAGGTCCTGTTCATGAAAGCCGAGGAGAGTCACAGCGGATCGCACGCTGCCCACGCCGCTCAATGGGCCATGACCGGCGGCGGCTCGCTCATTCGCATGGGATGCCATCCGTTGTCCACCGTTCTCTATCTGAAGCAGGTGGAAGCCCGTGCGCGTGGCGAGCGGATTGCGGTGTCTTCGGTCACCGCCGATACCGGAAACGTCGCCACGGGCCTGCCGCCGCAGGACCACGTCTATATCAAAAGCAATCCAATCGACGTCGAAGATTGGGGAATGCTGACGTTGACATTCTCCGACGGCACTAAGGGTACCATCTTCTCCGGCGACATAATCATGGGCGGGGTGCGTAATATTATCGAATTGTATACAAGCGGTGGTTCGTTATTCGCTAACATCACACCGAATAATCACTTGATGAGCTATCTGACGAATGAAGAGAAGCTCGCGAATGTCTACATCACCGAGAAGGTTGACCGTAAAACCGGGTGGCAGTTCATATGTCTGGAAGAAGAATGGACGCGGGGTTATTTGCAGGAAATTCAAGATTTCATGGAGTGCGTAGTCCATGGTCGTCAACCGCGTGCCGATCTCGATCTGGCGCGTGAGACCATCAAGATCCAATATGCCGGCTATTGGTCGGCGGAGGAGGGGCGCAGGATTGCGCTGTAGAGTACCCCGATACCGGGTGATTACATCAGGGATTTACGACTCGCGATGCACGGCAGCAATTCTGAGCCGCTCACGTCCGCTATGGGTCATAAGCGGACGTTCCACTAATTCCGGCCGATGTCCGTTTTGTGCCAAAAACGGACATCACTCTATTGGATCAGCACCTCTTTTTCGACCAACGCATCTAGAAGGGCGACGAGATCGCATCGCACTGCAATCTTCGCTGTGACCGCGCGGCGGGTAAATCGGGCGCCGCTTTCAGCGGCTCTCCTTATCGCGATCCCACGGGAGCAGGCGGCACCGGAGCGCCGTCGAGATTAGCGTTCGTCGACCGGCGCGCCTTGCTCGCGCCCGACTCTTTGGCGGGCTTGTTCTTATTATCCTTGCCACCCTCGGTCGGCTTTTTCGCCTCGTCGCCTTTCTTTGGCGGTGAAGCTGGGTTCAATGCGGTCGGCTGGGGCGCAATATCGGAAACGTCGCTCACGCTGGCGCCGGGGCGAGGCCACGAAAAGTCGTCGGCGCGGCCGGCGGGCGATTGCAAAGCATCACCGCGGCTCAGGACTTTCGCCGCGACTGGGTCGGGCGTCAGTTGCTTTTGGTGATCATCCGCGCCGAGGAGATCGCCGTGCTCGCCGCTCCCAATGGACAGCGGCAATACCGGACCGACATCCGGCCTGGCATTCGCCGATCCCGATTTCGGCGTTACTTCCGGACCGGGCAGCGCCACCGGCGCAACATTGTTCGGCGTTACACGGTGTAGCTCGCGATCCACATAGCTTGCGAGCTTCACTGCCCCGGCTTTGGTGAAATACACGCCGTCGCCAGTGCGTAGACGCCGGATCTGGCCCTCCAAATCCGGTCCCTGAACCGCATAACGACCTTGATCGTCGACGAAGCCGTCCCAAACGTCGACGTAAATGATTCCACTTTTCTCGGCGCGCTCACGATAAAGCTCATCTAGATAACTCAGATCAGTGGTCGCTTTGGGGCCACGAATTGCCGGCAATCCGACCCAAATAACCGGCACGCCCTTGCTCTTGAGCGCTGCAATCATCTCGTCGATGCGCTTGGCATAGAGCGTCGCCCATTGGTCGGTATGAAATTCGTATGAGCCGCCTGGCGTAGGCCGTTGCGATTCAGCCTGGGCAGCGGGTTGCGGCGGCGCTTCTGTATCCCCTGGCATTGCTGTTTTGTCTTGCGGCGCCTGGCCCGCGGGCGGCGGATTCGGCGTCTGCGCTGCGCCACCATGCTGTAGCTCGCCGGAGCGCTTTGTATTGGGCGGCGGTGGAGTTTTGTCGCGCAGTGACGTGCGATCGTTAAGGCCGAGCATTACGACAATGGCGTTCGGTTTCTCGTTCGCGAGCGCATCTTTGATCGCTTGCGGCCAGTTCAGCGTCTCGTTCTTGGCATCATAGCGGATGAGACCCGAACTCGCGCGAATCTTGCGTTCGACCCCAACCTCCGGCTGATCGGCATAGAGTTCATCCAGCCCATGTCCAAGCCAATCGGCCATCGAATCGCCGACGACAACCACGGTGCTGGTCGGCGGCGTCTCCAATTTGCGCGGGGGTGGCGGCTTCGAGTTGTCGACGGCCGGCGCCGGCCGTTCGTAGCGCTCGCCAAAGAACGGGAAAAAATCGCGTCCGGGCCTTTGTCGGCGGCGATCGCCCCAATCGTCCCACCCCCAGCCGCCCGACCGATTATTGCCCCAGCCGCCCGACCGATTATTGCCCCAGCCGCCCGATGGGCGATCGCCCCAGAACTGGGCTAAAACCGGCTGGCAGGTCGCGGAACCCGCGATGACCAAAAGCGCGATTACAAATGCACGGGTGTGGAACACCATTGCTCTTCCCCAGCATAAGTGCTTACCCCAACGTCGCCCGAGTAGGAGAGCCAATTCGACGTTGTGCATAGCGCACGCGCGACGTCCATCGATATTACTGGTGTGGCACGTCTCGACGTCCATTAATCCCCGGACCGCGCGGGAGTTTTTCCACACTCTCGGAAATAATAGTAGTCAGTTGGATCAGCGTATTCCGTAATGTCGCGCTGAATGCGATCGCCATCGGTCTGCAGTTTGCTCCGCAATGTTTGAAGGTCACCGATGAGATTGTCGATTTTGCCCATGGAACCCTTTGATACCTGTTGCAGCAAACTTACGAGATGCTTGCCCGGCATTTCGCCATCGCCACTCTCGGATTGCCCAAAGACTGAGCCACCTGCGGGTGGTTCGTAGTGCGTGCCGGTAATCTGAGCCATTTTTGGTCCAACAGGAGCACGCCGGAAGCGACCAATTTGGGGCCTTACCCCACTGATGCGGCCCGCTGGGGTCGCTGCCGGCGACCTGTTCGTGTGCTTACCGCTGTGCTGCGATCCGAACGCTACGTAACAGTCATCGCGGCTTTTTGACCCGGTGGAAACATTCTCACCTCCGTGTCATTAGGTTAAATTTTGTCCCGTCCACCCTTCTTCATTCCCTCACCACAGGACCCTATCGCGAGTTGTGCAAGCCGCTAGAGCCAAAACAGATGCCAGACGATTGAATTATTCGGACTGTTGCAGGCTGGTCACTATTCGCGTCCGCTAGCGGACATTGTTGAGCACGGTCGTGATGTCAGCTAGGTGCCAAAAACTGCCGCGAGCATCTGCAGCCGCGACCAACTGGGCGAACCAAAATTCGAGACTCCTCACGCACTCAGCACGCCGGAGAGATAAGCGGCGCGTGTTCGTGGCGGCGGCTATTTCCGTCACGGGCGCCGTCGGCTCGCCGACCAATCCGCCGACGATCAAGTGACGCCGTTGCTTAGCGTTGCTCCGCGGCAAGCATGTTGTTGAGCACGCGCTTGTAGCGCACGCAGCCGACGTCGACGCTAAGGGTCACCGGGTCGAGCGGCTCCATAGCGTTCTCGATGATCTGTTGCTGGGCTTCGATCACCGGCGCATCCTGCTCCTCGAATGCAAAGCGGCGCATTTCCGCGATGCGGCTCTGCAGATCGCGGTTAAGCTTGTCGTCGGTCGTCTTCACGCCCCAGCGCACGGCGGTGAAGAAATAATGAGTCGAGCGCTCGTTGTCGGGCGTCAACATGTGCACCGCGTGATAGCCGGTGCCGGTCTCCGGCTTGGCGCCCATCGTGCAGATGCCGGTGAACAGCCGCAGCGTCGATGGCGCCATCCAGCGCATTTCGGTGAACTTGTCGACGCGCGGCGGATGGTCCGGCCAGAACGGCGCGAACATGCCGGGCGGAATCGAATTGGTGGCGTGCCGGCCGACTACCACGTCGTTGCCGTCTTGCTCGGCGGTGATTTCCGATTCCACGGTGTCAGCGTTGCCGAGAATGCCTTCGTGCAGATAGGAGGTGTGGCTCAAGTCGAGCAGGTTGTCGATGATGAGCTGATAGTTAGCCTTGATGACGATGCTGTCGCGCTTGGTGGTGTGCAGTTCCGGCACATTGTCGAGCACGGAAAAGTCCGGAATTTTACCGGCGTCAGCCGGCGCCGGGCCCATCCAGACCCATACCGCCTTGTGCTTCTCGACGACGGGATAGATTTTTACTCTGGCCCGCGAGGGAATGTTCTTGGCGCCGTGCGGATTGCGCACGCAGACGCCGCGGCCGTCGAATTCCAGGCCGTGATACGGGCACTGGATGCGGTCGCCGCCGACGATCTTGCCCATATGCAACGGCGCGAAACGGTGGGCGCAGCGATCCTCGATCGCCGCGACCTCGCCGTTGCCCTGGCGAAACAGCACGACCGGCTCGTTCATGATGATCCGGGCGATAAGCTGTCCGTCGCCGACGCCGTCGGACCATGCCGCCACATACCAGGCGTTGCGCAGGAACGCCCCGCTGATCAACTCCTGCCGCGGCTTCGATGTGGTGTTGTGTAAATGAGACGAATCCAGCATGGCGTTTCCTTCCCCGGCGCGGCGCAAGAGCATTGCTTACGGTAATGATAGCACGCAGACCATCTGCTCGATAACGCAGCCCATGCAAGGGCAAGTAAGTCGCCAGTCACGAAAAGGCTTATGTCCGATGTTCGCCATTGCCATATCTGTTGCAACGTGTCGGACGGAAACGTAGCCTCATCTTGCAGCTGCCAAGGGGACGTGCCGAAATCTCCAGGGGCGAGCGCAACATTCCGTTCTTTCGCCATTGAAGGCCTGCCCCAATAGAGCAGCTCGCTGCTCCCTACTTGCACGCGAACTTGTGGCGCCGCCGAGTTGGCGGCCCCTCTATTGAACAGATGGCACCGTGAAACTTCCCCGGCGCAAATTTTTACATCTGGCCACAGCCGCTGCCGCGCTTCCAGCTGTGCTTCGCCACGCAGTGGCGCTCGACTACCCGACCCGGCCGGTGCGCATCATCGTCGGCTTTGCCGCCGGCGGCTCAGCCGACATCGTCGCGCGGCTGACGGGGCAGTGGTTGTCGGAGCGGGTCGGCCAGCAATTCATCATCGAGAACCAGACCGGCGCCGGCACCAACATCGCGACCGAGGCGGTCGTGAACTCGCCTCCCGACGGCTACACGCTGCTCTTGATCACTGCGGCGAATTTCATCAACGCGACACTCTACGAGAAGCTCAAATTCAACTTCATCCGCGACATCACGCCAGTCGCGGGCCTCAGCCGCGAACCCGCCGTGATGGTCGTGCATTCCTCGGTCCCGGCCAATACTGTTCCGCAGTTCATCGCATACGCCAAGGCCAATCCGGGTAAGATCAACTTTGCTTCGGGCGGCATCGGCGCCCCGTCCCACGTTTTCGGCGAGCTGTTCGAGATGTTGACCGGCCTCAGCATGGTCCATGTCCCTTATCGCGGCGCCGGCCCCGCGTTGACCGGACTGCTCGGCAACCAAGTGCAGGTCTACTTCTCACCCCTGTCCGCGGCGATCGAATACGTCAAGACCGGCAAATTGCGCGCTCTTGCAGTGACCACCGCAACCCGCTCGGAAGCGCTGGCCGATCTTCCGACGATGAACGAGTTCGTACCAGACTACGAGGCGAGCAATTGGTATGGCATCGGCGCGCCAAAGAAGACGCGCGCCGAGATCGTCGACAAGCTCAACAAGGAGACCAACGTTGTGCTTGCCGATCAGCGGATGAGAGCGCGGATTGCCGATCTCGGGGAAACGGTGCTAGGCGGGTCGCCCGCCGACGCCGCAAAGCAGATTGCTGCCGAAACCGACAAATGGGCCAAGGTGGTTAAGTTTGCGAACGTAAAGGTGGATTGAACTCGGCCGTTCCATCACGTCCCGTTACGCGAATGTTGGCGAGGATCGATTTCAAACCGAAACTGTGAGGCCGTCCTCGCCAGGACAGCCCGATCAGAAGGGATCGCAGGCTATGAAAAAGGAAATGTCAGAAACGCTGGTACGAACCGGTCCGGGTACTCGCATGGGTAATCTGTTGAGGCGTTACTGGGTGCCGATCCTGTTGTCGGGTGAAATAGCCGAACGGGATGGGCCGCAAGTGCGCGTGCAAGTTCTCGGCGAGAAGCTTCTTGCTTTTCGCGCCACCGATGGCGAACCCGGACTGATCAGCGAATTCTGCTCGCATCGCGGCGCTTCACTCTACTTCGGCCGAAACGAGGAGAACGGAATCCGCTGCTCCTATCACGGCCTCAAATTCGACCGCCTCGGCAACTGCGTGGACGTGCCGTCCGCGCCGCAGGCCTGCTCCTCGATGGGGATCAAAGGTTATCCCTGCATCGAACGCGCCGGCATCGTCTGGGCGTTTATGGGGCCTAAGGAAAAGGAACCGCCGCCACCCGGCGTCGAATGGTGCAATCTGCCAGTAAGCCATGTCTTCGTCTCGAAGCGGCTGCAGGAGTGCAACTATTTGCAGGCCATGGAGGGTGGCATCGACACCAGCCACGTCACTTATGTGCATCGCTACGAGGTCGATGACGATCCAATGCACATGGGCACCAAAGCCAACGACTACATCAAGGCCGATGGCAACGTGATCTTCGAGATCGAGAAGAATCCGTTCGGGCTGACATTGTATGGCCGCCGAAATGGGGAACCGGATTCATATTACTGGCGCGTCACGCAATGGCTCTTTCCGTGGTTCACGCTCATTCCGCCCTTTGGCGATCACGCCCTCGGTGGGCACGTTTGGGTACCGATCGATGATTATAATTGCTGGGCTTGGAGCATCAATTTCCACCCCAACAAGCCGCTGTCCGCGGACGAGCGGCGCGACATGGAGGAAGGCAAGGGCATTCACTGTCCCTACGAGCCCGGCACGTTCCGCCCGATCGCCAACAAGGACAATGATTACCTCATGGACCGTGCCGCCCAAAAGGATCTGCGCGCCTATAGCGGGGTGTTTGGTTTCGCCGCGCAGGATGCTTCGCTCCAAGAGAGCATGGGACCAATTCAAGATCACGAGAACGAGAAGCTTTTGCCGACTGACCGCGCTATCGTAATGGCGCGGCGATTTCTCTACGACGCGGCGCTCGCGCTGGAGGAGGGCGAAGAGCCACCCGCGCTCGACGCCGACCGGCAACGCGTGCGGGCCGCTGGCGTGCTGCTCGAGCGCTCGCTCAAACCCCAGGTATGGGCTAAGGATCACTTGGCCGACGGCCTGAACCAGCCGGTTTATTCGCTATAGCGGCGGCGCGCACAAGCTGCCGGCAAAAGCATCGAACAGCTCAAGACCGAGCGACAGACCACGTCGCTTTTGGCACGCTGGGCAGCACCCGAGGAAATCGCCTGGCCGATCATCTGGCTCGCCAGCGACGAGGCTTCATTCATCACCGGCGCCACGCTGATGGTCGATGGCGGTCTTTCGGTCATTTAAAGCGTCAAGTCCGCAGGGGATTAACGTCCGCTCTGAGTCAAAACCGGACATTGAAGCGCCTCCACCTGATGTCCGCTTTACCCCCCAAAGCAGACAATTCACCGGCGTCAGCGTCGTGTCCACTTCGTGCCAGATTAAGCCCGCCCTCGCGGGGCACGACAATCAAGCACACTCGTCCCGGAGTCCCGCCTGCTTAACCAGCGGATAGGTCACATCGCGGAATTCGCGCATGCCAACGATGTAGCGCGGCCAGGACAACAGCACGCCGTCCAAGCCGACCTTCGACAAGGTGAGCAAACCGTCGACGATCTGCTCCTTGGTGCCGATCAGCGGAAAGCCGCCCCAGCCGGAGATCATCATCTCGGCCATGGCGTTGCGCCGTTCTTGCGGATAATCGCGCTTGTTGATCTCGGCTGCCATGGTGTCGATGACGTTGCGCGCGGCGACCCAGTCGCCCTTCTCATGCACATAATAATGATAGAAGTCACGTGCTTCCTTCTCGGTCTCGGCCTGCACGATGGTGGCGTTGCTCCACACCTTCACCTCGCGGCCGTAAGTCTCGCGCGCGAGCTTGCGGTAGGCGGCGACGTGCGCGGTGTTGGTGGCTATGTCGTGGGTGCGGATATTGGTGAAGACGAGGTCGCAGTGCCGGCAGGCGAAGTGCCGACCGCGCTCCGACGAGCCGGCATTCATGATCACCGGATGCGGCGACTGGATCGGCTTCGGCTGCAGATAGCCGCCCTTGATGCGGTAGAACTTGCCGTCGAAGTCGAATTTCTCGTCCTCGGTCCACAGTCGCTTGATGATCGCCACCCACTCTTCGGCGCAGGCGTACCGGCCTTCGTGATCCGAGAGTGAGACGCCGAACATTTCCATCTCCGGGAAATTCCAGCCGTTGACGATGTTGAGCGTGTAGCGGCCATTGGAAATGTGGTCGATGACAGTGGATTGTTTGGCGGCGATGATCGGGTGATTGAGCGCGACATGCGAGGTCGAGATCACACCTGAGTTGTTTGTGGCCCCGGCAACGCCGGCCGCCCAGGTGAAAGTCTCGAAACCCGGGCCCTGCGGATCGGTCGCTCCGCCAAAGCCGCGCCAGCGCGCCACCGGCACCAGCGCTTCGAACTGCATCGCGTCGGCGAGCTTCGCCAGAGTCACGGTATTCGGCCAGTTGAGCTCCAGCCGGCCGTCGAGGGCCGACATGACGCAGCCGGAATCGAGATTTGTCTGAAAGGTGCCGAGTTTGAGCTTGCGCGCGCCCAGCGCCGGATTGGTCTTAAGTCGGTCTTTCTGATGTGCCCTCTTCACCATCGCCCCGCGCGCTTCACTCGCATCCGAATGCCGTACAATTGCGGAACGAGCGGGACCGTGGCAAGGCCATGAATCTTGTGGGTTGAGTTCAAAAATGGGGCCGCACCGATGGTCTAACTTAGTTCCGCCGATATTTGGAAGCGATGTTGTGCATCGCAGCGGTGATGGAGAAGGCAATGTCCGCTTTGGGTTATCAGCGGACATTTCGCGAAGTTCGGCCGATGTCCGCTTTACACCTGAAAGCAGACATCGCCCACGCCTTGGTGGCTCCACAGGTTAAAAAAGTGAATTTCAAAACGG
>Ga0209465_10000833_pt1 | contig 14107 bp, 12 predicted proteins | sample PanSoiPlot1MoBio_FD_188321 | JGI IMG/M metagenome (GOLD analysis project Ga0209465, IMG submission 188321) | Tropical forest soil microbial communities from Panama analyzed to predict greenhouse gas emissions - Panama Soil Plot 1 MoBio (SPAdes)... | ecosystem: Environmental > Terrestrial > Soil...
AGGCCAGCAACAGCAACAGCGTCAGTGCGCACCAGCTGATCCTCTTCACGGCTTTATCCTCCTCTGTCGAGACCGGTGGCCTCGTATAGACCATGCTCTGAAGGGGCCGGATCATGGCACAGCCACCATCACGTGTCAATTGCGCCCAGCGGCGGAGCCGCGAGTTCTTCGCGCCGCCAATACGCCAGTTGGCGACTTGACAGCCTCTGCCCTCCACGGTATCAGAAACCATGTCTTTTCCGGTAACTACTCCCGCGTTCCCCCGGTCGTAGCCGCTGGCTCAACGCCTTCGCTCGCAGCTCCGCCGCTTCGCCGCCAGCGGCGTGGTCAACACCGGCACCGACTACGTGGTCTTCATGCTCCTGACCAAGATCTTCTCGGTGCCGCTGGAGCGCGTCTGGATTGCCAAGCTCCTGTCGGGTGGCCTCGCCATGACCGTCAGCTTCCTCCTCAATCGCCGGTGGGTGTTCGCCGCTCGACAAGCCCGGCCGAGCGGCCAGGTGGCCCGCTTCCTGATCACCACGATCTCCGCCTCGTGGGGCATCCAGCTTGCCCTGACGCAGTTCTTCTCGAGCGTCTGGCCCGTGCCCGGGCTCGAAGCGTTTGCCGTGCTGTCTGCGCTGGGCATCCCTCCCATTGCCCCCGGCATCGTGACGGAGGCCGCCGCCATCAAGACGACCGCCTTTGGCCTCGCCACGATGGCCAGCATGGCCTGGAACTTCATCCTGTACCGCACCTGGGTGTTCACGGCCGCCCATCCTTGACCCCTCGGGGGTCGAGTGCTAGCCTCCGTGCGCTTCGCCAGGAGGCGCGCGGCGGTGCCTCGTCCGCCGAGTGAGGAGGAAACTCTGATGGATACCCCGATGATCCCGATCCTGCTCGAGCGCATCGAGAAGCTCGAGCGGAGCAATCGTCAGCTGAAGCTGGGCGGCCTCGTGCTGCTCGTGGGGCTTGCCGCCATTGGCGTGATGGGACAGGCTAGGCCCCCATTGCAGACAGTAGAGGCGCAGGAATTCGTGGTCAAGGACGCCGGCGGCGTGGTCCGCGCGCGACTCGGTGCCTCACCGTCCGCGGCGAGCCTGAATCTTTTCCACGAGGGCGGGCGAGCGAGTCTGGTCGTATCGGGCGGCCGCGGGCAGGGCGCGCACCTCGCCGTCGCAGATGGCGCCGGCAAGGTGAAGGGCCTGCTGCTCTTGAGTCAGGAGACGGTAGGGCTCTACCTCTCGCCCATCGACGCTACGGGACCGCCGAAGTCGCCTCGCGTCGTCTTCGAGGTTCTGAACCAGGGCACGGGAGGCTTCGCATTCTACGATAGGAACGGGCAGACGCGGGCGCTCCTGGGCGCTGTCGCCGATGACGGCTCGTCCACCGCAATCATCCTGGACGCGTCCGGGAAGCCGGCGTGGAAGGCGCCCTGAGGAGAGTCGTTTTCTCCGCATCGCGCCCACTTCTCGTTTTTCCGCGGTTTCTGTCGACACCTTTGACGAAGTCGTCGGTAGCGCGCGAACGCAATTTCATAACCCGTCGTTCTTGCTCGACTCAGTTACTTGGCCCCGTCCTTGCTCTCCATGCGGCCGATCGATTGTCTGATTACAGAGTGTAAAGACAAGCCAGCGCTGGGGAGATGGAAAGCAAATGAGAATTCGAATGCACGGGCTGACCGGGCTACTTGTCGCTCTGGTGCTCCTTTGTGTCGCGCCAGCATCTCAGGCGTTGATCCTGTCCTATCAGACTCCAGCCGGGGCCAAGGACTCGGACGGCGATCCCGTGTCGGCGACGGCCGACGTCTCGACCACCGCCGGGGTGCTCACGATCACGCTGACCAATCTGTTGCACGACCCCCATGCAGCCGGCCAGCTCATCAGCGACTTCGGGTTCACGCTGGCGAACTCGAAGACGGGCCAGACCTTCCTGGTCAACGGCACGATCTCTGGGAGCCAGGGAGTCGAGCGGACCATCAATGCCGATGGGACCTTCAATATTTCGGGTGCACCTGTAGCGGCCGGGTGGGCGCTCCAGAACAATGTCAACGGGGGCTATCGGCTCTGTGATCTCTGCCCGGGCGGCGATGCGCCGGCGCACACCATCATCGGCGACCCGTCGAATGACGGCGTCCACTACACGGGCAACTCCTCGATCACCAACGGTTCGCACAGTCCGTACCTCTTTGGACCCACGATCTTTACTATCCTGATCGCGGGTCTCTCTTCGGACATCTATGTCGACTCCGCATTCTTCTCCTTCGGAACAACCGAAGGCGACAACGTCGCCGGGACGTGCATTGTGAGCTGCCTGCCCAATCTGCACATCCCCGAGCTCGTCCCCGAGCCGTCGAGTCTCCTGCTGTTGTTCGGGGCGGGAATCGTGGCTCTCTCGCGCCTCGGCTGGAGGGCGCGGCGGCCCGTGAAGTAGGGCCGACATCTCGACAACTACGGGGGCGGCCACTGGGTCGCCCCGTTTCTTTTTCTACGCTAGATCTTCGGCAGGGAGGTACATGATGAAATATATGAAGATCACGCGACGTGGACTCCTCAAGGGAGCGGCGGTAGCGGGCGTCGCCGGCTCCATGCCTCATGCGTTGGCGCTCACCGCCCAGGCCCAGACCACGCAGAAGAAAGAGCTCGTGGTGGCCCAGGGCGGCGACATCTCGAAGTTCGACCCGCACTTCAGCACATCCTCCAACGACATCCGCTGGAGCTTCAACATCTTCGACAACCTCACGGCGCGGCATGCCGACGGCATGCTCTATCCCGGTCTCGCCTCGGAGGTGAAGCTGCAGGGGCAGACCACGTGGACTTTCAAGCTGCGTCAGGGAGTCAAGTTCCACAACGGCGATCCCTTCACCTCCGCCGACGCCAAGTTCAGCCTCGAGCGGACGTACGACCCGAACGCCAAGACGATGGTGGCCACCGTGTTCACCACCATCGACAAGATCGAGGCGCCGGATCCCTCCACACTGGTCATCCACACCAAGAAGCCCGATCCCCTGCTGGCCGCGCGCCTCGCCTTCTACGGCGGCCAGATCGTCCCCAAGAAGTACCTCGAGTCGGTGGGCAACGACGGATTCAATGCCAAGCCGGTGGGCACGGGGCCGCTGCGCTTCGTCTCCTGGGTGAAGGATGACAAGCTCACCGTGGAAGCCAACATCGAGTACTGGGGGGGCAAGCCGGACTTCGACAAGATGATCGTCCGCTCGATCCCCGAGACGGCGCCACGCATCGCCGCGCTCCTCAAGGGTGAGACGGACATGATCACCCAGCTCCCGCCCGACCAGTCGAGCAGCATCATCGGCAACGCCTCCACCAAGGTGGCGGGCGCCCTCTATGCGGGACTCTACGTGCTCTGCGTCAACAGCAAGCGGCCGCCCCTGGACAACCCGCTCGTCAAGCAGGCGCTCTCGCTGGCCATCGATCGCGAGCTCATCGTCAAGGAGCTGTGGAAGGGGCGCGGCATCGTTCCCAATGGGCCGATCGCCAAGGGGGACAACCACTACGATCAACGCCTCCCCGCCCTCGCCTACAATCCCGCCGAGGCCAAAGAACGGCTGAAGAAGGCGGGCTACAAGGGTGAGGAGGTCTTCATCGAGACCACCGTGGCCTACGTCGCCCAGGACAAGCCGATGGCCGAGGCCATCGCGGCCATGTGGAAGGATGTCGGCGTCAACGTGAAGGTGGAAGTGATCGAGTTCTCCGTGCGCGCCCAGAAGAACCGCGAGAAGAGCTTCAAGGGCGTGTTCTGGTCTGATCCCACCTCGACCCTGGGCGATCCCGACGGAATGATGTGGCGCCTCCTCGGGCCGGGCGGGCCGCAGGACTACTGGCGCGACGCCAAGTTCGACGAGCTGGGCAATGCCGCGCGCTTCTCCGTCGACGAAAAGTTCCGCGGCGAGGCCTACGCGCAGATGACCCGCATCTTCCTCGAGAACTTCCCGTGGCTGCCCGTGATCCAGCCCTACGAGGACTACGGGCTCCAGAAATTCGTGGAGTGGACGCCGAACCCCAATCAGCAGTTCGAGATCCGGCGCTTCAACTTCAAGTTCCGCAGAGCCTGACGGTGGCGTCGAGACCCGCAGCTCGTCAAGCGCTGGAGTCCGCCTCTGTACCCCGGCCGGGCCGGACCAGCGCGCGGGGCCGCAGCACGACGGCAACCCCCTGGGGTGGCCTCTTCCTCGATCGGGGGCTCACCGGCCTCATCTACGCCGCGCTCTTCGTCTACTTGATCTACCCTTACTCGGACTTCGACTGGGGCTGGCACTATCGCTACGGCGAGTACTTCTTCACCCACCATCAGATCCTTCGCCACGACATCTTCTCGTGGACCATGCCCGGTTACGAGTGGGTCAATCACTCCTGGCTCTACGACCTCGTGCTCTACGTGCTCTACACGAGGACGGGGTTCATCGGTCTCTCAGTGGCGGGCGCCCTCATCGGCGTGATCACGTTCCGCCTCTGCATCCACCGGGTTCATCTCGCGTTCTGGCAGATCGCCGTCCTCGCCATGTTCTTCGCGGCGCTGACCAAGGACATCCTGATTCAGGGCATTCGCACGCAGGTCGTGGGCCTCCTCCTCCTCGCCATCCTGGGCGACCTCCTGCTCCGGCAGCGCGACGGCCGCACCTGGCCCTACTTGGCGCTGCCCCCGCTCTTCTGCCTCTGGGCGAACCTCCACGGCTCCTTCCTGCTGGGGCTGGTCGTCGTCGGGGTGTTCGTCGGCTGGGAGGCGATCAGCACCAGCCTGCGCGGCGCATCGCTCCCGCGCCGCTGGTTTTATTTCGCTGCCTCGCTCGTCGCCTCCTTCGCGGCCACCCTGATCAATCCCTTCACCTATGGTGTGTACCTCGAGGCGCGGCGGCACTTCGGCAATCCACATCTGACGTATGTGATCGAATGGCTGCCGCCCAATTTCTCCGAGCTTGTCGGTATGGTTTTCATCACGTACACACTCCTCGTCGCGTATGGCGGGGTGGCCCGCCGCCGCCTCGACGACGTGCCGCAGCTCCTCATCGCGGCGGGCACCTTCTACATGGGCGTCACCTCCCGCCGACACGTGGCCGTCTTCGTCATCCTCACCCTGCCCTATGCCGCCCTGGCCATCCGAGAAGTGCGGGTACGGACCGAATCCGTCGCCCGCGCCGCAATAGCCGCAGCGGTAGTGGCGGTCATCGGGGTGTCCATGTGGGGCAAGCGAACCGACCTCATCGATTTCGCCCACAGCTCCATGGTTACCTACTGCGTCTATGGTCCATCCTGCTCCGAAGGCATGGCCGAGTACCTCCTCAAAAACCCACCAGTCGGCCGGGGTTTCAATTTCTACGACTGGGGCGGCTTCCTGATCGGTCGGGGCGTCCAGACCAAGCTCTTCATCGATGGACGCATGCACCTCTGGGAGCGGGGCGACTATCAGCCGATGGCGGACTACCGCGCCATCTACGTCGACTACGACATGGATGCCTTCCGGCGGCACAATTTCGACTGGTTCCTGGTGCCCGTGGCCTCGCCCTTCGTGAAGACCTTGATCGATTCCGAAAAGTCAGGCTCGGCCGAATCGAAGATCTGGGTGGTCGGCTACCGGGACGATAAGGTGCTGTACGGCGTGCGCAAGAAGCCTGGCAGCTGACCTCTGATCCTGTCGGTTTAGCTTACAAGACGTGGCAGCCCGTCTGGTAAGTCCTTGAAGATTGAAACGAACCCTCCCCGGCGACGTTCTTGCACCGTTTCCATTGGGCGGAAATTCGGACTCGGTTGGATGCGAAAGGGACAGGACTGTAATGGCTCGACTTCGGAGCAGGGCAGCAGGCTCGCTCGCGCTGCTTTCCCTCCTTTCTGCAGATAACACGCCCTTCCTGGGCGGTGTGATGGACTCCAATACAGGACATGTCGTCGACCAACATGGGACAGCGGTTTGACGCCCCCCTTGAAGTGTGGGCGGGACACTCCCGCCGGAGTGCCTGCCAGGGTGGCCAACAAGACGGCCATCGACGGCATCGCGCGAGCGCGCGTGGTGCCGGCCCTGCCGACCCTCGTGCGGAGACTCGGACTGGTTGGAATCGCGCGGCGGGAGCGCAGGCGCTGGTCTCGCGGCAGCATCAGCCGAACACTGGGAACGGGCCCGCGCCCGGCCTGAGGGGAGATGGAATAACCGAAACGTCACAACCAGCTCTTCCACGGGCGCCGTGGCAGTCCCGGCGCTTGTGGCGTCTTTCGGGAGGCCAGGTCGGTGATCGTCCGTGGGCGATGTGCGACGCGACTCGAGGACAGTGCTGGATATGCCCCCCGCATGAGGCAGGAAGGTGTGGGGGACGCGAAGGACGGTTCACCGAACTGCTGTGGAAAATGGGATCCGCTCGATGAAACCAATACTGCGCATGGCAGTCAGGCTCCACGGAACGAGGTGAGAGCGTGCGCCCAGCGCCTCCTGACAGCGATCCTCGCGTGGCATTGGCCGACCCGGCCGACGAGGTGCGCCGCCCCGGCCGCCGTCGCCCTCCCAGCGCGCCTGCGGCCGAGCCTGGCGCACCGGCCATGAGCACTCCAAAGCCGGAGCCCGGACGGGGCGTCATGCCGGGAGAGGTCCTGGATGAGGACACCTTTCGCCATCTTCTGTCGCTCGAAGCCAACCGGGCCAGTCGCTACCGGGACTTCTTCGTCCTCTGCCTGGTCCAGCCCGACCACATCGGCCCCAAAGACCAGACGGCGGACATGCTGGGACAGCGAATAGCCAGCAAGATCGTGGAGCTCGTGCGCGCGTCGGACGTGGTAGGGCAGCTCGGCGACGGCATCGGGGTTCTGCTGCTGCAGACAGGGACGAGCGATGCCCTGCGCGTCACCGAGCGGCTCCGCTCGGAGATCGGCAACGTGCGGTTCCCGGGCGACGGCCCTGGTCGTACCATCACGCTCAGCGTGGGCGAGGTCTCCTTCCCCGGGGACGGCCACAGCGAGATCTCGCTCCTCTCGCGGGCTCGCGCGCGACTGCAGGAAGCCGTGCGATCGGGCGGCAACCGGGTCGTGCTGACCGACCACGGCTAAGCGCGCCCCCGTCCGTCCCACGCGACAATCCTCGGCGCTCGTTCGACAGATTTTGCGAGGCCACCACGTGCTTCGCCCACGCAACCCGCTGAATTTCCGCGTCAACCCGTGGTGGCTCGTCTCTTGCTATTCAGACCATCAGCATGTCGAAAGAGCTTCGATGCGCCGACATCTTCAAGGGATGCAGACACGTGGAGCAGGCCGAGGACATTCGCACGCTCATCGCGCTCTTCATGTCGCACGTTCGGGAAATTCATCGCGTGACCAATCCCACGCCCGAGCTGCGCATCCAGGTGATGACGGCGGTGCGAGAGGTACACGCGCGGGTCGAGTAGTCGCCCTCTGTCGCTCTGTTGACACCTCGCGTGGCCCCGTCTCCCTCGTGATGGCCACCACGGAGTTCGACCTGCAGCCCGGCCGCATGCGCACGAGCACCGCGGCGGCATTGTCCAGCTCCGTCGGCGATTGTCCGAGGTCGTCGGGCACGGGCGAGCCCGCCTTCGTGTATGCTCCCTCCCGTGAGCGACTGGGACGTGATCGTGGTGGGCGCGGGCAACGCGGCTCTGGCTGCCGCGGTCTCCGCCCGCGAGCAAGGCGCGCGGCGAGTGTTGGCCCTCGAGAAGGCCCCGCGCACTCTGCGGGGCGGCAACACCCACTATAGCGGCGGGCTCCTCCGCATCGCCTTCGACCGCGCGGAGGACCTGCGCCCCCTCGTCCCGCAAGCGGAGAAGGACGTGCCCGGCTTCTTCGCGGGCGTCGAGCCCTATCCTCACAAGCTCTTCATGGCCGACCTTCTCCGCGTCACCGATGGCCGTACCGACCCCGAGCTGGCCGAGCTCCTGATCGGCCGCTCGTACGACAGCGCATGCTGGATGGCCAAGCAGGGCATCGAGATGGAGCCCGCGGTGTCACTGTCCGCCGTCAAGGTGGGGGACACCATCAAGTGGTCGCCGGGCGCGGTGGTGCGGGCCCGGCACGAGGGGGTGGGGCTCTCCGCCATGTGGTTCAAGACGGCCGAGCGTCGAGGTGTCGAGATCCGATACGACACCGCGGCGGTCCGACTCTTCCAGGACAAGCGGGCGAGGGTGGCTGGTGTCCTCGTGCGCGGGGCCGAGGGCTTCCAGGAGCTCTCGGCCAAGGCGGTGATCCTGGGCTGCGGTGGCTTCGAGGCCAACCCCGAGTGGCGCGCGCGCTATCTCGGCCGCCCCTGGGACTCCGCGAAAGTGCGCGGGACCCGCTACAACACGGGCGACGGGCTCCGCATGGCCATGGAGCTCGGCGCCCTGCCTCACGGGCAGTGGACGGGCTGCCACTCGACGCCCATCGACGCCAACGCGCCGCCGCACGGCGACCGGAAGCTCACGGACAAGACGAACCGCCTCTCCTATCCCTATGGCGTGCTCGTCAACGCGCGCGGCGCACGCTTCTTCGACGAGGGTGAGGACTTCCAGTTCTACACCTACGCCAAGCTGGGCGGCATCACCCTCAACGAGCCCGGCGGGATCGGTTGGCAGATCTTCGACGCCAAGGTGCTCCACCTCCTCGAGGGCCGCTACAAGACGGGGACGCCGGAGACGGCGGACACCCTCGACGCTCTGGTGGACAAACTCCCGCTCGATCGCGCCGTCTGCCGCCGCACCCTCGAGGCCTACAACCACGCCGTCGGCGAGGGACGCTTCGATCCCACCATCCGCGACGGCCTCGCCACCCACGGCCTGGCCTTGCCAAAGTCGAACTGGGCCCAGCGCCTCGACACGCCACCCTTCGTCGCCTATCCGACGACCGGAGGCATCACCTTCACCTTCGGCGGTGTGCGCGTGAACGAGCGCGCGCAGGTCCTCGGTGCTTCGTGGACGCCCATTCCCGGCCTCTACGCCTGCGGCGAGATGGTGGGCGGGCTCTTCCACGGCAACTACCCGGGCGGCACCGGACTCATGTCGGGCGCCGTGTTCGGCCGGCTCGCCGGAGCGCAGGCGACCGGCAGCTTCTGATTCGTCCGCGGCGTTCCACCGAACGCTCGCGGCTTTCCCCGGCTCTCAGCCGTCCACCGCTCCAAGGATGCTGTCGACCAGAGCATAGGCGCGCCCGCGGTCCGCGTTCTGGTGGGCGGTGATGCGGTTGCGGGCGGCCGAGGTGAGGTAGAAGCGCTCGTAGAGGAGATTGCGCCCAGCCAGGCCCGAGCCTACGAAGTCCCAGGCGAGGCGGAAGAGGGCGGCGCGCGACTCGGCGTCGACTCCGCCTGCGCCATGGAGGAACTCGTCGAGGAGAGGGCGCAACTCGGGATCATCGAGTTGCCCCCGGCTCGGCGCGGCGAGGAGGTTGTGGCTTCCGATGAGGGTGATGATCTCGGCGACCCGGGGGAACCACGTGGCAAGGAGCGAGCGCATGGGGATCAGGGGCTGCGGATCGGGAAACCATACCCCATCGCCGACATGCCGTCCTTGCCGCGCCGACAGCTCGACCGCGCTCCGCGTCACCTCGACGTAACTCAGGAGCTCCCCCAGCATCTCCAGCGTCCCCGGGCTCTGGTCGTTGATGGTCTCGGCCATCCGCGCGGCGAGACCGTAGGCGAACTCGAGCTTGTTCAGCGCGCGAATCGTGGTCTGGTTGGTCAGGTTCTCCATGATCCCCGTCGAGCGGATGTCGTTGTAGACGTCCACCCGCCCGTCGATGAAGATGCGCTCTTCTGGGATCTCCACGTCGTCGAAGATCACGAAGGCGTCCTGCTCGTCGAAGCGTGAGGACAGCGGCCGGTTGAACCGGTGAGCCCCGGGGGCGGACGCGCTGTCGCGGCACACGAAGATCAGACCGGGGGTGTCGACGGGGATGGCGAAGGCCAGGGCGTAGACCTCGGCCCCGTCGGGAATGGCCAGGCCGGGATACACGGCGATCTCGTCGGCGAAGGGGGCGAGGGTCGCGAGGATGCGTGCCCCCCGCACGACGATACCGCCCGCCGTCTCGCCGACCTTGTGGAGGGTGACCTGGTTGCCGATCACGCGGGGGTCCGAGGTCTTGTCGATGGTGGGCTGAATGATGGTATGGGTGAGCGAGAGGTCATCGCGGGCCAGACGCCGCTGGAAGCGCACGAGACGCTCCGCCCCTTCGGCGTTGCCTCCGTCGGCGCCGGCCCACCGCGTATGGCGGGCAGCGAAGCAGGCGAACTTGACGTTCATGTAGTCGGGGGTCCGTCCCATGAGACCCACGGTGGCCTCGGAGATGCGGGAGAGGCCGCGGTTCCGCCGCTGGAGATCCCCCACGGACCGCGGAATCATGTGACTCACGTTGACGAGCTCGCCTGTTGCGGGATCAGTGATCAGACATTCTTCCGAAAAGCGGTGCTGGCGATCGTAGATCCCCGCCAGGGTACGCGCGGCCTGGGCCAGGGCGGGATGAGTGGTGACGTCGTCCACGCGCTCGTCATCGACCCAGACGATGCGCCGGGTCTTGCGAAGACCCTCGAGGAACTGCTCGCCGGTCCGTGCGCCCATGGCGAGGATCGTGCGCTGGCTCCGACGACCCTGTCAAGAACGCGCGCTTTCCCGTCGAGGCCAGGGAGGAGCCGGGATATGCTTCCCGAGTGAGCTCAGACGGGATAGGACGGCGGGTGATCTTCCTCGACATCGACGGGGTGCTGGCACCGATCCGACAGTGGGATCGCTACGGGGACCTCGAGCCCGCATGCGTCCAGGTGCTGAACGAGATCGTGACCCGTGGGAAAGCGGACGTCGTGGTGTCGTCCACGTGGCGGTACGGCAAGACCGTGGCCGAGCTGCAGACGCTCCTGGAAGCGGCGGGCTTCACCGGCGCCGTGGTGGACAAGACGCCGACCGGCCCGCTCGGCGCCGATCGTGGAGCGGAGATCGCGGAGTGGCTCGCCGAGAACAGCGTGGACGACTACGTGATCATCGACGACCACGTCGACATGGGCGAGCTACGCGCGCGCCTCGTCCTCACCCACCCGGGCCGCGGCCTCCAGCCCGCCGACGTGCGGCGAGCCCTCGCGCTGCTCATGCCGCCAATCACGTAGGCCTGGCCAGAGTCTGGGACGGCGATCACGGCGGAGTCATCGATCCGGTGCCGGCCGCTATTTGAGCAGCACTCGCAGTCGTGGCAGGGCCAGATCGAGATAGGTTTGCAGAGATTGATCCAATTCGGCCAGCAGTCCTTCTGACTCGGGGTACTCGCCCGTTCCTTTCTGGTCCTCGGCCGGTGCGGTTACCCTCAATCTCTCCCAGACGTTTACTGCGTGTTCGCGGAGCGCCTCGTACTTGTGCTGGTCTTCGTCGTCGAACAGCCGTGGAGCAGGGCCGCCGGGTCGCAGGCCGTGGGCCATGGCTTCTTCCCAGATCGCCTCGAGGGCCTGAACGACGCGGCTCCCGACGGGATTGCTTCTCGCGATGGCGTCTCTCGGTAGCGAGCTGAGAACTTTCGCGCGGTATACCTCAGACATCCGGCCGCGGTATGGATCCACGACTTCGAGTCGCGTGCGCACGGCCAACCGTATTCCATCGGACAGCCGTTGCACCTCGCTCGGGTTGTCGGTGAGCGGGGAGACGAACGCAGATGCGAAGAGCACTCGCAGTCTGCAGATCGTTCCGCTCGAGTTCTTCGCATAGCTGACCACGACCGGTCGAAAGATTCTTCCGCTCTCATGCCGAAAATACGCCGCCTCCTGAAAATCCAGGCGCTCCTTGGCACCCTCGAGCAGCGACTCGAAGAACTTGGAGATCCAAAACTCGACTCGGTCGTCGGCCCATTGGGCGTCGGACGCGATTTCCCGCAAAAATGGGAGGAGTTTCGCATTGGTCGGGGGATTCGCGAAGCCAAGGTCCCTGGCGGACTCGGCATCGATCGAAACGATCGCGCTCGCGAAGTCCACATTCGCAATAGCGGTCACGTCGTTCCAGTTCGGCTGGTCGCCTGGTCCAGGCCACGGAGGGTCGATCCAGATAGATGGCTTGAGCACCCTCTCCTTGACGAGGCTCGTGCCCTTGATCAACGTCTCGATCTGCTTGATGGCGGCCGTCAGCTCCCCCGTGCTCGGTTGTCGCTGGCATCCCACGGCCGGGCAGAGGGCATTTCTGACCCATTCCTCCAAGTCCTCTGGTGTGGCACGGACGGCCTGCAGGTTTGCGAGCGGGCTCGGAGGCGGGACATCGGGTGGGTGCAGGCAATAGATCGGACGCCGCGGCTTCCCCGGCGGCAGAGCGGCGAACGACCCCGCTTCGAAGAAGCACCACGACCAGTCCAACCGGACATCTGTATACAGGAGCACGAAGCACTTGGCGTCAGCCAGGGCCTGGTCGACGTTTGCCCGCCAGTCGTCGCCTTTTCTGATCTCCTCCGCGAGAAAGATCTCGTCTCTCGGCAGTACGATCCCCAGCGCGGCGGCCAGGGCCTGGGCAGCAGCCGCATGCTCTGTCTTGTGGCTCAGAAATACCGTCGGCATCCCGCACCTCGCGTTCCGATCTGAGCGTCAACGCTTCGGGTGACCCCGGATCCGCTCCACCCCCACCGCTCTTCCGCTAGCTGGGCGCGCCGCCGCAGAATCACCATGCGTTTTGCCTCCTTCGGATGACCCGTGTTCTAGATACCACAGCCACGAGCCTGTCCGACAGGTTCAAGTGAGGCACTTGCCGTTGCCGCGATGCGCCCGACGCCCAGGTACCAATCACCAGGGTCGGAGAGGTGCCCGCGATAGATCGAGCGCGGCCCCCGCGGACTGCTCGAGTTCCCTTCCGGCTCTGCGAGACTCCCGGGCGGCTCGTGGCAAAGCAGGGGCAGCGCGTGCGGCGGGGTGCGAGGTCGCGACTCGCCGATCGAGCAGGTCGACGTGCTCCTGCGTTTCATCATCGATCTCAAGACGGCGAAGGCTCTCGGTCTCGCTATCCCGTCGTCAGCACTGCGGCCCGGGCGGATGAGGTCATCGAGTGAGCCGGGCCGTCAAGAAAGCGAGAGAAAGGCGGCGGCGCCTAGAGTAGAGTGACAGGACGGTCATGAGCCAGCAGTCTGTCGAGATGATCCTGGTCCGTCAGCTAGCGGGTTATCTCTTTGTGCCAGTGGTGGTCGTGGATACCGCGGGCACGCTGATCTTCTACAACGAGCCCGCGGAGCGGATTCTGGGCGTGCGCTTCGAGGAAACCGGGCGCATCGATCGCGAGGAAGCCGAGCGGCTCATCGAGCTGAGCGAGGATTCCACGAACGGCCCGGACGACACCGGACGACCCCTGCTTACCGTGATCCAGCAGCGGCGTCCCCTGCACACGCGCCGCTGGCTGCTGCGCCGCAGCGACCGCGTGCGCCTGCAGGTTGAGCTCACCGTCTTTCCCATCATCGATCAGGAGGAGCGCGTGCTGGGAGCCATGGCGATGTTCTGGGAGCGGCAAGGCCCGTGAAGGTCACGCCCTACGGCGTCCGCGGCTCCGTGGCGGCGCCAGGCCCCGCCACCGCGCGTTACGGCGGCAACACGTCTTGTGTGCGCGTGACCGGCCCAGACGGTACCGTCCTCGTGCTCGACGCAGGGACGGGGATTCGGACCCTCGGCCGCGAGCTGCCCCCGGAGCTACGCCGGGTGGACGTGCTGTTGACCCATCTCCACATGGACCACATCATCGGGCTCGGGTTCTTCGGTCCACTCTTCGACTCCAGCATGGAGGTCCACATCTGGGGCCCGGCCAGCGCCACGCTGAGCCTGGATGCCCGCCTGCGCCGCTACCTCGCCCCGCCGCTGTTTCCCGTGCTGCTGCGTGATCTCCCGTGCCGCCTCGAGCTTCACCACACGGGGCGCGGGCGGTTTTCCATTGGCGCCTTCACCGTGCGCGCGGCGCGCGTCTGTCACCCCGGCTCGACGTTGGGCTACCGGATCGAGACGGAACGGGCCTCGCTCGCCTACCTGCCCGACCACGAGCCCGCGCTCGGGGCGCGCAGATTTCCCATCGATGCGGAGTGGACGTCCGGCTTCGAGCTCGCCGAGAAGGTCGATTTGCTGCTGCACGACGCGCAGTACACCCACGCCGAGTACCCTGGGCACGTCGGCTGGGGCCACAGCTCGGTACACCATGCGCTCGCCTTCGCCCATCTGG
>Ga0209465_10000835_pt1 | contig 14086 bp, 10 predicted proteins | sample PanSoiPlot1MoBio_FD_188321 | JGI IMG/M metagenome (GOLD analysis project Ga0209465, IMG submission 188321) | Tropical forest soil microbial communities from Panama analyzed to predict greenhouse gas emissions - Panama Soil Plot 1 MoBio (SPAdes)... | ecosystem: Environmental > Terrestrial > Soil...
TACCTCGCGCTCGACGAGGATCTCGGCCGCGAGGTGGCCCTCAAGCTCCTCCACCCGCAAGCCTCCGCGCGCGTGCAGGCCGAGGGGACGCCCGATCCAGACGAAGCCGTCGATCAGATCACTCAGATGAACCGGGACGCCATCACGGCGTACCAGGCTAAGAAGTACGAGGACGCGCGCAAGATCCTCAAGCAGGCGCTGGACCTCGCGGCGTCGGCGGGCCTCGACAAGCACCCGATCAAGGCCCGCACGCACATCCACTTCGGCATCGTCGCGATCGTCGGCTTCAAGCAGCGCGATCTCGGCATCAAGCAGTTCAAGAAGGCGATCGAGATCCAGAGCGACATCGGCCTGACGAAGACGCTGGTGACGCCCGAGCTGACCGACGCGTTCAACGAGGCGAAGGGCGGCGGCGCCGTTCCGCCGCCGACGCCGCCGACACCACCGCCGACGCCGCCCACGCCGCCGCCGACGCCGACGCCCAGCGAGCCGGAGGTGCCGGCCAACGGGCTGATCCACGAGCCGGTCTCGGAGGGGAAGCAGGGGAGCGCCATCTCCGTCACCGTCGGCGTCGCGGACAGCCTGGAGTTCGAAAAGATCATCCTCGCGTACCGCCCCGAAGGCGCGACCGAGTTCCTGGGGCGCGAGATGAAGGAAGTCTCCGACGGTCACTACGGCGCCGAGATTCCGACCAGCGCGACGTCGGGCGGCGCGGTCGCCTATTACATCGAGGCCGAGGACGCCAACGGCGCCCCGGTGGCGGCGCGCGGCTCGGTCGACAACCCGCTCACCATTCGCCTGCTGGGCGTCGGCATCAGCCGGAAGGAAGACTCCGACGAGGACGAGGACGAGGAGGAAGAGGGCGCGCCGGATCACCGCTATTTCGTCGCGATGCTGGCGGGGATGGGCGGCGGCTACGCAACCGGCAACGGCGACACCAACGCCGACGTGCCGATCAATCCGGCCGGGCTGGCGCTGGCGGGGGTCGGGCAGATCGCGCCCGAGGCCGGTTACTGGCTCAACTCGTCGCTGATGCTGTCGCTGCAGCTGCGCTACGAGTACATCACCGGCACGACGGACGTCGTGTTGCCGGGCAAGACCTACCACACCGCGAACTACGCCTTCGCGGCGTTCGCCAAGGCGACCTGGCGATTCGGCGAGAACACCAAGCTCCATCCGTATTTCTCGCTGGCGGCCGGCGGGGGCCGGATCCGGCACGTCGTCAGCTACAAGCACCAGAGCCTGGTCTGCGGCACGAACCCGGGGAATCCGCCCACCCCCGTCTACTGTGTCGACACGATCGGCGCGGGGCCGGTGCTGCTGGGCCCGGGCGGCGGCCTCATGTACGACATCAGCGATCGGCTCGCCGCCGTGCTGCAGGTGAACTCGGTGCTGGCGTTCCCGGAGTTCACGGTGCACGTCGACGCGAACATCGGCGTGGCGTACGGGTTCTAGCGCGCGGGGGTCGGGCGGGTGATGGGCGGGGGGCGCCGGTTCGCGATCGTCGTTCTCGCCTTCGGTCTTTCATGTGGATCGGGAACGCCGGCGCCCGGCTCGACGACGTTGTCGCCCGACCTCATCATGCTCGCCTGCGCGCTGGACGTGTCGTGCCCGACGCGACCGCTGATCGCGAGCGCCGGCGTCTGCGCCTACCGGCTCGAGCGCGGGCCCTACAACACCAATGACGGGGTCGCGACGCTGACGGGGCTGGGGATGTGCGCGGCCAGCACGCCCGATTGCACGGGAGCGTTCGATTGTGTCTCGGGCGGGCACGGACCTGCTTACTGCGGGGCCCACAGCGACCTTTCCTGCGACGGAAACACGGTCATCTCGTGCGACACGACCACGGGCGTGGTGGGCTGGGGCGTCTATCCGCCGCCCGACGATTGCACGAAGTACGGAATGACCTGTTCGGGCGGCCTGTGCCTGGACGGGGCAGTCTGCCAGGGATCGCTGGTCCTCGGTTGCTTCGGCAAAGACCTGGTCTCCTGCACGTTCGACACCCACCTCGAGAGCCGGATCGATTGCAGCGCGGTCAACCCGGGCGGCACCTGCGAGGCGACCACCCAGTCGTGCATCCCCGCCAACGCGTGCAGCGACACGGAGTTCCCCAGCTGCGCCGGGGACACGCTGAAGTACTGCGGCGTCGACCGGAGCCACCACGCCGTCGACTGCGCGGCCATCGCCAGCCACTGCGGCCCGGACGCGACCGGCATCGACGACTGCATCCCGACCGCGACCGACTGCACGCCGCAGTCGCCGGATCGATGCAACGGCGCCGCCCTCGAGTTCTGCGTCGACGGGCATTACCAGGATTTCGATTGCACCCGCATCGGCCTGTCCACTTGCCAGGCGACCGCGACCGGCGCGCGTTGCGGCTGAGTCAGCGGTCGATGAAGCCGCGCAGCTTGCGGAACCAGATCAGCTTGTCGGCGAAGCCGGGGAAGCTGGCGTTGAGGCCGCTCGGATTCGGGACGACGAAGACGCGCGCATCCGAGATCGTCTCGGGCTTCGGGCCGGCGCCGCTGCGGCTAGCGCGCGGGAAAAAGATCCGATATAGGCTGACGCCGACGAACGCGACGACGGCGGGCCGCCAGCGCGCGATCTTGCGTTCCAGCGCCGCGCGCCCGCGCGCGATCTCGGGGCGCGTCAGCTCGGCCGCGGTCCGGGTCGTCCGCGAACAGAGATTCGTCAGCGCGATGCCGAACTCCGCCAGCCGCTGATCCTCGGTGCAGTCGAGAACCACCGGCGTCAGCCGCGCGGCGTGAAGCAGCCGCCAGAACGGATTGCCGCGCCCGGCGAAGTGGTGCCCCAGCGCGCCCGACCGCAGGCCGGGATTGATGCCGACCAGCAGCAGGCGCGGATGGTCGACGACGACGTCGCGAAGGGCCGGCATGGCCGCGCGAAATCCTACACGCAACCGGGGCGCGCCCGGCCCGATACCTTCGCGTGCGATCGCTGCTGCGCGAACCGAAGCCGCCCTACGACAAGCCGGAGGAAAAGACGCCCGTGGCACCGGCGCGCCGGAGCACGCGCTGCCGGATCTGCTGGGGCACGGGCCGCATCCACCTTCGGCACGACGGCAAGGACGTCGGCCGCGCCCGCCGCTGTCCCGCCTGCCGCGGCGCGGGCTTCGTGATCGTCGAGCCGGGCTGACCGCCGCGCTGGCGTGTCACAGCCCGGCGCGTTCGATGATCGATGCCAGCGGGATGCCGGTCGTCTCGGCGCATCGGTCCAGCTCGCTGCGCAGCTCGTAGAATGCCTTCTGCAGCACGTGGGCGCCCAGGATCACCTCCAGGTCCTCCGCCGCCGGCAGGAAGGGCGCGCCCGCCGTCGTCGCCAGGTACGAGCGCAGGAACGCCGCGGACACCCACCGATACCAGGCGTCCGCCCAGGGCGCGGCGATCGACCGATCCTCGGCGCGGACGACCGCGCTCTCGAGCAGCGCCGTGAACGCGGCGTAGTGGAACGAGCGGATCATGCCCCCGACGTCGCGCAGGCAGTTGTGCCGGCGGCGCCGCTCGACCAGCGTCTCGTTCGGCGGCCCGTCGAAGTCGATGACGACGAAGTCCTTGCCGGTGTAGAGCAGCTGCTCCAGGTGGTAGTCGCCGTGCGTGCGGATGCGCAGGCCGGTCAGGCGGTGGCCGAGGTACGGCTCGAACGCCTTCAGCACCTGTTCGCCGCCGCCCACCAGGCGTCGCGCGTCGTCCGCCAGCCCGGCGGGCAGCCGGCCCACGCAGTCGCGCAGCTGCCGGATGGTCTTGCCGACCAGGTTGCGCACCGACTGGTACTTCGAGCGGCGGTCGAGGGTCGAATAGGGGACGGGGGCGAAGCTGGCGTCGTCGACGTTCGCCGCGAAGGCCAGGTGCATCTCGGCGGTGCGCTGGCCGAGCAGCGCCGCCAGCCCCAGGTAGGCGCCGATGACGTCGCGCGCGGCCGCCGGCGGCTCCGTGGCCGCCAGCTCGTCCAGCCGGCGCGGCGCCGCGGCCGGGGCGGGATCTTCGCGATGGCGCGTCAGCACGCGCTCGAAGTAGCGGCGCATCTCCTCGCGGGCGTGCGCCCACGCGGTCCCCTCGTTCGGGACGTAGGCCTGCAGCACCGCGAGCGTGCTCGGTTCGGCGCGCAGGCGGCTGTGCTCGACCGCGCCGACGACGGCGGGCGACAGCCCGGGCGCGCGCGCGTTGAGGAACCGGCCCAGCTCCAGCTCGGGGCTCTCGCCCTCTTCCAGGCGCCGGAACATCTTGAGGAGGTAGCGATCGCCGTAGCGGATCGCCGCCGCCGCGTGCTGCGCGCTGATGTTGGACGGCTCGCCGTCGGGGACCTCGAGCGGGGTGAACGGCATCGCGTCGATGGTGCCGCCGCTTCCGGGCGCGTGCGTGTGGGCGACGACGGCTGACAGCAGCGCGCGCGCCGAGGGCCCGTCCTCCATCGCGTCGACCAGCGTCGCGTCCAGACCGGGCATCGCCAGCGACGCGACGACCGCGTGCGGCGCCAGATAGCGCGCCTCGGTGACGGTGGCCAGCGGCAGCACGTAGCGTTCGGTGTCGCGATCGGCGTACTCGACCCGCGCGATCAAGATGTAGACGCCGGCCAGCGTGACCGCCTCTTCGATCCGCACCGCCGTCACGCGGAAGCCACGCCCGCCGAACCAGCGCCGCGTCGCCAGGAAGTCAGCGAGCGCGTCCTCCAGCGTCGGCCGTTCGTCGCCCAGCAGCAGCGTCTCGGCGCTGCGGCAGGCGAGCGCGGGCGGCACGTAGGCGGCGGCCTCCTCCTCGCCGGCGCCCGACGGAGGCGGCTCCAGCGAGAACCAGTAGAAGGCGTAACCGGGCAGCGTCAGCAGATAGGGGAGCTCGCCGATGGCCGGAAACTCCGTGTGCCCGAACAGCTCCAGCGGGCGCGTCCCCTTCCACTTCGCCAGGTCCAGCTCGACGTACTGCGGAAAGCGCGACAGGTTGGCGACCACCAGCACCGTCTCCTCGGCGCGGTCGGCGCCCTCGCGCGGCTCGCTCGCATCGCGCAGCTCTCTGACGAAGGCGAGCACGCGATAGTTCGACGGCGTCAGGAACTCCAGCGTGCCGCGCCCGAAGGCGTGGAAGCGCTTGCGCAGCGCGATCAGCCGCTTCGTCCACCAGAGCAGCGAGTTCGGGTTGTTCTGCTGCGCTTCGACGTTGATGGCCTCGTAGTGGTACTCGGGGTCGATGATGATCGGCAGGATCAGGCGCTGCGGGTTGGCGCGCGAGAACCCGGCGTTGCGGTCGGCGCTCCACTGCATCGGCGTCCGCACGCCGTTGCGGTCGCCCAGGAAGACGTTGTCGCCCATGCCGATCTCGTCGCCGTAATAGAGGACGGGCGTCCCCGGCAGCGAGAACAGCAGGCCGTGCAGCAGCTCCATCTTGCGGCGGTCGTTGCCGACCAGCGGCGCCAGGCGCCGGCGGATGCCGAGGTTGATGCGCATCTCGCTGTCGTGCGCGTAGGCGCGGTACATGTAGTCCCGCTCCTCGTCGGTCACCATCTCCAGCGTCAGCTCGTCGTGGTTGCGCAGGAACAGCGCCCACTGGCTGGAGGCCGGGATCTGCGGCGTCTGCGCCAGGATGTCGAGGATCGGGAAGCGATCCTCCATGTGAATCGCCATGAACATCCGCGGCATGATCGGGAAGTGGAAGTTCATGTGGCACTCGTCGCCGGCGCCGAAATAGGCCGCCGCGTCCTCGGGCCACTGATTCGCCTCCGCCAGCAGCATCCGATCGGGAAAGCGCGCGTCGACGTGCGCGCGCAGCTTCTTCAGGAACGCGTGCGTGGCGGGCAGATTCTCGCAGTTGGTCCCCTCCGCTTCGTAGAGATACGGGACCGCGTCCAGGCGCAGCCCGTCGACGCCCTTGCTGAACCAGAAGTCGACGACGCCGAACAGCGCCTCGTGCACCGCCGGGTTCTCGAAGTTCAGGTCCGGCTGGTGCGCGTAGAACCGGTGCCAGAAGTAGCCGCGCGCGACCGGGTCCCAGGCCCAGTTCGACGGCTCGAAGTCCTTGAAGATGATGCGCGCCTCGCGGTACCGCTCGGGCGTGTCGCTCCAGACGTAAAAGTCGCGGTCCACCGATCCCGCCGGCGCCCGCCGCGCCCGCTTGAACCAGGGGTGCTGGTCGGACGTGTGGTTCAGGACCAGCTCGGTGATGACGCGGATGCCGCGCGCGTGCGCCTCGGCCAGGAACAGCTCGAAGTCGGCGAGTGTGCCGACCTCGTGGTGCACGTCGGTGTAGTCGGCGATGTCGTAGCCGTCGTCGCGCATCGGCGACGGATAGAAGGGCAGCAGCCACAGCGCCGTGACGCCCAGGTCCTGCAGATAGTCCAGCTTCGACGCCAGCCCGCGGAAGTCGCCGTAACCGTCGCCGTTGCTGTCGAAGAACGACCGGACGCGCGCCTCGTAGATGATCGCGTCCTTGTACCACTGCGGGTTGGCGCCGACGGCCGCGGGCCGGCGCGCCGGCGTGATCAGGTGGCGCTTCATCATGCGGCGGCCCTCACCCGATCGTAGGTCGTGCAGAGGCCGCGCAGGCGGTTCGCGATCGCGGGCGACAGCGCATCCGCCGCCAGCCGGAAGGCCCAGTTGCCCCGGTCGGTTCCGGGCCGGTTCATGCGCGCCTCCGAACCGAGCCCGAGCAGGTCCTGGGCCGGCACGATCGCCACGTTCGCGACCGACATCAGGATCATCCGGATCATCTGCCAGTGGATCTCTCGCGCGGCGGCGCCGGTCGCCTCCGACGACTCGTGGCCCAGGTACCCGAGCGCGACCCGCCGCTCCTTCTCGGTCTGCTCGGCGCTGCGCGTTCCGCTGCCCGGATCGTGGAACCACCCCGCCGTCGTGTCATTGTCGTGCGTGCCGGTGTAGGCGACCGCGTTGCGCGGGTAGTTGTGGGGCAGAAAATCAGGCGCGTTCGGATCGGTGCCGAACGCGAACTGCAGCACCTTGATGCCCGGCAGCCCGAACGTGTCGCGCAGCGCCCGGACCTCCGCCGTGACGACCCCGAGGTCCTCGGCGATCAGCGGCAGCCTCTCCGCGCGCAGCGCCCGCCGGACCGCCTTGAAGAAATGGGCGCCCGGGCCGCGCCGCCACTTGCCGTTGACCGCGGTCGGCTCGCCGCCCGGGATCGCCCAGTAGCGGGAGAAGCCGATGAAGTGGTCCAGCCGGATCGCGTCGAAGCCGGCGAGGGTGGCGCGGAAACGCTCGATCCACCAAGCATATCCGTTCTTGCGCATGCGGTCCCAGCGGTAGAGGGGATTCCCCCAACGCTGCCCGGTTTCGCTGAAATAGTCCGGGGGCACGCCCGAGATCAGCGTCGCCTCGCCCGCACGGTCCAGGTGATAGAGGGCGCGCTGCTTCCAGACGTCGGCGCTGTCGTGGGCCATGAAGATCGGGATGTCGCCGATCAGGCCGATGCCGCGCGCGTGCGCGTGCGCACGCAGCGCCTGCCAGTCGCGCGCGAACCGCCACTGCACGAAGCGGACGAAGTCGATTTCCCGCGGGTGTTCGGCCCGGAAGCGCCTGAGCGCGGCCGGGTCGCGATCGCGCAGCGGCGCCGGCCACAGCGTCCATTGCGCCTCGCCGTGCAGCCGCTTGATGGCGCGGTAGACCGCGAAGTCCTCCAGCCAGGGCCGCGCCTCCTTCACGAAGGCCTGAAAATCGCGGGGGCGCCCGCCGCCGTTCACGTGGGCCAGGAACGCGTTCGTCAGCTGCTCGGCCCTTGCAAGTGGTCGATCTTTCTCGGAGAGGTAGCCGTCTGCGATCAGCCGTTCGGTGTCGATGAGGGCCGGATTGCCCGCAAACGCGGACTGCGCGCTGTAAGGCGAATTCGCGTAGCCGGTGGGCCCGACCGGCAGCATCTGCCACCAGCTCTGCCCCGCGTCGGCCAGGAAATCGACGAAAGCCCGCGCCTCGGCGCCCAGATCGCCGTTCTCCCCGCCGCCAGGCAGGCTGGTGGGGTGCAGGAGCACCCCGCTCGTGCGGTCGGACAGCTTCGGCAAGCGTGCGACGGGCATCGGGGTCGCGTCGCGATGAGCTTAACGTCTGATCCGCAACCATCAAAGCGGAGCGGTGGATGACTGACATCTCGACAGCTATATTTGGAACATGCTGAGGGTCGTTCTCGGTCTTCTCAAGGGTGCCGTGGTCGGTGGAGCGCTCGGGTGGGGGGCGTTCAAGCTCGGTATCACGGGGGGCGCGGCCGCGATCCTCACGTACGCCGTCATCGGTGGCATCACCGGGATGATCTGTGGCAAGCCGCCCTGGCGGCAGGACACCTTCTGGACGTCGGCCCTGAAGGGGCTGTTCGGCGTCGGGATCGGCATCGGGCTCTACCTGCTTGGCCGCAGGTTTCTCGGCATGCACATCACGCTGCCCGCGGCGCTGGGCGCGCCGGGCGAGCATGCGATCGCGGATCTGCCGATCGTGCTCGGGCCGCTCATCGGCGCCGTGTGGGGCTGCGTCATCGAGGTCGACGACGGCGGAAGCGCGAAGGCGGCCGCCGAAAAGGCCAAGTCGAAGCCGGCCTGAGGCCGCCGCTAGCGCTCGTCGTTCGCGTCGTCGAAGGCGCCCAGCTCGCGCAGCACCTCTTCGTCGCGAGGCGCCACGTCGGGCGCCGCCGCGTCGCCGGGCGCCGCCGCCGCGGCCTGCGCCAGCTTTTCCTGTCGGAGCTCGACGAATCGCCGGCGCATCTGCAGCACGGTCTCGGCCAGCCCGAGGACGATGTACGCGGTCATCAGGACCAGGAAGATCAGCGCCTTCGACACGCCGTTCATCACGACGATCACCCACGAGCCGACGACGATCACCGCCAGCTCGACGGTCCGCCTGGTCAGCCGCAGATCCTTGAAAGACCGGAAGCGGATGCGCGACACCATGAAGTAGGAGAGCGTCAGCACGACGCCCGCGACGACGCTCTCGCTCACCAGTTTGTAGGGGCGCAGCTGGTACGCGACCAGGACCATGAAGACCAGCACGCTGGCGGCCGCGGGGATCGGCAACCCGAGCGTGTATTTGCCCGGCGCCTTGTGCCCGGCGGCGTCCTCGCGCCGCGACAGCACGTTGAAGCGGGCCAGCCGCATCGCACCGGCGCAGACGAACAGGCCGGCGATGAAGATCCCCAGCCGGCCGAAGCTGGTCAGGCCCCACTTGTAGACCAGCAGCGCGGGCGCGACGCCGAAGGTGATCACGTCCGCCAGCGAATCGAGGTCGCGGCCGAGATCGGTCTGGGTCTTGGTCAGCCGGGCGACCCGACCGTCGGCGGTGTCGAAGAAGAAGCCAAAGCAGATGGCCAGCGCCGCCTGGTACAGATCACTGCGATCGCTGCCGCCCTGTCCCCACGCGGACAGCGATATCGAGATGAACCCGCAGAAGACGCTCGAAAGCGTGAACAGGTTCGGAAGAATGTAGTAGGTCTTCCGGAAGTCCACGAAGCAAGAATACCATGGGGAGACTTCCTTGATTCGGGCCCTGCTCTCCACAATTTCGTTCGTCGCCGCGACCATCGCCGGATCGCTCGGCGCGCTCGTGGCCGGCGTGATCGACAAGAGCGGCGATATGGTGCTGGTGCTGGCACGGCTGTGGTCCCGGGTGATTCTTGGCGTTCCGGGTGTGAAGCTGAACGTGACGATGCGGGCCCGGCTGGAGCCCGGCCGTCCCTACATCTTCATGCCCAACCACGCGTCGATGGTCGACATCTGGGCGGTGTTCGTGGCGATACCGGCATCGTTTCGTTTCATCGCGAAGAAGCAGCTGTCACGCATCCCCCTGTTCGGCTGGGCGATGGCGGCGGGACGCTTCATCTTCATCGACCGGCAGAATGCGCTGGCGGCGCGGCGGAGCATGGACGAGGCGGCGCGGCGGATTCGCTCCGGCCAGTCGGTCGTGATCTTTCCGGAGGGGACGCGCACCCGGACCGGCCGGCTGGGCCCGTTCAAGAAGGGGGGCTTTCACCTGGCGATCGATTCCGGCGTCGCGATCGTCCCGGTCGCGATCCGCGGCTCCCACGCGGTGATGCCGCCCGGTTCGCCGCTGATTCGCGCGGGCACGGTCACGATCGAGGTCGACGACCCGATCCCGACGGACGGTCTAGATACCACTGAGCGCGACGCTTTGATCCAGAAGGTTCGCGGTCGCATCGCGGCCATGCTCGGCGAGCCGCCGGAGAGCGCCGCCGCCGTGGCTCAGTAGATCACCCGCAGCAACGTCAGGCCGCCGGGCGGGGCGGTCATGCCGCCCGCGCTGCGGTCACCGGTCGCCAGCATGCGCGCGGGCGCGTCCTCGGGGATGCGCCCGCGGCCGATGTCCACCAGCGTGCCGACGACGATGCGGACCATGTTCTTGAGGAACGCCGTCGCCTCGATGTCGAAGGTCAGGTGGGGGCCCTGTCGCTCGACATCCAGGCGGCGCACGATGCGGTTGGTCGTCTTGCGGTCGCAATCCGAGGCGCGGAAGGCGCGGAAGTCGTGCTCGCCGACCAGCACGGCGGCGGCGCGCCGGACGGCGTCCGTGTCGACGGGCTGGCGCACGTGCCAGCTGGTGCGCGCGAGGCGCGGCGAGCGGACGAAGTGGTTCCAGACCGTGTAGCGGTAGACCTTGCCGCGCGCCGAGAAGCGCGCGTCGAAGTCGGCGGCGGCCTCGGCGACGTCGACGATCGCCAGGTCGCGCGGCAGGATGGTGTTGAGGCCACGCAGGAGGCCGTGCGGCGGGATGTTGGCGGCGAGATCGAAGCTCGCCACCTGCCCGTCGGCGTGGACGCCGGCGTCGGTGCGGCCGGCGCCGCGCACGAACACGGTCTCGCCGGTCATCTCGCGGATCGCGCTCTCCAGCGTCGCCTGGACGGTGCGCTGGTCTATCTGTTGCTGCCAGCCGGCGAAGTCGGTGCCGTCGTACTCGACGACGATGCGAAGCCGGCGGCTCAAAACTGGAACATCAGGCCGAGCGACCAATTCGTGTCGCCGACGTGCATCCGCCCCGACGCCCCGAGCCCGGAGATGTCGGCGTGCGTGAGCTGGAAGACCAGCGACGTGTGGTTGACGCCCATCTCGTTGTCGAAGTCGCGCGCCGCCTCGGGATCCAGCCAGTCGAGCACCAGCCCGACGCCGACCGCGGCGTGCCAGCCCAGCGTCCCGCCTCTTCCCGTGCCGCCGTGTCCGTCGGTCGCGATCTCGTCGTTGCCGTCGGTGATCTGCCAGTACGCCCAGTCGAGCCCGGCCTTGCCGTAGGGCACGAGCGGGATGTTGCGCCGTTCCTGGAAGTAATCGAAGCGGTAGACCGCGGAGAAGCTGACCGGGATCACCTTCATCGTCGAATGGTCGCCGCTGGGCAGGCCCGTGCCGTTCGCGACCGGCGACGTCCCGGTGACCGAGAAGTAGCCGACGCCGGTGCCGACCGCGATCGTCCCGAACCGGTGATAGATCTCGTAGTCGACTTCGATCTGCGTCATCAGATGATTGCCGGAGCCGAAGAAGTCCTGGTAGGGGTGGCGGGCGCCGTCGAACTCGCCGTCGACGTCGGGGCGATAGGGCCCGAAGCGCAGCTCGAACGCGAACCGCTGGGCGCTCCGGTAGCGGTGTCCGTCGACGATATCGGCGTCGGTCTCGAAGGTCTGGGCCCGCGCGGCGGGCGCCAGCGTCGCGACGGCCAGCGTCGCCAGCGCGGCGAGCGTCAGCCGTCTCATCGCCGCCTCCGCCGTCGCGCCACGACGACGATCCCGGCGATCACGAGCGCAGCGGTGATCCCCGTGGCGGCGCCGCGCGTGCTCGTTCGCTCGCCGAGCGTGCAGAGGCCGCCCGATGCCGCCCCCGGATTGTTGGGATCGTCGTTCCGGTAGACGTCGTAGAAGCTCTTCGTCTTGATCGGCGTCGCGTAGAAGAGGTCAGGCGGGCTGGCGTTCCCGCTGGTGTCGATCGACACGACGGAGACACCGTACGGGATGTCGTTCTGCAGGATCTTCACGCGGAACGACGACGTCGTCGTCGACAGCAGCGGCGAGCAGATGTAGCGCGGGTCGAGACCGCTCACGCCGCCATCGTTGTCGCCGTTGCCGACCCCCGCGTCGCCTCCCGGCATCGCGCACTCGAGGAATCCCGCGCCGAACGTCCCGTCGTTGAACACCTGCAGCGACCCGGCCCGGTTGCAAAGCACCTGGTAGCCGAGCAGATCGGTGACGACCGACGAGTCGACCTTCGGCCAGGTGATCACGACCGCCTCGTTGCCAGGCTCGACGGTGACGTCCCCGAGCGAAGACGGCGCGGGCGGCGGCGTCAGGTCGATGTTGAGCTGGCTGGTGGCGATGGCTTGGGGGGCGCCAGTCACCTTGTCGTAGGTGATGACGAAGATCGTCTGGGGAAAGGACTGGCCAGTCGGGCTTGTGCAGTCCGAGGTTTCCGCGAAAGTCCCGGTGATGGCGCCCCCGTCGAGGAAGGTCGATTGCGTGAACGTGCTCAGCACGCGCGCGGTGGTCTGCACGGTGTCGCGGCCCGCCACCAGGAACGCGGCCAGGGGCTCGGCTTTCAGTGACTTACAGCGCAGCGGCCGGCCACTGTCGTTGCTGTCGCACTGGCTCCCGACGAAAAACTCGATGTTACCGCTCTGATCGACGAGCGTGCGCTTCGCGAAGCCGCTGTCGGTCAGCGCGATGTAGACGTAGACCGTCTCGGTGCAGTCACAGTGCGCCTTGTTGAAGAAGCGGGCCCGGTCGAAGTCGGAGAGGTTCGCGCCCGCCTGGTGCTGGACACCGATGAAGAAGTCCCCGCTCGCCCACGTGGCGTTCGTCGGCCCCGCGTCCGGGATCTGGGCGGCGGCGGGCGCCGCCGCCAGCAGCGGCACGGCGACGACGGTCGCGAGGAGGGGAATTCGGAGCCAGGGGCGCATCGAGCGGCCGCATCTTACTGCAAGGAAGGTGCCCAGCTGGGACGCTCCGGCGCAGGTCAAGCGCGCGGGTCGGGGCGCGGGCGAATGCCCGGATGGCCGGAGGCCCCGGTTCTGATTGCCAATTTGGCAGCGAGCTCGGCGACCAGCTTCGCGTCCGCGTCGTGCCCCCCGAAGCGGGCCGCCGCGTAGCGATCGGTCAGCCGGAGGAAGTCGTCGCCGGCGATCAGGCCGGACCCCTGCACGCGCCGCGCGTACTCGTGCGGCGTCTCGTTGCGATGCCGTGGCCAGCCGGCGCGCGCCAGCCGCCCGAGCGTCCGCCGGTAGAGGCGCTCGACGGGCCCCAGCCGCGGCGCCGTCCAGACCGGATGGCGGGCGAGGTCGCGGCTGTCGCGCGCGCCGTGCCCGCGCCGCCGCCGGAGCCGGCGGGCGATCAGAAGAAGCGCCGCCAGCGCGCAGACCGCCGCCGCGATCGCCAGGCTGCGCGTCCGCAGCCCGTGGGCCGGGGGCGGCGTCAGGTGTTGCCCCGCGCGGCGCGCGAGCTCGAGCTGCCGGGAGAGGTCGTAGCCGACGACCCACCGGTTCCAGAGGTAGTCGAGCGCGTCCATCACCTCGGCCACGCGCCCGGCGCGGGACGGCGCCGCGCCGGGCGGCGTCGCGTCGACGCGCACCCAGCCGCGGTCCGCGAGGAAGGCCTCCGCCCAGGCGTGCGCGCGATCGTCGCGCACGGCGACGTAGCCGCCCACCGCGTTCCATTCGCCGCCGCGGAAACCGGTCACGTAGCGCGCGGGGATGCCGCGCAGGCGCAAAAGCAGGACGGCCGCCGACGCGAACAGCTCGCAGTGGCCGGCGTGCTCGCCCAGCAAGAAGCTCTCGACCGGATCGACGCCGGCGGGCGGCGGGGTCGGTTCCAGCGTGTAGCCGTGCTTTTCGCGCAAGCTTCGTATGATCGAGGCGATCGTCGAAGTGTCGCCGATGTCCGGACCGCCCAGCGTGGCGGCCAGGTTCGCGAGGCGCCGCGCCAGGTCCTCGGGGACGGCCAGGTACGCCGTTCGCGCGGCAGCCGACAGTCCCGGTGCCGGCTCGCCCGCGATCGCTCCGGCGGGCGCCGAGTACGCGACGTAGTGCGCGTGCGACAGCGTGATGAACGTGTCGCCGTCGCCGCCCCCGACGCGCAGCGCGGATTCGCCCGACCAGCGC
>Ga0209465_10000836_pt1 | contig 14068 bp, 23 predicted proteins | sample PanSoiPlot1MoBio_FD_188321 | JGI IMG/M metagenome (GOLD analysis project Ga0209465, IMG submission 188321) | Tropical forest soil microbial communities from Panama analyzed to predict greenhouse gas emissions - Panama Soil Plot 1 MoBio (SPAdes)... | ecosystem: Environmental > Terrestrial > Soil...
CGCGGCCTTCCTTCACGTCGCCGCCGAAAGCCAGCAGCTCGCTGTGAAGCTTGTCCATCATTTCGAAGTCGGCTTCGCTGGGCTCTGCGCCGGGAGTCAGGTTGGCGAGGATGATGCCGAGCAGCGCCTGTGCGCCGGCATAAAAGGCGCGGCGGGTCTCGACGATCTGAACGGGCGGGGCGTCGCCGCGCAGCACCGCGGTGCGGTAGCTCGCCCAGGCGTCGCGGATGGTGCGGAGGGGAGCAGTCATGGCTTGACCCTCGCGCGTTGATGCTTTACGGTGCGCGGCGTGACGTGGAGCAGCCGCCCGATCTCGGTGTCATTCAGACCTTCGGCGCGGAGCCGCTCGGCCACGAATCCCGCCTGATCCCACCGGGCGGTGTTCGAGTGCGTGCGGAGGCGCGGATCCTGGGCGTGGGCGGCGCGGAGGCTGCGGAGGGTGCTCATGCTGCAACCTCCGCCCGCCGCGGGATTGTACAAATTGCACAATCCCACCTAGGCCGAATGACTAATTTGTGCTTTTTGGTTTCTGAAACTGAATAACTTGCTTTGTTATTAGTGGCTTGTAAGGGTTCGAATCCCTCTCTCTCCGCCAGTTTGTTTTCAACAAGATACGAAACGCTACCCCTCAAAATTGCACAATATTGTACAACGGTGGTAGGATTAGTCTCCTGATGCAGCAGATCATCCACCTCCATCGCCGCCATAATCGCCATTGCGCACTTGGCCGCCAGCCCGGTTCCTATACCGCCGAGACCGAAGAGGACCCAAGGCGTCCGGTTTGCAGTTGCCCGATCACCGCTTCGGGAACTCTGAACGGCGTCCATCGTAGGGTCGCGACCAAACAGAAGACTTGGGTTGACGCTCGCGCCATGGTCGAGCCTTCTGTCGAGGCGGGCGACTGGGGCGCTGAACGCTCCCCGCTTCAGCTGCGTTTGGCGGTGGCCTCGAAAACCGGCGTCGAGGAGGCCATGGCGATGGTCCTTCGAGCTCAGGAAGATCTCAACGCCGCCGTGCAGTTGCTGCGCACTTATCAGCGCAGCCGGAAGAGGAGCTAAAGCATGATTGTGAACATCGCCCTGCAGCGCCGTCATGGGCCTCGCTGCCCGGGAAAACATCCCTTGAACTCCTATTCGACCGAGGTCGAAGAACGCCGCAAAAGTTGGCAGAAGTGCTCCTGCCGGATCTATGCCTGCGGCACCCTGAACGGGGTCTTTCAGCGTCTGGCCACCAGGCAGCGCGAATGGTCCCACGCCCGCGAGGTTCTGGCTCCTTATCTGGCCGCCGGCCGCTGGGACATCGTTCCGCCGGATGCACCGCCTCCGCCACCCGCCGCGCCTCCCTCCGGGACTGCCGCTCCGGCCGAGGCGGGGGGAACGCTCATCGATCGCGCGGTCGAGGCATGTATTCGCGATCAGGAAGCTTCGGGCGCCGCCCGCAATACCGTCCGCAAGTACCGCGTCGTGCTCGGCAAGTTCGCTCGCTTCAGCCACACGCTCGGGCTGCGCTATCTGGAGGAGTGGAAGCCCTCCCACGTGCGCCAGTTCCGCGACAGCTGGGGCGTCAGCCCGCTCACCGCCTCGAAGAACCTCGGCGTATTGAAACCCTTCTTTGAGATCTTCTGCGAGGACGAGGTCCTCGATCGCAACCCGGCCCGCATCCGCACCCGCGCTAACCGCGCTGTGCGTACCGGCGGCGAGGCGGGCTCGGCCGGACAGAAGAATCCCTTCACCAACGAGGAGCTCGCCCGCATGCTCGACGGCTGCCGCACGCTCGGGGCGACCGACATCCGCGAGTGGCCCAAGAAGCGCGACGGCCGCCAGATCGTCGCCATCACTCAATACCGCGACTACCGGCGCAAGTGGACCGGCGAGGATCTGGCCGACTTCATCCAGCTTTCTTACTTCACCGGTCTGCGCATCTCCGATGTGGCCACCTTCGACATCTCGCGCTTGACGCCGGAAGGCGTCCGGCTTCGCGCCACCAAGAACGGCGCCTGGGTTTGTGTGCCGATCCCGGAATTTTTGCGCGACCGCATCCGGGCGCGCGCCCGGCGTCTCGGGCCGCGGATTTTTGGTGAGCATCAAACCTCCGATATTAACGTCGTCGCCGACGTGTGGCGGCGCAAGCTGATTCGTCTCTGGGAGCAGGCGGGCCCGTGGCGCGAGAAGCCCACACATCATCGCTTCCGCCATACCTTCGTGCGCCTCCTGCTCGAAAACGCTACGCCGCTCGCGGTGATCGCCGAGCTGACCGGCGACACCGAGCAGATGATCCGCCGGCATTATTCGGCCTGGATGCCGGGCCGTCAGGAGAACGTCACCCGCATCATCGACGAGGCCTTCCGCAATGTGCCGCGTTTTCATGCGGGCTAGGCTCGGGGAAGAGGGTTGGCCGAGCGCCGCATGATCCGGTCGTAGACCGCTACAGGTATGCGGATGATGGGCCTGTGGCTGCCCGGGGTGCGCCAGAGCTCCACCCCGGGTTCGTTCCGGAATATGCTTCTTGCCGTCGAGCGGCAGATTTTCATTCGCCGGGCGCACTCGGCGATCGTCAGGAAGCCCTCTTCCCATGTTTCCTGATTCTGTTCTTTGAGCGCCTGCTGGCGCTCGCTTCTCTGTTCCATGGTGCGCAGCATGATTCACCGGGTTTTCCTTGGCGGCTCATGCCGCTGGGGTTCCGAGCCCTTCATAAATCCGTCGGATGGCCGACTTTGGGTAGGCCGGTTTCCCTCGCTGGAGCACGGGCTGCTCGTTCTTGAAACGCAATCGCAAGTCGCGTGCGGGAATTTGCCAGAGCTCGGCCAGTTCGTCGATCGTGTAGCAGCGCCCTGCGCGACCCTCGTCTTGGGGGGATATGCTCACTACTTTGTTTGTCATTCTTCTTTTTCCTCTCCTCTCAAAAAATCTCGACGTGAAAACGCGTCAGCGGCCGGTTGGGCCGGCCGTCGGCCCGCAGCCGGTGGCACGCGCACGAGGGCGACGCCTGATAAAGCGCCAGCGCCTCCTCGGTGGTGAACTGGCGGGCGAGCGCCTCATCGGCGGTGGTGACCAGGTCGCCGCCGTCGTAGCTTCCGTCGGGCTCGTGCGTGTTTGGAAAGTAGTCCACCACGTAGTGACCGTCGAGCGGATCGCTCTCGCCTTCCATGCTGTGTAGCCGCAGTTTCATGGGCGCTTCTCTTCGGTGCGGCCGCGCGCGATCACGCGCAACTCCCGCAGTGGAATGTCCGTGCGGTCGGGAACCACGCGCGCCGCAGTCTGTCGTAGCACACGCAACGTGGCGCGGCTGGTCATGTCGAGTTCGATTTGCGCGTCGAGCAGGGCGAGGTGCTTGTCGAGGTCGTCGACCGTAGCCTCTTCCAGTTCGCGCCACTCGCTTGACGAATACGGCAGGTTGTCCATGTCGGTCGGAACGGAAATTTGCTGGGGCAGGTCCAGGTCTTCGAGACCGAAATCGAGACAGAGATTATGGACTTCGGGCGTCGCCGCCGGCTCGCGCTTTTTGCGCCGGGCGCGGATGAGATTGCCCAGGCCTTCGCTGCAGATCGTCAGCCAGTTCTCTTCGAGCACCTGGCGGCGATTGATTTGGAGCCAGTAGATGACGTCGCGCGTAGAGCCGTTTCTGGTTTCGCGCAGGGCCTCGTCAATTACGTCCTGCAACGTGTACATCGTTTGTATCGTCATTGGTTCAACTCCGCTGAGAGCGCGTTGAGTTTGTCGCGGACCTGCTCGACCTGTTCGCGCCAGTTTTGGTCTGGAGTGTCGAGGCGGCAAATGGCGTCCGCTATTTCTGAGATGGAAAGCGCTGTGCGATTCAGCCGCTCAATGGATTCGATGACCTCAAACACCTGGGCGACACGCGCCGCGTTGTCCCGCAGGCGCTGTGCTTCCCTTGGGTCTGCTGCGGTCTTCCCGGTGGGCGCTGCGATGGGCTCGGGTGCGTCTTCATGCGCCGGTTGTTTGTCGAGCATCCGTTCGCGGCGGTCGGCGATCAGTCGCCCCAGCGTGACCTGGACTTCCGGCACCTCTCCTGTGTCAGCAAACCGCTCGACCAGCGCACGCACGCCCGCATGCGTCACGGCTTCGCCGCTCTCGGCGCGTTCAAGAATCGCAGCGCGCACTGGCTCCGGCGTTGAGGGCGCGGCAATCAGGTAGAGAGCGGAAACGTCGATCTGCAAATCGGCAAAATTTGCCGATTTGAACTGTTCGTGAACTTGCATGAATGCTCTGGCGCTGCGTTCCTTCCAGCCGAATTCCCGCTCGATCCATTCCAAAAATTTGCCGTGCTTGAGGCGGGTCTTGACCTCGATCAGGTGCTGGCCGATCTGCACGATGCTTGTAGCGGTCATGCGTGCGAGATTGTGGATGCGTTCTTTTCGCTCAAGGACATACTCGCGCGTCTCCAGGTCAAGTGATTCGTAGTCGAACCGCAATTGCACGGGGCTCATTTAATTGGTTCCGCTCGTTAAATTCTCAAAATCGGTCGCGATTGACGTTGAGTTCATGGAAGTGTCGCACCGCGCGACGCTTTTGTTGGAGTCGCGCCGTCCGACTCCAACTTGACCTCCGCCAGCGCCACGGCAAATCCGCGGCGCACCTCGCGCCATACCTGCTCCTGGCGGTCACGCAGGATGGCCTCCTTCTGCCGCTTGCGCGCCGCGGGCTTCGAGCCGGCCGGTAACTCGCGGGCGATCTGCAGGTCGAGAGCTTCGTCGAACGTGAGCATGCTAAACCTCTGCGAGCAATTTCTGGAACGCAGCCACCTGCCGGCCCAACTCGCGCACGTCTGACGGGCCGCCGGCCTCGGCCATCTTGCGCAGGTGCGGAAGTCCGCCGTCGATCGACGCCTGGATTTCATCGCGCGTCGCCGTTCGCCCCTCGGCCCAGCAGGTGATCTCGACCGGGTCGCCGACCGAGATCAGCGGCTTGCCCTGGCCGTCGTCGAAGACCTCGTAGGAGCGCGTCACCCACACGAGGCTCACGCCCGGGTTGCGATCGATGGCGAAGCCGCCGGGCGCTTCTACTTCAGCCGGCAATCCGCCCTTGCGGTATTCCATGCGAGGGCGTGTCAGGAAGGGGCAGTTGCGGACGCTCCATAGCGCACACTCGCGGTGCGAGGGAGGCTCGCTGGTCGTTCGTGTGATGCCGCACATCGGCCCCAAAACAAACGCCAGGTACGAGCCGAGCCTGCTCCCGTCCACCCAGCAGAGTTTCTTCCGCACGGCCAGCATCCACTTCTGTCCGTCGGCTGCGCGGAATTCGGGCTCGCCCAATGGGCCATCGGGCCAGGCGACAAACCAAGGCACTGGATATTGCCGGAAGACCGGCAGGTCTTTCATGTTGGGCGGCAGCGGCGTCAACTCGGGCCGCAGGCCGGATGAGGGCGTTTCCAGTTTGGGCGTCATCGCGTGACCGTCTCTCTTTCTCTCGCCGCCGGCTTGGGCTCGAGGCGCCAGCCGTCCGCTCTGTGGACCAGGCGCAGGCCGCATTCCTCGGTGGCTTCGAGCAGGATGCGGAGCTCTAAGTGGAACACTGTCTCCGGCCGGCCGAGCGCCCAGGCGAGCACATCTTTAGCCACGCTTAGAACTTCGTGGCCGGACTGGTTCAACGCGAGAATCCGGCGCAGGTTCGGGTCTTGCAAAAAGCGCTCGATGAGCCCGTGGGCTTTTTCGAGTTCTTCGACGGGTTTCGGTGCAGCACTCACACGCGTCTCCTCTTACTCGGCGATCGGTTCGCTTTGGTTGTTGGTTTTCTCCGGCGGGCCCGCTACTTCACCGGCCCGCCGAAGACTTGCATGCCCAGGATGAAGATGAGCACGTAGAAGAGAAAATGCCGCAGCCCGCGCGGCCATGGGTATGGCTGACCGGGCACGTACTCGGCGTAGAGGCCGAACAGCAGCGACAGGACGAACACGATCCAAAACCACACAGCTAAGCTCATTGCGACTCCCTCGCTGCCGCCAGTAGCGGCTCTTCTTCTTCGATCTCGGGTTCGCCGGCGACCCCGAGTGCGTGGGCCACGATGTCGGCGACGCTCTCGTTGGTCACTTGGGCCATCAACTCTGCGCCCTGTACCAAGCGTACGATTTGGCGCGCATTCATTCGTCTTACATTACTCACGGGCATTGGTGTGGCTCCTTGGCCATCAGTGATCTGAGCTTTTCGAGGCACTGCTCGCACATCACGGCCAATTCTTTCGCCGGCGGCGCGGGCTTGGACCGATTGTCGGCTGCGGGTAGCTTCCTTCCGCAAAACGCCATCGTAGGCCGGCCGATCAGCGCCGCGTGCGGGTGGTTGCCCGCGTCGTAGATGACGATCGGCTTGCGCCCCTCGGCGAGCAGGACGCGCTGCTGCTCGAGTGCTTCCTTCCACCAGATCTGCTCGAGACACGTCTGGCAGCGGTCCCCGATCGTCTGCATAAAAGTTCCGCACGAGAGGCAGCGCTGGGCCTTGCGCATCAGCTGCGGCGTCTGGGTGCCTTCGATTTTGACGTCGTCGTTGGCGTTCATTGGACTGGCAAGACGGTTCGGGATTGGGCGTCATAACTGAGTCCCCGGAGCCGCAGCTCCCTTTCGACGTCCCGCAGCACCTGATCGAAAGCCATATTGTGCGGGTGGTCCAGGCACCAGCAGAGCACGGATGTGAAGGCCGCCAGCTTGCGGATCTGTGGACCATCCATAAGGTGCGGGCCGGGAGTCATCTGGCTCCGCATCGCGTTCACCAGCAGGACCGTCATCAGGTCGTGGGCGCGCTCGATCTCGGCGGGGCTCTTCATGCTTCGCCTCCCGCCGTTCGGGTGGGCCGAGGGCGCGCGTGGCGTTTGGGCTTCTTCTCGTTTTTTTTGAGCCACTCCTGCACGCACGCCTCTGGAATCAGCAGGCGCGCACGCTCAAATTCGCCTACGCGAACCACGCCTTTCATTTTTCCGAAGGTTCGCCGCGTTGTGATGCTGGCCATGCCGAGCCGTTTCGCGAGCGCCGGCACGGACCAGTATTGTTGGACCATTTGCACCGCCCTGGATTACGCTGAGTGGGATGGGCTTTTGTGAGCCTGGATAGACGATACTCCGATGTATTTTCGGTTGCAAGAGGCAATTTCGAAAATTCTTCGTCGGGCAAATGTCTTATGTCTACCGCGATTCACGTAGCTACACATAGGACTACATTTTTCGCCGAATATTCATTGTGATACTCCTCACGCAGCACGCTTCATGGGTGGCGCGGTGTATACCGTAGAACGAGAATTTTGCTCCTGAGTTATTCCGGGTATGATGTAAATGCCGTGATTGACCGGCCGCTCGTTACGCCCGATTCCTACCAGAACGGTCTGGGAGTGGCTGCGGGGGTTCTCGACCTGCCCGTCGAGCCTTCGAGCCGCGAACTCGAAGACGGCTCGATCGAAGTGACCCTGCCGGGCGAAGGCCCGCCCGAACCCGATCTCGAGGACCTTCCCTTCCGCGCCAACCTGGCCGAGCACCTGCCCGAGGCCGCGCTGCAATCGATTGCCAGCGACCTGCGCGCCGCCGTCGATCAGGATGCGCTTTCCCGCAAGGAGTGGGAAGAGGCCCTGGCCAAAGGCATGGACCTGCTCGGCATCAAGATCGAGGACCGCTCGCAACCCTGGAAGGGAGCCTGCGGTGTGGTCCAGCCGATGATCCTCGAGGCCGCTGTGCGCTTTCAATCGAAAGCGGTCATGCGCCTGTTCCCGCCCGGGGGGCCGGCTTCGGCGCGCATCATCGGTGAGACCGACGAGAAGAAAGTGCAGGCCGCCAAGCGCGTTGCAGCCGACATCAATTACTGGCTGACCGAGAAGATGCCGGAGTACCGCGACGAGACCGACCAGCTGCTGTTTGCTCTTCCGGTCAATGGCTCGGCCTTCAAAAAAGTTTTCTACCACCCGCTGCTCAAGCGCCCCATGGCGCAGTTCGTTCCCGCCAGCGATTTCCTGATGCCCTACGGCTTCCCCAACCTCGAGACGTGCCCGCGCTACACGCACGTCATGCGGGTGCCGCTCAACGAAATCCTGGTCCTGCAGAACTCGGGCTTCTATCGCGACATCGATCTGGCGCGCGGCCCGCTGCAGGTCGATCGCATCGAAGAGAAGGTCATCCGGCTCTCCGGCCACGAGCCCTCCTACACCCAGATGGACCTGGTGCAGTTGTGGGAGGTCTCGGTCGATCTGGCGCTCGAAGGCGAGCGGGACAAGGTGTCCCCCTATGTGGTGACCATGGAGACCGACAGCAACCGGGTGCTCTCGATCTACCGCAACTGGCGCGAGAACGATCCCGACCGGCGCAAGGTGCAGAACTTCGTGCACTACCGCTATGTGCCGTGGCAGGGGGCCTATGGCTTGGGCCTGGTGCACCTGATTGGCGGCATCGCCAAGGGTTCGACTTCGATCCTGCGCCAGCTGGTGGACTCGGGTACGCTGGCCAATCTCCCGGGCGGCCTGAAGTCGCGGCAGCTGCGCATCAAGGGCTCCGACGACCCCATCCAGCCGGGCGAGTGGCGCGACGCCGATGTGCCGGCGGGCAAAATCTCGGACTCGATCTACACGCTGCCTTACAAGGAACCCTCCACGGTTCTGTTCGAATTGCTCAAGGATCTCGTCGAGCAGGGCAAGAGCTTCGCCTCGATCGCCGACCTGGACCTCTCCTCCTCTACGCAGAACGCGCCGGTCGGCACCATGCTGGCGCTGCTTGAGCGCGCCACCGAGGTCATCGCCGCGGTCTACTCGCGCGTGCACATCGCGCTCGGCCGCGAGCTGGCGCTGATCGCCGAGATCATCCGCGACCACACTCCGGGCCAATACGAATATCCGCCCGCCGGCCACGCGCCCCGCACCGCCAAGGCGACCGACTACGATCAGCTGGTCTCGGTCACGCCGGTCTCCGACCCCGCGGCCTCCACCATGGCGCAGCGCGTGATGGTTTATCAGAGCGCTCTGCAGCTCTCGAGCCAGGCCCCGCAGCTCTACAACCTGCCGCTCCTGCACCGTTCCATGCTCGAGGTGCTGGGGGTCGATAACGCCGATGAGATCGTGCCCGACAAGACCGCGGTCGAGCCGGCCGATCCGGTGTCGGAAAACATGGCGCTGCTCAATTCGAAGCCCGTGAAGGCCTTCGAGTGGCAGGACCACAAGGCGCACCTGGCCGTGCATCAGGCGCTCTCCGACGATCCCATGGTGCAGCAGGCCATGCAGCAGAATCCGCTCTCGGCCTCGATCGCCTCGGCCGGCGCGGCGCACATTGCCGAGCATGTCGCGTTTTTGTATCGCCAGCAGATCGAGGAGCAGATGGGCGCGCCCCTGCCGCCGCTCGCCGCGCACCTGCCGCCCGAGGTCGAGAACCAGCTGAGCTCGCTTCTCGCGCAGGCCGCGTCGAAGGTACTCGAAGCCAATAAGGCGCAGGCCGCGCAGAAACAGGCTGAGCAGGCGCAGCAGGATCCGGTCATCCAGCAGCAGCAGCAGGAACTGCAGTTGAAGCGCGAGGCGCAGCAGAACAAGGCCCAGACCGACCAGGCCAAACTGCAACTCGACGCCGCGCGCATCCAGCAGCGGGCGCAGGGCGACCAGGCCAAGATCGCTTCGAACGAGCGCATCCAGGCGGCCCGCATCCAGGCCGAGAACCAGCGCACACTGGCGCACGAGCACGGCGAAAGCCACCGCACCCACACCAAAGAGCACGCCGCCAATTTACGTCACTTGGGAGATAAGGCGGCGCAGCACGCCGAACTGGCCGCCACCCTGGCGCCCGAGGCTCAACTTCCGGCGGAGCCCGCGGGCGGGTCGGAAACGCCTGAAGTCTAGCCGCCGCCTCCGGCCGAGCCCCAGATACCCAGCGGATCGGACCAGCCGAAGCTGTATCGCTCTCTCGCCTTGTACCTGAGGTTTCCGGTGTCGAAGTCGGGATCGTTCTTGGTCTCGAGCGGAACGCGGACGAAGTGCTTCAGCCCGTTGGGAACGTCCGTGCAGAGATACCACGCTTTGGGGTCGGTGATCCAGTGATTCACGAACCAGCCCTCGGGGATGGTCCCGTTGGTATAGATCGCGTTGATATCGTTGTCGGCCGTCCCCGGACGGTACTGCGAGCGCAGGAGGCGCGTGGCCGTGAAGACCAGGTTCGCCGGGATCACCAGGCGCCTGGGCTTGGCCGCGATCAGCAGGCCGCGGTCGTCGAGCCACAGCGCGATCTGCGTGGTGGCGTTTTCGATCGAGGTCTCGTTCAGGTCGGCGGATGTGGCCGAGGTGTTCGAGTTGACCGCTCCGCCGAGCACCAGCGGGTGCGAGACCGAGCACAGGGGCACGCCGTCGCCGCCGGGGAAGTTGGTGTCGAAGGCGTTGTTGAGCACCGCCGCCGCCTTGGTCTGCTTGGTGTAGGCCATCGACCGCGCCAGAGCCCTGGTATAGCGCGCGCTGAGCGAATCGTACAGGTTGTCTTCGAAAGCTTCTTCGGTGAGTGAGAAGCCGATCGAGATGGTCTCGTGGGTGTAGCGCGCGGTGTAGGTTTCCTGCGCTTCGTCGTAATGCGTCGCCTGGCCTTCCGGCTTGACCGGGGCGGGCCCGAAGCCGGTGACCTTGGTTTCTTCTTCGAAGGAGCGCTCGGAATTTTCCACCTGGAAAATTGCCTTGTGCTCTTCGGCGTACCGCTTATATTCCAGCCCGAACAAGGCGTTGAGCCCGGGGACCAGTTCTTTGAGGAGTTGTGCTCTAGAGATTGCCATGGTCGTTTGCTCCTATAACCCAGTCCCGATCTGGAAGCGGTGGACGCCGGGGCACCACGTCACCAGAACGTCGGTGAAGGGGTCGCCCGGCTGGGAACTCATGCCCGGGGCCGGAGCCGCCGTGCGCACGAAATCATAGATGCGCAGCGCCGCGGCTGTGGCCCCGACCGAGGAGGCCTGCAGTGCGACGACGCTATTGCCGATGGCGGGTAAGCCGCCGCCGAACGGGCCTACGATGGCCGCGTTCATTCCGATCTTATCCACGGTCACTACGCCGTTGGCCTGGATCTGCATGATCAGCGAGGGCGAGTCGGCGATGCGCACGAAGATGTTTTTGTAGCCGAGGCCGATGGCGCCGGCGGGAAGATACTGCGCGTTGACGAATCCGAATTTCGGGTCCTGATACGAGCACCCCATGAAAACTCCGATGGGGTTGTTCGCTGTCGGCGCGGCCAGATAGGTGGCCACCGGCACGGGCGTGGCCGTGAGGGCGGTGGGCTGGCCGGCGACCAGGCCGATCGGGTCGCCAAAATAAAAGGCGGTTACGTTGGTGGCCGTCAGCGGGTAGTCGTGGGTGCCGCCTGAAAACGGCGTGTCCCCCAGCATCTTGACGATGCGCAACCCATACGGCCCTGCCACTTGGGACATAGGCTCCTTCTACGAAAACGGGCTGGGTCGGGGGCCTTTAGCGGCGCTCGCGGCGCGCGTCCGGGCCGAAGCCGACAGTAGTTTCGTGTTGCCGAAAACCACGCATCAAGCGCGGATCCTGCTCGCGGTCGAGCTGATCGTTCACCGCTTGCATCTGCCGCGCGGTCAGGGCGCGGTAGTGCTCGGCGCGCTGTTGCATCACTTTGACGGGGCAGGCGCACAGCAGCAGGCCTCCGATCTCGACGTTGTCCGGAAAACGCGAGCCTCGTTCGGCGCGGAATTCCAGTTCCGGGTAATCAGCGGCGCGAACCGGTTCCCACCCTTCCTGGAATGAACTGCTGACGTTGCCGGGGTCGGCCTGTCCGAGCGTTGAGACGCGGACCCAGCGGTGTACGATGCCGGGGCGCGGGTGCGGATCGGGCAGGGTTGAGGGGGGCTTCCAGGCGGCCCGCGCTTCATGCTCGCGAGTTTCCTGGTCGCGAGGCGTGCGATTATCGGTGGCGCTCATTGGACGCTCCTTTTCGACTCCATCTCTTCCTTGACTACTTGGGCAGCATAATCTTCCGGCGTCAGCCCCAACCGTTTGGCGATGCGGACCTGGGACTCGGTCAGGCGAACGATCCGTTTGCCGTCCGCCGTGGGTGTGGATGCTGTGCCGTTGCTGCGCGTGGCGCCGGTGACCGCCACCGGCCGGGCGCGGCCTTCGGCTGGCTGCGCCTTGGGAAATTTTTCCGGATACGCCTCTTTCATCTTGCCCTCGATGGTGCGCCAGTAGAGGTCCGGGTTGGAATCCTCGGTGATGCCGTCGAGAGCCAGATGCTGGTGCTGGCGCATGGCGAAATTGGTCATCTCCTGGTCTTTGCCGAACCAGGGGTTCTGCTCAACGAAAGCGCGTGTGCGGGCGGAGGGAGGGGGCGCTGTGGCCGCGGGCGGCGGCGCGGCTTCGGCGGGCGCGGCGCGCTCGCTTCCGTTGCCATTGCCCTCTGCGCCGGCGGGGGCCGCGGCGGGCTCGAGCAGCTGCAGGTGGCGCTGCTCGGCCACGGCCTTGGCGAGGTCCTCGTTGGCCGCCACGATCAGGTCGGCGTCGCCCGCGGCGAGTGCCTGCTTGTATCTGGTCTTGGCGTGTTCGAGCTCGGCCGAGGCGCGCGTCTTGGCCTGCACGATGAGGGCGCTCTCGGAGCGGTTGACGCTCTGTTTGAGCGCTTGATTTTCGCGGTACAGCTGCTCGGCCAGGTTGCCCGCCGTGGCTGCGTCGCGCGACCACTGCTCGGCGCGCCGCCGCTGCTCCTGGTAGGCCGTGCGCAGGCCTTTGACCATGCGCTTGGCCTGGTCGTTGGCGCGGGAGATCTCGTCATCCTCGCCGGCGGTGAGCTTGGATAAATCTTCGTCGGAGACCGCGGGCCGCGTGTTCTCGCGCTCGATCTCGACCGCAATCGCAGACTCGGCCGGCTGCTTGGCCTCTTCAGGCTCAGCCGGCGTCTCGGTATCAAGCGGTTCGTCTGGCATTATCGTTTCTCGAGTTTCAGCCCGTCTTTCATGACGCCGTCCACGGCGTCGTCGGCGATCAGGGCGTATTCAAAGGGATAGCCGTGGCGTGTGAATCGCGTACCCGTATAGGCGCGCATCAAAATCATGTCGCCTACTTCGCACCAGGGACCTTCGGGAAAGCGCGCTTTGTCCTGGTAGGCTTGTGGCCCCATGGCCAGGACGCGCGCGTAGATCGACGCCGACTGATAGAGCGCACGGCTTTCCTGCGGCATCACCAGGCCGGCTTCCATCTTGGCCATGAGGTAGGGGATATAGACCAGCAGCTTGTAGCCGGCGGGCCGGAACCACTCGGTGATCTCTTTCGCGAACCAGTCGAGCTTCTCCTGCGCGGCGAGCTGGCCTTCGGCCGATCCCAGGTTGTTGTCGAGTGTGTCGGTCAACTGCGCGATCGAGATGCGGCGCTCGTCCTCGGTCAGGTTCTCCAGGCCGCTCCAATTCACTCCCTGGATGGCGGTGGACATCAGAATAACCTCTCAGGCGTCGCCACAGATTCGAGCGCAGGCAGTTTTTCTAGGATCAGGAATTTGTTGTGCTTGGTTACTCCGCACTTTCGCCATCCGGCCATCAGGAAGCAGTAGCCGGGATTGGTGCTGCGAATGCGCCGGGGATTGACGTATGTGAACAGCCGCATTCCGGGCCAGCGTTCCCACGCAAAACGCTCGGCTTCCCGGATCAGGTCGCTGGATAGTCCCGCGTTTTCGTTTCTGAAGATGGCGCAGTTCACACCTTCCTGACCATCACCGCTGATGAACTTTCTCCAAACGAATAGCGCTCTTGCGTCTGGGGTCAGGAGAACCATCTTTTCGCCCGGCCCAACAAACAGCGCCGGATCTCTGCCGTCCGCATATGGCCTGTAGCTGTAGTGCCGGTGGAACAGGGACCGCCCGGAAAGGTTGCCGTCTCTCACTTCGATCCACGTGGCGTCCGTCATGGGCAGGAACGGCTGCACGGGTTCCTGAGGAATTTGGACGCAACTCGCGGTCCCCATCAGAAGCCCTCGTCTTCGCTCACTTTTTTGCGAAGATCCGCCAAAGTGGTCATGGCAAATTGTATACCACGAATGCGGCCAATCTGATACTTGTAGGCCGGATAGTCCTCTGGGTCGCCGCGCATCACTGACCCCGTGATCGACTCCATTTCGGCGCTCAGGGCC
>Ga0209465_10000837_pt1 | contig 14062 bp, 9 predicted proteins | sample PanSoiPlot1MoBio_FD_188321 | JGI IMG/M metagenome (GOLD analysis project Ga0209465, IMG submission 188321) | Tropical forest soil microbial communities from Panama analyzed to predict greenhouse gas emissions - Panama Soil Plot 1 MoBio (SPAdes)... | ecosystem: Environmental > Terrestrial > Soil...
CACCGAATCAGTGACAAGGAGCGTGAGAAGCCTTGGTTAACGAATTGCTAGCAAACCGCTAACTGAACGGTATTGCGGCTAGCTCGGTGGCTCCTTTGCGATGCGCCGCGACGGCTTGCTCCAGCAACCGATCTCGCGTCACTGCTTTCGCCCCCCTGCGCCCGCAGACGGGCGCGATTTTGCTCTGCGCCCAAAGTTTTCGGGGTCGCCGAGACATGCCCGGCGAAGACATTATCTGATTTTAAGCCGTGACGTCCGTGCGTCGCCGCTACGGCTGGCGGTAGTTCGTGTATTGGATGTCAAAGCTCGTTGCGCCTCCATAGAGCTTGACGAATACGAATGGGCCGTCGAGGCGAACTTCGTCGATGGATTTCGGTCCCTTGAACAGCGTGCCCTGGTTTTCGTATCCGGGCGCGTAAATATAGGCCGCACCGGTAGGGGGCGTCACGGTCACGATCATGGTGACCGATATGGCACGGTCCGGAATGTATTTGGAAAGATCGACCTTGATCGGGGTCGGCTCGACGGGCGCCTCTTGCACGGTCTCGGCCTGGGCGAAGGCGATGATGGCGGGCGGCGGCGACATCTCCACGACTTGATCCTCCGGTTAGGCGGTTGCAACGGGTCAGAGGCGATGGTCGTCAGGACCCCATGGGCACCCGCGGATCACGGGCCGCGCGATTGAGGAAATTCTCCAGGGCTGCGATGCATGTCATGTCGCGATAGACTCGATGCTTGTTGCATGCAATCTTCGATTTGACGGCGGCCCGCAGGTACTCGTGGCGGGCAAGGCGGGCTGCGATCGAGACGTAGTCTTCGCACGTTGCCGCAATTGTGTCACTGACGTCCATCATGCGCAGGATGGCGGCGGTATGGCGACCTCGCATGAGGGAGCTTGGCAGCGTCACGACCGGCAGATCGTGGGCAAGGCCTTCGAAGGTCGAGTTGCAGCCCGACCAGCCGATGCTGTCCAGCATGATATCGCTGAGCCCGATCGCACCGGCGAAATGCTGTGGATCGAGCCGTGGCAGCACCACGCAGAACTTTGCAGCGTCAAGGCCGTGATCCGCGAAGGCGCGTTCGAGTCGGGCGCGGAAGGCCGCCGTGATGTGAGGTGCATCCGGAAATGCAATGAAGACGAACTGGGTATCGCCGACCTCGCGCGCGATGCGAGGGAACACGTCATCGAACTGCGGCAGATATTTGTAGACAGCCTGGCCGCACCAGAACACGACGGCCTCGGGTCGCAGGCCAATGTCGGAGCGGGACAGCGATATCGGCGTGAGCGCAGGCGGCTCGTAGTGGATGGATAGTTGGGGAAGGCGGACCAGCTTTTCGGTATAGTGGTCGGCGGCCCCGGGCGGTTCCATCAGCTCACCGCTGAGGTAATAGTCGACGGTCGGAAATCCGCTCGTGTCCGGGTGGCCCCATGAGGTGCATTGAACCGGGGCCAGTCGTTGCGCCGCAAGTCGGGCCGACATCGGGTCCATGCCGATTTCCGGGTAGATCAGGACATGGGGCGCGTCTTGCAGGATAGCGGCGCGCCAATCATCGGCCGATAGCGGCGCTTGAACGAAACGCTTGCACGATGCGGCGGCGAATTCGGTTTCGGCGTCCCGGTCTACACCTGTGTGGTAGCCAAAAACGTCAAACTGTTGGCGATCCAGCTGGCTCAGCCAACCCTTGATCGGAATTTTCCAGTTGGAATGACGGCGGAAGAAGCCGCTCACGAAAGCCACACGCACCGGTTCGGCGGGGGCCGGAGGGGGCGGCAACGCGGCCGGCGGATAGCGATCGGCCATGATTCGGCACACCAGCGCTCCGTAGATCTCCTGGAGATCGCGGTCGCATTTGCCCTGATAGGCAAGATAGAACGGCTGATGCGCCCCAACCACATCCGCAAGAATTCCAGGCCGGGCGACACGCTCCAAGTCGTCATGCAGCGTCCGCAGGTGATTTGCATATAGCGCCCGCCGACTATCGATCTCCGCCTCATCCCTATAGACGATGGGCAATTGCGCCATGCACAGGGCAAACCTTGCTTCCATGAAGTCCGGTGCCGACATAACTGCCCGCTCGAAGCAGGCGGCCGCTTCGTCGATGCGGCTCAGCTTGCGATTGAGAAGCCCGCGATTGTAGTGCGCCGGCGCAAAATCCGGCGCCAGCGTGCAGGCTTGGTCGTAATGTGCCGCTGCCTCCTCATGCCGACCAAGGTCGCGTAGCGCATTGGCGAGATTGTTGTGGGCGCCAGCGAAGTCCGGCCGCAGCGCCAGCGCCTGGCGGCAATGCGCCGCTGCTTCCTCGATCCGACCCAGTTCCTTGAGAGTGAGTCCGAGATTGTTGTGCCCCTCGGCGGAATTGGGCTGCAGCGCAAGCGCGCGCCGGTAGTGCCCAACGGCTTCATCGACTCGCCCGAGATCTCTGACGGTGACGGCCAGATTGTAGTGCGCCACCGCGAAGTCCTGATCGATCGCTACCGCCCGCTGGTAATGTGCCACAGCGTCGTCGAGTCGTCCCTGCGCGCGCAACACATTGGCGAAATGGAAATGCACCGCCACGGCATTCGGGTCGATCGCAAGCGCAGCCTCAAATGCCGCGTTTGCCTCAACGGGTCGCCCCTCCCGCGCGAGCGCCATACCGAGATTGGTGCGCGCCTCGGTGTAGCGTGGATTGATTTCGATGGCGCGTGCGAAGCTTGAGATCGCTTCCGTCAGGCGATGATGAGCCCCAAGCACGACGCCAAGATCGTTATGCATCTCGGCGGACTCGGGTGCCAGCCCGACGGCCCGACCAATGAGATCCGCCGCATTCTCACGACCGAGTTGATGCGACACAACACCGAGAAGATGAAAGCTCGCCGCATGGCCGGGCTCTACCGAGCAAATTTTCCGGCACAGCCGCTCTGCCTCGGCCAGTCGTCCCGCGCGAAAATGCCAGACCGCCGCGGAAAATTGCTCGGCAACTCCGGCCGGTGCCTTGTCCCTGCGCGGCGCTTGCGTACGCCCCAAACCAACCTCCCCCATCGCCACAGCGCTTCGTCTAGCCAGGGTATAGACCCGGCCGCCGAGATCAATCAATCGGTGGCCCGGGATCAACCGCGTCCGGAACGCCGCGCGGTGCGTGATGACGGTCCGAACGCTAAAAACGGGCTCGCTTGGCGAGCCCGTTTTTCAAAGACGTCGGCCGTCAGGTCAAAGCGTTGGTATCAGAAGTCGAGCGTAAAGCCGGTGGTGACGGCCTTGAGCGTCGCCCCGCCAATTGTGTCGTTGGCGGCATCGCGGCTGCAGACCTGATAGCCGTGGCCGCTCGCTCCCAGACAATAATGCGCGCCCTGGCCTTGGGTGAGTTCGGTCGCGACAACGTACCAGCTCGCCCAGTTGTTGAAGCGGTAGCGCGCCCCGATGGAATACTGATTGGCCGACTCATCAAATAGATTTTGCTGGAACTGGCCAACGGGTTGTATCACTGGCCCACAAATTCCGCCCGGGGTGTTCCCCGCGTTAACATTATTGAAGCTCAGACACGCCGGAGCTCCAGGCGTATTGAATGCGTGAGCGTAGGAGAAGCTCAGTGACCACTTGCCGATGGTCTGCGTCGCGCTGGCAAAAACGCCATCGCGCGAGCGCTCGTTGAACGGTTGCTCCGCTGCCGTAACGTCCCGCCGCAGCCATTCGTAATAAGCATAGAGCTGCAGCGCACCCCACGGATCATCGAAGCGATAGCCGCCGCCGACTTTCGCAGCCCATTCGTTATGAACGCCAGTAAAGACCAACGAGCCGTCCGGAAGAGCTTGCGGCGGGCCGCCAAACTCCAGGCCATCGTCGCCATGCCGATTGACCTTTTCATGAAATTCGTAGGCCGCGATCGCGGTGAACGGGCCGTTCTTGTAGCTGAGCGCGGTACTGAAGGCGTTGCCAAACGAACCGTCCGTGCACCCGTTGCCGCCGATATTGCCGGGAACAGCCCCGCCGGTTCCCGGGAAATTGCTGCCGCTGCCGCGCGCAGAGGCGCCGTTGCACTGGAACTGATCGCCGAAGGAAAAGTCACTGTTGTCCTGAGCAAAGTTCTGGCCCGGCGAAAACAGCGTGCTGAACTGGAAACCGTAGAAGATCGGGGACTCGTACCAGACCGCGTGATTCATCCGCCAGTCGAACTCCGCCCGATTGTCGCCGCCAGTATTGCCCATGATTGAATTGTAGTCGCCAAGGGTGCCGGCGAACGGATCGAAGGGCGCGGTGACCTTCTTGTAAGGGGTATCGCTCTTGCCGCCCTTGATTGCACCCCACGGGCCTTCCATGCCCACATAGCTGTCGCGGGTACCGAATGCCGCCCGCTCATGCGGAGCAGCGGCTACGTCGACCTGAGATTCGAACTGAGCGACAGCGGCCAAGCCCTCGTAACCGTACGGCGCGAGGTTATGTCGTGCACGGATACCGAAGTAGGAGGTGTTACTGGCAATACCAAGCTTGGTTCCCTGGTCGAATACAGACGGATTGAAGACATCGGCCGAGACATCAACATGGCCATAGATCGTGACCGAGGTGTTGTCGATGACCGGCCCCAACGGGCCGGCCTTGACGGGGATGCCGGCGACTGTGGTGCCGCCCGAGGGAGGGGCCGGCGATGTGGCTACCGCGCCATGCTGGACCGGATTGCCCTTGGGGGCATCGGATGCGGCGGCCACCGGCGCGGGAAGGCCTTTCGCGCCTTCGACGCGTTGAACGCGGCTGCGCAATTCGGCATTTTCCTTCGCCAGCCTCGCGTTGCTTCGCTCGAGCGCTTCCAGGCGCTGCAAGACCGTGTCGAGCTGATCTGCGGCAGCCCGCTGGTGCGGCACCAGTATCCCGGCAACCGCCAACGCTGCCCCAAATGCAAATTTTCCGGAAATTTTAGTGTTCGCAAAGATTGCCGATCGTCGAGTCCCCGTCCCCATCTCCGCCCCCGTGGCCGTGTCGCAGGTGTTTGTCCCCAGGTGATTCTCCCCATGGAAACACCCCGACACTAGTTGCCTCAAAAAACATTGGACGGTCTATATCGTTTAGTAAGCAATTAACCCTGGCGCTGACCCGCGGTTTTTTTGCAACGCAAAGCAGAACGGGCGAAAATCAGCAGAAACCTAGTTATAATCCGTATGAACTGCTGGTTTTTGCGCCGCGAATAAATCGACGCCTGCACATCGCTGATTTGTTGCGTGTCGGCAACAGATTTCGAAAATTCAAGTGTCCAATCGTTATTCCCTTACAAGTAGAAATGTAATTGGCTTGCACGCGAAAGCACGGCGCGACCGGCGGTGAACCCCAAATCCCGGTCAAGCTGCCCCCTGCGATCGGCGGCTCCTAGCAAGGTGACTCGAACCCTTTCATACCCTCCGGGTCATTCGGGGCGCGGCCACCGGGCCCGGGCTTTCGACCGGCCCGATGACGGCCTCCGCGGCGAGGCTGCAATTCACAACGGTCGACCGAGGGTCGTGGATTCCGGGCTGCCTTGCTGGGCTAGGGATCCGGAAATGGCGGGTAATCGCCTGCGAGGCAGGGCGGCATTGCAACGCAGTGGAGAGTTGGCCGGCCTTTTTCGCGGATTCGGTGCGGCGAAAAGCCATGCTGTACGTTGTCAGAATGCGACCATAAAATTGCCCCCGCGATGGACCCAGCTTGCACAATCGCAATGCGAGCTTATTCTCAGTCGAGTCAGTAAACCAGCGCACGCCAACGGCCAAACTCATGGCTTGCGCTGACATCTGAAGAAAACTGGGCGCAAAAACATACAATTCTGGGGTGGAAAATGAGTGTTGCAAGCACAATCGAAGTTCGCGTGCAGGCGACGAACGCCACGCGGTGGACACAGCTTGTGTCCGTCATCATCTGCATGATCATGATCGCCAACCTGCAATACGGTTGGACGCTGTTCGTCAACCCGATGCGGGCTGCGCACCCAACCTGGGCACTCGCGTCGATCCAATGGGCTTTCGCCATCTTCATTGCGCTTGAGACTTGGCTCACCCCGGTCGCGGGTTGGTTCGCCGACGTCTTGGGTCCCCACCGGGGGCCGAAAGCGATGGTCGCCGTCGGCGGAATCCTGGTGGCCATTGGATGGATTCTCAATTCATATGCCGAGAGTCTCACTGTGCTCTATCTCGGCGCGCTGATTGGCGGCCTTGGGGGTGGTGCGGTCTATGCGACGAGCGTAGGACACGCAGTGAAATGGTTTCCGGACCGGCGTGGACTTGCCGTCGGGCTCACCGCCGCAGGCTACGGCGGGGGAGCAGTGTTGAGCGTGATCCCGATCCGCTACGTCATCGGTACTGCGGGTTATGAGGCGGCATTCTTCTGGTTCGCACTGATCCAAGGCGGAGTGGTCTTTATTCTGGCCTGGCTGCTGCGGGCTCCCGAACCGGGCGAGACTCCCACCACAGCGGCGCCCAAGGTGATTCAGACGACGAAGAGCTATGAGCCCAAGGAGGTCCTGCGAACACCGGTGTTCTGGTTGCTTTATTTGATGTTTGTGATGGTCTCCGGCAGCGGACTGATGGTGACCGCCCAGGTCGCGCCGATCGCCAAGGACTTCGGGGTGGAGAATGTCGTCCTGCTGTTCGGCGCGGCCACCATCACGGTTGCGGCCATTTGCGATGGTATCGCCAATGCCGGCGCGCGCCCGTTATTCGGGTGGGTCTCCGACAACATCGGTCGCGAGTACACGATGGCCATCGCTTTCAGCCTCGGTGCGGTCGCGTATTGGCTGCTCGGAGGGCTGGGCACGGCCCCGTGGGCGTTCGTAGTGTTCGCGGCGTTGATCTTCCTCACCTGGGGCGAGATATTCAGCCTGTTTCCTTCGACCTGCACCGACACATTCGGTCTGAAATTCGCGACCGTGAACCTCAGCATGCTGTACACCGCCAAGGGCGCATCGGTGGTGTTTACGCCAATTGCCAATCAGATCAAGGATGCGACCGGCAGCTGGCAAACGGTCTTTCTGATCGCAACGGTGATGAATGTGATCGTTGTGGTATTGGCCCTGTTCGTCCTGCGTCCGCTGCGGGCGCGGACGATGGCAAAGGCCTGATCCAGGCCGCTCGAACTTCTTCGGGCGTCGCGGCTGTGATGCTGCGGCGCCCGCTGTGCGTCGGGGGGTATTGCTTTTAAGCCCGCGTTGGCCGGCAGTGCTCAGGCGGAACCAAAAATCCTCAAATTGCCATCGGCTCAGCGAAAATTCCGCGCCTTCACCTTGATCTGGTCGATGTGACCATAGGGATCGAGCACATTACGCGGCTTCAGGCCTTTCGGCGTTCTCGAATCGAGACCGGGACCCCCATGGTGGAGTTCGTCGCCGCGCCCATGCGGCAGCGGGAATGCGCAGTCGCGATCGCCCACGCTCGCGAGCTCCGGGGATAGATCCGTAAACCGACGGGCGACGAGATGGACGACCTCGCCTACGCGCTGGATGCGGCCGTGCACGGCCATCATGCCGGCCGAGAGAATGATCCGCCGCTGCTTCGCGAAGATGGCCGGCCAGACAACGAGATTGGCGATGCCGCTCTCATCCTCGAGGGTGATGAAAATCACGCCCTTGGCGGAACCGGGCATTTGGCGCACCAGCACGATTCCGGCGGTCTCCACCCATCGGCTATCGTGCGACTGCATTGCCTCAGTGCAGGTGATGATGCACTGTCGACGCAGGTCTTCGCGTAGGAAGGCGACGGGGTGATGGCGCAGCGTCAGCCCGACATGGCTGTAATCCTTGACGACCTCGCTGCCGGCCGTCATCGGCTTCAATGCAACAGTCGGCTCGTCAAGCTCGGGCACGGTTTGCCGCTCGCGGGCGGAGGCCGCGGCGAACAGCGGCAATGGCGCATCGCGCAACCCCTTGATGGCCCACAGCGCCTCGCGTCTCGCAAGTTTCAACGATGGCCGGAAGGCATCGGCCTCGGCAAGCCGCACCAGAGCGGCGACCGAGACGCCGGCACGCCGCCACAGATCGTCGATCGAGACAAACGGCCGATCCGCTCGCGCCCCGACGATCGCATCGGCATCGCTATTGGCAAGACCCTTGACCATGCGCAGGCCAAGCCGAACCGCGAAGCCCCCATCATTCCCCTCTCCCGCATGGGCAGTGTTGTCGCATATAGCGCGCCCGTCGCTTCTCCCTCCCCCTCCCCACAAGGGGGAGGGGAGCAGAGGCAGCACCGCATCATGTGCGATCACCCTGGCATGTGAGGGGGGCTTTGGCTCAAGCGTGCAGTCCCAACGGGATGCATTGACGCAAACCGGGCGAACCTCGACGTCATGGGCGCGCGCATCCCTGACGATCTGGGCAGGCGCATAAAAGCCCATCGGCTGAGCGTTAAGCAGCGCTGCGCAGAAGACATCCGGGTGCCAGCACTTCATCCATGACGAGGCGTAGGCGATCAGCGCAAAGGAGGCGGCGTGGCTTTCGGGAAATCCGTAACTGCCGAAACCTTCGAGCTGCCTGAAGGTCTTCTCGGCAAAATCGCGCTCGTAGCCGTTCGCCATCATGCCCGCGATCAGCTTTTCACCGAATTTGGAGACACCGCCCGTATGCTTGAAGGTCGCCATGGCGCGGCGGAGCTGGTCCGCCTCGCCGGGGGTGAAGCCGGCACATTCGATCGCAACGCGCATGGCCTGCTCCTGGAACAGCGGCACGCCCAGCGTCTTGCCGAGCACGCGCTCAAGCTCGGGCTTGGGATAGGCGACGTCCTCCTTGCCCTCGCGACGCCTCAAATAGGGATGGACCATGTCGCCCTGGATCGGGCCTGGCCTCACGATCGCGACCTCGATGACAAGATCATAGAAGGTGCTGGGCCTCATGCGCGGCAGCATCGACATCTGGGCCCGGCTTTCGATTTGGAAAACTCCGACCGTATCGGCCTTGCAGATCATTGCAAAGGTGCGCTCATCATCGGCCGGGATGGATGCGAGGTCGTGGGTGATGCCCTTGTGCTCAGCCAAAAGGTCGAAGCTGCGTTTCATGCAGCTCAACATCCCCAAGGCCAGACAATCGACCTTCATGAACCTCACGACATCGATGTCGTCTTTATCCCATTCGATGACCTGCCGATCCACCATGGCGGCCGGCTCGATCGGGACCAACTCATCGAGGCGGTCGCGCGTCAGCACGAAGCCGCCCGGATGTTGGGACAGATGGCGTGGCACACCGATAAGATCGCGCGCCAGTTCAAGAGCAAGGCGCAGCCGCTGGTCATCGAGGTTGAGATTAAGCTCCTTGGCGTAATTGGTATCAACGTCACCGGACCAACCCCAAACTTGCGAGGACAACGCCTTGATGAGGTCCTCGGGAAGGCCCAGGGCCTTGCCGACATCGCGGATCGCGCCCTTGGCGCGGTAGCGGATGACGGTTGAACACAGCGCGGCGTGATCGCGGCCATAGGTTTTAAAGACCCACTGCATGACGATCTCGCGCCGTTCATGCTCGAAATCGACATCGATATCGGGCGGCTCGCGGCGCTCTTGCGAGACGAACCGCTCGAAAAGCAAATTACTGTGCGTGGGGTCGATGGAGGTGATGCCGAGAACGTAGCACACCGCGGAGTTGGCGGCCGAGCCGCGCCCCTGGCAGAGAATATCTTGGCTCCGGGCAAAGCGGACGATGGCATTCACAGTCAGAAAGTATGGCGCATATTTCAGCTTCTCGATCAGCTGCAGTTCATGCTTGAGGTTCGCCGCCACCTTGTCTGGCACCCCTTCGGGGTAGCGCTTGGCCGCCCCTTCCCAGGTGAGCATCTCCAAGGCCTGCTGCGGCGTCATGCCGGGGATCGTGGCCTCTTCGGGATATTGATAGGCCAGTTCGTCCAATGAAAAACGGCAGCGCTGCGCGATCTCGATCGTGCGGGCAAGCGCCCCGGGATGGCGATCAAACAGGCGTGCCATCTCGTCCGGCGATTTGAGGTAGCGATCCGCATGCCGCTCACGGCGAAGACCGAGCTCATCGATCGTGACGTTATTACGGATGCAGGTAACGACGTCCTGCAGAATGCGGCGGGCCGGAATGTGGAACAGCACGTCGTTGGTCACGACCGTCGGCACGCGCGCCTGTGCCGCCAGGTTCGACAGTTCATGGAGCCGGAGCGCATCGTTCGGCCGGCGGTGCAACGTCAGTGCCATGTAGGCGCGGTCGCCGAAGCTCTCATAAAGCTGGCCCAGGTTAAGTGCGCAGACCTCGTCCGCATCGTTGGGCACTAGAACCGCGATCAGACCCTCGCTAAGGGCGACCAGGTCGGACCAATCGAGCCGGCATTTCGCCTTGCCGGCGCGCTGTTTACCCAGCGATAAGAGGCGGCAGAGGCGCCCATAGGCGGCACGATCCATCGGATAGACGAGGACCGAGGGGCCATCGTCAAGATCGAGACGGCAACCCACGATAAGCCGCACGCCGTTCGTGCGGGCTGCCTCATGGGCGCGCACGATGCCGGCCAGGGAATTGCGGTCGACGACCGCAAGCGCTTCAATGCCGAGCTTTGCGGCTTGCTCGAACAGCTCCTCGCATGAACTCGCGCCCCGCAGGAACGAGAAATGCGACGTGCACTGTAACTCGACATAGCGAGTGCTAGAGCGGATTCCACTCACGTTGAGCCCCTGACCTCTGTATCTGGTCGTGGCCGGGCTTGTCCCGGCCACCCCGATTATTCTTACTCTGTGCCTTAACATTCGAGGTCGCCGGGACAAGCCCGGCGACGACGCCGATATGTGATTCAAAGCGACCGAATTCCGCTCTCATCATCCGAAAATTCCGTGCAGAAACCAGCGATGGGAGCCTGTCGCCCCATCCTCGCCGTCGCCTGAGCGATAGATCCAGAAGCGTTCGCCGGTGTCGTCTTCGACCCGGAAATAATCGCGCACCGCCCTCAACTCGGTATCGCGCTTCCACCATTCGCCGAACACGCGTTCGGGACCGTCGGCGCGTTTGACGCGACGCTTGACGCCGCGCCAGGTGAACACAACCGGCGGCTGGTCGGGCAGCAGCGCGATCGTCTCGATCGGCTCCGGGACCGGCAACAAGCGCGCAGGACGCGGCCATTGATTCGGCCATGTGGCGCCGGTATCAGGCGCCAGCGGGGCGATCTGCCTGACGGAGCGTTCCGGCACGTCACTCGCGACCGGAGCGAAACGGTAAAGCTGCCGGTGACCGACGCGGTTGGCGAGGGTGTCGATGAGGTTAGAAATGTCGACTTCCGCTTCCTCGGCCAGCGAGAAATTCGTTTGCCTCGGCGGCAGCGGCTCGGCAAGGGTGGCGGCCAGCCTCATGATCTCGATGCCGAAACCCGGATCGATGGTTTCGATCTTGTCGCAAAGGAGCCGCGTTAAGCGTTTGGAATCCCGCACGGGGAGCGAGGTGCCGATCCGGATCGCCTCGATGCGGTTGTCGACAAGGTGAAAGACCAAATCGAGGCGTCTTGCGCCGAGTCCTCTGGCCTCCAAGGCCTCGCAGAGCTTTATGACGAGCTTCCCGGTATAGCGGGCGATCGTCTCAGGGGCAGCGATGGGTTCCGCAAAGCTGCGGCGCACTTCAATGAGGTCGGGTGAGCGGACAGGGTCGATCGGCTGGCTGGCCCGCCCCATCGCCTGATCGAGGCAGCGGCTAAGCGCGGGGCCGAAGCGCAAGGTGAGCGGCGCCCGCGGCTTGTCGGCAAGTTCGCCGATGCGCTCGAAGCCAAGGACGCGGAGATCTGCAACCATTTCCCTGGGCAGACGAAGAGCAGCAATGGGCAGATCGAGGACAGCGTTCGCGCTCTCTCCTGGCGGAACGATGATGATGGGTCGGGAGACATAGCGGGCAAAGGCATGGGCCGCATCCCAGCTATCGGCAAGCGCGGCGCGCACGGTATAGCCGGATGCGGCGAGGCGTTCGACCATCGCCCTGATCATGGCTTCCTCGCCGCCATGAAGATGAGCCACGCCGGTGGCATCGATCACCGCTCCGTCCGGCGGATCGGATGCCACGATAGGGGCGTAACGCAGCATCCACAGCGCCAGCCGGTCGAGCGCCGCGGCATCCGCCTGCGGGTCCGCATTTCTGATGATGAGCCCCGGAACAAGGATCTGCGCTTTGGTCACCGGCATACCGACGTGCAGGCCGGCATGTTGCGCGGCTCCATCCGCAGCCAGCACTACGCGCCGCCGCCCCTCTCGTCCGACCAGGATGAGCGGCGCATCAGCGGGTGGTGCGGCGCCGCCCAATTGCCTTCTGACCCGATCCGTGGACCAGGTCGGAAGGAAGAGCGAGACGACCCTGCGCATCGCAAGCCTCCACTTCGAATTCGGCGCTTTCGCCGCCGCGGCACCGGATCAGTTCAAGCCGCCATCGGGCGCGTCCAACGCCCTGAACCGGTAACGGAGCCGACGGCAGTGCGCTGACGCGCCAGCGCGTGACGGCTGCGGTAGGCTGCTCGAAATCATGCCCCCTCCCTGCCTTCCCCCGCATAGGTGCCAAGTTAACGAACGGTGGCCGCTTGGACTCCCTCCCCCCAATCGAAATCGGCTGTTGCCGATTTCGATCACTTTTTCGAGTGGCCGAAACCCGCGTATGCGCGGTTTCGGCTGGGGGAGGGATCGGGTGGGGGGTCGTGCCGCGAAGCACTGAAGTAGCCCATTCACCGACCCCCACCCCCAACCCCTCCCCACAAGGGGGAGGGGAGGAGTCCGCGGCAACGTCGAACCTTAACAACCTGGCGCCTATGACCTTCCCCCGCATGTGGGGGAGGCGGCGGATGGCGATGCCGATGGTGCCGGAACCTTCCGCTGCAAGTTGAAGACGGCGGGAGGCCGTCATGGAAAGCCGCGCAACCTCGGCGACCACGGCGCCGAGTCCGCCATGCCGCAATCCTTCCTCGAAGCAAGCCAGCACCGATTTCTCGTCTCCCGCTTCGACATAGATCACCCGGTCCGGTGGGAGTCCGGCCAAAGCGAGTGCCGGTGCGAACAGATCCTGGCGGACGACGCACCACAGCACGCGCCCCCTTGTCCGTGCCGCGATCCCGGCGGCGAAGAGTGCAGCCGCAGCGCCGTCGATTGCGCCGTTACCGCCGCCCGCCACTTCGTGCAGCGCCCCGAGCGCCAACCCGCCTTCCGGCAGACGCTCATCGATCGCCTTGATGCCGAACGGCAAGACTGCCCGGCGGTGTCTTGCCCCGCCCTCAAGGCATCGAATGCGCTCGCGAAGCGCCTCGACTACGGCAATGGGAACAGGCGTATTCATGCCCTGTTACAACCTGCTTTGAGGACCGCATGTTCCCTATTTGTTCTCATCGTGCTTAGGAGTCAATCGGTGCTCCCACCGAAATCATAAGTAGGATGGAAGCGTTGCGCTGGAGCGGATTTCGTTCCGAAGAATTACCACTCTTACGTGTTATGGACGACCTCAAGTTCTCGAGTTGGTTGACGTGCCACCCTACCACTATGGCGTTGTGTTTGAGCGCATTTGAACGTGTCTCCTGCAGAGTTCATCGCTTTGAAATGGTAAAGGGGGGCCCATTCTCCGAGGTGGAGGTCGCAGATATGTTCTTTCCTCGAAAGCCCACCGGCGATCCTCTGGAGTTCGCGACCGACCTTATTACCCGCCTGATGCCGGGCAGGGTTGGAAAATTGATTGCGCTTGGCATGTGGTTAATCGCCGTGTCCTTGATTGTGATTGAGTGGTGGTTTCAGTGGTTCCGATAGAGACAAGATGCAAATGCGGATTATAACGCATGACGATTTTGCTTGTGCGTCATGGTGAGACTGCCGGCAATGCGTTACGCATTCTCCAGCGTGCCGACGTGCCGCTCAACGAATGTGGCATTCGTCAGTCGGAACAGTTGGCGGGGCGCTTGTTCAGTCACGGTTTTGTTCACATCGTATGCAGCGATTTGTTGCGCGCTCGTATGACAGCGGCTCCGCTCGCAACTCGCTCCGGAATTGCGATCGAAGAAAGCCCGCTGTTGCAGGAGCGCAACTTCGGCGATCTGCGCGGCGTGCCATATGCTGAGTTGACGGAGAATCCGTTTGGACCCGACTTCGCGCCACCCAACGGTGAAGACTGGCCGACATTTCAC
>Ga0209465_10000838_pt1 | contig 14039 bp, 12 predicted proteins | sample PanSoiPlot1MoBio_FD_188321 | JGI IMG/M metagenome (GOLD analysis project Ga0209465, IMG submission 188321) | Tropical forest soil microbial communities from Panama analyzed to predict greenhouse gas emissions - Panama Soil Plot 1 MoBio (SPAdes)... | ecosystem: Environmental > Terrestrial > Soil...
GTCACGTCCGTGGTGCTGAACGGCCAGACGGTGCCGCGCGACCCCCTGCACATGTCCGGCTGGGACTTCACCTCTCCCACCGAGATGGCCCTGCAGCTCTACGGCTCGTGGTGCCAGATGCTGATCGACGGCAACAGCCGGATGACCGAGGTCGACATCTACTACGCCTGCGACACGCGCTAGCTCGCGACGACGGTCAGAGGACCGCGCGGAGGCGTCCGACCAGCTCGTCGATCCGGTCGCTGCGCAGCTTGGCGGCGGCGCGGCCGACGCAGATGCGGGCGCTGACCTCGAGGATCGTCTCGACCTCGCGCAGCCGGTGCTGGCGCAGCGTCTCGCCCGACGACACGAGGTCGACGATGCGATCGGCCAGCCCGACCAGCGGCGCGATCTCGATGGAACCGTAGAGCTTGATGATCTCGGCGACGATGCCGCGCCCCTGCAGGTGGCGGCGCGTCAGCTCGGGAAACTTGGTCGCGTAACGCAGGTGCAGCTGCGCCATCTCGTCGACCGGCCGGTCCTCGGGCTCGGCGACGACCAGGCGGCAGCGCCCGATGCCGAGATCGAGCGGCTCGTAGAGGTCGCGATCCTGTTCCTCCAGGATGTCGCGCCCGGCGATGCCGAGGTCGGCGGCGCCGTGCTCGACGTAAGCCGGGACGTCGACGTCGCGCACGATCAGCACGCGCAGGTCGTGCGCGGGGATCGGAATGATCAGCTTGCGCCCCGCGCGCGACTTGTCGGCCGCGCCCAGATCGATCCCCGCGCGCGCGAACAGCGCGAGCGCCTCGTCGAGGATGCGTCCGCGCGGCAGCGCGAGCGTCAGCGGTGGCGCGCCGGCCGCCGATTTGGCCTTCGCCTTCGCCTTCGCCTTCGCTTTCACTTTCACTTGCTTGGCGGCCACGGTGTTTTTCACGCCGATCCTTTCGCGCGGCGCACGTCGGCGCCCAGCGCGCGCAGCTTCTTATCCAGCCGATCGTAACCCCGATCCAGGTGATAGATGCGCAGGATCTCGGTCTTGCCGCGGGCGATCAGGCCGGCGAGCACCAGGCAGGCCGACGCGCGCAGGTCGGTCGCCATCACCGTCGCGCCGGCGAGCCGCGTCGGCCCGCGCACGATGGCCGTGCGCCCCTCGACGACGATGTCGGCGCCCATGCGCGCCAGCTCGGGGACGTGCATGAAACGGTTCTCGAAGATCGTCTCCGACAGCACGGACTGCCCGCGCGCGCGCGTCATCAGCACCATGAACTGCGCCTGCATGTCGGTGGGGAAACCCGGGAAGGGCTGGGTCGAAACGTCGGCGGGGCGGAATTCGTTGCGGCCGCGCACGCGGATGCCGTCACCGTCGGCGACCACCTCGGCGCCCGCCGCGCGCAGCTTGGCGATGACCGCCTCGAGGTGCTCGGGCAGGCAGTCGCGCAGCAACACGTTGCCGCCCGTGATCGCCCCGGCGACCAGCAGCGTGCCCGCCTCGATGCGATCCGGGATGATCGTGTGCTCGATCGGCGTGAGCTCGTCGACCCCCTCGATCGTGACCAGCGACGTGCCGGCGCCGCTGATGCGCGCCCCCATCTTGTTGAGCACACGCCCCAGCTCTTCCACCTCGGGCTCACGCGCCGCATTCTCCAGCGTCGTCCGCCCGCGCGCCAGCGCCGCGGCCATCATCATGTTCTCGGTGCCGGTGACGGTCACCATGTCGAACACGATGCTGGCGCCCCGCAACCGGCGCGCCGTCGCGTTGACGTATCCGCGTGCGAGCTCGATGCGCGCGCCCATCGCCTCCAGGCCCTTGAGGTGCTGGTCGATCGGACGCGCGCCGATGGCGCACCCGCCCGGCAGCGACACGCGCGCCCGGCCCGTGCGCGCGACCAGCGGGCCGAGCACCAGCACCGACGCGCGCATCGTCTTGACCAGATCGTAAGGCGCCACGTGACCGGCGGCGTCGGTGGTGTCGATGCGCGTGACCCCCTTGCCCGTGTCGGTCACCTCGGCGCCGAGGCGCGTGAGCAGCCGGCCCATCGTCCGCACGTCGCCGAGCGCGGGGACGTTACGATATGTCGAACGGCCGCGCGCGAGCAGCGCGGACGCGAGGATCGGCAGCGCCGCGTTCTTGGCGCCGGAGACCCGCACCTCGCCGTGCAGGCGCTTGCCGCCGTGGATGACGATCTTCTGCAAAACGACCCGAGATTAGCGCAAGAGCGGTGCCACCCTCCCCGCGCGGACGCGCGTCACCGACGCGCGCCCGGCGCTAGGCGGGCGCGCCGCCCTCGGCAGCGGGCGCAGCCGCGGCAGGCGCGCCAGTGCCGGCGTGCTCGTCGCACAGGCTGCCCTTCGTACGCGGCTTCCGGCAACCTTCCTTCGTGCAGATCTTGTAGCGATGATGGTCGCCGACGTCGCCGCGGCGCCAGCTGATGTAGTGCTTGCGGCAGTAGCCCTTCGCGCGCACCGCCTGCTTGCAGCCCTCGACGCGACAGGGCGGCCCCGACGTCGCCGCCGCGGCGGCTTTCTTCGCCGGCTTCGCTGCAGCCTTGGCGGCCGGCTTTTCAGCCGCGGCCGCGGGCTTCTCGGCAGCGGCCTCGGCCGGCTTGGCGGCCGCCTTCGGCGCGGCTTTCTCGGCCGCGGGTTTGGCGGCGGGCTTGGCAGTCTTCTTCTTGTCGTCTTTCTCGGAGGCCATCGAGCCGCTCACAATATGCGGTCATCCCGGCGTGTCAAGCCGACCTTGCATGCCGCGTCGTGCGCCTGAGCCGGCGTCCCATAACCCAGACACTGGTACACAATCATGCGGGACCGTGTCGTACCTCTGGCGCTGCTCGGCCTCGGTGCCTGGATTCTCTGGGGTTGCGGTGGTGGGACGGGGATGGGCGGGGCCGGAACCAGCGGCAGCGCGGGCACGACCGGCAGCGCGGGCACGACCGGCGGCGCGGGCAGCGCAGCTCCCGGCCGGGGCGGGACGACCGTGACGGGCGGCGCGACCGGAACGGGCGGCGCGATCGCCACCGCCAGCCTCTGCACGTGGCCGGCGGCGACCGGCACGACGATGGTTTCGTCGACGTACAACATCGGCGCGACCTTCGACGGCGGCATGGCCCGCTTCGTCGGCGCGGGACCGCTCGCCACCAGCAATCAGTCCGAAAGCCAGAAGCCGCTCTTCCTGCTCAACGACGGCGCCACCTTGCAGAACGTCATCCTCGGCAACCCGGCGGCGGACGGCGTCCATTGCAACGGCAGCTGCACGCTGAAGAACGTCTGGTGGGAAGACGTCGGCGAGGACGCCGCGACCTTCGAAGGCACGTCCGCCAACCAGGTGATGACCATCGACGGCGGCGGCGCGCAGAAGGCGGCCGACAAGGTGTTCCAGCACAACGGCCCCGGCACGATGGTCATCCAGAATTTCTGCGTGCAGGACTTCGGCAAGCTGTACCGTTCGTGCGGCAACTGCTCGACCCAGTACGCGCGCAACGTGCAGATCAAGAACGTCATGGTGGTGCCGAGCGGCACGACCTCGGCCCTGGTCGGCGTCAACTCGAACTACAACGACACGGCGACGTTCGGCAGCATCCTCGTCAAGGCGGCCGCCAATTCGATCACGATCTGTCAGCGCTACACCGGCAACGACACCGGCGCCGAGCCGCCAAAGAGCGGGTCCGGCGCCGACGCGACGATCTGCAAGTACGCGAGCTCGGACATCACCTGGATGCCGTAGGGCGCTCGTCCCCGTCGGCGGCGGCGTGGTAGATAGCCCTGCCATGAAGATCGAGCTCGCCCACCGGATCCGGGAGCTGCCGCCCTACCTGTTCGCGCGCATCGACGCGCTCAAGAACGAGGAACGAAAGAAGGGCAAGGACCTGATCGACCTCGGCATCGGCGATCCCGATCTGCCGACGCCGCCCCACATCGTCGCGGCGCTGGCCGAGGCCGCGCGCGAGCCGTCGACCCACCGCTACCCGTCGTACGTCGGCATGGAATCGTTCCGCAAGGCCGCGGCCGTCTTCATGAAGACGCGCTTCGGGCTGGACTTCGATCCCGGCAAGGAGGTCATCTGCGTGATCGGATCGAAGGAGGCGATCGCGCACTTCCCGTTCGCCTTCGTCAACCCGGGCGACGTCGTGCTCTGCCCCGATCCGGGCTACCCGGTCTACGCGACGCTGACCCGCTTCGCGGGCGGCGAGCCGTACTTCATGCCGCTGCGACGCGAGAACGGATTCCTGATCGATCTGGACGCGATCCCCGCAGACGTCGCGCGCCGCGCGAAGATCATGTGGATCAACTACCCGAACAACCCGACCGCGGCGCTCGCCGCGCCCGGCTTCTACGAGCGCGTGGTCGCCTTCGCGCAGAAGTACGACGTCATCGTCGCCAGCGATCTCGCCTACAGCGAGATGTACTACGAGGCGCCGCCGCGCTCTTTCCTGGAGACGCCGGGCGCGCGCGAGGTCGGCATCGAGTTCCACTCGCTTTCGAAGACGTACAACATGACCGGCTGGCGCGTCGGCTGGGCCTGCGGCCACCCGGCGCTGGTCGCCGGCCTCGGTCAGGTCAAGACCAACGTCGACTCGGGCGTGTTCGAGGCGGTCCAGCGCGCCGCCATCGCCGCGCTGACCGGCGATCAGGCGCCCGTCGCCCAGCAGCGCGCGATCTACAAGGAACGGCGCGACGTCCTGTGCGGGGGCCTGGCCGCCGCCGGCTTCGACGTGCTCACGCCGAAGGCCAGCTTCTACACGCTGGTCGCCAATCCCAAGGGGCTGACGTCGATCGAGTTCGCGGCGCGCCTGCTGACCGAGGCCGGGATCGTCGCGACGCCCGCGACCGGGTTCGGCCCGTCGGGGGAGGGCTTCGTCCGCCTGACCGTCTGCGCGGACAAGGCGCGCCTCGCGGAGGCGGTCCAGCGCCTGGCCGCGATGAAGCTCTAAATCGGCGGATTTGTTTCGCGCTCCGTCGCGGCGACCGCGTTTGTGACAGGAGCGTGACAAAACGGTTGCGACGCCGTGCGAAAAAGTTTCGCTGACGTCACGCTCATGTGACCGGACTCAACCACGATGCGCGGCAGAAGGGAGTCCACGAATGAGCCAGCCCGCGAAGAAGGTCCTCCGCCTCTCGCCCGCAGTCGCCGCCCTCGTTTTCGCAACCTCACCGGCGGCGCGCGCACAAGTTCACCCACCCGGACCGATCAGCCAGGCGGCGCCCGCGCCCGCACCCGCGCCGCCGGCCCCGCCGCCGCCAGCGCCCGAGGCCGCGCCCGCGCCCGCCGCGCCGATGCCGCCGCCCCCGCCGCCGATGCCGGCACCCGCGCCGATTGCGCCGCCGGTCGCCGAGCCAGCGCCGCCCGCCGCGCCTGCCGCCGCGCCCACCGTCGCCTTGACCGGCGAGCCGCTCGCCGGATTCAGCGACGGGACCGCGTTCCTGCGCTCGCCCGACAACACGTTCATCTTGTTCCCGAACGGCCGGCTGCAGGTCGACGGCTACGCGTACAAAACGGACATCGCGTCGGGCGTGCCGAAGCACACCTTCCTGCTCCGGCGCGCGCGCCTCGAGCTCGGCGGCTGGATCGACAACCTGGTCTTCTTCAGCCTGGCCGGTGATTTCGCGGCCGGGGCGCCCGCCGGCGCCGCGCCGGTGGCGCAGACGAACCTGAACACCACCGACGATTACGTCGCGATCGCACCGTGGAGCAACCTCGCCATCCTCCAGGTCGGCCAGTACGACGCGCCCTTCACGCTGGAAAATCGCACGTCGGATAAATACTTCGATTTCATGGAGCGTTCGATCACCGTGCGCGCGTTCGGCATCCCCGACAACAAGGAGATCGGCGCGATGATCCACGGGTGGAATGACCCGCGGAACTTCTTCTACTCGATCGGCTTCTTCAACGGCGACGGTCAGAACTTCCGCAACGCCGACAACAACTTCGATCTGATGATGCGCGGCTGGGTCGCGCCGATGTCGTTCCTGGGCGAGGGGCCCCTGCACGACGCCCACATCGGCGGTTCGTTCTGGACCGGCAATCGCAGCAACACGCTGGCGCTGCCCAATCTGAGCACGCAGGGCGGCTTCACGTTCCTCAGCTTCTCGCAGTTCAACCTGACGAACGCGACGACGATGGCGGTGACGCCGTATCAGTTCCGTCAGGTCGGCCGGATGTATGGAGCGGCGGGTGAGGTGAGCGTCCCGTTCGATCACAAGTTCGGCGCGCGCTACGAGCTCGTCTGGAAGCACAACCCGCTGTCGGCGGAGACCATCGCGACGAGCGGCGCGGGGACCATCCAGGGCGGCGCAGAGTTCAAGGGCTACTCGATGTACGGCGAGCTCTGGTTCTGGGTGCTGGGCGACGATCGGATCATCGGTGACCAGCAGGGGCTGGAGCCTTTCCCGCGCTTCAAGAAGTTCGGGATCAAGCCGCCGCAGGAGGGCGTGATGCTGGCGACGCGCCTCGAGTACCTGAACGTGCACCTGGATCCGGACGCGGACACGTCGGCGCTGATGCTGCCGAGCTCCGCGCTCGGCAGGACGAAGGTGACGTCGTGGGAGCTGGGCGTGAACTACTGGCGATCGAAGCGCTTCCGCGCGACCGCCAACTACATCCTCAACCACTTCGACGGCGACACCTCGTTCATCAACGGCCTGAAGACGAAGGGTACGCAGACCGAGCACGAGTTCGCGTTCCGGCTCGGCATCGCGCTCTAGACCGACAGCTTTCGAAAAACCAAAAGGAGAAAGAAATGACGTCTCGAAACGGCATCAGGATGGTCCTCGCCGCCGCGGTGGTCGCCGGCGCGCAGCTACCGGCGTTCACCGCCCTCGCCGGGACGGTGACGGTCAAGGGTTCGGACACGATGGTCGTGCTCGGACAGCGCTGGGCCGAGGAGTACATGAAGAAGAACCCGAAGACGGTCATCCAGGTGACCGGCGGCGGGTCGGGGACCGGGATCAGCGCGCTCATCAACGGGACGACGGATATCTGCGAGGCGTCGCGCTCGATGAAGGACGCCGAGAAGAAGCAGGTGCAGGAGAAATCGGGCGCCGCGCCGATCGAGACGGTGGTCGCGAAGGACGGCCTGTCGGTTTACGTGCACGAATCGAACCCGATCTCCGAGCTGTCGATGGCGCAGCTCAAGTTGATCTTCACCGGCAAGGCGACGTCGTGGAAGGACGTCGGCGGGCCGGACGCGAAGATCATCCCCTACTCGCGCGAGAACAGCTCGGGCACCTACGTCTTCTTCAAGGAGCACGTGCTCGAGAACGCCGACTACACGCCGCGCGCCCAGAACATGCCGGGCACGGCGGCGGTCGTGAACGCCGTCTCGAAGGAGAAGTTCGCGATCGGCTACGGCGGCGCCGCCTACGCGAAGGGCATCAAGATCATCAAGATCAAGAAGGACCCGGCCGGCCCCGCGATCGCGCCGTCCGACGCGACGATTCACGACGGCAGCTACCCGCTGTCGCGCCCGCTCTTCTTCTACACGCGGACGAAGCCCTCGGAAGACATCAAGGCGTTCACGGACTGGGTGCTCTCGAAGGAAGGGCAGCAGATCGTCACCAAGGTCGGCTACTTCCCGATCAAGTAGCTCGGCCTTTGCGATACGATCCCCGCCACATGACGGGGATCACGGTTCGGATCTTGGCGGTGGGCGCTGTCGCCGTCGGCTGCGGCAGCGTCTCGTCGCCGCCGCTGTCGGCGATGCAGGCGTGCAGCGATCTGGCGAATGCGATGTGCGGCAAGCGCGCGTCCTGCACCAACGGCACGGGCATCACCCGCGCCAACGGCGAGATGTCGACCTGCGTCGCCGAGGAGCAGCAGATGTGCATGCTGGCGCTCTCCGCGAAGGACACCGGAAACAGTCCCGCCAACACCGAAAAGTGCGTGGCGGCGATCGGCGGCTGGACGTGCACCGACTTCCTCAATGGCGCGCCGCCGGCCGCCTGCACGCCGGCGGGCACGCGCGCGACGTCCATGCCCTGCGCGTTCAACGGCCAGTGCGAGAGCGCGTTCTGCCTGCGCGACAAGACCAGCGTCTGCGGAACCTGCCAGGCGCCGCCGTCCGTCGGTGACGCGTGCCTGGACGGCCAGTGCGGGCACGGCCAGACCTGCGTCGGCAGCCCGCGCACTTGCCAGGCGCTGGTCGCGGTCAATCAGCCCTGCACCGGGCAGACCTGCAGCGCCCTGCTGAACTGTGTCGCCAACGACGTCGTCAACATGGGCGCGGGGACGTGCGAGATGGCGGGCACGACGGTCGGCGCGGCGTGCGGCGCCGGCACCGCCCAGTGCGCGGGCGTCGTGGGCCTGGCGTGCAGCGGTCCCGCCGCCTCGAAGACCTGCATGATGATGACGTACGGTGACGACGGCGCGCCGTGCGGACCCTCCAGCGCGGACATGGTGCGGTCGGGGTGCAAGGCGGGCGGCTGCTACACGGCGACCGGTCAGGCGACGGAAGCGGACAACGGGACGTGCAAGGCTGACGTCGATCCGGGCACGGCGTGCGACACCATGCTCGGGCCGGCGTGCAAGCCGCCCGGCCGGTGCGTCGTGCTCCCGAACTCCACCGCCGGCACCTGCATGACCCCCGATCCCAGCATCTGCGGATGACTTAAGATTGGGCGTGGCCCCGATCGCGATTTCGCTCGGCGATCCCTGCGGGATCGGCCCCGAGGTCGTGGTGCGCGCGCTCGCTGCGCGTCCCGGCGTCGACGCCGTCGTCTACGGCGACCCGGGGGTGCTGGCGCGGGCGGCTTCGATCGCGGGCGTCCCCGCCCCGGCTCCCGCGAGGCTCCGGGCCGTCACGAACCTGGCCCCGAACGAGGTCCCGCCCGGAAAGCCGAACGACGAGAGCGGGCGGGCTCAGCTGGCGTACCTGGCCGCCGCGACCACGGCCGCGCTGGCGGGCGAGGCCAGGGCGCTGGTGACGGCGCCGATCTCGAAGCAGTGGATCGCGCGCGCCGGGTTCGCCTTTCCCGGACACACCGAATACCTGGCGGCGCGGGCTGACGTGCGCGAATTCGCCATGATGCTGGCCGGGCCGCGCCTGCGCGTCACCGTCGCGACGACGCATGTCGCGCTGCGCGACGTCGCGGGCTTGCTGACCGTCGACGGCATCGCGTCGGCGATCTGGTTGACGGCCGACGCGCTGGCGCGCCGCTTCGGCATCGCCGCGCCGCGCATCGCGGTGGCCGGGCTGAACCCGCACGCGGGCGAGGCCGGCCGCTTCGGCGACGAGGAGGAACGCCTGGTTCGCCCGGCCATCGAGGCCGCGCGCGCGCGCCTCGCGGCCGCGGCGCTGGCCGCCGAGCTGACCGGCCCGCAGGTCCCCGACGTCGTCTTCCGCGACGCGGCGGGCGGCCGCTTCGACGCCGTCGTCGCGCTGTACCACGATCAGGGGCTGATCCCGCTGAAGCTGCTGCACTTCGACGAGGGCGTGAACGTCACGCTCGGGCTTCCGTTCGTGCGCACCTCGCCCGATCACGGCACCGCCTACGACATCGCCGGCAGCGGCCGAGCCCGCCCGGAAAGCTTTCTGGCCGCGCTCGATCTCGCGACGCGCCTCGCGAGGTAGGGCTAAAATCGGGGGCGAATGCCGGAACTACGCCGGACCCGGGACGCGCGATCGCTCGTCGGCACGACGCTGAACGACGCCTACCGCGTGGTCCGCCTGATCGGCGAGGGCGCGATGGGCGGCATCTACGAGGCGCGGCAGCTGCGCCTCGACAAGCGCGTCGCGATCAAGGTGATGACGCGCGAGCTGGCCGTGAACGGCGAGGCGCTGCTGCGGTTCCATCGCGAGGCCGAGATCACCTCGCAGCTCGGCCACCCCAACATCATCACCGTGTTCGACTTCGGCACCACGCACGCCGGGCAGCCGTACCTGGTGATGGAGTACCTGGAAGGCGAGGATCTGGCGACGCGGCTGCACCGCAAGACGGCCCTGACCTTGCCGGCCGCCGTCCGGATCACCAAGCAGGTCGCCTCCGCGCTGGCTGAGACCCACGCCAAGGGCGTCGTCCACCGCGATCTCAAACCCGCCAACCTGTTCCTGGTGCGCGTGCAGGGCGAGGACTTCGCCAAGGTTCTCGACTTCGGGATCTCCAAGGTGCGCGCGGCGAGCACGGCGCTGACCAACGCGTCGACGCTGATGGGCACGCCCATGTACATGGCGCCCGAGCAGGCGAAGGGCGAGACCGAGCTGGACCACCTGATCGATCAGTGGGCGCTCTCGTGCATCACCTACGAGATGCTGGCCGGGCGGCCGCCTTACCTCGGCGACGACACGGCCGCTCTCCTTTATCAGGTCGTGCACCAGGAACCGCCGCGGCTGTCGAACTTCGTCAACGATCTGCCGCCGGACGTCGAACGGGTGATCCAGCGCGCGCTGTCCAAGGAGCCGAGCGAGCGCTTCCCGAACGTGACCGCGTTCGCGCGCGCGCTGGAGGCGGCGGCGACGGGCCGGCCGCTGCCGGTCGGCGAGGCGCGCGAACTCGGGCTGAGCCTTCCGGGCGTCTCGTTGACGCCGGTCGAATCGGCGCCGACGATGGCCGGGAACCTTCGCCAGCTTGCGCCGCCACGGCCCCGCCGGCGATCGCGTGCCGGCGTCTGGGCCGGCGTCGCGATCGCGGCGATCGCGATCGCGGGCGGCGCCATGCTGGTGCGTGGGCCATTGCGGCGACGCCCCCCGGCGGCCGTGCCCGCGGCGGTCAACAGCGCGCCGGCGGTCGTCGAGCCGCTGCCGCCCACGCCGCCGCCCGACAAGGCCGCCGACGATCAAGCCCGACGCGCAGACAATGAGCCGACTGCGGACGAAGACGCTACTGATTCGACACCGGCAAAAATCGACGAAAAGGCCGTCAGGACGACTCGGAAGGAAGGCGCGCGGCGACATCCGGCGCGGCGCGCAAAGGCCGCCAAACACGCCGCGGCACCAGCCCCCGAAAACACGCCCGCGCCAACTCTGCCCGTCAAGCGTAAGCTGATAAACGAACTGTGACCGTCCGAACCGCGACCCCGAAGGGGGCCTGGAAGGTGGCGCTTTCCATTGTGGTCGTCTGTGCTGCGCCGGCGACGCGCGCCGTCGCGGCTCCCGCCCAACCGTCGCAGGCGGCGGGTGACAAGGCGCGGGCGCAGGTCCTCCTGAGCGAGGGGACGGCCGCCTATGGGCGCGGCGACTACGCGGCCGCGCTCGATAAATTCACCGCCGCCTATCGGATCTTTCCGAGCCCGAAGCTCTGGTTCAACATCGGTCAGGCGAACCGCGACCTCGGCCGACCCGTCGACGCGGTCGCGGCGTTCGATCGGTTCTTGCGCGAAGCGGGCGACGCGCCGCCGGAGACGCTGTCCGAGGCGCGCCGCTCGGCCGCCGAGTTGAAGACCAAGCTGGGCCAGATCCAGGTGGCCTGCCCGACCGACGGCGCAGACGTGACCGTCGACGGCAAGCCGGTCGGCAGCACGCCGCTCGGCGAGATGGTCTGGACGACGCCCGGACGTCACCAGGTGGCGGTGCAGCACGCGGGGTTCTCGCCCACGATCGAGGACGTCGCCGTGGCCGCCGGAAAGACCGTGGCCATTCAGGTCGACCTGCGCCCGATCGATCTCCGGCCCGCGAACGCGCGGGCCGACGCGGCTCTTGTGGGCGGCGGCGCGCCGGGCGCGCCCCGAAAGCGGCCGCTCTACCGGCGTCCCTGGTTCTGGGTGGCGGCCGGCGCGGTGGTCGCGGCGGGCGCGGCGACGGCCGTCGTCATCTCGAGGAACGCGTCGAGCGGGCTCGAAACGACGCTCGGCACGAAGCAGGCGTTCTGATGAGGACGAGCCCACGCGGAACGCTGGCGGTCCTTGCGCTGGCACTGCTGGTCGGCGGCGCCGGCTGCGGCGCTGGCAACGGCGTCGACACTGGCGGTAACTCGGTCGTCATCGTCCACCTCGACATCGCGGCCGGCCTGCCGGACCTTTATCAGATCGAGGTGGACGCGCACCTCGGCAGCGCCGGCAACAACAACACGCTCTACTTCCCCTCGATGCAGCCGATCCAATCCGGCGCCACGCTCGGGCTTCTGATCAAGCCGACGATCAAGGACTCGCTCGACCTGATGCTCTACGGCGACGACAGCGGGGGACGTCGGGCGGCGGTCGGGATGGGTCAGGTCAACCCGATTGTCGTCGGCGGAACGGCCAACAAGACGATCTCGCTCGGGGCCTGCCCCGCGTCGGGCTGCTGATCTCCGCGCCGCGCCAAGCCGCTCCGCCAGAGCTGTGGCGCGCAGGGCGAACCGGGCATTTTAAAAACCCGCGGCGAAACGTTGCGCGACCCGCAAAACAGTTGCGCGAGTAGTGATAGGGTAAGCGTGCTGGAAATCCGTTCTGCCGACGCATTGCGGCTGTAAGGCAACCCGTCGCGCAGGGTTTGGACGATGTGGATTGACCGGCGGCCCCCCAATCTAAATGAAGAAGATCGTCATCAAGGGTGCGCGCGAGCACAACCTCAAGAACATCGACGTCGAGATCCCGCGCGACAAGCTCGTGGTGATCACGGGCCTGTCGGGTTCGGGCAAATCGTCCCTCGCGTTCGACACGATCTACGCCGAGGGTCAGCGCCGTTACGTCGAGTCGCTGTCGGCGTACGCGCGCCAGTTCCTGGACCAGATGCACAAGCCCGACGTCGATTCGATCGAGGGGCTGTCGCCGGCGATCTCGATCGAACAGAAGACCGGGTCGCGCAACCCGCGCTCGACGGTCGGCACCGCGACCGAGATCTACGACTACCTGCGCCTGCTGTGGGCGCGCGTCGGCATCGTCCACTGCTGGAACTGCGGCAAGCCGATCGCGTCGCAGACGATCCAGCAGATGGTCGATCAGGTGCTGGAGCTGCCCGAAGGGGCCCGCTTTTCGGTGCTGGCCCCGGTCGTGCGCGAACAGAAGGGGGCGTTCACTGACCTGCTGGGCAAGCTGCGCCAGGACGGGTTCGTGCGCGCGAACATCGACGGCGAGCTGGCCGAGCTGGCCGAGCCGCCCAAGCTCGCCGAGGACAAGCCGCACACCATCGAGGTGTTCGTCGACCGCCTCGTGAAGAAAGACGGCATCCGGCAGCGACTGACCGACTCGGTCGAGCTGGCCGCCAAGCTGGCCGAGGGCGTCGTCAAGATCTCGCCGCTGGAGGGGGACGACCTTCTGTTCTCGGAAAAGTTCGCCTGCACCACCTGCGGCATCACCTATCCCGAGATCACGCCGCGGCTGTTCTCGTTCAACAACCCGGCCGGCGCCTGCCCGGCCTGCGACGGCATCGGCGCCAAGATGTTCTTCGATCCGGATCTGATCGTCCCCGACGAGGAACTGTCGATCAAAGAAGGCGCCATCGAGCCGTGGGAACGGCGCAACAACCTCTTCTTCCACCAGATTCTGGACGCGGTCTGTTCGCGCTTCGAGATCGACCAGTACGTGCCGTGGGGCAAGCTGCCCGCGAAGGCGCGGTCGATCCTGCTGCAAGGTTCGCAGGGCGATGAGGTCGAGTTCGCCTTCGAGAAGAACGGACGGACCCACACCTACAAGCGCGAGTTCGAGGGCGTGGTCGCGAACCTCGGGCGGCGCTTCGAGGAATACGAGCGGCGGCGGCGCGAGCAAGGCCGCACGACCGACGAAGACTTCGAGGCGATCTACGACGAGTTCCACCGCTACATGTCCCAGACGGTGTGCGAGGAGTGCAGCGGCACGCGGCTGCGCAAGGAGGCGCGCTTCGTCAAGGTCAGCGGCAAGAGCATCACCGAGATGACGGCGCTGACCATCCGCGAGGCCCACGCCTTCCTGCGCGACATCAAGCTGTCGCCGCGGCAAAAGGAGATCGCCGGCCGCATCCTGCGCGAATCGGGCGATCGCCTGTCGTTCCTGAACAACGTCGGCGTGGACTACCTGTCGCTCGACCGGACGGCGGCGACCCTTTCGGGCGGCGAATCGCAGCGCATTCGCCTGGCCACCCAGATCGGCAGCTCGCTGGTCGGCGTGCTCTACATCCTGGACGAGCCGTCGATCGGCCTGCACCAGCGCGACAACGCGCGCCTCCTGTCGGCGCTGA
>Ga0209465_10000841_pt1 | contig 13991 bp, 16 predicted proteins | sample PanSoiPlot1MoBio_FD_188321 | JGI IMG/M metagenome (GOLD analysis project Ga0209465, IMG submission 188321) | Tropical forest soil microbial communities from Panama analyzed to predict greenhouse gas emissions - Panama Soil Plot 1 MoBio (SPAdes)... | ecosystem: Environmental > Terrestrial > Soil...
GACGTAGAACTGCGTACCGAGGGCACGTTTGTTTTGGCCTTAACTGCGGACGATCAGGCGCGCCTTCACCACCAACTTGTTTTTCAGCACAAGCTCGGCCTACCGCTGCAATGGATCACGCCCGCTGAGACACGACAGCGCGAGCCGCATCTTGCAGGCAAGCTAGCCGGAGCTGTGTGGAGCCCAGAAGACCACCAGGTTGATAACCGCAAGCTTGCTTCCGCATTGCGCATTGCAGCCGAGGGCAAGGGTGCGATTGTCCGCGAACACATGCGGGTCCAGGAAATCTCGATCACCGGCGGTCACGCGGACGGAATTATTCTTGCCGACGAAAGGAAGGTCTTGGCCGACGTAGTGGTGTTGGCGGCCGGCGCTTGGTCCCGTGGCATTGCAGGACTCCCGCACGAGCTACGGCCGCCGGTTCGACCGATCAAGGGCCAGATGCTCGCGCTGCGCATGGATTCCGCTTCACCGTTGCTCAATCACGTTGTCTGGGCGCCGGGCGTCTATTTGGTGCCGCGCCGCGACGGACGTCTCGTTGTCGGCGCTACCGTTGAGGAGAAGGCGTTTGATACCTCGCTAACAGCTGGCGGCCTCCTAACGCTGCTGGAGGCGGCGTGGAGAGCGGTGCCGTCTGTCGAGGAATTGCCGATCGAGGAAATGTGGGTCGGCCACCGTCCTGGCAGTCGTGATGACGCGCCCATTCTCGGCTGCGGACCGGCCGAGGGCGTCATTTATGCGACGGGCCATCATCGCAACGGGATTTTGCTCGCACCCGTGACTGCTGACTCGATTGCGCGCTTGGTGCTCGAAGGTGCCTTGGACTCGGCCATTCGGCCGTTTGGCTTCGAGCGGTTCGCACCCGCACAAGCTGCAGAATAGGTCGAGGAAAGGAATAGGTACGCGAATATGGGACAGGCATTGGAGATACGAGTGAATGGGCAGGACGTATCCGCCACTGCAGCGACTATCGCCGAACTCCTGGCAGAGCAAGCTATCGAAATGGGTCAGCGGGGCATTGCAGTCGCGCTCAACGGCTCGGTCGTTCCACGCTCGGCATGGGGTGAGACAGCGCTCAGTTCTGGCGACAGTGTCGAGATTGTGCGGGCGATGCAGGGTGGCTAACCGGAGTGACGCGGATGTCTGATCCCCTCGTGATTGCTGGCCGTGAATTCAAATCACGTCTCTTCCTTGGCACTGCCGGCTATCCGAATCGGCAGGTGATGCTCGACGCGCTCACCGCAAGCGGTACGGAAATGGTAACGGCCTCTATTCGGCGCATCAGCCTCGCAGGCGATGACGAGAGCCTGCTCAATCTCATTCCTAAGCACATCCAGTTCCTGCCCAATACCGCCGGATGCCAGACTGCGAAGGATGCTGTCTTCACTGCCGAGCTCGCACGCGAGGCCCTCGACACCAACTGGATCAAACTCGAAGTCATTGGCGACCGCGAGCTGCTCTACCCGGATACCGAAGAGCTCGTGCGCGCGACCGAGACGTTGGTATCGAAAGGCTTCGTCGTACTGCCCTATTGCACCGAGGACCCGGTTGTCTGTCGCAAATTAGCCGATGCGGGCGCGGTCGCCGTAATGCCGCTTGGTTCCCCCATCGGTTCCGGCCTTGGCATCTGTAATCAACACGTGATCGAGATCATCTGTGCACGTTCGCCCGTGCCTGTGGTACTCGACGCCGGCATTGGCACCGCTTCTGATGCCGCGATTGCGATGGAGCTTGGATGCTCCGCTGTACTCCTCAACACCGCGGTGTCGAAGGCGCGGAACCCGGTCATGATGGCGACGAGCATGCGTGCCGCGGTCGAGGCCGGCCGCTGGTCCCGGCTTGCCGGACGGATCCCAAAGATCGCACATGCGGAGCCATCCAGCCCACAATTCGGTCTCGTCGGGACGTGAAGCTTCCAGAACCGCCGCTTTTGCTTGTCACCGACCGCCGACAGGCACGGTGGCCGTTGGTCGAAATAGTGGCACGCGCGATCACAGGCGGCTGCCGCTGGATCAGCGTGCGAGAGAAGGATCTGTCCGAGGGCGATCAGATCGCGCTGGTCCGAACGTTGCTGCCGATTGCCTGGCGCCACGGCGCTTGCGTGTCGCTACATGGTGAAGCTGCGCTGGCAAAGGCGGCGAAGGCTGATGGAGTGCACCTGTCCGCGCGAAGCAATCCGATCGTTGCGCGTGAGTTATTAGGAACCGACAAGCTCATCGGCGTGTCGATCCACACCGTCACCGAAGCCGAGGCGATCGATCCTGGCGTTCTCGATTATGCGATCGCGGGACCGGCGTTCGAGACTGCGAGCAAACCTGGCTATGGTCCCGAGATTGGCCGCAAAGGGCTTGCGGAGATCGCTGCTGCGGCGCATGTCCCCATCCTCGCTATTGGCGGCCTCAATGTAACGTGTGCGGCTGAGGTGCTTGCGCTAGGTCCGGCCGGCATCGCGGTGATGGGTGGCGTGATGCGGGCGGCCGATCCGCAGCAGGAGATAAAAGCGCTACTCGCGACGGTCACCGGCGCACGACGCTGATGGCGCGCAGTAATCGATGCCCGCTTTACCCCCGAAAGCGGACATTCATCGACCGCGTTGGGATGTCCGCTTTGTGCCATTAGCAGACATTGCGGAGCGCGACTGGCGTGTCCGCTAACTGCCAAATTCAGATTGAAGTCTCGTCCGAGCCTACGAACGCCCGGCGCTCCGAAAGTCCTTCGCTGCCTTTGCGGCAGCCTGGAACGTTGCGTGAGCATCCTGTGCGCTCATAGCGACAGTCGTTTCGATGTCAGACAGACTACCGCCGCCGGCGGCAGCCAGGATCGCGGAAGCCGCCGCTTTCTCGTCCGGGAATTCACCAATCGCCATCCAATCATGGTGGCCGAAGGTCAGGTACCACCCGATGAGCCTACCTCCAACACTCTTGAAGAGTTTAGCAACCGCTTCCTCACGATTTTCTGGCTTTGCCAGCATGCCTTTGACAGCGGCTGAAGTGAAACAACCACGTGAGATGTAGATTGGCATGGCATCTCTCCTGAATAATTTCGTGTGCTTGATGTAATGTAGGAATGACCGCCCGCATTAGGACAGCCACCGTATTCAAATTTAGCCCACATAGGCTGCGCGCCGCTGGGCTTCAGATTCTACGGCGTTCCTTGGCGCCGCCGACAACTGAAGAACCGTAGCCTCTTGATCTTCTCTCAGACATGTCAGGAGCACGATCTGGCCGTCCGGAAATTCCAGTGCATCGTGGTGGGTGACGACCCGTTCTTTATTGATTTGCCGAAAGATCGCCGTCTTGTGCTTGATGATCTTATCCCGCCAACCCGACATACCAATCGATTGGCACGTAACCTCGCGAACAAAAGACAACTCGGTTCCTGGTCGAACGCAGACCGCGACGCTCGCATCTTCTGACGGCGCAAATCCTCGCGTGCCCGTACCAAAGTCTCGCGTCGTCAGCTTGTCGCCAACTTTCGCAGGGCGAGATTTGATGCTGTGAAGGCTGTAGTCACACATCTCGGAACTCCCTTATGGGAAGCCCCTCAGCCAGCTCAATCCTATCCTCTTTCTCCTCCTAGCGCATCAGTGTGCGTCACCCGCGTCCCTTGCTAAGCCGTGTCTGCTTTGGGTCAAAAGCGGACATTGAAGTGCTTCCGCCCGATGTCCGCTTTACCCTCAAAAGCGGACATCGCTGGAGCGTCGGTCGCGCTACTCGCCGCGCGTCGGTGGCATGACGAGTTGGTCGCGTCGGCAGCTGCGCTTAGTGACCGCTTGGGCAATCATCCTTAGAAAGACAAAGTCGCACTTCGGTTAAGCGCTTGCGAGCGCAACCGATCGCAATCGCGCCTGGCGACAAACCGGGATTGGCGCTGATGAACGCTTCCTCGACATCGCGCGGCGTAACGCTGAGTTGCTGTTGGACATCAGCATAGTCGGGTGGGATTTTTACCGCCGCGCGGGCCTTGCGCACCGTCCCGAAATAGGCGCGCGGCGTCTGGCCTGAACAGGTGCCGTGGCGATCCCACTCGTTGAAGGGGCTTTGCACATAAAGCCCCTTGAGGGTAGAGCTTTATGTGCAAAATACAGACTTTTTGTGCAGGCGCGTGGACATGCCAATCACGTGGAGTACTTTAACACCGCTCCCCACTTTGACTCGATCGTCCGCGCCTCCTCTTCAGTGAGCGATGAGGTAGGCGGATATTCATCTCTCCACGCGAATGGGCAGCAGGCGTCGACGATCGCTTTCGAGTGGGAAGTGGTTCCCGCCATTTTTTTCTCGGCCGGTATGCGCGGGTCAAGGGCCGAACTCCAAGCGTCGCGCACGATATCAATCTGCTCTGATGGCTCACAGCGAGTGGTCACCGCCCACAGAACATCATTTAGATTGGAAGGGTCAACGTCATGATCTACCACCACAATCAGGCGTGCCATGTAACTATTCGCTGCTGCCACTAGTCCTGCCCGCTTCGCGTGCCCAGCATAACGCTGCCTGATCGCGACCACGGTCATCAGTTGGGCTACATGCTGCCAAACACCCACAACGTCCGTTACCCCGACAGCATCGAGATTACTCCAGACAGTTGCAGCACGTAGGGGCAGGCCGAAATGGAAGCGCGGTGGCTTCATCGGCGGGGAGCCGAGCAGGATCGGATCGTTGCGAAAGTGAATAGCCTTTACGTCCATCACTGGGCACGGCCGTTTGTCACCGGCGTAGTAGCCGGTGAATTCGCCGAACGGGCCTTCGAGCAGGCTTTCTTGGGAACCCGGCAATATCTCGCCCTCCAAAATGATTTCGGCGTGGGCCGGGAGCGGCAGATTGGTCACCGGTCCGGACACGACTTCAATCGGCGCGCCTCTGATTGCTCCAGCAAAATCATATTCAGACTGGCCCGTTGGCAAATACTCGAATCCGGCGACAAAGAGGGCAGGATCTTCGCCATTCACTACTGCAGCCGGACAAGATTGACCTTTATCCCAGTATTTTTTTGTGATGATTGCCCCATGTCGACCCTCATGATCGAATTGGACCGTGACCTTCGTTCGACCGTGCACCTGCACTCGGTAAATTGAGGCGTTTACCCACCCGTGCTCGGGATCGCGCATGACTACAAGCGAACCGGAGCCGATGAACGGCCCGCCGTCTTTGCGATGCCAATGCGGAGCGGGCAGCTTCGCTAGATCGACATCACTGTGACGCAGAGAGTTTTCAAGAAACGGAGCAGATGATATTGCAATAGGCGCGCACGGCGTGAGCGTCTGCCGTTTCTTCATCCATTCCTTGAGTGCATCGAGCGGCCGCAGGCCCGGATCAATGCCAAGCGCGAGCGCCGCCCGCTGCGGCGTAGTCGTCGCGTTTGTGAAGATTCGAACGCCTGGCGCGAACCCCTTGATCTGTTCGAATAGCAATGCCGGACATTCCGGCAAACCGGCGGCGACCTCGGTGATCCCACCGATCTCAAACTGCGGATCGGCATCGGGGATCCGCCGTAAAGCACCGAGCTTCTCCACCAGACCGATGAACTCGCGCAGATCGTGATACATGCGGCACTCGTCACTTCGGCGTTGCCCTTGATCAGGCCGTTTTGCGGATTGGTTCTTGAGGCAGCGACAGCGTGTCGGCTTCCGGTAGCGGTATTCCCTTCGTCTCGGGTAGGAACGGCACAGCGAACAGCCCGAGGGCATAAAACAAGCCGATAATGGTGGCCGCTTTGCCGTAACCGCCGAGACCGACAATCAAGGTGCCGGCGAACAACGGCGCAATCGCCGAGATCAGCCGCGGAGTGTTGAAGATAAAGCCGGCGGCTGTCGCGCGCATGCGCGTCGGAAAGAGTTCCGGCAGCCATACCGCGGTCCACGAGAAGACGCCCTGGACGAAAAAACCGTAAACGGCAAAGACAAGCAGCAACAGATGAATGTCCTGTACCCACAGATAGACGATCGGGGTCAGGGTAAGGCTCATCAGATAGTATAAGAACGTCGTCGGCCTGCGGCCGGCCGCATCGGCGAGAAAGCCGAAGCTGATGAAACCGATCAAAGCGCCAATGTTTTGCACCAGCCCAGCCAATCCCACCCACCGCTGCGCGGCAAGCCCCGCGGCGGTGGCAACCGATCCGACATAGCTCGGAACAAAGCTTGAGACGCCCCAATAACCGATCGTCACCGACAACGACATCAGGAACGTCAAAATCAAACGTGAGCGGACGGCAGGTTCGGCGAACATGTCAACAAGCGTAAAGCGCACGATCGCAGCGTCTTCGCCTTGCAGCACTTCGCCCTGCCGCCTGCGATCGTACGCGGCGCGCCGCTGCCTGTTCGATCGCTCCCAGCGCGGCGATTCCGGAATATTGCGCCTGATCCAAAACGCTACGAGCGCCGGCAGAACGCCGACCAGATACATATAGCGCCATGCATCGGGACCAAGTGTGCCGATCGCCACCCAGACGCCTGAGGCCAGAATGCTGCCGATCGGGTAACCCGCTTGCAGAAAGGCGCCGCCTTTGCCGCGGGCGTGGTCCGGCCAAAGCTCAGCCGTGATCGATGCGCCCGTAGCCCATTCCGAGCCGATCGCGAGCCCGACCAGAAAGCGAAACACAGCGAATGACCACCAATTCCAGGACAGCGCGCTCAAGCCTGTCAGCGCGGAATACGCGAGGATCGTAAGAGTCATCGATCGTTTGCGACCGATATAGTCGGCAAGAATGCCACCTAAGAGACCGCCGGTGCCCCAACCGAACACCGTGATTGCAATCACTGCCCCGGCATAGAAGGGGATGAGCCGATATTCGGAGGCGTCGAGAAGCTCATGCAACGCGGCGCCGACGGTGAGAATGAGGGCGAACACCTCGAAACCATCGAACGTCCACCCCAGGTTGGATGCGATCAATGCTTTCCATTGCGTCCAGTTGAGCGATCTGTACCACCGATAAGTGTCGCCTGCACCGAATTCGCCCATGCTTTCCTCCCTGACCTCTGGCCGCCAGTACGTCGTGCTTGGATCGTATCGCAGGAGCAAAACCGATCACAACAAGCTTTGCTTTGACGTGCTGGCGCTTCGCCAAAAGCGAGTTTTGAACGCATAGAGAATAAGGTCAGTGACTTCCCCGGTGAGAGATCAACGAACCCAGGAGAAACAACGGACGAAGTCGCAGTTGCCGATTTCGGACTGCACGGGTCCCCTGTACACCAAATATCGACGCGGTGTATCCGTCGAACGGTGCTCGCTTTCAGGCAGACCTGACTGCTGGTAGGCTGAATAAGAGCGATCCAGATGTCCGATTATCTCGAATTCGATCCGGCATGCCAAAAGCAGACATGGAGCGCTGACTATTCGATCACGTCGTCGGCACGGCTAAGCAACGATGGCGGTACGGTGAGGCCGAGTGCTGTGGCAGTCTTGAGGTTGATGACCAGCTTGATAGTGGTCGGCGATTGCACCGGGAGATCGGCCGGCTTCTCGCCTTTGAGGATGCGATCGACATAGCTGGCCGCACGACGATACTGGTCGAGATAGTCAGGCCCGGCCATTGGTGGCTTCGTAAGTAAGTGTAGATCGCGGGCAGCTTTAGTCGGACCGCTAACGCAATAATTCGATCAGAATAAACGAATGCCGACGCGGTTCCCGTCGCGATGAGACCTCCACCAGCAAGACGAGCAAAGGCTGTTACTGCGCGTTCCATTTCGCTGGAGTCACGTATGCCAATAGCCCACGCCAAGAGATTGCGCTGCGCCCTGGATCGCGCTGAACTGACCGATGCCGGCGGGTATTGCAGGATCGCGAAGGACTGCTACCCGTTTTACGCAGTTTGAGCGGGAAGTGGGTGGAGCTCCTCAAGCAAATCGCGCCTGACGAGCCTAGCTCGGCCAGGCGGCAATGCCACTGGCTTCATGAATTTCGAATACAACCTGAGCAATCCGGCGTGCACTTGGCTTTCCGGCCAATACATCTATGCGCTGGCCATACAAGTCACTCGCAATAATGAAGTACTGCAGGGCGGTGCCCTAGCAAAGTTGACGGTCCCGTAAATTTTTTAAAGCGAGCAATTTTTCCGCTCAGACCAATAGAAAAGCGCCGCCAACTCGGCGCCCCTAGCCCACGCGTGACCCTATCGGCGGTCGGCAAGCGATGCCGACCGCGTGCAAAGATGAGGCGCGACGGATCGCGGCGAACATCGCCAAGTTGCCGGAGTTACTGAGCCGCCGCCAGGCCTAAGAACTATTAATTTACTCCGGCGTCATAGGGCGCGACGGCCCGCAACCGCGTTATAAACCCACAACACTATGATTGCTCCGATAATGGACACGATGATGCTGCCGATATTAACACCAGTTACGCCTTCGCCACCTAAGACCAAGGAGTAGAGGAACCCGCCAACAACGGCACCGACAATACCCAACGCCATGTTTAGAAAGAAACCTTGGCCCGATCCTTCTACTATTTTACTCGCGATGAATCCTGCAATGAGGCCTAAAACGATCCAGCCGATGATGGACATTTGATCCTCTCCGGTTTTGCTAGGGGTCGAGCGGTAAGTCTGTTTGGTGTGGTAGTCACTTCGGTCCTGATTTTAGACCGTACCCAGTGTTTACTTCTTCCCAACGAAACGCGATGACAAAAGTAAGCCCCATAGCGAACGCCACGCAAGCTTCGAGCAAGTCTTTACTGCTCAGTGAATCATGCCATAGGTGCATAACTACGTCTGTTAGGTAGGCGCGATTAAATTTCAGGCCGTCTTGCTAATGGCTGCCTACGCCGTACGCCAATGATCGGCCTGTTTCTTATCGTTGAGATGGCGGACGCGGCCGACAAGTGGGGCATGGCCGTTCTTTCTCGCCCAATCGATTGCTTCTCGCTGTGTTTTGAACGTGGCAAGTACGTGATCTGCGTGATCTTCGACCACATAATCGTCGATATGGCTGCCTTTGGGGCGGCCCTTGGGTCGCGGTTCAATATAGACGTTCGCCATTGCCGACATCTCCTTGTATCCGCCAGCGCCTTAAGGGGCGTCGCATACCGGCTGATTTGAACCACAGTGGCTCAATCGGAAGTTTGATTAGGATCAAATCGGATTAGTGCGACGAAGCGCGGCCAACGTGGCGAAGCTGCCGGAGTTGGTGCGCAAGTCTAAGGGTACTCAACCAGCAAAACAATTTCGCCGACGACCAAACAAAATAGTCCGCTCCATTTGGCTTCACCGAATAATCCCAACTCTTTGTCCTCGCATCAGCCCGGATGGTCAAATATAAGCGTTTTTTCCTGCTCGCCCAATATTCGACAGCTTTTGGGATCGATCTGCGGAGCCACGCCTGTCAAAGTCACTCTGTTAGAGTTGTTCGTAATTGGGCCCGAAGCAGCATAGGGCTGCACAACCTCCTGCAAAGACAAAGAGCTTACCTTCATAGGTCTCATTGACCTTTCGACCGTCGAATAGCAGTGTACCTCGCTGTGCGCCTTGCTTCTCTAATTCCTCACTTGGCTCAAGAAAAAAGAACTGCCGACCTGGACCTTCCCTCGCTGGTGCGAGAAAGACCTTTGATTTGTCAACAAACTATTGGCTTCCCTGCGGGGCTAGGTTGAAGAGCGCCGTGGATGTGTCACTCGTATCGCTCCCAGGCAATGGAGTGGCAGTTGGAAGTCTCACTGGTGCGATTGGCGCCGGAGATGTTACGGAAGCGTGTTCCCTTGACAGCGAGCCATTGCTTAGGGTCCAGGCTAACGCGCCAATGAGGATACAGCAGCGAGCGAGCCTCCGATCATCATTACGCGCATAGTAAAGCACGAGGTCCTGAGCCGGAGCCTTTGCTTGCCGTAGTCAAGCAACAAGATAAATGGGACACGGCGCCCGGATCGCCACTCGGCATCGCGCAACTGCCAAAAGCGAAGGCGCCTCGCACCGTCTGCGCGCTCAGCCTAGCCATGTGCTTTTGTTCTTCTGGGCTCTCCCAGGGCTTGCGCAATGCATCTGATATGTTTTGGCAGAATTGGATGATCTTCGTCCGTACCTTAGGTTCATTAAGCTGGCGGGGGCGATAGTCCCGCCAATCGAGATACTGTCGTTCCTGGACGATTTTCAGCACAGGATTTTCTTGCCATGTCCCATCTAGTTCTGGAACTGATATGTAGAGAATGGGAAAAACCAGGTCGTCGCGACCGAGCTCCTTCTCACGAGCCAGAAATGAATTGAACTCGAATGCACAATGGGGGCTATTGACCACCCGTGGAGTAATAATGGGAATGTAGAACGTCGACTGCTTGATGCCGTCAGTCATCTGCTGCTGCCAAAGCGCTCCGTGTGGAATGGCGAATTTATCCTGCCAAATGCGGAAGTTGTCTCGGTTGCGGCCAAGTTGCGCACTTAACTCTGCTTGGATGGCGACACGGAATTTCGACAAGACGTCATCAAAATCAGCGTCATCTGCACGCGAATAGCTGAAGAAACCAACCAAGTTTGAAGAGTACCTAGCGAGCGTCGTCATCGCCCACGCTTCCTCTTCATTAGGTTAGCAATAAAGTGTGGCGGATACCATGCCCGCTGGCGGTCATTCAGCCATTTAGCCGTAACGTCCGTTCTTTCACCAATAGTAGACATACTAATTATTGTGTACACATCTCAACCTGACGGCGGGTATTAAGGGAGTATGGGTCGAGGAATTTCCAACACGCAAATAATTTTTAAAATGAGAAGTGACCGCGAAAAATTTCACATCAACTTGCGAACCCCTAGGGCGAGCGAGCGAGCGATGATTTTTGGGGGTACCCCGCCTGACTTCGTCCAAACACAACGCGCACGCAGCGCGAGCAAACAAACATCACGAGCAAACAAACATCAAACAAACACTCGTAGCGCTGTTTAATTTTATTAGTTCGGCGTTGCGCGTTGTGATAAAAATCGATGTGCAAATGAAAGCGGGCCCAACCACGACTGGTGAAGATCGTGGCTGAGCCCTAACCACAACGTCATGACAAGGGAGTTTGCCGTTATGGCTACACAAACTTTACCGCCAAGCCGGCCTGACGACAACTGCGTAACTAAACTCAAAACAAAAGTGAAAAACAGAAGCCCGCATAAATCGCAGGCTTTGGCTTAACGAAACTTAGGAACAAAACTCCTGGCAATAATTGGCTACGCAAGAGTGAGTACGGACGGGCAATCGCTACAGGCTCAAACTGAGGCGCTGCACTCCGCTGGCTGTGGTCGCGTCTACAGTGAGAAGCTCAGTGGTGCGTACGCTGATAGGCCGCAGCTCGCAAAGGCACTGGCTGCGCTTGCGGAAGGCGATACGTTGGTGGTCTGCAATCTAGATCGCCTTGCACGTTCAACGCGCGATCTCCTCAACACTCTCGATGTTGTAATTGGCAAGGCACGCTATAGGTACGCAGACGCTTTTGTGTGGAGTAACGAGTGCAAATCCCAACTGTGACGACACTGCACACGCTCGCTGATGTGCGGAGCTTGTGCAACGCCACCTCCCTGCTGAATGTCGGGAGCGAGAGACGTGGCGGCACGTTTCGGATCAGTTATCCAAAGCAGCGCGCGGTGGTGACATCAATGACGCGGTGGTTTCGTTGCGCTTGGTGTTGCAGCTAGAGCGAGTGCCTTGCTTGCCTCAGTGATGCGCCAACACTGGCGCTGGTGACGCTGGCAGGACTTGAACCCGCAACCTCCCCCGCCCCGGAGAACAAGGACGCTCTATCCCCCTTGAGCTACAGCGTCGTCACGATCTTCATGACCGTTTGTGGCTGCGCAGGGGCGGAGGGATACTTGTTACTTCTCAATCTTGATTGTGCGGGTGGTGGTCGCCCCACATTTTTTGCAGGTATAGGTCAAGTCGCACAGGTCCGTATCGTCTGAAACGGCCAATGGCGGCGATGGGGTCATTGGCTGTTTACAACCCGGACAGGTCACTGTCGGATAACGCAAAGTAATTTGCATGGGGTCCCCCGACCCACAATCGTTCGCGTTTGTGCGCAATGGATTTGTTCAAAGCAAGGCGGCGGGAGAACCGGAATATGACAGCTCGTTGCTTCCCGCCACCATGGACCCTTAAGCTCAGAGGCGCTTTTCTGGCGACCGCATCAGTTCCGCCGTGCACTTGGCTGCGATCAATCCAGTAACTGCAAAGAGGATCAATTCGCCTATGTCACGCGGATCAGACACGTACAAGCTGTAGATCGGATCGTAGAGAAAAAAGGCTGCGACTAGGATTGCGAAAGTCGCGCAGACCATTGACAGGACGCTACCATAGATCATTGCCACGAGCGCGGTGGGAAAGAGGTAAAAAAAGACAAGATGATGCTGGTGCTGAACGCTTTTGAAGTAAAAAAGAACTGCCGTGACTACCAGTATGATCGCCAGTGACACTGCCAAAGGTGTCGTCGCCTGCTTCAACAACCGCATTGGAACGCCTCACCCGCGAGCGAAGCTCCTTAGCCCTGCGGCTCGCGTCTGTTCCTAAAGAGACAGCACCACGATTGAGCTTCGCCCGCACGTAAAGGTTAGCGCTGCGCAATGCGGAGAGCAATCCTAGGTGCTTGAGTTCATGCCCTCCCCTCGTCGCCTTCCACATCCTTAGCCCCGCTTGCGTTCACTCGCTTGGCGGAGGCTTGAGCGTCCGGCCTCGCTCAATGGACGTGCAGCAGAATAAGAGCGAGCAATAAACGCAACCCCTGCGCCAAGCCCAACATGGCAACGCCGCCGCATATCATGCTAATTGCACCGCCATAAGATTTCAGCGGAGCCCGCACCTCTTGTCTGTACAGATCGATGACACCCCAGATCCCACCCCCGATCATTACCAGGCCCAGTAAACCAATCACCCAAGCGAGGATAAAAGTACGCATAATGAAATCTCCCTCTGTTTACCAAATGAGATTATCTGGGAAAGGATAAGGGGCAGCAACCGTCTAGGAGTGGATATGCCCTCCCCGCCACGCTTCCCGCCACCATGGTCTGCCGAATTGCAGCCGAACTACTACGTCGTGCGCGATCACGGCGGATAGCAGATCGCATATGTTTATTATGAATGTGAGCCGGGGCGACGATCAGCGGCGAAGTTGCTCAGCAAGGACGAGGCGGATCGCGGCCGAATATCGCCAAGCTGCCGCTGATTGCTGAGGCTGAGCAGATCATCGCCGCATCGCCTTACTTCGAGCGATGGCGCTTACCGCCGGGGCACGAGGTGTTCGAACACTCGCCAGAAGCAAACTGCGCAATCACAGGAGAAATCGCTAAAGGCTGATGCTGCGCCAACAACACCAAACCGAACACTGCCTCGCCGCCAGCCAAATTCAGCCTACAGGCAACGGGAGTATCTGACGGAGAAGGAGGTTGAAAAGTTAATCGAAGCAGCGCGTAAGCGTGGGCGCAATGGCCCCCGTGACGGTGCCGCGATCCTCCTTGCATATCGTCATGGCCTGCGTGCCCAAGAACTCTGCCAGCTTCGTTGGGTTCAAGTCGATCTGCGCAATGGACGATTGCACGTCAATCGAGCCAAAGGCGGCGGTGAAAGCGTTCCTTACGCGGTCCTGAACTCAGAGCCCTCATGTGTTCACTACTGAGGCTGGCACCAAGCGCTACGACGGCGCGCAAGGGAGAGATTTACACAGCATTAAGGGTTGGGTTCGTAACCTTGGGGCATGTACCCAGGAGGCGACCATGACCGATATAACATTGGCTTCGCTATCGCTGCTTATAGCGCTCCTTGCGATGATGGCGGCTGCTGAAGTGGGCCAACGTCGTCGGAGCAGGCATTGAAGGACTAACTGCAAGACGGCAACAGCAAGAAACAATTAGTGATGCAAACCGACCTGGCCAATTAAGGGCCACAATCATTGTAGGTAATGACGGCCCCAACCCCGGAGGGGGTGTCTGGGGGATGGGGTATCCGAGATCGGGGCCGGGCTCTCTGGAGAACCGGCCCTAATTTATGATGGCTCCAACATCAGAATATTGATTTAAAACAAAACGTATTGTGCGCCAGATGACATTGCTCT
>Ga0209465_10000844_pt1 | contig 13981 bp, 11 predicted proteins | sample PanSoiPlot1MoBio_FD_188321 | JGI IMG/M metagenome (GOLD analysis project Ga0209465, IMG submission 188321) | Tropical forest soil microbial communities from Panama analyzed to predict greenhouse gas emissions - Panama Soil Plot 1 MoBio (SPAdes)... | ecosystem: Environmental > Terrestrial > Soil...
TGGCGCGGGCCATTTCTGCTGGGAAGAAAAACCCGCTGAATACGCCGCGCTGCTCACCAGCTGGTGGGACCGAGCCAACGCGGCGTCGAAAAGCTAAATTAGGTGAGTTTATGGCTACGGTCACAACTCCCTCGTCAAAAGGCGCAGAAACGGCGGCGAAGACCCCGCGGGCCCGCCAGCCTCAGTCCGCAACCTTGGTGATTTTTGGCGCTGGTGGGGATCTGACCAAGCGTCTCGTGGTACCGGCGCTATACCATCTGGTACAAGCTCGCAAGCTTCCAGACCGGTTCGCCATCATTGGGGTCGATCGTAACGACCAGACCACCGAGCAGTGGTGCCAGACCCTGACCGAGATCATACGGACGATGGCCCCGGCTAGCCGGATCGACGCCTCCGCATGGTCATGGCTCACCCATCGCATGCACTATATGCCTGCGGATTTTACGCAGGTCGAAACCTTCACTCATCTCGAAGAGCTGCTGGCCCAACGAGAGCAGAACAGCATCGCCAATGTCTTGTTCTATCTAGCGGTCGGCGAGCGCTTTTTTGGAGCGATCGTCGAACAGCTCGGTCACGCGGGATTGACCAAACAATCAAAGGGAACGTGGCGGCGCGTGATCATCGAAAAACCGTTCGGGCACGATCTTTCGTCCGCGAAGACTCTTAACACCCAGATTCTCAAGGTGCTGTCTGAAAACCAGATCTATCGGATCGACCACTTCCTCGGCAAAGAAACGGTTCAGAACATATTAGTGCTGCGTTTTGCCAATGGCATCTTCGAGCCGCTCTGGAATCGCGATCATATCGACCACGTCCAAATCACGGCAGCGGAAACTATTGGCGTCGAGAGCCGCGGTCGGTTTTACGAACGAATCGGCGCATTGCGCGACATGGTGCCAAATCATCTATTTCAACTCGTGGCCATGATCGGAATGGAGCCACCGATCTCATTCGATGCCGACGCAGTGCGCGCTAAGAAGACGGAGCTCTTGCAGGCGATCCATTCCATCTCGCCTGAGAATGCGATACGCGGCCAGTACGGCAACGGGTTAGTGTTCGGTCAAAAAGTTCAGGACTACCGACACGAGCCGAATGTCGCGCCCGATTCTGGAACTGAAACTTATGTGGCAGCCAAGCTCGATATCGATAACTGGCGATGGGCAGGGGTACCGTTCTATCTGCGTACCGGCAAGCGTCTGTCTGCCCGCACCACTGAGATTGCGATTCAGTTCCGGCAAGCACCCTACGCGCTTTTTCGCCACACACCGATCGAGCGACTACCCGCCAACATCCTGACGCTTCGCATTCAACCGGATGAGGGACTATCAGTTAGTTTTAGCGCCAAGCGGCCCGGCTCCGAGATTGAGATCGACGGTGTGGCAATGGATTTTGCATATCGCGATTATTTTGAGCCCGTCGCGACAGTAGGTTACGAGACGTTGATCTACGATTGTCTAATCGGCGACGCGACCCTGTTCCAACGGGCTGACACCGTCGAGGCGGCGTGGGGTGCAGTACAGGGCCTGATCGATTCCTGGGCGCGCGATCCTGCCACGGACTTTCCCAATTACGCCGCCGGCAGCGCCGGTCCCAACGCCGCCGACCGGCTGCTCGCACGCGATGGCCGCGCGTGGCTGCCACTTAGCGCCGATCACCCACACACTGCCATTCGCCCAGACATCACGGCCCCTGTTGCGGCTGAGGTAACGCCATGAAACCCACGCGAGCGCTGCACGATCTCGGCCAAAGCCTCTGGCTCGACAACATCACACGAAATTTGTTGAGAGCGGGAGTCCTTCGCCACTATATCGACGAGCTGTCAGTCACTGGGCTCACATCCAACCCGACGATCTTCGATCATGCGATCAAGAACAGCAGCGACTACGATGATGCGATAAGAAGCAAAATCGCGAAGGGCGAGTCGGGGGAGCGACTGTTCTTCGAGGTAGCGCTGGAGGATCTCACCGAGGCCGCAGATCTGTTCCGGCCTATCTACGACCGCACCGGCGGTGTGGACGGATGGGTTTCGCTGGAAGTCTCGCCTCTCCTCGCGCATGACACCAAATCGACGGTTGCCGAAGCCAAGGACCTGCACACGCGGGCGCAACGTCCTAATCTGTTCATCAAGATCCCCGGCACCAAAGAAGGACTCCCCGCGATCGAAGAAGCAATCTTCGCGGGCATCCCGATCAACGTCACTCTGTTGTTTTCGGCCGAGCAGTACGTCGCGGCCGCCGATGCCTATATGCGAGGCATCGAACGTCGTATTGAGGCGGGATTGAAGGCCGATGTCTGCTCGGTGGCATCGATCTTTATCAGCCGCTGGGACGCTGCAGTCGCCGGCAAGGTACCGCACGCGCTCAACAACCAGCTCGGCATCGCCGTCAGCAAGCGCGCCTATAAAGCCTATCGCGGCTTACTGGGCTCACCGCGCTGGATGCGCGCTTACAATGCTGGCGCCCGTCCGCAACGCCTGTTGTGGGCCAGCACCGGCACTAAGGATCCGAAATCGTCGGACGTGCTTTACGTCCAGGCTCTGGCGGCGCCATTTACGGTGAATACGATCCCTGAGGCCACCCTCAAAGCACTCGCCGATCACGGCGTGGTCAGCGCGACCATGCCAATCGATGGCGGCGACTCGGACGAGGTCCTGGCGCGGTTCGCCGCGGCCGGCATCGACGTTCAGGCCCTTGCAGACCAGTTACAAGACGAGGGCGCCAAAGCGTTCGTCAAATCGTGGAACGATTTGACGGACGTGATCACGTCAAAATCCACTGTCCTCAAGCGCGCGAGTTAACTGCCGTGGATGCGAGATCGTCGCTGACTAACGTACGCGGGCCACCGCGGCGAGATCGAGCTGCGCCCGCCAAGAAATCTTCCGTCAAGAACGTACTGGTCGTCGATATCGGAGGGACCTCGGTCAAAATCCTCGCCAGCGGGCACAAAGTACACCGATCATTTCCGTCTGGACCGAAACTGACTCCTCAAGAGATGGTCTCCGGCGTGAAGCGTCTCGCGGCGGATTGGACTTACGACGCGGTTTCGATCGGCTTTCCCGGCCCGGTGCTGCACGGCCGGCTGATTGCCGAACCGTACAACTTAGGCCGTGGCTGGGTCGGGTTCGATTTCGCAGCGGCATTCGGCCATCCCGTGAAGGTCATCAACGACGCCGCAATGCAGGCTTTGGGGAGCTACACGGGCGGCAAGATGCTCTTTCTCGGCCTCGGAACCGGACTCGGATCAACCATGATCGTCGACGGCATCGTGGAGCCGATGGAGCTCGGTCACCTGCCCTACAAGAAGGGCACTTATGAGGACTATGTCGGCAAAGCGGGACTACACCGCCGCGGCAAGAAGAAATGGCGGCGCGAAGTTGCCGACGTCGTAGACCGCCTCATCGCGGCGCTTGAACCCGAAGACACAGTGCTCGGGGGCGGCAACGTCCATAAGCTGAAGACGCTGCCGCCGCACACTCGCGCCGGAGACAACGACAATGCCTTTCGCGGTGGATTTCGGCTGTGGGAGCAAACTCTCTCCGGCAGGCCGAGGTTCGTCGCAAAAAGCGGACCAGAATGATCAGAGAGCGCCTCGCACATGGCCGGACAAGCGGAGACACGCCTTAGGCAATCGATGAGCAAACGCGCGATATGGCGCGCGCTCCAAGATCACCATGTGTCCATGCAGGGCCTGAACCTGAAAAAGCTGTTCGCCAACGATCCAGCGCGCGGTGAGCGGATGACCGCCGAGGCCGTCGGCATCTACTTGGATTACTCAAAAAATCGCGTCAGTGACGAAACCCTCAGGCTGCTCGTCGAGCTCGCCAAGCAATCCGAGCTGCAGGCTCGGATCGACGCGATGTTCCGCGGCGAGAAAATCAACGTAACGGAAAATCGAGCCGCGCTGCATGTGGCGCTTCGTGCGCCGAAAGGCTCGTCCATCGTCGTCGACGGCAAGAACGTCGTGCCGGAGGTCCATACTGTGCTCGACAAGATGGTCGACTTTTCTAATCGTGTCCGTAGTGGGCAATGGAAAGGGCACACCGGCAAACGAATCCGCAACGTCATCAACATTGGTATCGGTGGCTCCGACCTCGGGCCAGTCATGGCCTATGAGGCACTCAAGTACTACAGCGATCGTGCGATGACCTTTCGCTTCGTCTCCAATGTCGATGGCACCGATTTCGTGGAGGCGACACGCGATCTCGATCCAGCGGAAACGCTGTTCATCGTCTCCTCGAAAACGTTCACGACGTTAGAGACGATGACCAACGCACAAAGCGCGCGAGCCTGGTCGCTCGCCGGTCTCGGTGGCGATGCCAGAGCCGTGGCAAAGCATTTCGTCGCGGTATCCACGAATGCCCAAAAGGTCTCAGAATTCGGCATCGATACGGCGAACATGTTCGAGTTCTGGGACTGGGTCGGAGGGCGTTATTCGATGGATTCCGCCATCGGTCTTTCGACCATGCTAGCGATCGGCCCCGATCACTTCCGGGCGATGCTGGAGGGCTTCCATGCAATGGACCAGCATTTCCGCACCGCACCGTTTACGCGCAACCTGCCGGTGCTCATGGGTCTCCTTGCCGTTTGGTACAACAATTTCTTCGGCGCGCAGACCGTCGCCGTGCTTCCGTATGAGCAGTATCTGAAGCGCTTTCCGGCCTATCTCCAGCAGCTCACAATGGAGAGCAACGGCAAGCACGTGACGCTCACCGGTTCGCCTGTCGACTACCAAACGGGTCCGATCTACTGGGGGGAGCCCGGCACCAATGGGCAGCACTCCTTTTATCAGCTGATCCATCAGGGCACGCGGCTTATTCCCTGCGATTTCATCGCTTTCGCGCGACCCCTCAATGCACTGGGCAGGCATCATGACATCCTGCTTGCCAATGTGTTTGCTCAGACCGAGGCATTGGCCTTCGGCAAGACCGCCGCGGAGGTCAAGGCGGAGGGCACGCCTGATTGGCTCGTGCCGCATCGTCTATTTGAAGGGAACCGTCCGTCGAACATCTTGCTGCTGGAAGCTTTGACGCCGGCGGCGCTTGGCAAGTTGGTGGCGCTCTACGAACACAGCGTGTTCACTCAAGGCACTATTTGGCAGATCGATTCATTCGATCAGTGGGGTGTGGAATTGGGCAAGGCTCTTGCCCAGCGCATTATTCCGCAACTCGAGGGTCCGACTGAGCCAAAGCTCGAACACGACAGCTCGACCAATGCACTGATCCGACGCTATCGCAAACTCAAGGGATCCCCCTGATGCCGCGAGGATATGATCGCGTGCTCTATATTTTACCCTTCGATCATCGCGGCTCGTTTCAAACCAAGATGTTCGGCTGGAAGTCGCCGTTAAGTGAGGCGCAGACAGCAGAAATCAGCCGCGCCAAGGAGATCATCTACGACGGATTTAATGCCACCCTGGCCAATGGCTTGCCGAAGGAAAAGACCGGCATCCTGGTCGACGAACAATTCGGCGCCGGCATCCTGCGCGATGCAAATTCCAAAAACATCATAACCGCCTTGCCGGCGGAGAAGAGCGGCCAGGAGGAGTTTGATTTTGAATACGGCGAGGATTTTGCGCGCCATATCGAAGCCATCGGCCCGACATTCTGCAAAGTCTTGGTACGCTACAACCCGCGGGGCGACCTCGCCTTGAATACGAGGCAGACGACTCGATTGACACGTCTGTCGGAATTTCTGGCTGACCAAAGCCGTAGTCGGTTCATGTTCGAGCTCCTAGTTCCGGCGGAGAAAACGCAGCTCGAGAAGCTAAACGGCGATAAAGCGACCTACGATCGCGAGCTGCGGCCACGCTTGATGGTCGAGGCGATCCAAGAGCTTCAGGACGCCGGTGTCGAACCAGATTTGTGGAAGGTTGAAGGCCTAGATCGGCGCGAGGATTGCGAAAGCGTCGTAGCGGCAGCGCGCGCTGGCGGTCGCGATCATGTCGGCTGTATCATTCTTGGCCGCGGCGAGGACGAGCGCAAAGTGCAGCAATGGCTCGGGATCGCGGCAAAGGTGCGGGGCTTTATCGGTTTTGCCGTAGGTCGCACTGTTTTCTGGGATCCGCTGGTCGCCTGGCGGAGCAAAGAGGCGACACGCGAGCAAACAGTCGCCGCGATTGCCAAACGCTATCGCGAGTTCGTCGATCTGTTTGAGCGAGCAAACACACGTTTGCCTTCTGAACTCTCAGATTGCACCGGCTCGGGACATCACTCCTCAAAGGAGGCCTGACACATGCAGTTAGGAATGATCGGCCTCGGCCGCATGGGCGCCAATATGGTCCGACGACTTATCAAGGGCGGCCACCAATGCGTGATTTTCGACCTATCGTCAAAGGCGGTCGCGGATCTGGCGCGCGACAAGGCGGTCGGGGCGTCCTCGACTGCGGACCTCGTGCGCAAGCTTGAGAAGCCGCGGGCGGTCTGGCTGATGGTCCCGGCGGGGGTCGTCGACAAAACGATCGCCGATCTCGCACCTCACCTCGAGAGCGGCGACATTCTCATCGACGGCGGCAACTCGTACTACGTTGACGACATTCACCGGGCGCAAGCGCTCGCGTCGCAAGGAATCCATTATGTGGATGTTGGAACCAGCGGCGGTGTCTGGGGGCTGGAGCGCGGTTATTGCATGATGATCGGCGGACCGGTGACGGCAGTGCGGCACCTCGATCCGATCTTCAAGACGCTCGCGCCCGGTATGGGAGATATCCCGCGCACCCCTGGACGGGAGAAAATCGGCGGCACCTCCGAGCTCGGCTACCTGCACTGCGGCGCGAACGGCGCCGGGCACTTCGTCAAGATGGTCCATAACGGCATAGAGTACGGCATCATGGCGGCCTACGCAGAAGGTATGAACATCCTGCGCCATGCGAATGCCGGGGAGCAGCAGCACGCGACCGATGCCGAAACCACGCCGCTGCGCGACCCCGAGCTCTATCGCTACGATCTCAATCTGCGCGACATCGCGGAAGTGTGGCGGCGTGGCAGTGTCATCGCGTCCTGGCTGCTTGACCTCACCGCCACTGCGCTGACCCAGGATCCCGCGCTCGATAACTTTGCGGGCCGAGTCTCCGACTCCGGAGAAGGACGCTGGACGATTAAGGCCGCAATCGACGAGGCTGTGCCGGCTCCTGTCCTTTCGACCGCGCTCTACGAACGTTTCAGCTCGCGTGGCGAAGCGACATTCGCCGATAAGCTGCTCTCCGCCATGCGCTATGAATTCGGCGGTCATGTCGAGAAGTCGGCAGGCTGATCGCGTCAGCCTCGGATCAATGGAGGCAAACATGAGTGCTGTTGCCGGTCCCGTACTGGATTCGCCTCGACCCATGACCAGCGTGCAAATGGATCAACTATCGATCAATTGCATTCGCACGCTGTCGATGGACGCAGTCCAACAGGCAAAGTCTGGGCATCCCGGCACGCCGATGGCGCTGGCGCCCCTGATTTATACGCTTTGGAACCAGGTGATGCGCTTCGATCCGCAAGATCCCATTTGGCCGAACCGAGATCGGTTCGTGCTTTCGAACGGTCATGCCTCGATGCTGCTGTGGTCGATACTTCACCTCACTGGCACCCGAGCGGTGAATGCCGAGTACGAACGGCTTGGGCAGCCCGCGGTTTCGCTCGACGATATTCGTCACTTTCGCCAACTGGGCAGCAAGGCTCCGGGTCATCCCGAGTACCACTTGGTTTCGGGTGTCGAGGCGACGACCGGACCGCTTGGACAAGGTATCGCCAACAGCGTCGGCATGGCGATTGCCGAGGCGTGGCTCGCTAACCGATACAATCGCCCCGACTTCAAGATCTTCGACTACCACATCTACGCGGTTTGCGGCGATGGCTGCATGATGGAGGGCGTGGGAGCCGAAGCGGCGTCGCTGGCGGGCCATCTCGGCTTAGAGAACCTTTGCTGGATCTACGACAACAATCACATCACCATCGAAGGCAATACGCGCATCACCTTTACAGAAGACGTCGCGGCCAGGTTTTTAGGCTATGGCTGGAACGTATTACGCGTGGGCGATGCTAATGACATCGAGCGGATCGAACAGGCATTGACTATTTTTCGCGAGACCAAGGACCGCCCAACCTTCATCATTCTTGATAGTCACATCGGCTACGGCGCCCCGCATAAGCACGACACTTCCGCAGCGCACGGCGAGCCGCTAGGCGAAGAGGAAATTCGACTGGCAAAGCGTTTCTACGGATGGCCCGAGGACGCGAAGTTTCTGGTTCCCGACGCCGTGCGCGAGCACTTCGCAGCCGGAATTGGCGCGCGCGGGCGGGAGGCGCGCCGCCAATGGACTGAGCTGTTTGCAGCTTATCGCGCGAAATATCCTGAGCTCGCAACTGAGATCGATCTCATGCAGCGCCGGGAGCTGCCGCAGGGATGGGACAAGGGGCTACCGGTTTTTCCCGCCGATCCAAAAGGCATCGCCGGTCGCGATGCTTCGGGTAAGGTCCTCAATATACTTGCCCAGAATATTCCCTGGCTGCTGGGAGGATCAGCAGACCTCGGTCCCTCCAACAAGACGCTGCTCACCTTTCCGGGCGCCGGCGACTTCGAGCCTGATAATCGAGCCGGCAGAAACCTGCATTTCGGCATTCGCGAGCATGCAATGGCAGCTGCGGTCAACGGGCTCGCATTGTCGAAGCTTCGCGCATTCGGCGCCTCATTCTTCATCTTCAGTGATTATGCGCGCCCCGCCATTCGGCTCTCAGCTCTGATGGAGCTGCCCACTGTCTTTATATTCACCCACGATGCGATGGGGGATGGGGAAGATGGTCCGACCCATCAACCGGTAGAACAGCTTGCGTCGTTCCGCGCCGAGCCCGGCCTGGTCGTGCTGCGACCTTGCGACGCGAACGAGGTAGTCGAGGCCTATCGCTATATCATGCAGCTGCGACACCAGCCGGCACTGCTCGCGCTGTCGCGGCAGCCGCTGCCGACCTTGGACCGCAGCAAATATGCGCCCGCATCCGGCCTCGCGCGGGGTGCCTATGTACTCGCCGACCCGCACGACGGAAAGCCTGAATTGATCCTCATTGCGTCGGGGAGCGAGGTGAGCCTCTGTGTCAAGGCTCACGAGGACCTGCTTGCCGAGGGCATCCGCTCGCGCGTGGTCTCGATGCCCTCCTGGGATATTTTCGAGCACCAGCCAGAGGCCTATCAAGAGAGCGTGCTGCTGCCCGAAGTCACAGCGCGCATCGCGGTGGAGCAGGCCTCAACGTTTGGCTGGGAACGTTATGTCGGCAGAAAGTCCGGCCGCATCATCGGCATGAAGACATTCGGCGCGTCGGCTCCTCTTAAGGAATTGCTGCGCAAATTTCGGTTCGAACCCGAGCGTGTGACGGAGGTCGCGAAAGAGCTACTCGGCAAAGCCAAGAGCTGAAGCGTTCCGGCGTGAAGTAGCGCCGCGTTGAAAGACATAAGAGACTGCGATGTCCAAAACGACCGCCGTCGTATTCCTGTTCGACGTCGACAACACTCTTCTCGACAACGATTTGGTGCAGAGCCATCTCAAGGAGCACCTGGCGGATGCATATGGAGCGTCCGCTCGTGACAGGTACTGGGACATCCTAGAAGGATTGCGGAGCGAATTGGGCTACGTCGATTACCTCGGCGCGCTGGAGCGCTTTCGGGTCGAGGAGATCCACCGGCCGGAGGTGCTGCGCATGTCGAATTGGCTGGTCGATTATCCGTTCGCCGATCGCCTCTATCCCAGGGCTCTGGACGTGGTGAAACATGTGCAGCAATGGGGGCAGGCGGTCATTCTTTCAGATGGCGATGCCGTGTTCCAGCCGCGCAAAGTGGAGCGCTCCGGGCTGTGGCGCGCGGTCGATAATCGTGTGCTCATCTACATTCACAAGGAATGCGAGCTCGAATACGTAGAGCGCCTCTATCCTGCCAATCACTATGTGCTCATCGACGACAAGCTGCACATCCTTGCCGCCGTGAAGAAGATCTGGGGCGAGCGGGTTACTACGGTGTTTGCCAAACAAGGCCATTATGCATTTGATCCAAAAATTCTGGCCGAGAACCCGCCCGCGGACATTGAGCTTGCCAAGATCGGCGATCTGCTCAACAGCGATTTGGCGACCTTCCTGAAGAAACGGTAGGCGCGTGCGATGGCGCAAAAGCCCACTGAAGCGACAATGAGCACAGCAGCTGTGTCGACGGCGGGCCAAGTGGGCATCGTCGAGTTTCGCGCGATCCTCATTGTCGCAGGCGTCTCGGGAAGCGGGAAGACGACGATCGCAACAGCCCTTGCCCAGCGACTGGGCCTACCATTCACAGAAGGTAGCCAGCTCCATCCGCCACCGGACATCGCTAGGATTCACTCTGCCGATCCGCTCGACGACCGCGAGCAGTGGTCATGGCTCGAGAAGATCGCGACATGGATCGACGGTCGTCGGCAGCTCGGCACGGGCGGCGTGATCACCAGCCCGGCGCTCAAGCGCAGCCACCGTGATTTCCTCACCCGTGGCCGGCCGGACGTGCGCATCGTTTATTTGCATGGCGAGAGGGCGCTGATTGCTTCGCGGCTGGCGGCACGCGAAGAAAATTCTATGCTCGCCAGCCTCCTCGACCTTCAGTTGTCAATCCTGGAGGCACCCGAGCCCGATGAAGATTCAATTCTCATCGACGTGAATCGGCCCGTGGAAGACATTGTTGCAGAGATTCTGCTTAACCTCACTCCGCCGGTGCGCGAGAAGCCGCTGGACGTTGTGGCCAGGGACCACAGCGAGCGCCCCCCTCCGCCGCCTGTCATACCATGTGGGCCGCAGACGCATCCAAGCACCGGGACCCTAGCGGGTCGCGGGCCATTCATAGGATCCGATCTTCCGCTGGATATTGAGGATTATGCTCTGATCGGCGATTGCACGACGGCTGCCCTCGTCGGTCGCAACGGCTCGATAGATTGGCTGTGCTGGCCGCGCTTTGACAGCGGCGCGTTGTTCGCAGCGCTCCTCGGCAACTCCGAACATGGGCGCTGGCGGATCTCTCCCGCCGACCCGAGACCGCGCACCCGTCGTGCTTACCACGACGACACCTTGGTTCTGGAGACGGTCTTCGACACCGCGGACGGGAGTGTCGCTCTGATCGATTTCATGCCGATAGGCCGAGGGGACTCGTCGGTCGTCCGCCTGGTGAAGGGGCGAGCCGGCAAGGTGGCGATGCAAATGCATCTGGCGCTGCGATTCGACTACGGCGTCACTGTGCCGTGGGTGACGCAGCTCGAAGATGGGTCTGGCGTGAGAGCCATTGCGGGGGCAAACCAGGCGGTGCTGCGTTCTCCGGTGCCGTTGCAGGGCAAGAATTTCGCCACGGTCGCGGAGTTTGACGTGGTCGAAGGGGAGTGCATCCCGTTCGTGCTGACGCGCGGACAGTCTCACCTGCCGACGCCACCTGAGCTCGACTGGAACGCGGCGCTACAGGAAACGGAATCGTTCTGGCGCGATTGGTCGAACCGTTGCTCCCACCTCGGACCTTGGCGAGAAGCGGTCAAACGTTCCTTGGTGACGCTTAAAGCCCTTACCTACGCAGAAACGGGTGGCATTGTCGCCGCTCTTACCACCTCACTGCCGGAACAGCTTGGCGGGAAACGCAATTGGGATTACCGCTATTGCTGGCTGCGAGACGCGACCTTTACGTTGATGGCGCTTGTGTCTGCAGGCTACCGGGATGAGGCGCAGGCGTGGGCGCAGTGGCTCCGGCGCAGTGTAGCGGGAAGCCCGCATCAGCTCCAAATCATGTATGGCTTATCGGGCGAACGGCAGCTCATTGAGTGGGAGGTGCCGTGGCTGCCCGGCTATCGCGGCGCTGCGCCGGTGCGCATTGGAAACGCGGCTTCCGCCCAGCTTCAGCTCGACGTCTACGGCGAGTTGATTGATGCCATACATCAGGGACGCACACTCGGCCTCGCTCCTGTCGGCGCGGGGTGGCCGCTGCAACAGAAATTGATCGAGCATCTTGAGCAAATCTGGGAGCAGCCGGACGAAGGAATTTGGGAAGTGAGAGGCGGTCGCCGCCACTTTACCTTCTCCAAAGTGATGGCCTGGGTGGCGCTCGATCGCACGGTGCGCGATGCCGAGCAATTCAAGTTTTCGGCACCGCTGGAATCCTGGCGCAAAGTCCGCGACCGCATGCACGCGATGATTTGCGAGCGGGGTTTCGACACCGAGCGCAACACTTTCACACAAAGCTTCGGCAGCAGCGAGCTCGATGCGAGCCTCCTACTCGTGCCCCTTGTCGGCTTCCTGCCGGCAGATGACCCACGGGTACGCGGCACGATCGCGGCCATCGAGCGCGAGCTCATGGTCGACGGGCTCGTGCTGCGGTATCGAACCGAATCAGACATCGACGGCTTGGCGCCGGGTGAAGGCGTGTTTCTCCCATGCAGCTTCTGGCTTGCCAATAATTACAAGCTGCAGCATCGGGATACCGAAGCACGCGCCCTGTTCGAGCGTCTGCTCTCGTTGCGCAACGATGTTGGCCTGCTCGCGGAAGAATACGATCCGAAGGCGCGGCGCCAGCTTGGCAATTTCCCGCAGGCATTCTCGCATCTTGCTCTCATCGGAACCGCGCTGAGCCTGCACGATGTTGGGCCCGCGCAGCGGCGAAGCCAGGGAGCAAAGCCCGGCTCGTGAGCTTTGAACGTAATGTTGCCCGCGGATCTCAATGCGACGATTTTAGTGAGTCGTTAGTGTCCGAACTGGGTGACGGCAAAGCGAGTAACGGAATTTTCCGGGTCGCTTTAAATTTGCGAAATCGGCTGTTCGCGGCCCTGCTCTCTCCTTCCTGTAAGGCGGCCCTGGGCGGCGCGAGTCAAGCCGACAAACGGTAATGGCTTTTCGCACCAATCGGGATTGGCGGGATATTGTGGAAAGCTCGATTTTGCGGGCCGAATCACCGCTCTCCGAGCCGCGCCCGCGAACGTCTTAAATCTCCCTCGGGAAACATGGTTGCCTGGTAGCCTGAGTACTGTCGGCACAACGGCGGTAAATGGGAGGAAACTGTGAAAACTCATTACGCATTACCGTTGGCAGTTGCCATCCGATTAGCCGTTGCAATTCGGGGTCTGCACGCTCGCACCACTATGCCGCCAGTTTATGGTTGTGGTTGAGATTGACGAGATAACCGCAGTGCTCGGCGTGTAAAATTTCTGTCAGGTTTAACGTTTAAAGTGTAATTGCTGGAAAATCAGTGCTTTGTTTGAACGCCGGGTATTATGTCGAAGCGTTCGTACTTATGGCGTCAAGCCGAGGTGTGTTTGTCGCGTGCACGTGTAAGTGGCGATCCTGTTCTCAAAGAACTGTATGAGGACCTGGCCGCCGAATTTGCTCATGATGCCGCTTGTGAGCAAAACCTTGACAGCCTTAAAAATTCGGAGCTTGAGAGGCGCGAGAATCCAGCGCACAAGTAGGACTTGCTTGGTCCCACGCATCGGGGGTTAGAGGCGGGCAAATGCCGCCTTGAAGGCAAGATTAAACGCACGGCGGCGGGTCAATTCTAATGCTCGCCACACTCGATACATCCGGATGAATTTGGGTATGAGCCACATGCCTAGGAGTCCAAATCAGCCGCGTCGCAACTTAGCCTTCCGGCTCAGTATCGCGTTCGCGACGGTCAGCAAGTCTTTCCCAGCTTTGAGCGGCACAAGCCAAAGCGTACTTGTCTTCTAGCTTGTGGACCATTCTTGCCAGCTCACGGCACTCCCTAGCTCGGTCTCTGTATTCCGCTACGGCGCGCATCGAATAATCCTCCGCGCCCATCCCACGACGAGAAGATTATCGAGCCAATACCAAAGTTTTATGAAAGCGTCGCGATAGAGCGGCTGAATGTCCGCTTTTAGGGGTAAAGCGGACATCAACTCCCAGAATGTCCGCTTATGACCCAAAGCGGACATTCGCCGCCGCAGCATCTAGATCACGGAAGCTCGTCAAAGAACAGATAAACGGCGGCAATGGGGCTCGGCGGCTCGG
>Ga0209465_10000846_pt1 | contig 13966 bp, 14 predicted proteins | sample PanSoiPlot1MoBio_FD_188321 | JGI IMG/M metagenome (GOLD analysis project Ga0209465, IMG submission 188321) | Tropical forest soil microbial communities from Panama analyzed to predict greenhouse gas emissions - Panama Soil Plot 1 MoBio (SPAdes)... | ecosystem: Environmental > Terrestrial > Soil...
TGCGGATCTCCTTGCAGTCGCTCTTCCGCCTTGATGCACGCCCCAATACTCGGAAGAGCCAATATCGGAGGCGAGGGCGCCGGCTGCGCCGCTACGGCCTTAGTCTACACCATATGCGCAGCTGTGCCGCCACTCGCGAAATGAGACGACGCTACGGCAGGGGCCAGCCGGCCGCTCCGGGATCGTGAAACGTAGTCGGTTAATCGACGTGCGTCTGAGCACGATCGGGCTCGACCGCCTCCGTGAAGGGAACGGTGCTGTCCTGGCGACACGCACGCTCACGCGAGCGGATGGCTCCCTGGGCGTTCGACGAGGTCTAGCGGCATGCCGCCTCGACGGCGACGTGAGCTGCGGTATCGCTCGACGCGGCACGACGCGCCGCTCGCTCGTCCTTGACCACGAGATCCTGGACGTCGAACGGATCGCGGACCACACGGAAGCCGTGGAGCTCGAATGTCACCTGCTCGTCCATCGTGCGACCAGCGGTGAGCCTGATCACCACGGGCACGTCGGGCGCCACGACGTCGAAGAGCTTCGCCAGCTCGCCCGCGGACGTGGTCACCAGATCAGAGGAGACGATGATCAGCGATACCGGTGTCTCCAAGAGCAGCCGGAGGCCGTGGCAGAAGGCGCCGGTCATGCGCACGGCGATTCCCTGTTCAACGCACTTGAGGCCGACCGCGTCGGTCAGCGCACGATTCCCATCGATCATCAACACGCGTGTCATGAAGTTCCTCTCTGTGGGGTGTGATTTCGAAGCCTTCAGAAGCGGAGCAAGCACGATGCCATTATCTTTGATGCGCGGGAAGTCCCCATGGTTGCAAATCCCCGGAAATTTTCTCCCGAGTCCTCTCGTTGAAGAATCGGGCGGAATGCCCGGAACAAGTGCAGACGCCGCTCCGAGCTCGAGCGAGGCGGATCGGGGGCCGAGCCAGGAAAGCCGGACCCGCGTCAGTCGCGCGGCGCCTCCTTGAAGTCGATGACCCGCTCGCACCAGGCCGCTGCGGCGAGCAGTCGCGCTTCCGCCCAGGGAGCGCCCGTGAGCTGCACGGCGAAGGGCAGACCGTCGTGCGCGAGGCCCGTGGGAAGGGAGATGGACGGCATGCCCGCCGAGCTCCACGGCGCGCAAAAATACGGCTCACCGGTGGACTCGAGACCCTTTGGGGCGGGACCGGTCGCCGTCGGCGAGACGAGGGCATCGTAGCGCGCGGCGATCGCCCCCATCTCCGAGCGAAACCTCCGTCGAAGCGCCTGCGCGGCGAGATAGTCGACGGCGCCGATGCCGAGCCCGGCCTTGACCGCCTCTCCGATGTGCTTCGGGTAGTCGGCCGCATTCTTCGCATAGAGCTCGCGATGAAAGGCCGCCGCCTCCGCGCGCACGGTCATGTCGCCGGCGGCGTGAATCCCCTCGAACGAAGGCGCGAGCGGCGCCTCCTCTACCCGCGCGCCCGCCTTGCGCAGCATTTCCAGCGTCGCCTCGATCTGGGCCACGTTCGCCGCCTCCGCCTTCCCGAGCAAGGGGCGCAGGACACCGAGGCGCGGCGCGGCCGGCGCGCCCAGCGCGCTCACGTAGTCGTCCACGGGCATCGACACGGAGTGCGGGTCAGCGGCGTCGTGGCCGGCCATGATCGCCAGCGCGAGTGCGGCATCTTCCACCGAGCGGCATAGCACGCCCACGTGATCCAGGCTCCAGGCGAGCGGGGTGACGCCCGTGGCGCCGATGCGGCCGTGTGTCGGCTTGAAGCCGACCACTCCGCAATAGGCGGCGGGACGCAGCACGGAACCTACCGTCTGCGTTCCCAGCGCGAGAGGAACCATGCGCGAGCCCACCGCGGCTCCCGACCCGCTCGACGAGCCACCCGGGGTGTGCGCGGGATTCCACGGATTGCCGGTGGGCGTGGGATCGCGAAGGGCGAACGCTGTGGTGGTGACCTTGCCGAGGATGACCGCACCAGCCGCCCGGAGGCGCGCCACGGAGACGGCGTCAGCGTTCGGCCGTCGGTGCGCCCACGCTCCCGCGCCGGAGGTCGTGGTGAGCCCCGCCGCGTCGTAGATGTCCTTGAGAGCCACGGGCACGCCGTGGAGCGGGCCCACGAAGCGTCCCTCGCGCGCCTCGATGTCTCGCTGGACGGCGACCCGGGCCGCCGCGTCGCGATCCAGGTGCACCCAGGCCTTCAGCGTCGGCTCCGCTGCGTCAATGCGCTTGAGGCACGAGGCGAGGAGGTTGGAGGGTGACAGCGCGCCCGAGCGAATGCGGCGAGCGGCTTCCGCGGCGGTGACGTTGTAGAGGTCGGGCATGCGAGGGCTCCTGAGGGCTACTGGAGGGCGTCGAGCACTTCCGCGACCACTTCAAAGCGACCGAAGGAAGGCATGAGATACGCGCCGGCGTAGCGCCCGCGGAGGTGCGACACGAGGGCCTGGGCCGTCTCGATGCCTGCGCGCAAGCCCCGCTCTCCCGCTTCCTTCATGCGGGAGCGCACCCCATCGGGCACGGAGATGCCGGGCACCTCGTTGTGCAGGAACTCCGCGTGACGCGACGAGTGCAGCGGCAGCACGCCGACCACCACCGGGATGGGCGACCGCGTCCGCTGGAAGAATCGCTCCAGTACCTCGAGGTCGTACACGGGCTGCGTTTGGCACCAGCGCGCCCCCGCCTCGGCCTTGGCGAGGAGCCGCTCCATCTCGCGCGAGGGTTCCGTGGCCGCGGGATCGAGAGCAGCCCCCACGCAGAAGGCCGTGGGCTCGCCCACGGAGTTGCCGGTGGCATCGCGGCCTTCGTTCATGCCGGTGAGGATGCGGATGAGCCCGATGGCATCCACGTCGAAGACGGCGGTGGCGTTGACGTAGTCGCCCGAGCGCGGCGGATCGCCCGTCATGGCCAGGATATTCCGGATGTTGAGGGCATGCGCACCAAGGACGTCCGCCTGGATGCCCATGAGATTCCGGTCGCGGCAGGTGAAATGCATGTTGATGTCGAGCCCGGTCGCCTCGCGGACCAGGATGGCGGTGGGCAGCACCGACATGCGCACGCGCCCGAGGGAGCCGTCGTTGATGTCGACGATCTCCACTCCACGCTCCTTGAGGAGCTTGGCGCCCTGCACGAGCTTCTCGATGTTGTGGCCCCGCGGCGGATCGAGCTCCACCGTGACCATGAAGTCGCCCTCGTCGACCTTGCGCTGGAGCAGCGTGGGCGCGGTGGTGGTGGGCAGGGTTGGCGCGGGCCTCGCCTCCGCGCGGGCCCGCTTCGGCGTCGACACGGAGACGGTGCCCGTGTGCGGCACGTGACGATCGACCGCCTCGCGCATGGCCCGGATGTGCTCGGCGTTCGTCCCGCAGCACCCCCCGACCATTCGCGCACCCGCCGCGAGCATCCGCGTCGCGTAGTCGGCCATGTAGGCAGGCGAGGAGATGTAGATGAGACGCTCGCCGATCCGGCTCGGCAAGCCCGCGTTGGGCTGGATGGCCAGGGCGAGGCCGCTCGCCTCTGGGAGCATCTGCTCCAGGACGTCGTAGAGCGTGCTGGAGCCTACCGAGCAGTTGGCGCCCACGACCTGCACGGGCAGCTCGCGAAGTGTTCGCACCACTTCCGTCGGCGTCTGGCCGAGGAAGGTCACGTGGTCCTGGGTGAAGGCGACCTGGGTCACCACGGGCAGGTCGGTGATGGCGCGGATGGCCTCCACGGCCATCCGCATCTCCATCAGGTCAGAGAAGGTTTCCACGACGAAGCCGTCGACCCCGCCCTCGAGGAGCCCCTCCGCCTGCTCCAGGAAGGCCGCCCGCGCCTCCTCCGGCGTGATGGAGCCGAGAGGCGCGAGATACTTGCCGAGCGGGCCCATGGAGCCCAGCACGAAGACGTCGCGGCCCATGGTCTCTCGAACGTCGCGCGCCAGCTTGACCCCGCGCAGATTGATGTCGCGCACGCGCGAGGACAGCCCGTGCACCGCGAGCTTGAAGCGGTTGGCGCCGAAGGTGTTCGTCTCGACCCAGTCCGCGCCTGCCTGGATGTACTCGGCGTGGATTCCCTGCACCACCTTGGGCTCGTTCACGTTGAGGACGTCGAAGCAGGCGTCGAGGGGCACCCCGCGCGCGTAGAGCATGGTCCCCATGGCCCCGTCGCCGAGGAGGGGGCGCTCGCGAAGCCGCTCGAGGAAGGCCGCGGCCATCACACCACCTGCCGCGCTCGCCCGGCGAGGGCGGCCGCCACGCGTCCGGCAACCTGATCCGGCGTGAGCCCACTCGTGTCCACCGTGACATCGGCCTGCGCGTAGAAGCGCTTCCGATCCTCGTAGAGGGCGGCGGTCTGCTCACGCGTGCGCCCCTTCAGCATCGGGCGATCACCACCGCGCCGCGCTCGCTCGTACAGGGTCTCGAAGTCGCTCGCCAGCCACACCACCGTCCCGATGGCGCGCAGGGCCTCCGGTCGCCCCTCACGGCATGGCAGCCCGCCCCCCGTGGCGATCACATCGCCCCGCTTGAGGGCGAGGAGGCGGACCATGTCTTCCTCCAACGCACGGAAATAGGCCTCGCCCTGACTGGAAAAGATCTCGGGAATGGACCGGCTCTCGTGGGCGGTGATCATGTCGTCCGTCTCCACGAAGCAGCGTCCGAGGTGACGTGCGAGGATGCGGCCGACCGAGGACTTGCCCGCCCCCATGAAGCCCACGAGAATCACGTTGTCCGACATCGCTCCGACCATCGTATCATCGGCCGCGGCAGGGGCCCTACCGGCGCACGGTGACCAGGGCGGGCGCCCGCCGATAGGCGCACTCGCGCATCCAGCAGCGTCGGCATTGGGTGAAGTAGTGGTCGACGCGTACGGCCGGTCCCACGCCGACCAGGAAGGAGATGCTCTTGGCCGGCGTCATCACGCACGAGGCATTGAGGGTGACCCCGATCGGCTCACCCGCGCACAGCGCGAATAGGGCCGACTGCTCGGCGGTGTCCCAGCCCGCGTAGCCCGGGCTGATACGGTTGGTCACCTTGACCCCGGCCGGAATCGCCGCCTGACACAGGAGATCGTTGGCGTACTCGGCGAGGCTCTCCGCGGCGGCCGAACCGACGCTGTCAAGCATGACGGCGAGCGGCAACTCCCGTGCGTCCCAGAGGTCTCGCACGCGCCGCTCGATCGACTCGCCCACCGTGCAGATGCCCGCCCCGATCTCCTCCAGCGCGCCCCACCGTCGCGCGATCTCCGGGATGTGGAGGCTCTGACCGCCCGCTTCGATCAAATCCGGCCCCTGGCCCGTCACCTTCACCGTCCGGTACACGACGCGGGGCTCGATCAGCGACTCGCCGAGGCCGAGCGCCTCCTCGAAGAGCGCGAGGACGGTGGCATCTGGTACGTCCACGTCCTTCTTGTATCCCTGGAAGCGGAGGACCTCATCGCGATCCACCCGCAGCGGCACGTCGTCCAGCACCGCGGGACGGGGCGAGCGGACAGCGAGCGTCGCGCTCACTTCCCGCGTCGAGAGCGCACGACCTCGGCGATGAGGCGGATGTGCTCGGGGCCCGAGCCGCAGCAGGCGCCCACGATGTTGCAGCCGGCGTCCAGGAGGGCAGGATAGTCCTTGGCCATGGCCTCGGGTCCGAGCTCGTAGGTGGTGTGGTCGCCCCGCGTGATGGGCAGTCCCGCGTTCGGATAGGCGATGAGGGGCGCGTCGGTGATCGCGCGCATCTCGCGGATGATCACGATAGCGCGATCGGGCCCGCGACCGCAGTTCATGCCCACGATGTCCGCGCCCGCCCCGAAGAGGGTGCGGGCCACGTCGGCCGGGCTCTCGCCCCACATGGTGCGGTCGCGATCGTGCATCTCCTCGTACTGGAAAAACATGGTCGCCATCACGGGCAGGTCCGTCACCTGCTTGCAGGCGGCGATGGCCGCGGTGGCTTCCTGGGGGAACATCATGGTCTCGACGGCGAAGATCTCGACCCCACCCTCGGCGAGGGCGGTCGCTTGCTCCTTGAAGGTCTCGAGGTATTCCTCATCGGTTGCCACGTTGTCGCCGACACCGTAGTCGAGGGGAAGGCAGCTCGTGGGACCTATGGAGCCCGCGACGTAGCCCGCCGGCGGACACACCGCCCGGGCGAGCTGTGCGCCCTTCACGTTGAGCTCGCGCGTGCGGTCTCCGATCTTGTACTCGTTGAGCTTGAGCCGGGAGCCGCCGAACGTGTTGGTCTCCACGAAGTCCGAGCCCGCCCGGAAATAGCCCTGGTGAATGCCGCGGACCACGTCGGGATGCGTGTCGTTCCAGAGCTCCGGGCAGGCGCCGTTGAGCAGGCCCGCGTCGAAAAGGGCGGTGCCGTAGCCGCCGTCGAAGACGAGCCGCTCGCCTGCCTTCACCCGCTCCACGATCTCCCAGCCGCGCGGACGGGCCATCAGGCGGCCACCGCGACGCCGAGGAGCTCCTTGGCCCGCACCACGGCCAGCGTCGAGTCGCGGGCATAGCCGTCGGCGCCGATCTCGTCGGCGTACGCCTGGCTCACCGGGGCGCCTCCAATCATCACCTTCACTCGCTCCCGCAGCCCCGCCTTGGACAAGGCATCGATGGTGCGCTTCATGGCGGGCATGGTCGTGGTCATGAGCGCGGAGATTCCCACGATCTGCGCCCCGTGCTCCTCCACGGCGGCCACGAACTTCTCCGGCGCGACGTCGCGGCCGAGGTTGTGCACCTTGAAGCCGGCACCCTCGAGCATCATGGCCACGAGGTTCTTACCGATGTCGTGGAGATCTCCCTGCGCGGTGCCGATGACCACCACCCCGAGGGACTGTGACTCGCCTCCCGCCTTGGTGATGAGTGGCTTGAGGAGGTCGAGCCCCGCGTACATCGCGCGGGCAGAGAGCAGCACCTGGGGGACGTAGTACTCGTTGCGACGGAACTTCTCCCCGACCACGTCCATGCCGGGAATGAGTCCCCTGAAGATCAGGTCCTTGGGGTCCATGGAGAGCTCGAGGCCTTCCTTCGTCTTGCGGGCGACGGTGTCCTTGTCGCCGAGGATCAACGCCCTCGCCATGACCGGATAGTCGAAATCGTCGCTCATGCCCTGCTCGGGGTTCCTCCGGACTTGACGGTGGGATAGCCCGCCTTGCTCCACTCCCGCATGCCGCCGGCGACGTTGTGGAAACCGGTCATGCCGGCTCTCATGAGCGCGCTGATCACCGAACTCGACCGAAGCCCACCCGCGCAGAGCACGGCCTTCGGGCGGTCGGTGGGGATCTCCGCCATGCGCTCGACGGCCTGCCCCATGGGGATCTTGATCGCCCCCGCGATGTGGCCGTCGTCCCATTCCGCAGGCTCGCGCACGTCTACCACGACCAGGTCGGGCTGCTCCTCGCGCATGGTCGCCAGGTCGTGGACGGTGATCTGCGGCACCTTCGCCTCGGTCAGCCCCTCGCTCTTCCAGTCCGTCATGCCACGCTGAAGATAGCCGTCGATGTCGTCCATGCCCGCTCGGCCGAGACCCTGGACGGCCCGCGTAAGGTCGGACGGGCCGGTGGCGAGAAGGATGAAGCGGCTGTCTGGTGGCACCATCATGGCTACCCGGGCCGCGAAAGGATTACTCTCGATCCACACGTTGACCGAGCCGGGGATGTGTCCCTCGCCATACTCCGCCGGGCTCCGCGCGTCGAGGACGACGGCGCCCTTGAGCATCGCTTCCCGTGCCTGAGCGACCGTCAGGGGTTGAGGGTCGCCGGATGACGGCAGGGCCTGAGCGCGGTTCTTGGCGATGATCCGATCGAAGCTCGGAGGCTTGGGAGGCAGGCCCTGCATCAGGCCCTGGACGAACTCGTCGACGGTCTTCGCCTGTAAAGCGGGGTTGAAGCGCCGCTCGAATCCGATGGTCGATCCGGGCTTGGAGGACATGGCCCGCCCGCAGGACGAACCGGCACCGTGCGCGGGGAAAACTTCCACGCTGTCGGGCAGGGTTAGGACGCGGCCGGTCAGGCTTTCGTAGAGGGTTGCGGCCGCCCGCTCGCCCCCGAAATCGGGCCGGCCAACGTCTCCCACGAAGAGAGTGTCACCGGTGAGGACGAACCACGGCTCCTCGCCGCGCGAGAGATCGGTCACGAGCAGGCAGATGCTGTCCGGCGTGTGGCCTGGGGTGTGGATAGCCCGGACCCGCACCGTGCCGATGGTGATGGCATCGCCATCCACGATGGGCGCGTTCGCGTAGGCAACCTCGGCAGCAGCATGGATATGGACGCGAGCACCCGTCTTGGCCGCCAGGGCCTGGTTGCCCGAGAGGTGATCGGCGTGGATGTGGGTGTCGACAATGTGGGTCAGCTCGAGGCCCTTTCGACGGGCCCAGGCCATGTAGTCGTCTACACGGTCCCGCCCCGGGTCCACGACCAGCGCCTCGCCCGCCTGGCTACAGCCGATCAGGTAGGAGATGCAGCCTGCGTCCTCGTTGACCATCTGCTGGAAGATCATGGCCTGCATCTTCCCACACGGCCTCCGTGCTTCGCAAGGAGGCTTGGGATAAGGGCGTAGCCGGCGCCGTCTCCTCGCCGACACATGTCGCGTAACTTGACCGTGGATTGGCTGTTAGACTAGACTCCGTGAAGTTTAATCACGACCGGATCGGAGGCCCTTAAGGGTCGCATGAAGATCAAAGTCCTCGGCTCATACGGCAGCGAGGGGCCGGGGCAACGCCCATCAGCCCTCCTCATCGACGACCGGGTCCTGGTGGACGCGGGCACGGTGGGGGGAGCCCTCTCGCCAGCCGAGCAGGTCGACGTGGAGTACGCCTTGGTGAGCCACGCCCACTTCGATCACATCGCGGGGCTCTGCTTCCTCACGGACACCCTGGCCATGCTGGCCCCCGAACGCCGGATCACCGCCTGCAGCCTGGGCTCGGTGATCGATAGCCTCCGCACTCACGTGTTCAACGACGTGGTCTGGCCCAACTTCGGAGCCATTCCCAGTCCCAGCGATCCCGTGCTCGGCTTCCGCTCCATGCCCGAAGAGGGCGAGGCCCGGGTGGGAGAGCTCTGGGTCACCCCCATTCAGGTCGAGCACACCATCCCCACCACGGGCTTCATCATCCACGATGGGGAGACGGGGTTCGTCTTCAGTGGCGATACGGGGCCGACCAAGAAGATCTGGCAGGCGGCGCGGGAGATGCGCGGCCTCAAGGCCGTGGTCGTGGAGACGTCCTTCCCGAATCGCATGGACGCGCTCGCCAAGACCTCCGGGCATCTCACCCCAGAGATGCTCAAGCGGGAGCTCGACAAGGCACCGCCTGACGTGCCGGTCTGGGTCTACCACGTGAAGCCGCAGTTGTATCAGGAAACGGCTGAAGAACTCGCCAAGATCGACTCCGCCCGCATTCACATCCTCGAGCAGGGCAAGACCTACACGCTCTAGCCCTTACTGCGCGTCGCGAATGAGACCTTACCGCGACGCGGGAGCGAACAGGAACTCCCGCAGGTAGGCATTGACGGCGTCGGCCTGCTCGATCTGCGGGAAGTGCCCGCAACGCTCGAGCCAGCGCGGCTCCAATCCGCCGAGCCCTTCGGCCACTCGCTGCGCATGGCCGAGGGGGATGACGCGATCGTCGCGTCCGTGGATGACGAGCACGTGGCGACCGAGACTGGTGAGAGCGACCCGGTACGCCTCGGCCCCGATGGTGAAGTCGTCCTTCACCGTGCGGAGCAACGAGAGGTAGGCCGCGCGGCCCTCGAAGGAGCGGCGCGCGGCAAACTCGTGGTCGACGAAGAACCGGATCTCCGCGGGATCCGGGTGCGCGAAGCATCGCTCGAGGCCCTTGGCGCAAAGCCTGCGCGTGATCATGCTGGCGAGGAGCTCGCCCACCCCGGGGAGCGACAGCGTGCGATAGATCCACGAGGGGCGAAGTTCGAAGCCGGGCACGGCGGCGCCGAGCAGAGCCAGCCGCTCCACTCGCCCGGGGTGATCGAGGGCGTACCGGGCCGCCACCGCGCCGCCCAAGGAGTGGCCAACGAGGCGAACCTGCTCGACACCGAGGGCGCTGAACAATCCGTCGAGGCCACGGGCGAGGAAGGCTGTGGTGTACTGCCGGCGCGGCTTGCCTGAGCGGCCGAAGCCCGGGAGGTCGAGGGCGATGACGCGGCTGTGGCGGGCGAGTTCGGGGATGTTGTGACGCCACGACTCGGCGAAGCCGCCGAGGCCATGGATGAGCACGGTGGCCGGGCCGTGTCCCTCCTCCACGTAGTGGATGAGAAGACCGTCGAGCTCGCCCCCCGCGATCTGGATCTCGGGCACGTCAGACTTTGAGGAGGCGAGACAACGGCTCACGAAACGGGAAGAGGCTGAAGATCCCGCCCGTGTGGATGAAACAGACGCGCTGGCCGAGCGCTCTCGGATCGCGCTGAAGCGTGTCGAGGAGCCCGCCGAAGGCCTTGGCGGTGTACACGGGATCGAGCATCACGCCCTCTTCGCGCGCCATTCGGATCAGGAGCGAGAGTTCCTCGTCGTCGACGGCGGCGCGTCCCGTGCCTTGATACCCATCGAGGAGGTGAATCGTCTTGGGCACCTCGAGGGCAAAGCCGTAGCGTAGGATGGCCTTGCCGATGGTTTCCGTGGCATAGGCACGCACGGCCTCCGCCGGCCAGGCGATGGGCACCCCCACGATCTCCGAGGGCAACCCGGCGAGCTGCTTGCCCATGAGCAGCCCGGCCTGGCTGCCGCCGCTGAAGGCGGCGATGGCCACGGTATCGAAGCGCGGAGCGCCGTGCTCGATCTGCCCCGCCAGCTCCACCGCACATTCGAGATACCCCAGCGCTCCCGTCTCGTTCGAGCCGCTCTCGGGAATGATGTACGGCCGGCCCCCGTGGCGGCGGACCTCCTCCCCGATCGCTTCCAGGGCCACGGGATAGCTCGCGAACTCCTCGTCGCTGAGGTAGCGAACCTCGGCGCCCAGCATCCGGTTCAGCAACAGGTTGCCGTCGTAGACATCGGGCCGCGTCCCCTTCACCGCGACCACCGCGGAGAGCCCGAGGCGCGCGGCCACCGCGGCCACCGCGCGGCAGCAGTTCGATTGCAAGGTGCCGACGGTGATGAGGGTATCCGCGCCCTGATCGAGAGCATCCGCGACGAGGAACTCGAGCTTGCGCACCTTGTTGCCGGACTCGAGCATCCCGGTGAGGTCGTCACGCTTCATGTAGAGCTCGACGCCCAGGCGGCGGGAGACGCGCTCGAGCTTCATGATGGGAGTGGGCGACATGGCCAGCTCGATGCGGGACGGCACCTTCGTCACACCATCATCCTAGCACCGTCACCTCTCCGTCTCATCATGCTCTGCGGGGGGCGCCGGTCAGGCGTGCTGCTTCTTGAGATCGGCCGCGATGGGAGCGAAGTCGTAGGCGGGGAACACCTCATAGCGGAACGCGCCCCAGGCCTTCTGCTCCATGTATCGGTTGACGCTGCGAACCTTGTCCGCCTCGACCTTGAGGGTGATGACGAAGCCGTAGGACATGGCGACCACCCAGGACACGAGCTCGGCGCCTTCCGGCGGGAAGTCCCGGTAGAAGCCGGTCTTCTTCAGGTGCGCCATGATCTCGTCCAGGGTCTTGGACTGGTCGTGGTGGAGCAGCACCGTGAGCATCACCCGGTTCGCCTCGTCGGCCATACCATCCTCCTGATCGGGTTGAGGTGAGTCGGCTCGCATATACTGCCCCGGTGACGCGCGCTCCGGAGAGCCTGGCGAACCCGCGTCTCTGGCTCGCCTTCGCCACCATGCTCCTCGTCTCGGGCTTTGCCAACTCCTACGTGCTCTTCCTGCCGCCGCTTCTCGCGGAGTTTCACGCCTCGCGCGCTACCATCGCCTCACCCATCTCATTCATCTGGTTCGTCGCGGCCGCCCTCGGCCCGGTGGCCGGCTGGTTCGTTGCGCGGGGCAATCCCCGGCTGGTGGTGATGACGGGTCTGGGGTCGGCCGCGGGCGGCATCCTCCTCGGCGCGCACGCCCCCTCCCTCGGCGTCATGGTCGCTTCCGTGGGGGTGGGCGGCGGCGTAGGCCTGGGCCTCACCGGGCTGTCGACACAGGCCACCCTCCTCGCGGACAGCTACCGCCGGCGCCGGGGCATCGCCATGGGCATCGCCTTCTCGGGCGCCATGGCGGCTTTCATGCTCGGCCCTCTCAGCCAGCGGCTCATCGCGTCCCTGGGGTGGCGCGGCGCCTTCGTTTGTCACGCCGCACTGATCCTGGCCCTCGTCCCTGTGGCCTGGTGGGTGCTGCCGGCGCGGCTGGGCGGGCCCGCGATGCCTTCAGCGTCGCCCGCCGTGGTGGCGCTTCCATCGTCGCTGGGGCAAATCGTGCGGTCCATTCCCTTCTGGGCCCTCCTGGTGGTCTTCACGACGCCGCCGCTGTTCGGCAACCTCGCGACCACCCAGCACGCGCTCTACTTCCCGGCGCGGGGCTTCTCGCCGGCCGAGACCTCGTTGATGTTGAGCGCGGGCGGAGTCCTGGCGGCGAGCGGACGGGTGCTCGCAGGGCTTGTCGCGGACCGTTTCGGGGCCGCGGTGGCGGGGCTCGCCTCGTTCACTGTGTCCGCGACGGGCGTGCTGTGCCTGCTCGGCATGGAGACGTGGCCGTCCCGCCTCTTCGCGTACGGCTACGTGCTCTTCCTCTTCCTGCCTCTGGGCTCGCGAGCGACCATCGTCTCCGTGCTGCTCGGCCGGATCGCGGGGCCGCGCAACTACGGCCCAATCTTCGGGCTGCTCGGCATCGGCAACAGCCTGGGCTCTGCCGCGGGTCCCTGGCTTTCCGGCGCCATCTTCGATCGCACCCATTCCTATCTGGCGCTCTACCTCACCACCTTCGGTTTCGCCCTCACGGGCATCGGAGCCCTGGTGGTGTTCCTCGTCGCCGCCCGCGAGTCGAGCTAGCCCGGATTACTCACGGACGCGGCACGTGCGACGGGCGGAAGGAAAGATGCGCTCAGGCGGAGTGGAACCCCCTCGTCCTGCGCGCCACCCTCAGAGCGGGGATTCAGGCGACCGCCGCCGTCTCGCGCTCCGAATGTTCGTGAGCTAACCGACCTTCTTCGCGAGGCCCGCGTACTGGTCGAGGAGTGGCAGCACCACGTCGCGAGTGGCCGACGGCACGAAGAAGACGGCCCGCGTTACGCCGGCATCGCGGAGAGCGGACACTCTCGGCTCGTCGGGGGCGACGCCGAAGATGGTCACGGTGAGCGTCGCGGGATCACGTCCAGCCTTCTCGGCGCGGGCGCGGAAGTCCGCCAAGGACTCGGCAATGGGCTCGCTGTAGGCGCGGCCTCCGATAGGGATCCAGTGGCCGTCGAAGTCCACCGCGCGCTGGCGCGCGTGCGGGCCGGCGCCACCCATGAGGATGGGCGGATATGGCTTCTGCACGGGCTTGGGATAGGACCACAACTTCTCGAAGTTGACGTATTTGCCGTGGAACTCGGCCTCGTCCTGGGTCCAGATGGCCTTGAGGGCGCCGATGCGCTCCCGGAGGATCTTCCACCGCTCCGCGAAGGGTGTGCCATGGTGCTCCATCTCCTCGGCATTCCACCCGCCCCCGATGCCGAAGAGCACGCGCCCCTGCGAGAGGTGATCGAGGCTCGCTACCTCCTTGGCGAGAAGGATCGGGTCGCGCTCGATGACGAGGCAGATACCGGTCCCGAGCTTGAGCGTCTTGGTCACCACAGCCGCCGCGCCCAGGGCTACGAAGGGATCGAGGGTGTGCCAGTACTCGCGCGGCAGGTTGGGTCCGCCGGGCCACGGGCTCTTGCGGCTGGCCGGGATGTGCGTGTGCTCGGGGAGCCACACGGACTCGAACGCGCGCGCTTCTAGCTCGCGGGCAAGCTCGTCGATTGGTATGGCGTAGTCGGTCGGGAACATGGCGATGCCGTATTTCATGGAATCGGTCCTTTCCGCTTGAAAGTGTCGGACGGGCGGCGTTGACGGGACGGAGACACGCGCTTAGCGCGACTTCTGTCGCGAGAGATAGGCGGCGACGGACT
>Ga0209465_10000847_pt1 | contig 13943 bp, 6 predicted proteins | sample PanSoiPlot1MoBio_FD_188321 | JGI IMG/M metagenome (GOLD analysis project Ga0209465, IMG submission 188321) | Tropical forest soil microbial communities from Panama analyzed to predict greenhouse gas emissions - Panama Soil Plot 1 MoBio (SPAdes)... | ecosystem: Environmental > Terrestrial > Soil...
GGACCCGCTCGCGGCGGACAGCTCGTCCAGCGTCACCCCGTGCTCGTCACCGTGAACGGCCAAGTGGATCTTCTGGTAAGCGCCGAAGCCGCTCACCACCAGGACACCGTCCGTCCATTCCAGCCGCCCCGCGGGCCGCGGCGCCGCGATGGTGCCGCGCATCGTCGCCGACCCCGTCAGCTGCCCGCCGACCGTTCGCAGCGCCTGCACCACGCCCGACAGCCCGCGCAGGTCGAAGCGTTGCGCCTCGAGGCGAACGTCGACGGGCGCGCGCCGCACGTCGACCCCGCGCGCCACGGCCGGGTAGCCGAGATCGGCGGTCAACTCGGCGAGCGCGCGCAGCGTGCCCCCGCCTGCCGATGTCAGGCGCGCGTCGACCTTCGCCCGGCGGTCCGCGTAGGTCGCCTCGATCTGTCCGAAGCCGACCGCGGTCTTGTCGAGTCGGAGATCGCCCGCCTGCGCGTGAAGGACGACCTGCGGCGCCGCGAGCGTGCCGTCGACGGCGAGATCGGCGTGCAGGCGGCCCTGCAGCTGGCGCGGCGGCTCGCGATCGCTCAGGGGCGGGAGGCCGAGCCGCTGCACCAGATACGGACCGAAGACCGCGCGGAGGTGCACAGGCGCCGACGCGAAACGCACCGGGTGCAGCAACGCGCCGATCGGCAGTCCGAGGCGCGACTCGATCGCGAGCAGCGCGCGCTGCCGGCGGATCACGCGCGCCCGCGCCGCGATGGCGTCCGGTTCGAGATCGACCTCGATGCGCGCGTCGGTCGGCGGATAGCGCTCGGCGCTCGCGCCCGCCACGTCGACGGCGATCTTTCCTTCCGGCGCGGACATCGTGCCGGCGACGGAGACCGTCGCCGACAGCGTGCCGTCCACCCGCCCGGGACGGCCGACGGCGCGTGCCAGCACCGCGAGCGGCAGGCGATCGATCGTCCCTCTCACCTCCAGACGCGTGCGCGCCAGCTCTGCCATGCCTGGCGGGCGGCGCAGCAGCGATCGCACCGACAGGGGCGTGCTGACGTCGATGCGCGTGTGGGCGGGCGCGATGCTGCTGATCTGGGCGGCGAGCGCGCCGTCGCCTTCGCCGCTCACGGACAGCGCCAGATCGCCGATCCTGTGATCGTCGAAGGCGAGCGCGCGCGCCGCGACCGTCACGGCCAGCCGCGGCCGGCCGACACGGCCGTCGAGGTGCAGCGACAGGCGCGCGTGGCCGTGCATCCGCGACGGCGGCTGGTCACCGACCGCGGCGAGCGCGGCCGCGACGGCGGCGAGATCGGCGTCGCCGGTCTCGATCGTCAGGGCGAGCGGCGCGCGCGGGTTGCGGGGCGGCCACTCGGCCGGCAGATCGAAGCGCGCCGTCGCGTCCAGGCCGAGACCCCGCGCGCGGAGATCACCCTGGGTTCGGCCGTGTTCCAGGCGCGCCGCGACATCGAGGGCCAGACCGCGACGGCCGGCGATCCGCCCGCCCGTGACGGTCGCCTTGGCGATCACGCGCGGGGACGCGCCCAGGTCGGCGCGCACGTCCGCGTCGACGGTACCGCCCAGACCCGCCTTCTCCGGCACCAGCACCCGCGGCAGCCGGGCCAGGTCCAGGTTCGTGACCACGACGTGCGCGGTCGGCCGGGCGCCGCCCAGGCGCAGATCGGCGGCCAGACGCTGCCCGTCCGCGGCGAGCTCGAGCCCCGAGACCGCGATCGGGTCCGCCAGCGACAGCCGCGCCGGGTGGCGGAGCGTCCAGGTCGTCTCGGGTGTGCGGACCGACAGCGCGCCGACGGTGATCGCGCGCGGCTGGATCCGCTCGCCCGCCAGGTCGACGCGCAACCGCTGTGGCGCGGCCAGCGTGGCGTGCAGGGCGATCTGGCGGGTGGCGGCGCGCACCGTGACGCTCGGCGCGGTCAAGCGACGGCCGCCCAGCACGACCAGCGACGCGCCCGCATCGGCGTCGGCGGCCTCCGGCCGGCGGAGGTTCGGGATCCGCGCGGACGCCGTCAGATCGCGCGCGCTCGCGTCGCCCACGGCCAGCCGCGAAAATCGCGCCGCCACCGTCAGCGACGGCGCCGCGATCGTCCCCGCGCACGTGACGTCGACGCGGCCTTGCCCGGCCATCGCGATCGGAGCCATCCCGAAGTCGCGGGCCAGCCCGCGGACGGTCGCCGCCAGATCGTCGGCATCGAGCGCAGCGCGCCCGTCGATGGCGTCGCCCTCGATGCGCCCGTCGACGACCAGCGACACGCCGGGCAGCGACGCCCGCGCGCTCCCGGACCCGCGCCGGGCCGCCGCATCGAAGGCGACGCGCGCGTCGAGGCGCCCGCCGTGCGCGCGGATGACGACGTCGGCGCTCAGCCCACCATCGGCGGCGCGCGCCTCGCCGCGCGCCGACAGCTCCGCGAGGTGCACGTGCCCGTCGTCGCCTGCGGCGCTCGATCGATAATCGATCACGCCACCGGTCACGACGAACGATCGGATGTCGAGACGCCCGCGCCGACCGCCCGCGCCGGCCTCGCGCCGCCCGGACGGACGAGCCGTCGCGGGCTGCCGGGGCGCCATCGCGCGCAAGAGATTGAGGCCGCGCTCGTCTCGAACGAGGGCCAGCTCGGGCCGGCGGATCGTCAGCACCTTCACATCGACATGCCGGCGCAACAGCGCGAGCGGCGAGAAGCTGATGTCGATCTGCTCGACGCTCCCCACCGGATGTCCTTCCGGATCGTAGAGGGCCAGGTTCTCGAACGTCAGGCGATCGCCGCCAAACGCGATGCGGCTGAGCGTGATCGTCCCCGCGATCGCGTCGTTCACGCGCGGCAGCGCGAAACGTCGGATCGCCTCTCCCCCGCGCCGTGTCTGCAGGAACATCCAGGTGACGCCGACCAGCAGCGCGAGCGCGGCCAGCACGACCAGCGCCGTCTTCGCCGCGCCCCGCAGCACCTTGCCCGCCACACCGCTCAAAACGCCTCGCCGATCGAAATGTGCAGCACGCACATGTTGTCGCTGACCAGCGTCGCGGCGTGCGACCCGCCGATGCCGAAACAGCTGTTGTCGGGTGTGTAGGCCGTCGGAGTGATCGCGCCCGTCACCGGATCGGCCTGGTAAAGCACGGGCGGCGTGCCGAACGGCAACCGGCGCGCCAGATCGAGGCGAATGGGACCGACCGGCGTCAGCCAGCGAATGCCGACCCCGACCGCCCAGAGCACGTGCGGCAGATCGCCGGGCTCGATCCGCGCGTGCGTCACCTGGCCGACGTCGACGAAGGCCGCCAGGCGCAGAGACGGCGTCAGCGAGTAGCGCGCCTCGAAGCTGCCGTCGACCAGGCCGTTGCCGCCGATCGGAACGGTCACGTGGGTGGCGTTCGGCGTGCCCGGTGGCGGCGGCACCAGCAAAAGCGGCGACAGCCGCCGGTCCGCGAAGCCGCGCATCGAAACGCTGCCGCCGGCGTAGAAGCGCGTGACGACCGCGCTGTCGTCGGGATTTCCCGACGCCGGCCAGAGCTCGCCCGCCCGCAGGCGCGCCGACAACGTCAGCTCGTTGTTGTCGCCGAAGCTGCCGTAGACGCGCGCGTCGGGCAGCACGCGCACGTATTCGAAGTCGCCGCCCAGCGGTCCGCCCCCGCCCTGCAGATCGAGGCTGAGGTACGACCCGTGCCGCGGATCGAAGACGTGGTCGCGGCGGTCCCAGGTGATGAGGCCGTCCAGGTACGACAGCCAGATGAAGCAGTGGTCGCTGCTGGTCTCGCAACCGAGCGTCAGCGGCGCCGTGACCGCGCTGTTGATCGGCGCGCCGTCGAGGTAGTCGGCCTCCACGCGGTAGGCCGGAAAGATCGCCAGCGTCGAATGGACCTGCCAGATCACGCCGGTCATGAGGCGCGTGCTGAAAGCGTTGTAGGTCTGCTCCAGCGTGCGATCGATCTCCAGCGTGTCGCGCCAGCGCAGCGACGGGCGCCCGAGGAAACGCGGCTGCTCGAACTCGAGCCGCAGGCGGGCGATGGGACCGTTGCGCGTCTCCACCGACCGATCGTCGGTCGCCACCGCATAGATGTTGGGGAGGAAGGCCCAGCCGATCTCGGCGCGCACGATCAGCTTGCGCATGCCGCCGAGAAAGTCGCGGTGGCTCCACTCGCCGACCAGCCGGGCCTCGTTCCGGATCGCGTCGGCGCGCGCGCCGACGCCCAGGCGCAGCGTCCGGAACGGGCCCTCCCGCACGACGATCCGGACCGGGATGCGCGCGTTCGCGTCGTCGGCCTCCCCCGCGGTGACCCGGATCGTCGCGAACACGCCCAGCCCGAACACCCGCCGCTGCGCCTCCTCCAGCGCGGTGTCGCTGAAGGGCCGCCCCTCGGCGATCGCCAGGCGCACCTGCTCCCAGACGAACTGAGCCGGCACGCGGGCGTCCGGGGTGGTGTCGACCTCGATGCCGCTGAAGAAATAGCGTCGCCCCGGATCGACGATCAAGGTCAGGTCCGCGCGCTGCGTCTCGACGTCGACCAGCGCCCGCCCCTGCACCGACGCCTTGGCGTAGCCGCGGTTCCGCAGGCGATCCGCGAGCAGCCGCTTCGCCTCCGCCCAGCTCGTCTCCCGGAATACGTCGCCCACCGCGAGCGGCAGCCTTCCCACCGCGGCGTCGCGATCGGCGGGCGGCAGCGCCTCCAACCCCTGAATGTCCAGCTTGCCGACCCTGGTCGGCTTGCCTTCCTTTATCTGCACCTCCAGGGCGACCCCGTCGGGTGGGCGTGGCTGGACCTCGTCCTTGACGACCTCGGCCTGGTAGAAGCCGTTGGCGGCATAAAAACGCTGGATCCGTTCCAGGTCAGCCTGCCAGGCGACCGGATCGAAGAGCTGCTTGCGCGCGAACGGCCACCAGCCCGTCTGGCTGGTCAGGATCTTCTTCGTGATCCTGCGCGACGAGATCTGGTCGTTGCCGTCGATGCGCAGGCTTTTGACGACCGGCGTGTCCTTCTTCTGTTGTGACGCGCACCCGACCACCACAGCCACCCCGCACATGACGAGGACCGGGGCACCTCTCCAAAGCCCCATCCATGCGAAATCTGGTCACGACCGGCTCGACCGGAAGGCCGGCCCGAGGCAGTCCCGTCAGGGCAATACGGAGAGGACCTTTTCGATGGCGTGATCTCCGATCATGCCGAGCAGGAACGACGCCACCAGGCCGGCCAGGACACCGAGCAACGCCGGCTTGTGCCTGAAGTGCGGGGGGGGAAACGGTCGGCTCAAGAGGCGCCGCACCCGATTCGAGAGCGCCTCCCCGACGCCCGTCGCCTGGGCAACCGCCGCGCCGGCGCCGGCGGTGTGGCCGCCCGCCAGACGCGCGCAGGTGACGATCGCGTGCGCGAGATCGGCGCCGTCGACGCCCGCCGCCACCGCCTCGTCGTCGCGCGCGATCTCCAGCGCTTGCCGCCAGGCCGAGAGGCGCCGCCGCGCGCCCGGAAACGGCCACTGGAGGTCGGTCGCGATCTGGGCGCAGAGCTGGCGCACGGGATCCCGGTGACGGGCGTGGGCTTCCTCGTGCGCGATCAGGGCCCCGAGCGCGCGTTCGTCCAGCTGCGACGACACCACGGGCGCCACGCGGATCGACGGCCGCAGGATCCCGACCGTCCCGGCCAGCGTCGTGTTCTCGGACCAGGCGGCGCGGTTGGCACGAAGGACCGCCCGCAGCAGCACGCAGCCGCCGGCAACGGCCAGGAAGCCGACCGAGATGCCGACCCGTTCGCAGTCGTCGGGGTCGACCACCGCCCACCCGAAGATCGCCGCAAGCACGTACAGGGGCGCGATCAGCGGACGCCAGAGGCGCGCCCAGACGGCAGGCTCGCCGTCGTCCGGGTCGACCGGGCGCGATCCTGCGAACAGCGAGCTGCACCACATCGTCGCCGTCGCCAGCGCGATCAGGATACAGAAGACAACCGCGTCACGGCTCATCGTTTCCTCTCCTCCTGCGGGCGGCGATCTCCGCCACCAGTTTGTCGAGCAAGGCGGGATCGACGGCCTCGACGGCGTCGACCAGCGTGGCAATCGCCGACGTCGCGTCGTTGCCGAGAATTCGGGCCACCAGCGTGCGGCCCGGGACGCGCTTGCTGGGGACGGCGCGCCGCGAGACCCAGTACCAGAACGATCGTCCGTCGCGCTCGCGATGCACGACCCTCTTGGCGAACAGGCGATCCAGCATGGTCGCGACCGTCGTGTAGGCGACCTCGCGGGGGACGCCGACGGCCTCGTGCACCTGGCGCACGCTGCAGCGACCCAGCCGATAAACCACACGCCAGACGGCGTACTCTTTTTCTCCCAGCTCGACAGGCGGCATCATTGGAATGTACCGCGACGCGCGCAGACGGGCGTCGCGCCGATGGCGGCCGTCACGGCGACAGACGATGATGTTTTTTGCAACGCCGGCACGTCGCGTCCTCCGTCTTCGAAAGAGCGCGGAGGGTGGCCGCTCCCCCGGTATTTGCCGGACCGAGAAAGCGGCCACCTCCGAACCCCCAGTTGTCATTGCCCCAGTTGCTTCAGCCCCACCTCATAAGGCTGCGAACGCCACGTACGACAGGCAGGGCTCGATTGGGTTGAGGCATTTGTTCCGTCACCCTGCTGACTGCCGCCACGTCCACTCAGGTTCGGTGCCGACCATCGCGACGATCGATGCACCGGCTTTTTGCGATTGCCGCAGCTGGCGCGTGCGCCAGATCGTGTAGATCACAGGGATAACCTCCAGCGTCAGAAATGCGCTCGTTATCAATCCCCCCAGCATGGGAGCGGCAACGCGCTTCATGATTTCGGCGCCCGCGCCCGTGGTCCAGAGCAGCGGCAACAAGCCGACCGCCATCGTCGTTATCGTCATGATCTTGGGCCGCAGTCGCTGAACGGTTCCTTCAGCGTGGGCCGCGATGATGTCTTCGCGCGTTCGGAGCCTGCCCTGGCGCACACGACGCTGGAACGCTTCGTCGATGTAGACCACCATCACGACGCCGGTTTGCATCGCGAGGCCGACCGTCGACAGCAGGCCGACCCAGACGGGCGCGGACATCGGGTAGTGAAGCAAGAAGAGCGTCCAGAAGCTCCCCACCAGGGCAAAGGGCACGGAGATCAGGACGATGATCGCCTCCGTGACGTTCTTGAACTGCAGGAACAGAAGCCCGAACATCAAGATCGCCACCAAGGGCGCAATCCACATCAAGCGCCGCTGGCCCGCCGCCATGAGCTCGTACTGACCCGTCCATTCGATGCGCTCTCCTGGCGCGAGGCGGATCTCTCCCCTGCTGATGGCGCCGCTGAGATTCTGTCGTGCCGTCTTCACGTACGTCGCCACGTCGGTGCCCGAATCGAGATCGACGTAGACGTAGGCGACCATCTCGCCGTTTTCGGTCCGGACAGTGGCGGGCACGGTGTCATGAACGGGATGCCCGATCAGACCCAGCGGCACCAATTGGCCTGTTTTCGAGCGTACGGTGATCTCCCGCAGCAGGTCCGCATCGGCGGGCTTCATCCTCATGTCCGGGGAGATCCGGAGCCTGTACGGCTGTTGCCGGTCGGGAGCGATGCCGGCCTCTCCGGGGTGGTGTCCGTGTTCGATCACGAATCGCTTGGGGCGGAACGCGGTGCCGCCCGGTCCGTGCCAGGTCAGCTCGTTCACCTGTCCGCCGCTGATGACGAAATCGGCGGTCGACAGGGCAAGCGCGGGGTCGACGTGATGCCGCTCGACCGCGGCAGGATCGAGCTCCAGCCTCAGCCGGGGCTCACCACCGAGCGATTCGAAGACCGCGCTTCTTGCGTTCGGCAGCTGCGCCACCCACTTCTGCACCGCCGCGCCCACTGCTTCAAGACGTTCTGGCGTTGCGGCGACGATGCGAATCCCGACGGGCGTGCGGACACCCGCTGTCGACATCATGTCCATGCGCGCACGTGCCGGCCCGCTCCAGGCGCTCGCCCAGCCCGGCGAGCGCGTGGCCCGATCCAGTTTGTCGACGAGCTCGGCCGTCGTCTCTTGCTGCTCTTCGGGCCACAAGAGCCGAAGCGCTTTCTTGAGGCCATCGGGTGCCCAGCTGGAGTACCACCGCGCGTGAAACACCTTGGGCCATTCGGCGCGCGGCTTCAGGCGAATCGTCGTCTCGGCCATGGAAAACGGCGCCGGATCCGTGGCCGTGTTGGCGCGTCCGACCTTGCCGAACGCTTGGGCCACCTCCGGGAATTGCGCCAGCTTCTTGTCGATTCTGGCCAGCTCCACGCCCGCGTCCCCGGCGGACACGCCCGGCAGCGTGGTCGGCATGAACAGCAGATCGCCTTCGTCGACACGGGGTAGGAATTCACCGCCCAGCCGGGTCATGATCGGCAGACACGACGCCACCGCCAGCGTCGCCGTGACGAGCGTCAGCGTCGGTCGCGTCAAGGCGAACGTCACGAACGGGCGATAGATCCGGACCAACCTCTTGGTGATCGGGTTATCGAACTCGGGCACGATGCGGCCGTGTAGAAGTCGCTCGCGCAGAGCGGGAGCCACGGTGACGGCGACGATGGCCGCGGCAAAGATGACGAGGGTCTTCGTGAAGGCGAGCGGCCGCAGCAACCTCCCGGTCTCGCCGGTAAACGCGAATACCGGCAGGAAGCTGAGCGCCGTGATGAGCAACGAGGTGAGAATCGCCGGCGCGATGTTGCCGGCCGCGCCAACGAGCGCGGATCGCCGGTCACGTCGAGAGGCGTCGCTGCCCAGCGTCTCCAGCCGACGGTGGCACGCTTCCAGCGCCACCACGTCCGCGTCGACGGCCATGCCGAGAGCGATGCCGATGCCGCCCAGACTCATGATCGTGGCGGGGACACCGAACAGGTACATTCCCGCGAACGTCATCAACAATACGAGCGGCAGCGTCAGGGCAGGCGCCAGCGCGCTGCGCCCGTGCAGCAGGAACATCAGGATCACGAGCACGACGACGGCGACTTCCTCGGCCAGCGCCCCCAGCAACGTGTGCTCGACACGATTGGCCAGGTCCACTCTGCTGTAGATCGTGACGATCTTGATGTTCCGGGGGAGGTGCTTCTGTGCCTCTCGCAGCGTGCGCTCGACCGCCACGATGATCGCCCTCGGATCCGCGCCGCGCTTGGCGATGACGATCCCCCCCGCGACCTGCGGGTTGCCGCCCAGGTCCGTGATGCCGATCGGCATGTCCGGGGCCAACGTGGTGTGGGCGACGTCGCCGACCAGACGCTTGCTGTGGTTGGCGAGCATCAGCGGCACGGTGTCGATCTTCCAAGGATCTGGGTTGCCCTTGACCTCCGACTGCACGCCTTCGACGACGTCGCTGAAGGCGAGACTCCGCGCCCGGAGCCGTTCAGCGTCACTTTCGATGACGAGCTGTTCGGTCGTCCCGCCCACGCCCGCCACCTCCGCGACTCCGGGGATCTTCATCAGCTCGCCGCGCAGGAGCTCGTCTTGAACCCGGTGACCCACGGCCAGCGGCAACCGGGACGAGCCCACCAGCGCGTATTCGTAGATCCATCCTGTGGAGGATGCCGGTGGACCCATCTCCACGCGTATCGTGGGCGGCAGCCTCGACCTGAGCTCGTCGACCCGACGAAAGATCTCGCGCCGCCCGGGTTCCAAGCTCTTGGATGAGCCGAAGAGGACATCGACGTACGCCATCCCCGACATCGAAGCCCCACGCACGGAGCTGGCGCCCGGCACCGACTTGAGCGACTCGGTCAGCACGCCGGTCACCCGGGTCGCGACCTCGCTTGCGGGGTGGCCCATCCACTCGACAACGAGACCGACCTGGGGATCCGACAGATCGGGCACCGCGTCCGCCGCCAATCGTCGTCGTGCATGCTCGCCCCATAGCCCCAGGGCCGCCCCGAGGACGATGACAGCCAGGCTGTGCCGGGTGCACCAGGCGACGCAGCGCTGGATCACTCCACGACCTCCTCGGCCTTGCCTTGCGCCGCCCGCAGGCGCCGCTCGGCGTCGAGAACGAACGTGTCACTGGTCACCACCCGCTCGCCTTCGCTCAGGCCAGAGAGGACGACGATGCCGCCGAGTCCCTCCGCAGCTTGGTCGGCGACGGCACCCGAATCGAGGATCCGGCCGACCTGGATGGATCGCCGCGTGAAGGCGTGCCCGCCCGCCGGGGCAGCCAGGACATAAGCTCCTTCACCCGAGTACAAGACTGAGCTTTCGGGCACGACGAGCAGCTCACGCGCCGTCGCCTCGAGCTGAAGCCACCCGGTGTCCCCCTCCGCGCCTGGCACCTTTTCGGCCGCAAAACGCGCCTGGACGGTGGCTCCATCCCACGGCGTCGTCGGCTCGGACGTCAGGCGCGTCGTAATCGCCTTCGCCGGCTCGGCGTTGCGGAAGAAGACCGCGTAGTCCCCAGGCTTGAGCCCCTGCATTGATTCTTTGCGGATCACGGCCGTCACAACTCCGTGGGGATCTACCCAGGCGGGAGCGCGAACGACCTGAGCGACGACTCGTCGCCTGACCTCGCTGACCGAGCCATGCGTCGCGACGATTGCTTCTGTCTGCTTGTCGTCGTGCACCCGCTCGAGTGCCATGTTGCAGATGGGGCAATCCCCGGGCGCGGCGGATACGACCTTCGGGTGCATCGGGCAGACGTAGCGTTCGGAGGCGGTGCTCGACCCGCGATCGTGCTGCTGCGAAAGAACGACGCCCACGACGAGCGCCGCCACCGCGGCGAGCAGCAAGAGCAACCGACCGATGACGATGCCGGTCGACCCCTCTACTTCGATTCTGATTCTCTTCATGGGACGCTCAGATGCAGGTGCAGCCCCCGGGGACTGTCGTCCCCAGGGGCCTGTCATGGCCGGTACGCGCCACCTCCCCCGTCACTGCTTTCGCGCGCGCCGTGGTCTCTGTTTCACCATGCCGCGAACGCAGCGAACGAGTTGTTTCCAGGGCTGACCTGGATGCAGTACCCGTCATTCCGCATGGGCGGCAATGGATAATTCCAGTTACCGTTGAGCGGCTCGACACGACCGTTCACCGTGAGTTGCTTGCCAGCCGCGAAGCTGCTGCTCTCGCCCTGGAACAGGCGTGACCGTGTCTCGAAGCAGGTGGCGCCGGTGCCGAGATTGCCCGACTGGAAGTTGCTTCCATCGGCGACGCTGAACACCACCGGATTGTTGCAGAGCCCGCCGCAGGGCCGGAGCACCTGCGGGTTGCAGTAGCCGAGGCACGGTTCGACCTCGACCTTGCACACGTCTTCGTTGCCGGCCTGACCATCGTGCAGGCAATTGACCGCTTTGGGATTGGGGTTCCCCTGGCAGAACTGGGCGAACTGTCCGCAGAAGGTTTGCGGCAGCGACGCCCACAACGATGGATTGTTCGGGGGCGTCTGCCCGTTCTGCGACTGGAACACCGAACGCGCTCGGAACAGCCCGCCGTTGTACGTAACCCTGTCGTCCAAGGCGTAACGGATCTGCGGCTGCCACGAGCCGTCGTTGTTGTTGACCCGATCCCAGAGATCGAATCGGGTGTTCGGGGTCTGGCCTGACACCGCCGTGTGGTTCACCCGGGCCCGGTAATCGACCTGGTTGAATTCCACGATGTTTTCCGCCACGTACGCCGTGCCGGCTTTCCACGAGTTCACGAGCGCGAGCTGGCGGAGCATGTCGTGGTCCTCGTGACCCACGATGTGGCAGTGCCACACGTAGCCGGGGCCCTTCACGTTGTCCGGGAAGCTCGTCGGATCGAGCGTCCTGAACTGGTTCACGCCCGGCGTGTTGTTGGTGCTCTCCTGTGGCCCCCAGCGGACGATGATCCGGTTGACCATGGCGGGCTGGGCCTGGACGGTGTCCTTCCAGCCGGTTTCGTAGGGCGCGGGCGGCACCGGCGGACCCGTGAAGTACGGCGTCGGGTCGAGGACGATGGGCCGCGTGACCGGCATGTGGCCGTTGAGCTTGTGCCAATCCTGCCGGTAGCGGACGGAGTCGATCGGCTGCCGGTTCAGGACCTGGAACTCGATCAGGTGGATGTGAATCTGGTGGAAGTTCTTGTCCTGATCATCCTGGCGGGGCTCCATCATGTGGATGAGGTCCCACTCTTCCGTCGAGTTGACGAGCGGCAGCTCGGTCGGGGGCGAGCTGAATTCGAGACCGTCGATCGAGCGCTGATTGCAGTTCGGCAGCGCCGGATCGGGGCAACTATCGCCGTCGGGCCGCTCGTCGTCGAAGACCCTGAGGACCTTGAAGCGCGTTGGCGCGTTGGTCGTCAACACAGTCCGCTTCGGGAAGAGGGCAGGATTGAGCGTGGGCGGGGGTACGGCGGTCCCGGCCTGAACGGTGAACTGCATGACCGTCCCGAGCCCCGGATCCGATCCCTCGCCGACGTAGAGGTTGTTCATCTGGATCTTCGTGCCCGCGGCAAACTGGGAGAAGTCCACCAGGACGTCGGCGCGCTCCGTGATGCCGAACTGGACGTCGGGCGACACCTGCGGTGCCGGCAGGTAACCGCCATCCGAACCGATGATCGTCATCGGCACGACGGCGTTGGTCGTCATATTGACGAGCTGCATGTCCCACAGCTGCGTGTTCGCGGCCCCCAGCATTCGGAAGCGATACTGCCGGCGCTGCACGTTCAGGTTTGGCCACGTCTTGCCGTTGACGACCACGGTGTCGGCGCCCTCGTTGTACGACCAGTAGGCGATGTTCGGCGGAGCGTCAGCCCCGGCGTTCAGCGAGCCCGGGTCGGGCGGGAAGTGAAGCTGACCGTCGGTGAAGAAGGCGCGCGTCGCAAACGCGAGCAGGACCTCGAACTGACCCTTCGGCAGCGGTGAGCTCGCCTGATCGAGCGGTGCGTTGGGATCCCGGATCATGTACCCCGCGCCGACCTCGCCGCCGTAGACGCCGAGGCGGGTCACGCCGAGCACGTGGTCGTGATAGAAGAGCTGCGTCGAGGGCTGATCGTTCGGCATCGTGTAGTCGTTGGTCGTGAAGCTCGGACCGCGGTACTGCACGTTCGTGAACCACTCGTTCGCCGTGCCATCCATCTGCGGCAGGACGACCAACCCGTGGGTGTGCGTCACGCGGGCGACGGGGAACTGGGCGTTCTGATACCCCGGCGGGAACAGATTGAAGGGGAAATCGGGGTTCTGCGGGTTCGGCAGCGGCTCCTCGATGGCCTGCGGGTTCGCCCAGGCGATCGTCGGGTCCACCGGCAAGAAGTACGGCTGCTGGACGTTCGTCCTCCAGTGGACGACCGTCGGAATGCCACGGGTATTTTCGAACGTGGCGCCGGGAGAGCCGCTGAAGTTTCCGCCGCCCACGATCGGCCCGTTCTGGACGAACACGGTCGTCGGTGGGAACCCGGCCGGCAACATCTGCACGGCCGCCTCCGAGTCGTTGATCGTGTACTCGTTGCGAATCACTTGCCCCGATGAATTCCGAATGACCGTCGGAGCCCATACGGGCAAAATCGGAAGCTCATTCGCGAACTTCGTTATCATTCCCGGGTCGAGCTGCTGCTCATTCGGCGGGGGTAGCCCCGCCGCCGCGGTGTTCACCTCAGCTCCGCTCGACATGTCGCCGCAACCCTTCGCGACCATGGCGAGAGACGCCATCGACGCTACCAACAAGGTTCCGGATGCAACTGCCAGGGTCCTCTTCCAGTTTCGCTTGCCAGACATGGCTGTCCCTCCCGCGCGCATGGTTCGTCCATCCAAGAAGCGCCCGAAGCACTCTGCTCAACGGGATCACAGGGTCCGTGCGATGTGCCCGCTCCACGCCCGTGCCAAACTCCGACACCGTGCTTCGTTGTAGTAATTCCCCGACAGCTGCCGGGCGTAACGAACTGAAATTCAAGTCATTGATATGACGACGTTCTTATTTTTCCGGTTTTTTTCTGCCTGCTTATCAGGTGTTCAATCGACTCTTTTTAGCGTACGGGTGTTTCCTGCGGCCTACAGGCTGATCGGTATACGGATTCCACCTAATGGCGCGCACCGG
>Ga0209465_10000849_pt1 | contig 13894 bp, 15 predicted proteins | sample PanSoiPlot1MoBio_FD_188321 | JGI IMG/M metagenome (GOLD analysis project Ga0209465, IMG submission 188321) | Tropical forest soil microbial communities from Panama analyzed to predict greenhouse gas emissions - Panama Soil Plot 1 MoBio (SPAdes)... | ecosystem: Environmental > Terrestrial > Soil...
GCCTTTATCCACCGAGCTTGACCACGATGGCGGCGCCGCCTTTGGCCATCGGTTTAGCCTGCTTGTCGTGCCCGTAGGCGCGCGTGCGGATTTGCTTGCGCAGATCGTCGAGACGCCGCGCGCCGGCCGATGTCGAGCCGTCGCCGAGCGCCGCCACGGTGGGGGCGTCGATCACGTACTCGCCGTCGGAGAGCAGCACGGGGTGGCCCGACGGCGTCGAGGCCTTGATCTCATCCGACTGCCCCGAGCCCGGTCCCGCGAGCAGCCCGCCGCCGGCGGCTTTCAGGTCGTCGGCGTCGAAGTCGGGCGGCCCGCCCGCGTCATCGGCATCCGGCTCTTCGCCGCCGTCATCCGGCCGCGACGCCATCATCTGCTTGAGCTCGGCCAGCGCCTGGTCGCCGAAGGCTGCGACGAAAGCCTCCAGCGCCGCCTTGGGGTCCGGGTGCCTTCCCTCGAGAGCCAGCATGGCCTCGATCACAATCTGCTTCTGCTGCTGCTGCTCTCCGGACTGATCCTCGTCGCCCCCGGTCAGCAATTCCTCCATTCCCGGCGGGTCTGTGGCCTCGCCGCCGTCGGCATAGGGAAAGCCCGCGGTTGAGCCGGGCATGGCGCGGAAGTCCGGGTTAACGAACTGCGACCCCGCCTTTCTGCCGGCCGCGAGGATCTGGCGCGCCATCTGATCGGGGTTGTAGAGGTTGGGGTGCGCACTCGCATAGAGGCGCGAGATGGGTCCGCCTGAATCCATCTTGCCCGGCCGCAGGTGCGGCATGGTCTTCTTGAGCGAACCCAGGCCGGTCTCGGTGGCGCGCCGGATGTTGCGCAGCCCCGGATCGCGGAACTCGCGCGAAGCGTAGTCGGGCGAAAGCTTGCGCTGGAAGCTGCGAAGCGGATTCGAATATCCGGTCGGCGAGATCTTCATGTGTCCCCCTCGGTGACGACGGTCAGAAAATAAGTCCCCGCCGGCGCGCCCGGAACCTGCTTGAGATAGATCGTGCCGGTGGCCAGCTGCTTGGTGTCGGGGTAGTCGCCGGGATTGGTCCCCACCCGCACCAGGTCGGTCATGATGAAGCGCGCGGCGATGGCTTCGCCTGGCGATTCGCGCTGCACCATGTAGCGGTTGATGGCGTTGGCCAGCTGCGCCACATACGCCTGGTCGTATACCGGGGGAGCCTCTGGAAGAGTTTGGCGTACTACGCGGGCCATTAGCTTACCTTACCTCCGTCCGTCGGGCTGCATGTCGGTGCGCATCACGCCCCACCGCCAGCTGGTCCCCGCCGCGGTCGATTCGATGCGGAACGAGATCTGCCGCTCCCTGACCCGGATGGTCACGAGGCCCGTCTGGGGGGTCACCTGAATGCGCGACAGCACGCGCTTGGGCGAGCCCGGATCGCTCCGCCCGAAGATGGTCAACCCTACGGCCTGCTGGCCCAGAGGGGCCTGGCCGCGGAAGGTGCAGTCCGGGATGACGCGCGAGAGGAACAGGTAGTGCTCGCCGCCGTCGATGTCGATGTCGGCCGAATCGATCCAGGCGGGCAGCGGCTCGCCGTCGGCGTCGTTGCCGTACTCGTGGTAGTAGAGCAGGCTCGAGGCGCGATCGCTCGCCACCGGGTAGGAGGCGCGGCCCATGTTGAGCCAGGCGGTGCGCTCGATCTGTCCCTTGCTCCACACCTGGTCCACGTAGTTGTAAGCCACGTAGCGATCGTTCTCGAGCGACGCGGCCGACGGGTAGAACCAGATGACCTCGCCGAAAGCGTGGTTGTGGCCCGCATAGGTTTTGTAGGCCTGCAGGTAGTTGAAGTCGCCGAACACGTAATCCTTGAGCGCGCACGAGAGTTCCTGGGTCTGGCCGGTGTACACGTAGAAGATGCCGCGGTCCATCCACATGACCGAGTTGCCGGCGTTGATGGCGGCGTTGGGGCCGATGATTGACAAACCCTCGGCGATCGAGTCGAAGCCGAACACATACGGCATGCCGATGTAGCGCATGGACCACAGCCCCAGGTCGGTCCAGATGAGGATCTCCTGGCGGGTGCGCATGGCGCTGATGATGTAGCTGCCGGCCGAGAGCCGCTGGTCGCCCGCCGAGTTGGTGCGCAGCGGGTTCCAGGTGTAGGCGTCCTCTTCGGTCGCCCACCTCACCAGCAGCAGGTCGGGCTTGGTAATGCCCACCTCGGGATGGTCGCAGCCGAAGGCGATCAGATGCCGGTCGTTGGGCGAGACCAGGACCTGCGAGGCGGTGGTGGGAGCTTCGACGGGCGTGAACGTCACGCCGCCGATGGTCACCGCCTGGTTGAGCGGCAGGGCGCGCGAGGAGAGGCCGCTCTCGTGGTGCCAGTAGTAGATCGGCCCGCCGCGGATATTGGCCACCAGGTCTTGGCCGAAGTTGTCGAGATCCCACAACCGCAGTTGATTGACCGAGGGGTTGGCCGGGTCGAGCTCGCTCGAGTCGAAGGGCTCGCCCCATCCGACTGTGGTCCCGATGCCGGGCGCTGTGCCGCCCCATGGCGGAACGCCCCACCCCATGCCGCTGACGGCGTCGGCCTGTCCGGCGGGGATGAGGAATGCGGCCGAGACTGCCGCGCCGCCGCCCGCCACGCCGGCCGTCGTTACCTTCGCCGGCATGGTGATGGTGAAGTGGTCGGCGTCGATCACCGAGGCCACCTGGAACTGCTGGTTGAGCTGCGCGGCGGTGTAGCCGTCGGCTCCCGTGGTTGCGCCGCTGAAGGTCACATAGTCGCCCACCGAAGCGCCGTGCGCGGGAACGTTGACGGTGACCACATAGGAACCCACCGGCCCGGTGACGAAAGGATTGGCGGGCAGCGGTCCGACGGTCGCGCGCAGAGGCGTAATGTCGTAGTAGTTCTCGCTCCACAGGATGTAGAGGTGCGACGAGGTGCCCAGGCCGATGTAGCGGTCGCTTTCTAAATTCGCCCACTGGTGGATGAAGCGGCACACGCCCTGCATGGGCGTCTCGATGATGGCCTGCCAGCCGCCCATCTTCTCCGGGTGGCCGGCGCGGAAGCGCACCTTGTCGCAGTCGAACCAGCCGCCCGACTGCGAGTATTCGGTGGTCTCACGCACGATGCCGGGCTGAAACAGGAGCTTCGTTAGGGACACTGCCGTTTACCCTCGATTCGAATTGGGCGAGCAGCGGCTCGAGCCACGGGCGGTCGGCCGCGGCGAAGCCGTGCTGCCACTCCTTGAAGATCTTTTGAACCCGCTCGATCTCGTCCGGCGTGAATTCGAAGTCGCGCGCCGGGATGCGCCTCGAGAGGTCCCAGGTGGGCTGCTCGGCAGGACCCTGGCCGATGCGCTCCATGCGGTAGTTGATCTGCTTCTTCTCGTCATCGCTCAACTCGATGCGGTCCTGCAGGCGCCACCACACGCGGATCTCATCGACCGAGGCGCGCTGCATGCCGATCAGGACGTGCAGGTTCAGGCGTTGCACATGATCCAGAGACAATTTCATCTTTTTCTCCATAAGCTTTATTGCCATTCCGTCCAGGTCTGTACGACCGCCGAGGCCGGAACCGCGGCCACCGAATAGTAGTGGCCGGGCAGCACGGCGAAGGTCATGGGCTGGACCGCGGCGATCAGGAGAGAGTTGGTCCAGAATCCGGTGGCGACCGTCGTCGGGCTGGTCGTCGCGTCCGAATAGCACGTCGCCGAGGACAGCGTGTTGTTGACCGAGAAGTACACCGAGACCGAGACCCAGAGCACCGATGTGCCGGTGTTGCGGTAGACCGTGCCCAGCGTGCGCGTGGGGTGCGCGACTGTGGTGACGCCGCCGGTGAGCGCTACGCCGTTCACGCGGTACTGACTGCCCGTCGAGATGTTGATATCGCCCGCCACGTCGAGCTGATAAGCCGGGCTGATCTGGTTGATGCCGACCTTTCCGTCCTGCCCGATGCGCATGCGCTCGACCGAGTCGAGCGCACCGTTGGCGGTGGTGTAGAACGAGAGCAGCGCGCCGTGATGGCCCGGGCTCCAGGCCTCCGTCGTATAGCACTGCAGGCCGGTGAGTCCTGTGGTCACCCAGGCTCCGTCGTAGGCGGTGAAGCTAAAGCGGCCGATTTGCGCGCCGCTGCCGACCGAACTGGGCGAAGCCATGGTGCCGTTGGCCGACCGGCAAAGAAGGTGTGCGGGACCGCCGGCGCGGTCATGAAAAATGGCTCCCGGGCCGGCCACATGAAACTGCGCGGCGGCGGCGGGCGTGGTGATGCCCACGGTCACCGCGCCTCCGGGTCCGTTCAGAACCAGCACCCCGCTCGCGGTTCCGCCGGTGATCTGCGCGTCGATCTCGCTATAGGTGTCGCCCGAGGCCGCGCCGAAGCCGATGCGCACCGAGGAGCCTGCAGTGTTCCACGTGAAAGTCTGGGTGGTGACGAGCATCGCGTAGAGCGTGCTGGTGGCCTGTCCGGTGACCTGCAGGTTGGCGTGCAGGTTGGCCTTCGTCACGCCCACGCCGATCTGGCTGGCGTTCGCGAGCACCTTGGTGTTGCCGTCGATATCCTGCTGCCAGGGCGTCTGCGCCGCGGTCACCGAGAAGGGCGTGCCTCCCACCCGGTAGGTTCCGGTGATGTTCAGGTCCCCGGTGATATCGAGTTGGAAAGCGGGAGTGGGTTGGTTGATCCCGACCTTCCCGTCGGTCGCGATGCGCATGCGCTCGTTTTCCGCGCCCGCGGTGTAAGTCAGAAACGCCAGCGCGCCCGAGTCCACAGTGGGGGTGGCGATGGCGTGAATGGCGGCCAGGCGCTTCTCCGCCGCCGGGATGGCGTAGTTGCAAAAGATGAGCTGCGCGGTGAGCCCTGTGGGGGTGATGTTGCCCGCTATCGCCAGACGTCCCGGCGTCGCCGCCGCCGTTCCTCCGGTGAGCGTGATCTGCTCCGCGCCGGTGAAGGGCAGCGTCGCGAGGTTGTTGGCGATCCCCACGCTTCCCAGAGGCGTCACGCGCACGCGCTCGATCGGCGCAGTCTGGCCGAGAGGCGTGGTCGAGAGCACCAGATAGGTTCCGTTGGCCGTCGCCGTCCAGGCCTCCCCCGCCCAGATCTCGAGGCCTCCGCGGGGCGTCGAGAGCGCCGACCCGTTGTAGCCGCGCGCGGCGAATTCGGCGATGAGGTCGCCTGAAGCGAGCGCCGTGGGCGCGGCGTTGGTGCCGTTCATGCGCGCGCCGTCCACGCCGCCTTGTCTCGCAATGCCGACCATGAGCGCGGTCGAGGCGGAGGAGCGCACGTCCAGGATAGCCGCGGGTGTGGCGACGAGTGCGGGGACGCTGCCGATCCCCACGTTGCCGCCGGTCAATTGAAATTGACTGGCCGAGAACCCCATGGGGATCAGGGCCGAGTTGGCGTCGTTGTAAGCGCGAAGCCCGATGGCCGAAAGCGTGGCGTCGTACTGGATCCCCAGGTTCTGGTTTGCCCCGGTGTGAACCTGTACGGGCGTGAGCGCTGTGGTCACCCCCACACCGATCCAGCCGGCGCCAGTGAGGGTGTAGCCGGCGGCGTCGATGTTACTGCGCCAGGGCGACTGCGCCTGCAGGGGAATCGCCGCCCACGAGACCGAACTTGCGCCCGCGGTGAGCACCTGCCCCGAGGTTCCGCGCGCGAGCGCCGACCACGTTGCCCCGTCCCACTGCAGCAAGTCGCCGACGCTCGCTCCCGCGGCGAGCACCGGCGACCAGATGACGTTCGAGGCTCCCGCGGTGAGCACCTGCCCTGTGGCTCCCTTGGGCAGCGTGGTCCAGAAGCCCGGCCCGGGGACCGCCTGCCACACCAATAAGTCGCCGGTGGCGGTGCCTGAGGGCAGTGTGGCCCCGCCGCCCCCGCCGCCGGTCGAGGCGATGGTCACGTCCACCCAGTCGTTGCCGGCGTTGTCGGCGATCGTCAGGGTGACGTTCGCGCCAGCTACGAAGTTCACCGACTGGCGCGTGCCCTTGAGTGTGGTGGTTTGCAGGACGCGGATCTTCTGCACCGAGGAGTTGTCGAGGACCGCGATGGTGCGGTCGGCCGCGAGCGAGCCGCCGCCCGTGAGGCCGTACCCGGTCGAGATCAGGCGCGTCGAGGGCGTGTAGCCCGCGATGGTGCTCGCGCCCGTGATGGTTACGCCCGCGGAGAAGGCGGCGAGCGAGGAGAAGGTCTTCGCTCCGGCGATGGTCTGTGCACCTGTCGAGACGACGCCGCGCGCGGCCGGGCCCGCGTCGGGCACGTTCAGCACGAGTGCGCCGCCGAGCGGGGCGGGCGAGCCGCTCACGTTGAGGTCGCCTCCCGTTGCGCCGAGGCCGAGCCCGATGGTGTTGGGGTTGATGTTCAGCGAGGAGGCGAACATCGGCACCCAGTGCGCGCCGTTCCATCCGAGGAACTGTCCGGTCTGCGCGCCCGCGCTGGTCAGCTGCTGCGCGTTGATCAGCGCCGAGGGCGCGACCGGGAAGGCCACGCGGATCTGCCCCAGCGTGACCGTAGGCAAGTCCGGGACAATCCAGGTCTCCTTATAAAGCGCCCCTTCGTCGAGTTCGTACACCGCGGTGTAGAACATGCCCACTGGCCGCGCATTGATGTTGGCGTAAAGCGTGACGCTGAGCGCCCCGTTCACGATCGGCCACGCCTGCTGCCCGCCGGCCACGGTGGCGCCGTCTAAGTCGAATGGCGGCCAGGAGACCACCACCTGGCCATTGGCCAGCCGGCCGTCGGCGTAAGTGATCGTGTCGGTGATGGTCGTCATGGTGACTTACTTACATCGCGGTCAGCGAGTAATACCACTGCGCCGGCATGGCGGCTCCGCCGGTCAGCGGAACATACAGCCAGTAGTTGTTGCCGTTGTAATAGAACTGGACGATGAGATTGCCGTTGCGGTGGTAGATGCGGATCAGGCCTCCGCCGAAGATGTCCGGCGTTCCGACGGCGGCTTCCATGGCGATCGAGGACCGCAGCGAGCCCGAGGGCTCGGGTCCGATGTGGATGGTGCCTGCCGGGTGCGAGGAATGTACACCGTATAAATCTAAGCGGCCGGTCGGCGCGGACGTGGTCAGGAACGAGGAGTTGGCCATGAAGAGCCGCCCCGAGCCGTCGATCGAGGCGACCACGGCGCCCGTCGAATCCTGCCAGGTCTGCAGGTAGGCCTGCGAGGCCACGCCCTTCACCATGATGCCCGGCTGCGAGGCGCTCGAGGCCAGCACGGCCAGCTTGGCTCCCTGGTCGCCCAGCGCTCCGATGGTCACGTTGCCGTTGGCGCGCCACCAGGACATCACGTTGCCGGTCAGGGTTCCCGCGTCGTTATAAGCCACCAGCGCCAGGTTCGAGCCGACGTTGGTGGGCGACGACTCGGCCAGCACGGGGGTGAGCAGTTTCCAGCGCGCCGTGCCCGAGGTGGCGAAGCACAGCACGCGATTCTGCGTGGCGGGCGCATTGCCGTCAATCCAGATCTCGGGCAGGTAGTTGATGCCCACGTGCAGCGTGTGGGCGGGCGTGACCCCGAGGCCCAGGCCGAGCCCCTGCCCGATGCGCACCCAGGTGTCCTGCGCCAGCTGATTCGAAGCATTGGCGAAGTACACGAGCGAAGGCGTCGAGCCCACGATGATGTTGCCTACCGACGCGCCCGGCGTGGTCCAGGTGAGCGACGGCCCCGCGGCCACGGTGAGCACCTGTCCGGCCGCCCCTACCGGCAGCACGGCCAGCGGACCCGCCGAACTGCGGTAGTACACGTCGCCGGCCGCTCCCGTCGAGCCGGGCACGTTGATGGTGACGTTGCCCGAGGTAGTCAGCGCGCCGCTGATGGTGGTCGCCCCCTGCATGGTCACGGGCTGCGTGAAGGTCGAGGGCTGCTGCACGGCGAGTGCGCCCTGCACAGTGAGCGCGCCGGCGACCAGCACTGAGCCAAACTGCGGGTTGTAGTTCGCGCCTTTGACCGAGGCTGTGGCCCCCGCGCCGTCGCAGTAGATCATCGCCGAGCACCCGGGCTGCAACAGGAAGCCCGCGCCGGTCCCCTGCTGGAACAGGATGGGGAAGCCGCCCGAGGTGGCGTTCTGCATGAAGTAGATCTTCTGCGCGTTCTGGGGCGTGATGTTGACTGTGGCCTGCGCGGTCAGCCCTCCGGTCCACACGATCACTTTGTTGCGGCCCTGCGAGGCCACACCCTGGCTCGTGTTCAGGTTGTAGCTCGAGGCCGAGAGCGCGATTGCAAGCGAACCGTCGATGCCCTGGTCGAAGTAATCGAAGTCGTTGTTGACCGTCGAGCCCCACACCCCCGCCTGTTCGCCGGTAGCGGGTTTTTCGATCCCGAGGTTCTGCGTATACGTGGAGGGCATATCAGGCCTTTCCGGCCGGCGGCGCGGCCATGGGTGTCCAGCCGGTGCGCGGCTGGCGCGGAGGAGCCGCCAGTTTCCAGTTGAGCGCCACGGGCCGCGGCTCGGCCCACAGCGCCCGCACCTGGACGTGTCCAAGCAGCGCGGACATGGGCGCGAGGCGCACCTTCACGAGAACGCTCTGGGGCGAGGGAGTCATAAGATGCGGATGAGAGCGGTCGAGGCCGCGGCCGGCGGGAAGAGCACGCGGAACTCTCCCTGGTTGCTCGACTGGTCATTCACAAAGTCGAGCACCGCCACAGCCCTCTGCTGCTTTGAAGCGTTGTAGATGAGCGCCCCGCGCGCGGTCAAGGTGGGGGCGGGCCACACGGGGTCGTTCCAGGTGGCGCAGGCGGTGCGCGCCTGCCCGAAGACCTGCACGCCCGAGAGCGCCATGCCGCCGGCCTGGTAGCCGTCGCCTGAGGCCTCGCCCGCCGTGGTGTACACCAGGGTCGAGTCGGGCGAGAGATCCGCGGCAGAAGTGTAGAGCGCCATCATGAAGATGTCGGCCGAAAAGTTGTGGACGCCCGAGAGCAGTTCCATCTTGAACGAGGTCGCCACACCGGGGGTGATCATATCCGCAGCCTCTGGTCGGGCTCCTGCTGCGTGTCCTTTTTCGTGCGCCCCTTGGCATACTGCTGGTCCATCGCCAGGTCCTGCTCGAACATCTGGTAGTAGCGGGCGAAGAGCGCGTCTTCGGTCTTCATATAAATCGCGGCTTCGACCAAGCTTCCTGTGACCAGCGCGTGCGCGAAGTGGTCGCCCAGCCAGCTGACGCTGGTCTCGACGATCGAGGGCGGCTGATAAAAATATCCCATCCGCATGTTGTAGGGCAGGTCGGGGGCGGGGCCGAGCTTGATGCTCGACTGGTTCAGGTAGCAGTAGAACCGCGGCAGCGCGGCCGCTTTGACCGGGTCGGGGTAGCACTCGTCGATGAACTCGCTGTCCTTGTTGAGCAGGATGGCCAGCCCGTTGGGGCCTTCGGCCGTGAGCGAATCGGGGGCCAGGAAATCTGACGGTGTGGCCAGCAGGTTGTTGCCGGGAGTTGAGAGAGCCGATGCGTCCTTGCGGAAGTTGGGCAGGCGCACGCGCAGCAGGACGCGCGACTCCGCCAGGCGGATGAAGGTGTCGATCGACTCGACGAACGAGGCTTCGAAATCCTGCGCGTAGTTTTGAATCGCAGCGCGCAGCTCCACGTAGTTCATGGCTCTCCCGCCGGGGTCTAGTAGATCCCGGAAAAGCGCAGGCCCCTGCGGGCCGCGCCCGTGCCGCGCTTGAGCCCGCCCTTGGCGAACTTCTGAGCCTTAGGCGGCTTTTGGGTGTTGGGGAAGCCCTTGCGTTCCTTGGCCGCGCCGCCGGCAGCTTTCTTGATGACGACTTCGGGCTTCTTCTCCGCGGCGGCCACGTCGCCGCCTTTGGCCATCTTGCCCCCACACGCCTTGGCTGTCCCGCCCTTGGCCAGCATGGCTCCGTTGGGCGGCGGGGGAGGCGGCGGGGTCGAGGGCGCAGGCGTCCCCTGTGGCGGCGCGGTTCCCTCGGCATCCTCGTAGTCGTAGGGGTTCGGTGTCGAAACCGCCTTGGGCTTGCGCACCACGGCGATGGTTACCTTCGGGCCCTTCGGCCGCTTGGTCAGCGGCAGCTTGCCGCCCTTGGCTTTGGCGATCGGCGTTTCGCCCTCGGCCTTTTCTTCGGCGCGGAAAGCGCGCTTGGATTTACCGCCGGTCTCTTCTGCCACAGCTCCTCCTTTGCGGTACGGCCGCGGCTGTGCGGCAAGCGCAGCCAGCGCGGCGGGGTTGGGCGCGGGCCCGCCCGGTGCGGGCATCCCCAGGCCTCCGGGGACGGGCGCTCCGGCGGCGACATTGGGCGGCGCGCCGGCCGCGGGCAGCGGTGCAGCCATGGGCGCTCCACCGGGCAGCGCGGCTCCGGCAGGCATCGCGCCTCCAGCCGGCGGAGTCACCGCGGGTGGAGGCATCGAGGGCGAACCCTGCCAGCCGCCGCCTAGGGCGGGCGCGCCGGGCAAACGCCGCGCGGCTTGCGCGGCCGCTAAGTTCTGCGCCAGTTGCGGGGCGGCCAGGCCCGCGGCCGCGCCTCCGTTCTGGAAATGCGGAATTTTGATCTTGGGCATCTTCTTTCCTCCATGGCGGATCGATCCGCCGGTGCGTTTGCCGTCGGCCATGTCCTCGGGCTTCTCGGAAAAAACTTCAGACCCTTTCTTCTTTTTGAGCAGCAGCGAAAGCAGCGCCGCCAGCGTTCCGCCTCCCAGCGCGCTGAGGCCTGCCTGCGGACCGGAGGCGCTCATCATCGCTCCCATCCCGCCGGACAGAAGCGCGCGCAGCCACGGCGACTGGATGGCGAGCGGGTTGTCCTTGCCGCTCTTGGCCGGCTGCGTGACCTGCGCCGCGGTGACCTGTGTGGTGGGCGGCTTCTGGGTTCCCACCCGCATGCCGGCTGCGGCGTCTGGAGAAAGCGCAGGAGCAGGCGAGGGTGTGGCAGGCGCGCCCGGTGTGGGCATGGCTGGTTCGGCGGCGGGCGGCAGGACGGCCCGAGAGCCGAAGTTCCCCACCGGGTTCGCCCCGGTGGCCTCGGTCATCTGGCGCGCCATGTCCTCGGGGTAGCCCTGCTTGAGGTAGCTGTCCACGGCCACCTGGTAGCCGGGGTCGTCGGCGGAAATACCGCCGTCGGCGGAAATACCGCCGTCGGCAAAGCGCCGGCGCGGCTGGAGTCGGCTCATGTGGTCCCTCCTGCGTTCTGGTTGGGGTCCTTGAACGCGCTGGGCTGATCGCGCCCGGCGGGCTCGGGGAAGGGCGGCCAGTTGGCGTTGGGGTAAAGTTGGCGCGAGGCCGCGAGGCCGGTGTCCGGGCGCGGGTCGCGCAGCGCCTGCGCATCCACACCCGCGGCGGCGATGACTTCGGGCAGGAAGTTTTGCGGATGGTCGGGATCCCAGCAGGTAGGGCAGGCCATGAAGCCGGTGGGCCGTCCGCGGATGGTGGTGCCGCGCAGGTCGCGATAGCGGCAGCGGATGCCGCAGATGTCGCAGATCGCGAGCGCGTACTTCCCCGACGCGAAGTGCGCCATCAGATCACCTCGTAGCCGCCGCCCGGCACCCAGCGGATGGGGGCGCGGTCGCGGTCTTCGTCGGCGGCCAGGCCGAACTGCTCCTCGTAATCCTGCTTGAGTGTGGCCACGCGCTGGAGCGCGTCGGGGTCCTTACTTTTGAGCGCCAGGTTGTAGGCCAGACCCGCGGTCATGGCGGGGATGAAGCGCCACGGGATGTCGGGCGTTCCCGCGCCGCCTGCGCCCACCGAACGCATGCGGCGCATGCGCCAGTAGACGACTTCGTAAGCAGGCGCGGCCGGCGGCGCCATCCAGATGAGGAAGAAAGGCTTGATGGCGCGCCGGATATGAATGATCGACGGGCGCCCTTGGGCGACCTTGTTGGGGATGGCCGAGTAGTCGGAGAAGGACCAGCGGTCGAGCGGGTAGTCCTGGCCGTCGTCAGGATCTGTGGTTCCCGGATTGGGTTGGCGCAGCACATGCTCGACTAAGTCCACGGTGTCTTCGGGGAGAGTGTACTGGCGGATGCCGGGGACCAGCGCCACGCGGATGGGGCCTTCGACGGTCCACAGGTTGAGGCCGCGGTTGGCCCACTCGATCGACATCAGCTCGAGCGAGCGGCGGGCGGTGCGCAGGCTATAGCCCGAGCGGAACTCGACGCCGGCGCGTTCTGACGCCTCCTCGGCGATCTCGGCGACGTCGAAGGTCGGCCAGGCCGACACCGCTTACTTCTCCTTTCGCGGCGGCGGTGGAGCTTTAGGCGTTGCGGGCGCTGCGCGGTTGGCGTTGAGCCGGATCCGGTTGCGTCGCAGTTTCGAGAGCATGGTCACCGCCTTACGCCAAGCCGGGAATGGCTGTTGGCGTCTGACGTGATTATAGGCTAGAACGGGGCGGGAAAGACCGATAGATCTTCGAGGCGCCGTAGACTGTGGCGGCGGCTTTCTCGACCAGCCCATAGGCGTAGGCGCGGAAGATGTCGCCGCGCTCGAGGCGTCCGTCGAGGAGCTGCTTGCCGGCAAGCGACCAGCTCAGGTTGCGGATCTGCTCTTCGCGCAGGGTGAACTGGCGGCCGCCGCTCGTGAGCCTGACGAGGTCGAGCGTCATCTCCTGCAGGCTCTTTTCACAGTTAGAAGGTCTCCTCAATTTACCTAAGCCCCCTCAGACAAGCCCTAGGCTACACCCGTCCGCTACAGCCTGGCATTGCTTGTACGCGAAAACCCATAAGAATTAACGGGGTTACCCGGGCAAAGTACGGATTGACTTCAGCCTTGAAATATATCACCGGGGGAAGCATGCCGTGGTTAGAATTCCCACCGCATGCAATCCTCGGGAGGTGTCGATGAGCAGCATGGACGCCGACCAACGGGAAGCCCTGGCCCGCGCTCTGGCCTGCTGTCTGAAGAACCTGCGCCGCACGGCGGGCATCGCGCAGGAACGCCTCGCCTATGAATCGGGCGTCGATCGCCGCTACATGGGCGCGCTCGAACGCGGCCGGCATTCGCCGAGCCTGCAGACGATTTACAAGCTTCTGCCCGTGCTCAAGGTCTCTTTCGTCGAATTCGCGGCTGAATTCGAGGCATGCTACCAGAAAGAGACCCGGCGGGAGCCGCACGAGAAGTCGTAAAACTCCCCTAGAGCGACTGGGCTGGGGGAGCTGCGGTGTGAGCCGTGGGCGCCGGGAATATGGTTGTGAGCCTCTGCAGGCCGTCGATAAAGGCCTTGTCTTGCGCAAAGGCGTCAAAGAAGCGCTCCAGGTGATTACGGAACAATTCTTCAAGCTCGCTCTCGCGTGGATGCGAGATGAAGACCAGGAATCCCGTCACGAGTTTCTGCCTTTGCTGGTCGAGGTCTTTGGTCAGCAGCCGCAGTCTCGTGCGCGGGCCGGCGATAGCTACGTCGCGTTCGTTCTCACGCAGCCAAAGCCAGAGCCCCTCTTCGACTGCGTCGGTGAGCGTGAGCGAACGAGCCTGAGCCACTGGCATGAAGTTGGCCAGAAGACTCGAATCAATTCGGACGGTTACCTGTTTCTTGTTTTGCTGGCGACGGAACGGGTCGCCGGTTTTCTTGCCGGGCGGCAAAGTCGAAGCAGCCTCAGGCGATGGTTTGGCGTCCGCCTTCCCCTCAGACCTTGCGGACGTTTTCGCCTTCTTTCTCTTTCGGACGGGCATAGTTTTTTAGCACAAATGTCCTTTTGTGATACTGAATACTTCCGACTATCGCATGCTTGCCCAGCGATTAACAAGGATCTTAAGGACTGTCGCAAGACAAATTGTGGGTGAAATGTCTGAGACAGGTGGTTGTTATCACATGCGAGAAACAGGGACGTTCCTTAATTCCTCGATGAGTTTGTCCGAGACGTCCGAGACAGGCCGATTTGCTGAAGTCAACTTGATCTGGCTCAATCGACCTGAGTCAATCGAGCTAAGACGAGCTAAGGACGCTTGACAGCCGCATGAGCCCAAAGCATCGCCTCTTCGAGCTTGGCAAGCGAGTTTGATCTCTCCA
>Ga0209465_10000850_pt1 | contig 13886 bp, 14 predicted proteins | sample PanSoiPlot1MoBio_FD_188321 | JGI IMG/M metagenome (GOLD analysis project Ga0209465, IMG submission 188321) | Tropical forest soil microbial communities from Panama analyzed to predict greenhouse gas emissions - Panama Soil Plot 1 MoBio (SPAdes)... | ecosystem: Environmental > Terrestrial > Soil...
GGGCTTTGCGCACACTCAAAACCCATTATGTCTGCGGGTTGTGCGACGTGACGGGTGAAACGGACCTTGATGATTTCATCTAGGTGACATTTTCCGTATCGCCACAATTCCGGCGGCTGTCGTTTCATGATCCTCAATCCCTCTCAGTCGAGGACTTCCACTGGAATCTTCGATTCTCCAACACCGGGCGGCTGGCCGGCCAACAGATTCGATTTCTCGACTATTTGCGCGGATTGGTTCGCGGTATGACATTTTTGCCGCCAGGCTCCACCACCAGGCTGCGGGCTGACCTTGATCCCGGTGCCCTATCGGGCGTCAACGTTCAATCCCAAGCCGCGTTCATGTTGCCGGTAGCTGGCGACCCGGCTGCGACGCCAACGCGCGTTCGGATCGGGTATGACGGGCAGCGGTTTTCTCCGGCGCTATCCGCAGTGCCTCCGCATTGGTTGAGTCCACTAGGTCGAGGCAGACGATCGATGCGCCCGCGACAGATCGGATTTCATCGCTGCTCTTCGTGTCGAACATTTGACTCTGATCGTCTGCCTTCGTCGGCGAATGCGCCTGAGAAACCATTCTGCCTCATCCTGTAGGTGCGTGGCGTTAGGGCGGCCGTCCCGAAGGATGGCCGCTCGCTCGGCCGTGGCTGTTGCCATCCTTGGAAACGACCCCGTCGAAATCGGCTGTTTGACGATTTCGATGCTTCAGGTGCCGAAATCGGGCAAGCCCGACTTCGGTGAGCGGCCGCGCTTATCTCACGCGCCCGGTGCTAAAACAGCGATTTCGCGGCAACTCCCGCCGCCTCGACCAGGGGGCCCGGATAGATGAAGAACAACATCACGAAAAGTCCCGTCGCCGCCACCATGGACCGCAGGGCGTTTCCCATCGGGTCGAATGCCGGCGCTGGATCGTCGAAGTACATGATCTTCACGATCATCAGATAGTAGTAGCAGCCGACCACGCTGGCGAGCACGCCAAGCACGGCGAGCGTGAACATCCCGGCTTTGACGGCCGCAAGGAAAACATAGAATTTGGCAAAAAACCCGGCCATCGGCGGCACGCCGGCGAGCGAGAACAACAGCATCGCAAGAACGAATGCCTGAGCCGGATTGGTGCGCGCGAGGCCCGACAGATCGGTGATCGACTCGAAGGGCTTCTGGTTTCGTCGCATCGAAATGATGCATGCGAAGGTTCCAAGCGTCATCGCCACGTAAATCGCCATGTAGATGAGCACGCCCTGGATGCCCTCGCTGGTAGCCGCCGCGAGCCCTATCAGAGCGAACCCCATGTGGCCAATCGAGGAATAGGCCATCAGCCGTTTGAAGTTACGTTGCCCGATCGCCGCGAACGAACCGAGCGCCATCGACGCGATGGCGACGAATACGATGATCTGCTGCCATTGTGTTATGATGGCGGGAAAAGCGCTCAACGAAACCCGTACGAACGCCGCAATCGCCGCCACTTTCGGCGCGGACGCGAAAAAGGCCGTGATCGGCGTCGGCGCGCCCTGATAAACATCCGGCGTCCACATATGAAACGGGACCGCCGACACCTTGAAGCACAGCCCGGCAAACAGCAGAACTAAGCCGATGATCAATCCGATGCCGCCATTGGCGGCCTCTTGCGCGATGCCGGCGAAGTTCACCGTGCCGGTGAATCCATAGATAAGGGACGCGCCGTAGAGCAGCATCCCGGACGACAGCGCTCCAAGTACGAAATATTTCAGCCCCGCTTCGGTCGACTGCACGTCGTCGCGATCGAACGCGGCGACCACATAGAGCCCCAGGCTCATCAGCTCAAAGCCGAGATAGAGGGCAATGAGATCGCCCGCCGAGATGAGCAACAGCATGCCGGTGGTGGCGAGCAGAATGAGAACCGGATACTCGAATTTGCGCCGGTCGGGGTCGGCGAGAAAGTCGCCCGAAATCCACAGCGTTCCGATCGAGCCGGCTACAGCAAGAATTTTCAGAAACTTCGCGAATCCATCGACCACAAAGCTGCCGTTAAAAATCACCATCCGCTCGTCCGGCATTCCCGCAAGCACGATGCCGGCGAGGACGAGAAGCGCGACGGCAGAGCGCAACACCAGCCCCGTCGCGCGTTCGCCCCCGTAGGCCCCGACCATCAGCAGCACCATGGCGCCGCCGGCAAGAATCAGTTCGGGCAGCGCCGGATAAAGCTCGAGGGCCTCGTTCATGGTAGAATACGCCTCATTTGGCGAGCTCAGCCGTTTTCGCGGCGTCCAGCGCGTGATGATAATTCTCCACCAGCGCCGCGACCGAAGCCTGCGAGACATCGAGCACCGGCTTGGGATAGATGCCGAACAGGATCGTAAGGACAACGAGCGGCGCGAATGCGGCCATCTCGCGTCCGTCCAGATCGAGGATGCCGGCAAGCGAGGGTTTTTCCAGTCTGCCAAAAATGACCTTGCGATAGAGCCACAACGCGTAGGCAGCCGACAGGATCACGCCGACGGTCGCCAGCGTTGCGACCGACGTGTTGACCCGGAATGTCCCGATGAGGGTGAGAAATTCGCCGATGAAGCCCGAGGTGCCGGGAAGCCCCACGTTGGCCAGCGTAAACACCATGAACACCGCCGCATAGAGCGGCATGCGATCGACGAGCCCGCCATAGGCCGCGATCTCGCGTGTGTGCATGCGGTCATACACGACGCCAACGCACAGGAACAGCGCGCCTGACACGATGCCGTGGGAGACCATCTGGAAGATGCCGCCGCCCACGCCCTGGATGGTGCCGGCGAAAATTCCCATGGTGACGAATCCCATGTGGGCCACTGAGGAGTAGGCGATCAGCTTTTTCAAGTCCTCCTGCACCAGGGCGACCAAGGCGGTGTAGATAATCGCCACCACCGACAGCGCGAAGATGAGCGGGGCAAACTCCTGAGATGCAAATGGAAACATCGGCAGTGAAAAGCGCAGGAAGCCGTAGCCGCCCATCTTCAGGAGAATCGCCGCCAGGATGACCGAGCCCGCGGTAGGTGCCTCCACATGGGCGTCGGGGAGCCAAGTATGGACAGGCCACATCGGCAACTTCACGGCGAACGAGGCAAGGAAGGCAAACCACGCCCACGTCTGCAGCGAGCGCGGAAAGGCGTGGTGCATAAGTGTCGGAATGTCGGTCGTGCCCGCGTCCCAGTAGAGCGCCATGATCGCGAGCAGCATCAGCACGGAGCCGAGAAACGTATAGAGGAAGAACTTGAAACTCGCATAGACCCGGCGCGGACCGCCCCATACGCCGATGATAAGGAACATCGGGATCAGGCCGCCTTCGAAGAACAGGTAGAACAAGGTCAGATCGAGCGCCGTGAAGGTGCCGATCATCAACGTTTCCAGCACCAGAAACGCGATCATGTACTCCTTGACGCGCCTCTGGATCGGCTGCCAGCTCGCCAGGATGCACAGTGGCATCAGCGCCGTGGTGAGAATCACGAACGGCAGGGAGATGCCGTCGACCCCCATGTGGTAGCTGATGGTGCCGGCGAGCCAGGGTTTCCTTTCGACGAACTGGAACTCCGGCGAGCCGGCGTCGAAGCGCCACAGAAGGATCAGCGAGATCACGAAGGTGATCAGCGTCGTCCACATCGCGACCCAACGGGCATTGCGGGCGACGGAAGGGTCTTCGCCGGGCATCGCTGTGATGAAAAGCGCACCGAGCAGCGGCAGGAACACGGTGACGGAAAGGATCGGCCAGCTCGCCATCTCAGCGTCCCCCGCCGACAAGCGAGAGCCAGGGGATGAAAAACCAAGTGATGAAAGCCGCGACGCCGATCAGCATGGCAAACGCATAGTGATACATATAGCCGGTCTGCAGGCGCACGACGTTGCGGGTTACGTCCAGCACCCACGCCGATACGCCGTCGGGACCAAAGCCATCGATCAGCCAGCCGTCGCCGCCCTTCCACAGGAGCCGGCCGATCCACAAAGTCGGCCGTACGATGAGGAGGTCGTAGATCTCGTCGAAGTACCACTTGTTGAGCAGAAACCGGTAGAGCACTTGATGTTGCCGCGCGAGTTCGGCCGGAAGTTCGGGGCGGCGGATATAGAATATCCACGCCACCGCAAATCCGATCGCCATCAGTATGGTCGACAGCACCGAGACGAGCGCGCCCACATGCTCCATATCCCCTAGAATCGTGTTGGAGCCGCCGACCGCAAGCGACTCGCCGAAGAAGCCTTCGACGCCGGAACCCGCAAAGATGCCGAAGAACGGAAATCCGGCAAGCACGCATCCGAGCGCCAGCACGAACAGGGGAATCAGCATGGTCGGGGGGCTTTCGTGCGCCGCTTCGTAGTGGGCCTCGTCATGGGGCCGGCCGTGGAAGGTCTTGAAGATCAATCGCCACGAATAGAATGAGGTCAGACCGGCGGCGCCGAGCGTCATCAGAAAAGCATAGGGTGAGGCTGGATTCTTGCCGGCATAGGCAGCCTCGATGATGGCGTCCTTGGAAAAAAAGCCGGCGAAGAGAGGGAACCCGGTGAGCGCGAGCGTGCCGATGACCATCGTCCAGTAGGTGAATGGGATCTTGGTGCGCAGCCCGCCCATGTGACGGATGTCCTGCTCGTGGTGCATCGCGACGATCACCGAACCGGAGCCGAGGAACAGCAGCGCCTTGAAGAAGGCGTGGGTGAAGAGGTGATACATGCCCACCGAGTAGGCCCCGACGCCCATGGCGACGAACATGTAGCCGAGCTGAGAGCAGGTCGAATAGGCAATGATGCGTTTGATGTCGTTCTGCACCAGCCCGACCGTGGCGGCAAACATCGCCGTGGTGGCGCCGATCACGGTGACGAAGGTCAGCGCAGCGGGCGCGAGTTCGAACAGCGGCGACAACCGGGCCACCATGAAGACGCCGGCCGTCACCATGGTGGCGGCATGGATCAGGGCAGATACCGGGGTCGGGCCCTCCATCGCGTCCGGCAGCCAGGTGTGCAGCAGGAACTGCGCTGACTTGCCCATGGCACCCATAAACAACAGAAGGCAGATCAGCGTAAGCGCATCGACGTCCCAGTTGAAGAACGGGATGGTCTTGCCGGTGAGCGTCGGGGCCTGGTGGAAGATAGTGCCAAGGTCGACTGCCCCGGTCACCATGAACACTGCAAAAATGCCGAGCGCAAAGCCAAAATCACCGATGCGGTTGACGATGAACGCCTTGATGGCGGCGGCATTCGCTTCCGGCTTATGATACCAGAATCCGATCAGCAGATAGCTTGCAAGGCCCACGCCCTCCCAGCCAAAGAACAACTGCACCAGATTGTCGGCGGTTACCAGCATCAGCATCGCGAAGGTGAACATCGACAGATAGCCGAAGAAGCGCGGCCGGTAAGGATCCTCTTCCATGTAGCCGATGGAATAGAGGTGCACGAACGCCGACACCGTAGTGACCACTACGAGCATGACCGCCGTCAGGGCGTCGATCCGCAGCGCCCAGTCGACCTGGAGGTCACCGGAGACAATGAACGGCACTACGACCTCGTGCGCTTCCAGGTGCGAGAAGCCGACCCGCGCGAAGACGATCCACGACAGCACCATCGAGATAAACAGGAACGTCGTGGTGATCAGCTCGGCGGTGCGCGAACCCGCGGCGGCCGGCTCGTGCCCCTCCGGTTCCGCATGCGACTCGCGGATCACGGCAGCCCCGCCGGGCGCGGAAGGTCCATCGTGCGGATGCTCCGGGGCCGGGTCGACGATGTGGTCGCCGCCAGGCGGCGGCGATCCACCCGGGTGGCGCGCATGGGCGCCGGCAAGCGCGATGATCCCGGCCAGAATGGCGCCGAGCAACGGCAGGAAGACGATCGCCTGATACATCGCGGATTTCAGCCCTTCATCAGATTGATGTCTTCCACTGCGATCGAGCCGCGATTGCGGAAGTAGACCACAAGAATAGCCAGCCCGATGGCGGCCTCCGCAGCCGCGACGGTGAGCACGAACAAGGCGAACACCTGCCCCACCAAATCGCCCAGATGGGTCGAAAATGCGATCAGGTTGATATTCACGGCCAAAAGAATGAGTTCGATCGACATCAGGATGACGATGACGTTTTTGCGATTGAGAAAAATGCCGAAGATGCCAAGCGTGAACAGGATCGCTGCCACAACAAGGTAATGGCTCAGTCCGATGGTCATCACTCAAATTCCCTGCCCGGGCCGCACTCGGCGCATCTTGATCGCGGTCGCCTTGGTGCGTGCCACCTGATCGGCGATGTTCTGACGCTTGACATTCGGCTTGTGCCGCAACGTCAGCACGATGGCGCCGATCATCGCCACCAGCAGCACCACACCCGCAGCTTCGAAGTAGTAGGCATAACGAGTATACAGCACGCGACCGAGCGCCTCCGTATTGGTCACCTCGGCCAGCGGCGGAATCGGGTCGGTGATCGCCTTAGCGGCGCCAGTATCAAGCGCTCCGGTTCCGAGCACCAGCATCGCCACCAACTCGGCGAAAAACACGATGCCGATCAAGCTGCCGATCGGAAGGTAATTGAGAAAACCTTGGCGTAGCGCAGTGAAATCGACGTCGAGCATCATGACAACGAACAGAAACAGGACAGCAACCGCGCCCACATAGACGATCACCAGGATCATCGCCAGGAACTCGGCACCCATGAGCACGAAGAGGCCGGCCGCGTTGACGAACGCAAGGATCAGGAACAGCACCGAATGGACCGAGTTCCTCGATGCGATCACCATCACGGCTGACGCCACGCAGATGCTGGCAAACAGATAGAAGAATAGCGCCGTGACGGTCATGGGGTGTCACCTCTTCCTGCTCCGCTCCCCCTTGCGGCGAGGGGTCGGGAGTGGGGCTCGGCTCGCCCGATATCGACTGGCGCTCTCATCTCGTCACCTGTACGGCGCATCGAGCGCGAGGTTCTTGGCGATCTCACGCTCCCAGCGATCGCCGTTGGCGAGCAGGCGCTCCTTGTCGTAGTAGAGTTCCTCGCGCGTCTCGGTGGCGAATTCGAAATTCGGGCCTTCCACGATGGCATCGACCGGGCAGGCCTCCTGGCACAGGCCGCAATAGATGCATTTCACCATGTCGATGTCGTAGCGGGTGGTTCGCCGGGTGCCGTCGTTGCGGCGCGGTCCAGCCTCGATCGTGATGGCCTGGGCCGGGCAAATCGCCTCGCACAATTTGCAGGCGATGCAGCGCTCCTCGCCGTTCGGGTAACGACGCAGCGCATGCTCGCCACGGAAGCGCGGCGACAGCGGCCCCTTCTCGAATGGATAGTTGAGCGTCGCCTTGCGCTTGAAAAAGTAGCGCATCGACAGCACGACGGCGCCGACGAATTCCTGCAGGAACAATGATCTCGCCGCCTTGGTCAATCTCATGACTTGAGACTCCTCATTGCGGCACCGGCGCCCAACCGGTCAGCTGCAGGACGCCGGCCACGATCGCCACCATGGCGAGCGACAGCGGCAGGAATACCTTCCATCCCAGCCGCATCAACTGATCGTAGCGATAGCGAGGCACGAACGCCTTCACCAGGGCAAACATAAAGAACACCAAGAGGGCCTTGAGGATGAACCACAGGAAGCCCGGTACCAAGGTGAAGGGGAACACCGCGAGCGGCGGCAGCCATCCGCCCAGGAACAGGATGGTGGTCATGGCGCACATGGTGGCCACCGCAACATACTCGCCGAGCATGAATAGCATGTAGGGCGTTGAACCGTATTCCACCATGAAGCCGGCAACGAGTTCAGATTCCGCCTCGACCAGGTCGAAGGGCGGCCGGTTGGTTTCGGCGAGCGCAGAAACGAAGAAGACGATGAACATCGGAAACAACGGGAGCCAGTACCAGTTCAATATCGTCAACCACGGTAGGCCAAGGAGATGGGCGAGCCCCGACGTAGCCTGGGCCTCAACGATGTCGCTGAGATTGAGCGAACCGGCGCACAGCAATACAGTGATCATGACGAAGCCGATGGAGACCTCGTATGAGACCATCTGCGCCGCTGAACGCAATGCCGACAGGAACGGATATTTGGAATTCGATGCCCAGCCGCCCATGATGATGCCGTAGACGCCGAGCGAGGAGATCGCGAATATATACAGTACGCCCACGTTGATATCGGAGATCATCCAGCCGGCATCGACCGGAATGACCGCCCAGGCCGCGAGCGCCAGCCCGCATGACACCAGCGGCGCCAAGAGGAATACGCCCTTGTTGGCGCCGGCCGGGATGATCGGCTCCTTGAGTACGAACTTGAGAAGGTCGGCGAAGCTTTGCAGAATGCCCCAAGGACCGACCACATTGGGGCCACGCCTGAGTTGGACCGCCGCCCAGATCTTGCGATCGGCGTAGAGCACATAGGCAATGGCGATCAGCAGCACCACGAGCAGCAGCACGCTCTGTGCGACGATCACGAGGAGCGGCCAGATATAGTCGGTCCAAACGGCGGCCATCGCCCCCTCCTATTCCGCCGCGGTCGCCGCTGCCCGCTCGGCAAGCGCCGAGCACTCCGCCATCACGGCAGAGGCGCGGGCGATGGGGTTGGTAAGATAGAAATCCTCGATCGGGGACCGGAATGGGGCCTTGCCCAAGGCCCCGTCCAGCATCGCGAGCCTGCGAACGTCATCCGGATTGCAGGGCGCGATGGTGCCGATCCGCTGGAGATGCGGAAACGCCTTGAACAGCGCGCCGCGCAACTGCGCGAGCGAGTCGTAGGGGAGCTTCGATCCGATCACCGCCGACAGCGCCCGCAGGATCGCCCAATCCTCGCGTGCGTCACCCGGCGGAAAGGCGGCGCGGTCCGCCATCTGCACCCGGCCCTCGGTATTGACGTAAATACCGGATTTCTCCGTGTAGGCGGCACCCGGCAGGATGACGTCGGCGCGCTGCGCGCCGCGATCGCCATGGGTGCCGATGTAGACCACGAACGCCCGCGATTCCACCTCAACCTCATCCGCACCGAGCAAGAACAGCACGTCTACGCCGCCGTCCGCCATGGCGGCCGCCGTCAGTCCGCCCCGGCCCGGTACGAAGCCGATATCGAGCCCGCCGACCCGCGCCGCCGCGGTGTGGAGCACCGAAAAGCCGTTCCAGCCATCGAGCAGCGCGCCAGTCGAAGCGGCTGCCCTGGCGACGGCCGAAAGCACCGCGGCACCATCCGGGCGCGCCAACGCGCCCTGCCCGACGAGCCAGATCTGCCGATTGAGGCGCGCCGGCGGGTGATCGGCGAAAGCCGCAAGCGTTTCTGGCCCTGCGCCCAAATACGTATAATCATAGGTCAGGTCGGCGCGCTCGCCGATCACCCCGATCTTCAAGGAGCCCGTGCGCCAACGCTTGCGGATGCGGGCATTGAGCACGGGCGCCTCCTTGCGCGGATTGGCGCCAATGATCATCAGCCCGTCGGCCTCGTCTATGCCCGGTATGGTGGCATTGAACAGATAGCTCCCTCGGCCCCATCTGGGATCGAGCGCCGTGCCGTCCTGCCGGCAGTCGAAATTGACGGAGCCCAGCCGCACCAACAGATCCCTGAGCGCAAACATATCCTCGACCGCGGCAAGATCGCCCGCAATCGCCCCGATCCGGTCGGATCGCGTGGCCTTGAGCTTGGCTGCAACGGCGTGAAATGCTTCGCTCCACGTCGCCGGCCGCAGTCGCCCGCCTTGCCGGACATAGGGCTCGTCGAGCCGTTGCACCCCCAGACCATCGACCTGATGCCGGGTCTTGTCGGAAATCCACTCCTCGTTCACGTCTTCGTTGATACGCGGCAGGACGCGCATCACTTCACGACCCCTGGTATCGACCCGGATCGCGCAGCCGACCGCATCGCTGACATCGACCGATTCGGTATTGGTCAGTTCCCACGGGCGCGCCGCGAACGCATAGGGCTTCGAGGTCAGCGCGCCGACCGGGCATAGGTCGACCACGTTGCCCTGCAGTTCCGACACCATCGCCTGCTCGAGGTAGGTCGTGATCTCCATGTCCTCACCGCGGCCGATGGCGCCAAGCTCCGGCACGCCCGCGACCTCGGTGGCGAAGCGGACGCAGCGCGTACACTGGATGCAGCGGTTCATCGAGGTCTTGACGAGAGCCCCGAGATACTTGTCCTCGACGGCGCGCTTGTTCTCCTGGAAACGCGAGGTGTCGACGCCATAGGCCATGGCCTGATCCTGCAGATCGCATTCGCCGCCCTGGTCGCAGATCGGGCAATCGAGCGGGTGATTTATCAGCAGGAACTCCATGACGCCTTCGCGCGCCTTGCGGACCATGGGCGACCTGGTCTTGACCTGCGGGGGTTCGCCCTTCGGTCCCGGACGGCAGTCGCGCACCGCCCAGGCGCAGCTCGCGACCGGTTTCGGCGAACCGACGAGTTCGACCAGGCACATACGGCAGTTACCGGCGATCGAGAGGCGCTCGTGGAAACAGAAGCGCGGAATCTCCTCGCCCGCCGCCTCGCATGCCTGGAGCAACGTGTACTCTGGCGGAACGTCCACCTCGGTGCCGTCGACGATGATCCTGGTCACTGAGGGGCTCCGTCTTTCTCGCTGTCGTGCTCCAGGCCCACAGCATCAGGGGGCTTACCGGGGAACAACATCCCGGAGACGCGCCCAGCCAGGAATGTCGCCATGCCGATCCACCATGCTGCCGGCTGATAAGCCGGCCCCGCCGCATGAAACTCCTCAAGCCGGGATTGAAAGAAGATGCACTCGTCAATGGTGGTGACGAGACAAGGCACTTTGAGATCGAGCAGCCGCAGCGGCCCGGTCCATTGCGCGTAGAACAGGAACCACCAAGTGAACGCGACCGCCATGATGCCCAAGCCGGCGTTGGCCAGCCAGTTGGTTGTACGTGTCGGTCCGGACCCGGCGGTGTTCATTGGCTAGATTTCCAAAATCTTCATCGAATGGACTCGTTTTTGCACGCGAATTCCGAAATATAACGATGCTCCTCAGGGTCTGGCCGCACGGGATCAAATCTTGAAACAAGTGCGTTCACCGTCCCGGTTTTGATCTTGTCGAGCCGAAAGTTCCGCCAGCTCGGAAGCTCTTCCGCGCCGCTTTCCGCGGACTTGAAATAACCCTTCACTTGACGCCCAAAGAGCAAGATATTTCGTTTCCGCGTGTAGCCGACGCCGTCGAGCTCCCATTCTCTCGGCTCCGCTGTAGCGGGGTCGTAGCCGTACTTAAAGGTGATCACCTGCATCATCCCAACCAAAGCGCACAGTGATGCGGCGTCGGCTTTGATGGCAATGCTCTGCGATTGCGGATTGGCGGCTTGAGATCGTGATTTCGTCGAAACGACAACGAGTGTGACGCCCATCAGCGCACAGACAAGGATGTGTCGCGGTCGCGGGTTTGGCGATTTCACTGCGGCCCACATTGATGCCTCACTCCGCAGCCACCCGGACCGGCTCCGGATGAGGGTTGGCGGCGTATTCGTCGATACGCCGCTCGATTTCGTGGCGGAAATGACGCAACAGGCCCTGCACCGGCCATGCGGCGCCGTCGCCGAACGCGCAGATCGTGTGCCCTTCGATCTGCTGGGTGACTTCCATCAGCATGTCGATCTCGCGCTTGTGGGCGCGGCCCTCGGCCATGCGCGTGAGCACACGCCACATCCATCCCATGCCTTCGCGGCATGGCGTGCACTGACCGCAACTCTCGTGTTTGTAAAAATACGCGATGCGCGCCATGGCGCGCACGATGTCGGTTGATTTGTCCATGACGATCACGGCCGCGGTGCCAAGGCTGGACTTCACCTCCTTGGTGCCGTCGAAATCCATCGGCAGCGGCTCGCATTGCGAGGCCGGAATCAGCGGCATCGAGGAGCCGCCCGGAATGACGGCCAACAGATTGTCCCAGCCACCGCGCACCCCTCCGGCATGTCTTTCCAACAGCTCGCGCAGCGGAATACCCATCGCCTCTTCGACGTTGCAGGGATTGTTGACATCGCCGGAGATACAGAAAATCTTGGTGCCGGTGTTGTTGGGGCGGCCGATGTTGGCGAACCAGACGGCGCCGCGCCGCATGATGTCGGGCACGACGGCGATCGACTCCACATTGTTGACCGTGGTCGGGCAACCGTAGAGGCCGACATTGGCGGGAAATGGCGGCTTGAGCCGCGGCATGCCCTTCTTGCCCTCAAGACTTTCCAGTAGCGCCATTTCTTCGCCGCAAATGTAGGCGCCCGCTCCGTGGTGGACGATGAGGTCGAAGTCCCAATCATGGAGGTTGTTCTTGCCGATCAGTTTGGCTTCGTAAGCCTCGTCGACTGCCGCCTGTAAACGCTCGCGTTCGCGGACGAACTCGCCGCGCACATAGACGTAGCAAGTGTGAGCGCCCATGGCGAAGCTCGCGATCAGGCAGCCCTCGATGAGAAGGTGCGGATCGTGCCGCATGATGTCACGATCCTTGCAAGTGCCGGGCTCCGACTCGTCGGCGTTGACCACCAGATAGTGGGGACGGTCGCCGACCTGCTTGGGCATGAACGACCATTTGAGGCCAGTCGGGAACCCGGCACCGCCGCGTCCGCGTAGCCCCGAGGTCTTGACCTCGTTGACGATGGCGTCGCGGCCTCTCGCCAGGATCGCCTTGGTACCGTCCCAGGCGCCGCGCGCGCGGGCGCCGGCCAGGCCCCACTCGTGCCGGCCATAGAGATTGCGGAAGATGCGATCCTTGTCATCGAGCATCGGTTATGCCTTGCCGGGCCGGGGAGCGGCCATCTCCTTGAGGGTAGTGTCGCCGCCGAGCGGCGCCGAGAATTGCCGCCCGTTCTGCGGCCCAGGCTTCGGGGTTTCGCCGCGGGCGATCGCGTCGAGCACCTTCTCGAAGGACTCGGGTGTCAGGTCCTCATAGGTGTCCTTGCCGATCTGGACCATCGGGGCGTTGACGCAGGCCCCCAGGCATTCGACCTCCTCCCAGGAGAAATCGCCGTCGGCGGATACGTGAAAGGGTTCGTGATGAATGCGCCGCTGGCAGACATTCTTGAGCTGTTCGCCACCACGCAGCAGGCAAGGCGTTGTGCCGCACCACTGGACATGGGCTTTGCGGCCGACCGGCTGGAGCAGGAACATGGTGTAGAAGGTCGCGACCTCAAGTACTCGGATCGGCGCCATGCCCAGCAGCTCGGCGACGTATTCGATCGCCGCGCGCGACGTCCAGCCGCCGGACTGCTCCTGGGCGCGCCACAGGATCGGGATCACCGCCGAGGCCTGGCGGCCCTCCGGATATTTGGTGATCTGCTGCTTCGCCCAGGCGAGGTTCTCCGGTGTGAAGGCGAAGCTCTCGGGCTGCTTGTCAGGAGGGGCGAGGCGGCGGACGGACATCTGATCCCCTAAGACCCGAGCAAGGTGGCAACAGAAACTGCAATTCCAGGCGGATCAATGAAAACCTGGCAAGGCAACCCTCCCGAACGCACCGCATCGCGAAGGGCAACATAGGCTGCACCTTTGGTCCGGTTGTGTCCGACCGTACCCCTCGTCATGGCGACGATCTCGCCATCCACCAGTTTGTAACGGTCATCAGGCTGTTTTTCGGACCAGACGAGGAATTCGTCGACTTTCATCCGAACCCTGGGGAGGACGGGCACATTCATCGATCCACCTCCCCGAACACGATGTCGAGCGAGCCGAGGATCGCCGAGATATCCGCCAGCAGGTGGCCGCGGCAGAGGAAATCCATGGCCTGGAGATGGGCAAAGCCCGGCGCGCGGATTTTGCACCGGTAGGGCTTGTTGGTGCCGTCGGCGATGAGATAAACGCCGAACTCGCCCTTTGGCGCCTCGACGGCGGCGTAGACCTCGCCGGCCGGCACGTGGAAGCCCTCGGTATAAAGCTTGAAATGATGGATCAGCGCCTCCATGGAGCGCTTCATCTCGGCGCGCTTCGGCGGCACGATCTTGTTGTCCGCGACGCTCACCGGTC
>Ga0209465_10000851_pt1 | contig 13883 bp, 11 predicted proteins | sample PanSoiPlot1MoBio_FD_188321 | JGI IMG/M metagenome (GOLD analysis project Ga0209465, IMG submission 188321) | Tropical forest soil microbial communities from Panama analyzed to predict greenhouse gas emissions - Panama Soil Plot 1 MoBio (SPAdes)... | ecosystem: Environmental > Terrestrial > Soil...
GGACGAGGAGCGTTTGACGCACCGGGCCAGTGAAGAGCTCGCGCAGCGGAATGAGCTGGACCGCGTGGCCGGTGGCTTCGGAATGTTGCTGACGAATGCGGTCCATGATGCCGGAAATGTCGGCTTGTGCCTGAGAGAGGGGAACGCCGGGCTTGAGGCGGCCAACGATATTGAGGTAGTGGTTTTCGCGGTCCGTGCTGAGTTTGCGCTCCCAATCGGCGAAGGCGCTAAAGATTTCCGGAACGGTATTGACCGGATTGACCCAGAGTTGGATGTCATTGCCGTAGCGGAAACTCGCGGGAAGGACTCCAACGATTTGCACGGGTTGATTATCAAGGTTGATGGTTTTGCCGATGACGGCGCGGTCGCCGCCAAAGTGGCTCTGCCAGAAACCGTAAGTGAGGACGGCGACGCGAGGGGCGCCGAAAATTCCTTCGGAGGGGAGAAAGGCGCGCCCGAGTATTGGTTTAACGCCGAGGAGCGTGAAAATGGGAGGCGAAGCAACCATGGCCGGGATGCGTTCGGCAGGGCCAGCGCCGGTAAGATTGAAACTCAAACGATGAACGGCGGCGAGTTGGGAAAAGGAGCTGTTTTGGGACTCGAAATCGAGGAAATCGGCGCCCGAGAAGGGCGCTTGGGAGAGGTGGGGCTGCGACTCCCAAAACCACACGAGTTGATTAGGCGCCGGAAAGGGGAGGGGGCGCATGAGGACGGCATTAACTACGCTGAAGATCGCGGTGTTGGCACCAATACCAAGAGCGAGGGCGAGGACGGCGACAAACGTGAGGCCACGGCTGCGGAAGAGCATACGTAACCCGAAGCGAACATCCTGAAGGATGTGGAGCATGGTTGGGCCTCCTGACCGAGAGCACTTGGAACGTTAGACGATGTCCAGCGCAAACGGACAGGAGAAACACACAAGGATGCTCGGACTGCGGGCTGTAGATTTCTTGCGTGGAATCCCATTTGAGGAGACCTAAATGAGCACTTGCAGAAACGTATGGTTGGTAGCGTGCCTTTCCGTGCTGGTGGTTCCGGTTTGCGAGGTGCAATCTACGAGAACAGCTACGGATGTAACGGCAGGCTCAGGATCCGTGATGCTGCCGGCGGCGAGACGAACCTCTTGGCGGCGAAGATTGCGTTCCGGTCGATATTTTGAGAACCACCAATTCGCGGGGAGGAACAGCTTTCATGTGGAATATGAAGCGGGGGTATTGAAGGGAGCTGAGTTTGATCCTAAGGGGCACGCGGTGCCGGCGACGACGTATCCATACTTTCAATCGGTGCTCGAGACGATCACGGACTACATCGCGAAATATCCGGACCAGGATGATTTTTACGAAGTGTTTGGCATGATTAGTCGGCGTGTGATGCGGGAGTTTTCGCAGATTCAAAAGATCACGCTGCTGATTGATACTCCCGCGTATGGGCCTGTGAATGTTGATCGCGGTGAGACCATTACCCAGGAACGGAAGTCGCCGCGGAAGTAGGGCAGTCGCACGTGATTTGATGAGAGAGGGGCAATCGTGAAAGCGAATTCGGGTAAGGCGATGATGATTTTGATCGCGGGGCCGTACCGGTCGGGGACGGGAGATGATCCGGAGTTGATTCGGAAGAACGTGGAACTGATGGAGTCGTATGCGCTGCCGATTTTTCGGGCGGGGCATATTCCCGTGTTGGGTGAATGGTTCGCGTTGCCGCTAGTGGCGCTGGCGGGTTCGCGAAAGATTGGTGACGAGGCATTCAACGAGATTTTTCATCCGATCGCGGTGCGGCTGCAGGAGAAGTGCGATGCGGTGTTGCGTGTTGGAGGAGCTTCGGCGGGCGCGGATGAGATGGTGCGGGTGGGGGAGAGTCTGGGACTTAAGATTTACCGGGGTTTGCAGGAGATTCCGGGACTTGAAAAATCGCCAGGCTAAGGTCTGGCATTGTATGGGATGCAAGGACGAGATCTGACGCCGCGGGCTAGAACGGGCTGAAGTGCCAGCAGACCGAGGCGCTAATCGAATTTGATTTTGGCGTAGTGAGCGTAGCGCTGCTGGCAGGCGATGGCGTTTTGGCGTACGGCCTGGAATTCAGGCGCGTTGCGGATCTTGTCGAACATGTGGTCGTTATCTACGGCGGGGTAAACACAAAAGTTGCGTTTGGCGTCGGCTTCGAGCAGGCGAAGGGCGGCGTCTTTTTTGTCGAGCCATGCGAACAGGGCCGCACCGAAATACCAGGCGTCAGGATCGGGGAGCTGGTTAAATTCGGCTTCGGATTGCGCGACGATGCGGGCGCAGTCAGCGGTGGACGAAGAACCTGGCCAGCAATTGCGGACGACTTCGTAATTGCTGCCCGCTGGGAGAATTTTCAGTTTCGGCAGCGCTTCTTCGATTTTGCCTTCACGCAGCAAAACATGTCCCAACAAGAATGAGCTGAATTCGCTCGGAGCGCGATCGAGTTCGATGCGCGCCTTGCGCAGATCGTTCAAGTAAATGTACGGAACGGCGCAGTCCGCGGCCAAATCGGGATCGAGGCGGTGAGAAATTTCGCATTCTTCGGCGGCGCGATCGAGCGCGCCGATAGTGCGAAGGAGTTGCGAATGCAAGAGATGGAGCTCCGCGCGCCGCGGGCGCTTGCGGGCGAGCTCCTGAAGCTGGGCGAAACTGGATTCAAGGCCGCCGTTGACGCGGCTGCCGAGTCCGATGGGCCACGTTGCCGCACTAAGCAGATTAGGATCAAGTTGACGGGCGCGCTCAAGGGCGGCGATGCATTTCTGGAGCACCGCGTCGCCGCCGCCGATCATGTCGACTTCGGTGTAGTAACGGGAGCCAAGCGCCACCCAAGCGGGCGCATAACCGGGATCGAGTGCGACTGACTTTTCAAGCAACGCAATGGCTTGCTTGTTGTGCTCTAAGTCGTAGGCGGGATCCTGGCCGCGGAGATAGAGATCGTAAGCCTGCTGGTTTTTGGGTTTGGTCGAGGAGAGATCGGTGGCTGGTATGCCGAGGGACGGGAGAAGACCTTTTTCCAGCGTGGCGGTGATGTCGTCGTGGAGCCTGAGGACATCGGTCGCGGGAACTTCGAGTGAAGTGCGCCAAGTGATCTCCTGTTGCGCGACGTCCATTGCTTCGAGGGTGACACGCAGGCGATCGTCGTGACTGAGAAAGTGGCCGGTGACGATGTGGGCGACGCCGAGTTGGCGAGCAGCTGCATGGGGATCGGTCGCTTCTCCGGAGAATCGTTGCGACATGCTGAAGGGGCGAACGCTGAGAGTGGGCGCGTAGCTGAGCGTGGTCACGACCTCGTCGGGGAGGGCGGTGCCGAGGTATTCGAATTTGTGGTCGTGCGCTGAGTTTTGAAAGGGAAGAACGGCGATGGTGGTTTGGCGTGACAGACCGGGGGAGGAAGGCGTTGCGCGTTTGCGCAGGAAAAATCCGGAGGCCACGGCGGCGATCAGGAATAGCACAGCCATTGCTGCTATGGCGAAGCGCACCCGGCGCTGTTGAGTGGTTTTGCTTGTAGCAACTCTGGCGGGGCCGGATTCGACGTCGCGCTGCAGGCAGAGCAAGTCGGCCTTCAATTCGGCGGCGCTCTGGTAGCGGAGGTCGCGATCTTTGGCGAGAGCTTTATCGAGGATACGAGCGAGATCGTGCGGAAGGTTGGGACGTAAGTCGGAAGGCGGAATAGGCGCAGCCGTCAGGATCGAAGAGAATATGGCAGTTTGCGTAGCGCCGTCAAAAGCGCGCCTGCCAGTGGCTATTTCGTATAGAACTGCTCCGAAAGAGAAGAGGTCGGAGCGAGGATCGAGTGGTTCGCCGCGGACTTGTTCGGGAGACATGTAGGCGGCAGTGCCCATGACGGCGCCGGTGCGGGAGAGTTCTGTCGCCGTGTGGACCAAAGTTGTGTTGGCGATGGTGGTGTCGGAACTGGGGTCGTCGCGCTTGGCGAGGCCGAAGTCGAGAATTTTCGAATCGCCACGCGAAGTGATGAAGATGTTGGCGGGCTTGATGTCGCGATGGATGATGCCTTGCGCGTGAGCGGCGGCGAGGGCGTCTACGATTTGGATGGCCCATTTAAGAAGCTGTGAAATTTCCATGCCGCCGGGGCGGCAAAACTGGCGAAGGTCGGAGCCTTCGAGGAGTTCCATTACCAGGAACGGATGGCCGGCGTGCTCGTCGATTTCGTAGATGGTGCAGATGTGCGGGTGATTTAGGGCGGAGGCAGCTTGAGCTTCGCGTTCAAAACGCCGGCGCGCCGGCAGATGCCCAGCATCATCGGCACGGATGAACTTGATGGCGACCTTGCGGAGGAGCTGCTGATCTTCGGCAACGTAGACCTCGCCCATACCGCCGGAACTGAGATGGCGCAAGATTCGGTAATGCGAGACCTGGGACCCTTCCGTCACTGGAGCCATTGCTGTGGATGATACCGTAAGTGGCGCGGCGATGCTGTGCGCGTCAGGAAGAGGGAGACGCCCAGATAACGAAATCGGCAATGCCTGCAATGGCGAACAGAATTGTGGCGATCAGAATAAAGAGGCGCAGCTTGGAGAGCTCTTCGCGTTCAGACGGGTTATGGGCGACCTTGAAAAAGAAGAGGAGAAAGCCTGCTATGGCGAAAAGAACGAGCCAGACCGGAATGCCTGCTATTTCAGTGGGGATGGAGCGCATATTGAATGTAACGACTCTAAGCTGCGAGGGTCAACGAACATTCATGCCCTGAGCTTGTTGTGGATCAGCAAGCGACGAATGGCGAATGCCAGGAACAGCAAGAAAAAGATCACGTTGGTGGCGTTCGCGCCGACTTGCGAGATGACGTAGAGCTGCCAGGCGGCGAGCGCAAACATCAGAACCATGATGACGAGGTTGAAGGTCTTGTTCATGGTAGGTTTCTCTCGCGTGAATGGCGCGCTGAGCTTTATTTTGAATCGACTGCGACGGTTGTTAACACGGTAGCAGAAAAGGGGCTAACCTGTCTTGTGATCGAGTGAAATCGGATGGATCACTGCAGCGGTGCTCCGGTCGCGAAATAAAAAATAAAACTGAAAGCCATGAAAGCGCAACACATCGGGACTAGCCTTCGGGGCTACGGACCCGAACCGTATCACGCGTAGACCGGTTGGGTAGGGAACGACGGAAACGGCGGCGGACCCGCGAATCAATAACGCCGAGGCAGGCTACGACTGATCCGCGACCGAGCCTAAGCGATCCAGCAATCGGAGCGCGAACCTAGCAGGCTGCGCAAAGACTTGTATCCTATGCACTAAAACGAATGACCGCCTCCAGGCGTCACTGGAGGCGGCCGTGCTTCAGACGGAATTTGTTCACTGACGTGCTGCTTCGGAAGTGGCACTCAGGTCCCCACTTCGCGAAGTTGTGGCGGCTTGGGAATCCGCGCGAGATACTGGAATCGTGAAGACGTGCTCGCCGGTCTGCACCTTCGTGAGAACGCTGCGTTCGCCGGTCCGGATCAGAGTTACACCGGGGCGGAACTCGCGACTGGCCCTCACGTCCTCGGACAAAGTAACGGTATATACGTGATTTTCAAAACTGCTGATGGACAGTATGCGTAAATCGCTGTCGCTGGTGCGCTTTACATAGTATTTTCCTGCCGGCAGCGTTTTGCCGTTGACCACAAAATCGCACGGCATATCGACTACAAGACGATCTGCGTCACCCGCGTAAGCAGCGGTTGCCAAAACAGTCCCGGCTAAAGACACCATTAGCGTGCGGAAAAAATTCCCTTTCATGCCTTCTCCTTTTTGTTTGGAGTGGTTCTTGCGCACCTTTTGCGGCCGGGATGAGCGCCGCGATCAGCACCGTTTTCGGATGCAGCCCCAAACGTGTATGTCATTCGACGCGGCGCTTGGAAGAGCCGTTAGAGTGCGCTGGTAAAGGCTGTGTAACGACTTTGTTGAATTAAAGACACAGAAAAATGCAGGAAGGCCAGCGTCAGCGGGCGTCCACTTGCCAGGTGTCGCCGCCGCGGAGGAGCTTGGCTAGGTCGCCGGGACCGCGTTTGGCTTTTACGTCAGCGATCTGCCGATTGATGACGTCTTCGTAGCGAGCGAGGTCGGGCCACGAGCGGAGAACTCCGATTGGTGTGGGGAAGCCGGGACGCTCTTCCATATGCGACAGCTGGAAGGCGTAAAAAGGACGCGGGTGATGGGCGTCGTGCACGACGAGTTCTGATTCGGCTACGCCGTTGCCGAGCTGAACGACTTCGATGTCGCCGTCAGGCGTGCGACGAATGCCTTGGTCACGGTTCTTTCCGAAGACCAGCGGCTTGCCGTGTTCAAGTTGGATGACATGCTCGCTGCGCGCGTCTTTTTCGGTAATGCCGGTCCACGCGCCGTCGTTGAAGATATTGCAGTTCTGGAGAATTTCGACGAAGGCCGAACCTTTGTGCGCCGCGGCGTGTTTGAGCGTGTCTTTCAGGTGAGCCTGGAAGACGTCCACGGAACGAGCGACGAACGTCGCTTCAGCCCCAATTGCGAGTGAGATGGGATTGAATGGGCGGTCGAGCGAACCGAACGGAGTGGACTTTGCTTTTTTACCGAGTTCGGAGGTGGGCGAATACTGACCCTTCGTCAGTCCGTAAATCCGATTGTTGAAGAGAAGGACCTTCAGGCCGACATTGCGGCGCAGCATGTGAATGGTGTGATTGCCGCCGATCGACAGGGCGTCGCCGTCACCTGTGGCGACCCAGACTTCGAGATCTGGCCGAATGGCCTTGATGCCGGTCGCAACGGCGGGCGCGCGACCGTGAATGGTGTGGAAGCCGAAGGTGTTCATGTAATACGGAAACCGCGATGAGCAGCCGATGCCAGATACCACGACAAAATTTTCCCGTTTGATGCCGAGTTCGGGGAAGACGGACTGAACGGCGGAGAGGATCGCGTAATCGCCGCAGCCGGGGCACCAGCGGACTTCCTGGTCGGTTTGAAAATCTTTTTTTGTGAGAACCGGTAAAGCCGTTGTTGTCATTTTGCCCGTGCTCCAAATTACGACAAGAGCTCGGAGATTTTTTGCTCGAGCTCGGCCTGCTTGAACGGTCGCCCCTGAATCTTGTTGAGGCCAATCGCGTTCACAAGAAACTTGGCGCGCAACAGCCAGAGCAGCTGGCCCATGTTCAATTCAGGGACGAGCACTCTCTTGTAGCGCTTGAGAACATTGCCGAGGTTGCGCGGAAAGGGGTTGAGATGGCGTAGATGGACGTGGCCTATGCGATGGCCGAGTTCGCGTTGTGAATTGACCGCAGCCGTGATGGAACCGTGCGTGGAGCCCCAGGCAACGATGAGCAGATCGCCATCGGGATCGCCGGCGGGATTAATGTCTGGAATGTCTTGTGCGATTGCTTCAACCTTCGCGGCGCGGATACGGACCATTTTTTCGTGGTTGAGCGGCTCATAGTTAATGTTGCCGGTGACGTCCTGCTTTTCCAGGCCGCCGATGCGGTGTTCGAGTCCGGGAGTTCCTGGAATGGCCCAGGGGCGCGCGAGTGTTTCGGGATTGCGTCGGTAAGGCTTGAAGTCGGACGGGTCGGAAGCGAAATTCACGGGGATGGCAGGAATTTCGTCTAGGTTAGGGATCTTCCAGGGTTCAGCGCCGTTGGCGAGATAGCCGTCAGAAAGAACGATGACGGGAACCATGTACTTCACGGCGATTCGGGAAGCTTCGAGGGCGGCCCAGAAACAGTCGCTCGGGGTGGCAGCTGCAATTACAGGAATCGGCGCTTCAGAGTTTCGGCCGAACAATGCCTGGAACAGGTCGGCTTGTTCGGTCTTGGTCGGGAGCCCGGTCGAAGGGCCGCCGCGCTGAATGTCGCAAATGACGAGCGGAATTTCGACGGCGATGGCAAGGCCCATCGCTTCTGTTTTCAACGCCATGCCGGGCCCCGATGTCGTGGTGATGGCGAGTGCGCCAGCGTAGGACGCGCCAATGGCGGAAGTAATGGCGGCGATTTCGTCCTCGGCCTGGAAGGTGATGACGCCGAAGTCCTTGAACTGCGAAAGTTCGTGAAGAATGTCGGATGCGGGCGTAATGGGGTAGCTGCCCTGAAAAAGCCTGAGGCCGGATTTTTGCGAAGCGGTGATGAAGCCGAGTGCGAGCGCTTGATTGCCGCTGATATTGCGATAGAGCCCCGGTTCCAGTTGCGCCGGCGGAATCTCGTAGCTTATCTGGAACGCTTCGGTGGCTTCACAATAGGAATAGCCGGCCTTCATAGCCAGCTTGTTGGCTTCGACCAAAAGGGGCTTTTTGGAGAATTTGTCCTCGATCCAGCGGACGGTCGAGTCCATGGAGCGGTTGTAGAGCCAATAACACATGCCGAGGGCGAAGAAGTTCTTGCAGCGACTGACCGATTTGGCATCGAGGCCGAGGTGGTCCAGCGCTGCCTTGGTCAGGCGCTCGAGTTCGACCGGGAAAAGCCGGAACTTGTCGAGCGAGTGATCTTCCAGCGGATTGGAAGTCATTTGCGCCTTGCGAAGATCGGTTTCCGCGAAGGCGTCGGAGTTCACGATGAGAATACCGTTCGCCTTGAGGTCGGCCACGTTCATTTTGAGGGCGGCAGGATTCATGGCAATGAGAACATCGACCGAGTCGCCCGGGGTGTAAATCTCGTTGGAAGAGAAGTGAAGCTGGTAGCCGCTAACGCCGGGGAGGGTTCCCGCCGGGGCGCGGATTTCGGCCGGAAAGTCTGGGAAAGTGGCGATGTCGTTGCCGTAGAGCGCGACCGTGTTAGTGAACTGGCTACCGGTGACCTGCATGCCATCACCGGAGTCTCCTGCGAAGCGAATGACCGCGCGATCAATAACCTCGCGCTTCAGTTTAGGCAACGGAATTTCGGTGGTTGTGGCCATGCGTTAGTGCAAATCTCCCCACTGCGAACAACAAGCTACGTGGCCTCTAGGAAGCAAGAGGCGAGCCTTCTGGCTGAACAGCGAGCAGGTTGGAACTGAAGCGAACTGCCAGGAGCCCAGGTAAAAATGATAGCACAGCGAGGAGAAACCGGAGCGAAAGTGCGCGTCTTGACAACAGTCAAAAATTGCATTTGCAGAATAAAGAAAAGCGAAGAATCCCGAGGCAACCCTGAGAAAGCAAACAGGTTGCGGGCCCGATTGTGCGGCGGCGGATCCCTTGCCAGGTTTGCGCCACTCAGGATGGCGCGCCGGAAGAACAGCTGCGGGCTGCAGAATAAAACGAGCGGCCCGTAAAACAGAGAGTGACCATGATGGCAAGCGGTGGGACCAATCCCAGCAGATTGAAGTAATGCATGTAGTGGACCAATGGCTCGACGCCGCCCGGCAGAGCTGGCAGAGGCGTCGTGGAAAGCGTGTCGCGCACAACCGAATCGAACGAAGGGCTGAAGGCAGCAAACAGGCTGTTAAAGCACAAAATCAGTTGGCTGGCAAGAGTGAGGGGGTAGCTCCAGGACCTGAGAAGAAGCAGCGCGATGCCAAGAACTGAGAGCAATGCGAAGGTCAGGAATAGAATCAGCGTTGCAGAGGGGCCCCCAAACAAATGCCCGAAATAGTAAACCGGAATATGCATTGGAAGAAACGGCATGATGGGAAGGAAGAGGATAAAAGAGGCGAGGTACCAGCCGACGATTCGTATCGGGAGCGGGCATTTAGGATTGTTGAAAAGGGAGGGTGAGGCAACTGGAGCGCCACCGGTTTGCGACGGGAAGGCAGCGGCATGGAATTGTTCGACGACCGGGCGGCGTGTCAGCAGGATCAGCCACCAGAGTCCCACTACCACCGGGATTCCGTAAATGAAAGCGAGAACCGTAGCGAGGATCAGCTTTGAGACAGTTGGATCAGCAGGCGTTACATAGATCGTAAAGAAAATGACGCCGGTACCGATAACGCCAAAAAAGAGCATGCACCCGCCAACGATCAATAGGGCAACACGGGCCCAATTGCGTAGGCGAACAAGCTGGACACCGACAATAATCACGAAAAGATCGCACGCCAGAAAAAAGATCCACACAATGTAGAGGAATGGGCGAATCGCAGGAGTAATGGCGGGCCCGGGCGCGGAAGCAAAATGAAACCCCACAAGGACAATAACGAGGCAGAGCGCCGCAAACGCTCCGCCGGCAATGGCGACGATACCAGCAACAACAACGGATGCGGAAGCGCGGGCCCTAGAAGTCACGTCCATGCTTATAACAGCGAAAGTGAAAAACCGGAAAGAAAGCCAATTACGAAAGGGACTTGACATTTCGCTTTAGCTTCGCCTACAGTGGCTGTGGAAAAGTCAACCGGTTTGCAATCAGGTATTGCGAACAGGCTGAGTCTGCCACGGCAGATCAAGCCTGTGCCAGCGGAGGCGAGCCATGGCCCTCACGAAGCGACAGAAGGAAGTCTTGGATTACCTTGTTTCGTTCGAGACCAAGCATGGATATGCGCCAAGCTTTGAAGAGATCGGCAAGGGAATGAAGCTGACATCGCTAGCGACGGTGCACAAGCACATCACGACGCTGGAGAAAAAAGGTTTTATCCGGCGCGGCTACAACCAGAGCCGTTCAATCGAGATTCTGCAGTTGCCGAAGCCGGTGAAAGAGCAGGTCATCGAGCGCAAGGTGCAGGAGCTGCCCTTGATGGGAAGAATCGCTGCGGGACGGCCACTGGAGGCGGTGGAAGAACGGGAAACGATTTCGCTGGGTGACTTTGCGCGTGGCGGCAATTCGTTTGTGCTGCAAGTCAAGGGCAGCTCGATGATCGAAGACCACATCATGGATGGCGATTTTGTGGTATGTGAGCAGACGCAGGTCGCCAACGCAGGTGACATCGTCGTGGCGCTGATTCGCGGCGAGGAGGCGACGCTGAAACGCTTTTATCGTGAAGGACCGGGTAAGATCCGTTTGCAGCCAGCGAACTCGGAAATGGGGCCGATCATCGAATCGGCAAGCGATGTGAGAATTCAGGGAAGGGTGATTGGAGTGCTCAGGAAATATTAAGTTAAGGCGGTACGTTGCCCTAATCCACGTGCAGCACCTCAAGCAGGCGGGTACCACTAACTACAGGTTTATCCGTATCTGAGAAAACAAAGCATTTGATTACCGTGCAAGAGGTCCCACGACTGCCTATCAATGTCCAGATACGCTGTTAGCCTGAGCTGATGATCACAAAGCTGCCGGTCAAACGTAGCTACCTGAAAGTTCCATTTCGGTTTCGCAGTGATAACGGAACCCTTTGCCGGAAGGTAGTTGCGCTGGTATGCGTCACGGCTCTGGCGCTGGTTTCTCCACGGCAAGCGAGCGGGTATTCGGTGATGTCGCATCAGGCGATCATTGATGCGGCTTGGGAAAATGACATCAAGCCCGCGGTTAAGCAACGGTTTCCGAATTTGACCGATGACGATTTCACGAAGGCACATGCTTACGCGTACGGGGGAGCAATCATTCAGGATCTTGGCTACTACCCTTACGGCGACCAATTTTTCAGCGATCTGACGCACTACGTCAGGAGCGGCGATTTTATTCTGGCGATGCTGCGCGATGCGCAGGATCCCAACGAATACGCCTTTGCGCTGGGCAGCATGGCGCACTACGCTTCGGACAACTTCGGCCATAAGATCGGCACGAATCGCTCTGTGCCCATCCTGTACCCGAAGTTGAAGAAAAGATACGGAGATTCGGTTTCGTATGAGCAAGACAAGCTGGCGCACGTGAAGACCGAGTTTGGCTTTGACGTTTTGGAAGTGGCAAAACACCGTTACGCGCCGCAGAGTTATCACGATTTCATCGGGTTTGAAGTGGCGCCGCGAGTGCTGGAGCAGGCTTTCGAAGAGACCTACGGGCTCGATTTGAAAAAGCTGCTGGTGAACGAAGATCGCGTGCTCAATTCGTACCGTCACGCGGTGAGTGAGCTGTTGCCGAAAGCGACGCGGATTGCATGGCATTTGAAGCGGCACGAGATTGAAAAGGACCAGCCCGGAATAACTAAACGTAAATTCCTGTACAGTCTGAAGCGCGCAAAATACGAACAAGAGTGGGGTTCGGATTATCAGCGGCCGACATTCGGGGACAAGTGCCTCGCGTTCGTGTACAAAATCCTGCCGAAATTCGGCCCGTTGAGAGTGCTGGCGTTCAAAACGCCGACGGCCGAAACCGAACACATGTTTGAGGCGAGTTTCAACGACACCCTGGATCAATATCGAAAACTGTTGAGGGAGCAACGCGAGACGCAAAGCCCCGAACTGATCAATGACAATTTTGATTTGGGCACGACCAGCGCGCCGGGCGAATACGAATTGAACGACGAGGCGCATGCCAAGCTTCTGAATAAGCTTTCGGAGCAAGATTTTGCCGGTCTGACACCCGAGATTCGGGGCGAACTCCTTGGCTACTTTGGCGCAAAAGACGCTCAGTTCAAGATGAAGAAGGATAAGAAGGCTTGGGCCAGACTGCAGACCGAACTGGAGGTGCTGCGGAACCTACCTGCCAAGGAAACGGTGGCCACCTCCTCGCTCGAGCGACCCTGAGATTGCGCCTTATGCTGGTCTTCGAGCCAATGCCCTGCGACATCCGGCACTTCATTCAAAACTTAATTTTGATCCATTGAAAAAACTGCTGTAGTGGAATAGTACGGGCGTGAAAGAATGAACGGTTGCGTCCAGATGCGCAAGCACAGCATGTCCAAGCGGAAGCCCATCCAGAAACTGTTGGCTGCGAACCGCAGTGAAATTGCAATAAGGATTTTCCGCGCGGCCAACGAGCTGGGGCTGCGGACGGTGGCGGTTTACTCAAAAGAGGACCGACTCGCGCTGCACCGGTTCAAAGCGGACGAAGCCTATCAGGTAGGCGATGGGAAAGGGCCGGTCGAGGCGTATCTGGACATCGCGGGCATCGTGGCGGTCGCAAAGGCCAAAGGTGTCGACGCGATCCATCCAGGTTACGGATTCTTGTCGGAGAACCCGGCCTTGGCGCGAGCTTGCGAGACCGCGGGTATCATTTTTGTCGGACCGACGCCGCAGCTATTGGAGTTGCTTGGGGATAAGACAGCCGCGCGCGGGCTGGCGATTTCAGCGGGTGTGCCGGTTCTGCCCGGTACCGAGAAGCCGGTCAAATCGGCTGAAGAAGCGAAAAGGATTGCGCGGGAGATCGGATATCCCGTGATGGTAAAGGCCGCGATGGGCGGCGGCGGTCGTGGCATGCGCGTGGTGCGCGACGACAGCGAGTTAGAGGCACGGCTGGAAGAGGCGCAGGCTGAAGCGAAGTCAGCCTTCGGAAACGCGTCGGTCTTCCTGGAGAAGTACTTGGCGCGCGCGCGCCACCTGGAAGTGCAGATCCTCTCTGACACGAACGGGAACTTGCTGCACTTGTGGGAGCGAGACTGCTCTGTGCAGCGTCGGCACCAGAAAGTGGTGGAGGTGGCTCCTGCGCCGAATTTGCCGGCGAGCCTGCGAAATGAATTGTGCACGGCGGCGGCGGAACTGGCGCGCAAGGCGAAATACCGCAACGCCGGGACGGTTGAGTTCTTGTACGACGTTGATGCGCGGAGGTGGTACTTCATTGAGGTGAATCCGCGCATTCAGGTAGAGCACACGGTTACGGAAATGGTGACCGGCATCGACATTGTGCGCGCGCAGATCCTGGTCGCGCAGGGGAATTCACTTCACGAAGAGCCGATGAACCTGCCGCAGCAAGAAAATGTTCCGCTGTACGGCGCGGCGCTGCAGTGTCGCGTGACGACGGAAGACCCCGAGAAAAATTTTGTACCAGATTACGGGAAACTGACGACCTATCGATCGCCTGCCGGCTTTGGGATCCGCCTGGACGGCGGTACGGCATACGCAGGGGCGTCCTTGGCGCCTTATTACGACTCGTTGCTAGTGAAGGTAACGGCGTGGGGCGCGAATTTGCCGGAAGCGTGCCAGCGGATGGACCGC
>Ga0209465_10000852_pt1 | contig 13882 bp, 11 predicted proteins | sample PanSoiPlot1MoBio_FD_188321 | JGI IMG/M metagenome (GOLD analysis project Ga0209465, IMG submission 188321) | Tropical forest soil microbial communities from Panama analyzed to predict greenhouse gas emissions - Panama Soil Plot 1 MoBio (SPAdes)... | ecosystem: Environmental > Terrestrial > Soil...
CGTGAGAGGTGTGCTATCTATCGGCGACCTTGTGAAGTGGATCATCTCGGGACAGGAACACACGATTCAACAACTGGAGGGGTATATCACCGGAAGATATCCAGGCTAACGAAATATTCCAAACTGGCATGCGGCCCGGTCTGGCAACACGAAACAATTCTCGGAAGAGGTCCAACACCCTGAAGGCCGAATTTTGAGCGAATGGAGCCAACCTAGACTCGGGCCCCTACCAGCTGCACTTGGAAGGCGAATCGCATTTGCAGCCAGCGCGGCGATTACCATCCTAATCTTGTCGCACTGCGCTCTCACTCAAACCGTCGGCGATGGATTGTCCACTGCTGATCCGGTCCAGGAAGGCTTCTCGGGCAAGCGGCTGGACGAAATGCAAAAAGCCATTCAGGCAGGAGAATTCAAAGCCATCACAAGTGTGCTGATTGCACGACAGGGTAAGATTATTTACGAGCATTATTTCGACAAGGACGGCGTTGACGGCCTACGGAATACGCGGTCCGCGACCAAAACCATCACTGGCGCTCTCATTGGACTGGCCATTGACCGCCACCTGCTACCGGGAGTAAATGCACGGGTTACAAATTACTTCCGCGACAAGCAACCTTTTCAGAATCCCGATCCGCGCAAAAACGAAATCACAATTGAGGACTTCCTGACCATGAGTTCGCTACTCGAATGCGACGACGAGAACCAGTTTTCGCGCGGGAACGAAGAACGAATGTATCTGGTGGAGGATTGGGTCAGGTTCACGCTGGATCTGCCCGTGCGCGGCTTTCCGAGTTGGGCAGATAAGCCCAAGAATTCGCCTTACGGGCGAAGCTGGCAATACTGCACGGCCGGACCCGTTACGCTCGGGGTCCTGTTGGAGAACGCCATTAAGCGTCCGCTCGCGGATTTTGCGCGCGAGTTTCTGTTTTCGCCGCTTGGCATCTCAAAGGTTCACTGGCAATTTCAGCCTCAGGGCACGCCCATGACTGGTGGCGGGCTCAGCCTGCGCAGCCGCGATCTCTTCAAATTTGCGCAACTTTACTTGAACGGCGGCACGTGGAACGGCGCGCCGGTTCTCTCCGCTAACTGGATCAAGGCGTCAGTCTCACCCCACGCCAACGCCCGCGAAGACACCGACTATGGTTATCTCTGGTGGCTGCAAACCTTTCACAGCGGAGGCCGGGACTGGCGCTCTTGGGGGATGTACGGCACCGGCGGCAACAAAGTCGTGGTGTTTCCCGATCAGCAGGTCGTGGTTGTCGTCACGACGACGAATTACCGCGTGCCGGGTGCCGCCGCGCTGAGCGACAAGATTATTGTTGACTACATCCTCCAAGCAGAGCAGTCTGAGACCTCCAGCGGGGTCTACAACGTCAGAAGTTTTTCCCATTACGCTGCACGGCAAGGAGACGGAGCGCAAAACAGTCTCCGACGCGGTTCTGATCAGCGATGTATCCCGGTTGCCAGTAGTTTCCCATCTGATCAACGCGCTGACGTAGTCGAAAACTTTTGACCTTGTCTTGGTTTATCCGACCAAAATGGTGAATGGCGGGGCCTTGTGCGACAAAACCAATGTACCTCCCCAGAGAGGATAGACAAATGAGCCTTGAAAGTATCCTTAATGAACTTCGGGGCCAGCGCACCTGAATTGATCAAGCTATTCATGTTCTGCTTCGCGTGGCGGCCGTACGTCGAGAGTTAGCGAAATGAAACCGGCCGTCCCAGGAGCGCCGCGGCACGTGCCAAGATCGGTGCCGCAAAGCAGGTATGGTGGGCTAAGCTGAAGCGCAAGACTCCTGGAACGAAGACCAAACCGAGTTAATCCATACCGCCAAGCGCAAGCCGATGAGTTCCGCGACGCGAAAGAAGCTCTCGAGGCTAATGAAAGCAAGGTGGGCCGAGAAGGCAACGGCAGCTTAAGTTTTCACAGTGCTGTCGTGGACAGCCGTAGGTGTTGAGAAAGTCACCTCGGTAGGGATAATGCCGGATCAGTGGCAATCACACGCCGGACGCGGCAAACAACCGGACACCCTATCGCGAGATCGCGGTGTGAATCTGTGGTGATATGGCACCACGGAAAAGGCTCCAAGGAGGAAAGAATGGGGAAACACGTGATTCAAACCAAGCGTGGTGCACCACCAGGAGGAGCGTATTCCCAGGGATGGAGGGCCGGGGACTTCGTCTTTGTGACCGGCACCGGTCCCATCGATCCCGTCACAGGAGAGCTGGTCGGCGACAGTATTGAGAAACAGACGGAGCGGACCATCGACAATATCGCCGCCATTCTCGAGGCAGACGGTGCTTCCCTTAGCGACGTAGTCAAGGTCAACACGCACCTCAGCGACATGAGCCTCTTCATGCGCTACAACACAGTTTATGCTCGTCGGTTTTCGCAGCCATATCCCGCACGCACGACCGTCGGCAGCAATCTTGGCCACACTCCCGGCATGATGATTGAAATCGATTGCGTTGCTTACAGCGTTAGAAAAACGCGCTCGAGACCGGTAAACAGGTCAAAGAAGAGGGTAAGCCGCGCAAGGAAGTAAAGGCAAAAGAAATGGCGCGCCGCTCGGGCACCGGTGTTTCTGGAATCACCTCGTTAGACTTTTTCGGCCCCTGCTGATCGCACAGCAAAAGACATCCTATTTGTCGTCTGCAACAACGGCGCCTCGCGTCCGCGGGCTGACACTTTCTCCACTGACATGATCTGGCCATTCCGCACCAACAGCGCAAAGTCGAAATTGTTCACTGTAGGACAAATGTGACGCGGAAGGAGATAAAGTGTTTCGCCGACCTGCGGCCTGCGCATTTCCCCCGAGCCCAACGGCAGATGCTCTTCACTGGGTGTCTGCGCCATGAGTTCCGGATGTCCAACGACTACACATGTGGGCACGCCGGCATCGGCTGACACTGACTTGTGTCCAGCATCGCATGTGACTCTGCTGTTGTGTGGCCGGCTAACCACGCGCGTCAATACTAGCGCCGCTGGCGTGTAGCCATATTCGCTGGGAAGCTGCGCCAGGCTGGTGGCATCGCAGTAAAGAATCGTTCCAGGCGAAACACGGTGGATGAATCCTCCATCCTGAAAGCCTTTGTACGTTAGCGAGCAAGGGAATGTCGCCGTCCCCGCCGTAATTACCTCCGGCACCCTGACCCCACTGCGTCCGATCCCGTTGACAAGGTCTAGCAAACAATCATAGCCGGCATGGGCCGCCGCGGTCCTCTCGGACTCATTCAACCCTCCATACTGCCCGTCATAATAGTGTAGGCCGCGGAAGTCCAGCCCAGCCTCTTTAACCCCGCGCACAAGCCTGACAACTTTGTCTCTGTGGCTCTGTTCGACTCCTGTGCGATTCATGCCGGGATTTATGTCGAGAAAGATGCCGATCCGACTGCATTGCCACTGCCGCACCTGTTCTTCGTTTTCGGCGAGGACGGAAATGCGGACATCCGGAAACTGATCTGCTATTTCGTGCACGCGGCGTGCGTTTGCACCCACCACTGGATAGGCTAGAAGCACATCCGCGGCGCCGCTGCGACAGGCTACCAGCAATTCAAGCGTGGTTGCACACTTGAGATTGAGGCAACCACGCTCGACCAGCATGCGCAGGGTATAGGCCAGTTTGGCGGTCTTGATGTGGGCACGCCAGCGATCGGCATTACCACCGAGCAAATGTAAGGTCCGCGCAATGTTTGAATCAATGATTTCCGGATACACCACGAGAGCAGGAGTTAACACATTGGTGACATCGGAAATGCGGTAACGCTCGTCCCAAGGAAACTCACCCAGCATGACCTTCTGTGCCGCCATTGTGGCCTCGATGATACGCGTAAACCCGAATCGGGGCCATGAAAACACTCAACACGATCAATACTGCTAATCTTTGTTGACCACGTCCATTACAGATAGTAGGCTCTCTAGATTCCGCGTTCGATGGCCACCAATTCATCTGACAAATCTGAGCGATCTGCCTTGGTTCGTGGCCTAGGTCTGTGGTCAGCGACAGCCATTGTTATTGGCGACACAATCGGCACAGGAATTTTTCTTGTCACCAGCGACATGGCGCGTGCCGTCGGCTCCGCTACTCTTGTTTTGGCCGCATGGATCCTCGGCGGGCTGATCGTAACTCTAGGTGCGTTCTGCTATGCCGAACTGGGGGCGGCATTTCCGAAAGCAGGCGGTCCCTATGTATACCTCAGCCGTGGTCTCGGCCCTCTCTGGGGATATCTCTTTGGGTGGATGAGCTCGTTTCTCGAGCGGCCAGTCGGCATGGCAACCTTGGCGGCTGGGTTTGTGCGATTTCTGGGATTCTTCTTCCCGATGTTGGCCACGCCGTTATTCACAATTCACTCTGCACGCTACGAGTTTACCTTGACCTCGGCCCAACCGCTGGCGGCGTTGGTCGTGGTGGTCGTGACGGCTATCAATTACTTCAGTGTGCGGATGAGTGGCGCGATCCAGGTTGGGCTGACGTCCCTAAAGATCGCGACGATCTTGCTCATTGTTTTCGGCGCAATGCTATTCGGAACGCAAAACGCAAGTAAAGCCGCGGCCACGGTCGGCCAGTTTGGCTTTGGAACAATAGTCCCTTTACTCACCGCCCTGGTTCCTGCCATGTGGGCCTACAACGGCTTCAATGATCTAGGCGACCTTGGCGAAGAAATTCTGCGCCCTGAGAAGAACATTCCTCGGGCCATTATCCTGGGAATACTCACTGTAAGCAGTCTGTACCTGATGGCGAATGTTGTTTACTTCCACACCTTACCATTCGCACAGGTGGCAACATCACAGCATGTCGCGTCGGATGTCGTACAGGCAGTTGCCGGGTCTCGCGGGGCCACTTGGTTGACCGTAGCAATGGCCATCTCTGCTCTGGGGGCCCTCCACGTCGTGATTCTGACAGGCGCGCGCATACCCTACGCTATGGCGCGTGACGGCGTCTTTTTCCGTTTCGCGGAGCGCATTCACCCTTGTTTTCGCACTCCCAGCGGCGCATTGATCTTTCTGGGATCCCTCGCCGCGCTACTTGCACTAAGCGGAACCTACGAGGAGCTCTATTCGTTGTTCGTCTTTGCCGTATGGATCTTCTTCGCGTTGACTGCAATTGCCCTGCTTCGTTTGCGTCAGAAGGAGCCCAACCTGTTTCGGCCATACCGCGCCTGGGGCTATCCTTGGACGCCACTTATCTTCCTGGTCGCTGCGGTCGCTCTCACCGTAAACTTGTGGATGGTCCGCCCTGTGCGCTCTTCGTTGGGCCTGGCAGTGATCGTGGGGGGCATTCCATTCTTCCAGTACTGGCGCAGGTCTCGATCATCCTCCCCAGCGGTGCATAGTTAAACGATTGGGACCTTCGCTTGCCAGTTGTCCATCTTCAGGGTTGTAAGCACGATTCTCACTCCTGGCCCATTAACAGCAAACTTTCGATGTTGAGGGCTGATGTCTGATGCCTTAAAATCCTTCCCGCCTTTTCGAATGGCTCCAATCCTTCTTTACGAAGCACCTGCACAGGCGGCCGCCATCCCGTTCAGCCTCGGCCCGACCCTTTCCACAAAGGAATTCAAATGGCAACTTAAGGACTATGCTGTCGTTTAACTTCTTCGGACGACTGTAAAAACGACATGCATTGTTGAACTCCCGTTTCTTAGTCCGATGAAGCCTGTCTCGGTGCGCGGTAAACCTCATTGAGGTCCTTGTTCCCGAGTTGGCAGCAGCGCACCCACGAGCACCGCCGGAATAATCGTCAGGAGGAATGTCAGGTGATACCACACCGGAAATTTGCTCCAAATGGCGATGTGCATAGGCGCGAAGATCGCAAGCACCACGCTGCCGAGGATCAGTGGCGCCCATCGGCTTGATCGGGATATCCAACCTGTTACGGCACCGGCCACCACTGAGGTCACGATCGCCATCAATAGGCGTGTCCACTTCATGCCCAGAGTGAACTGGAGTGTCTGTTCGGCGGCTGTGTAGTTCGGCAGGCTCAGGCGAAGCACGCGGTTGATCAACGTGACGACGACAGCCCACGTGAGGAGTCCCGCGAGGCAGGCAAGAATGAAACGCTTCATCACACATCTCTCCTTTCATATAACAAGGATAATAGTACAATTAGACTAATGAAAGCTGAACTATATATTTTGGGCGTTCTGCATCGCGGCAACTTTCACCCCTACGAGATCAAGCGGCGGCTGAACCAGGCTATGATCGAATGCTTTACGGATGTCGATGTCGGCACGATCTACTATGCCGTGCGTCAGCTTGCCGAACGTGGTCTCTTGACGGCGGTCGCCCACCAGCGCGTGGCTCGGGGCGGTATGCGTACGGTCTACCGCATCACTCCGCGCGGACGCGACCGCTTTCGTGAATTACTGCACGGGCAATTTGCCGCCGAGGGCGACCTAAGGGAGACTCTTTACGGACCCATGCTCTTCTTGCATTTCGCCGACCTCAACCTGGTCGCCGAGGCTCTGCAAACCCAAATCGATAGACAGAATGCACGGCTGGCAGAGATCCGGAAATTGCATCGAAAATGGGTAGCGATGCTGCCTACCGGTAGCCGCCATCTGATGCGGCACATGGCGGAGCAATGCCGCCTCGACCTACGCTGGCTCCGCGCGGTACTTGCCGATGTGGAGGCCGGACGGATTCGCGATGCCCCTGACCCAGCTCGCTTCGCAGCTAAGACCTGATTGTGTTAAGAACATCCAATTCTTCGGTGGCCGGATAACGGAAGTTGGCCGGGAACGTGCTAGTGGGAAGTCCGATATTGGGAAGTGGATGGCGTTCAGCGCCGTGGACGAGCGGGGAAAGTTGGGCTCATCGTCGGGGAAGCAAAAGTCAAGTCAGCCTTCGCATCCTCTTCGAATTGCGATCGCAAACGATTCGCCTGTTGACGTTCTCCGAACCGAACCGCTGTTATATCGCCCGGAAAAAATGCGCAAATAGAAGCGGGCTAGGACGCCGAGTCGCTATTTTCTCCAGTCTCTTTGGCATCTGAAATATCGGAAAAACGCCGCGAATTTCGCTTCGGCCATCAATTCCCTGCTAACCGGGAAACATACCGGGAATTTACCGGATTTAGCTAACGGCAGCGAGGGTGCGAGTCCCGTAAACACATGAATTTGGTCAAGATCGGCAGTTCCATCCTTTTTATATGGCCAAATCGAACAGGGAATTAATGGGGCCATATCAGGGGCCCGATTCCCTAATAGCGGGGATTCGTTGATGGTGCTCCAGTCTTCCCATTGAGCTATATCAGCGAAAGACTCTGGAGTTTGCGGGAGAATCGCACTCCCTATGATCTGCTTTGAAGGTAGATGACTTACTGTCTTGGCTACGCCACCTCACAAACTTGGAGCGGAAGGCGGGACTCGAACCCGCGGTCTCGACCTTGGCAATGTCGCGTCTTGGCCACTAGACGACTTCCGCTTGGAGCGAGCAGCGAGAGTTGAACTCGCGTCATCGGGGTGGAAACCCGAGGCACCAGCCGCTATACCATGCTCGCAACGGCGGGAGATGAAGGACTCGAACCACAGTTTCCGCGTTCAGAGCGCTGCGTTCCTGCCATTGGACGAAGAGGGAATCTCGAAATTAGCAAAGTCGTCTATCGACAAGGGAACTCACTCGGCACGGTATCGTGACATAGACCCGATGCTTCACCAGATTTACCGCTGCACTGGTTCCGCCTAGATCTAAGTTCAGAATGGTACTTAAGTTGGTGTGCCGTCGACTACCGTTACGGTCACGACCCCTGTTACAACGTAGATCTGGTTTATGCCGGGATCAAGAGCGATGAAGGCAGCGACTTGCGGTGTAAGTGTTTAGGGTGCTACAGCAATCGCCGAGACGGCCGATAAGCAATCGGTAGTGCTGTGCAAGTCCAGGCCTTTGGGAAGGGGCTCACCGTAAGTTCTAAGAATGTCATCTCGATCGGGGGGAATCAAGTCCCTCAGTCGACGAAGCAGCGACTCATCGAACGCTCCCGCTGGTCGCAATCTGCTTGCGGCAAGTTCACGAATATCTTTGCTAATGTCCCTGGCTCGGTCATCGGTGCGCCTGCCAATTTGGACAATGGCGCTGGCGGTTTCCGAACTTACGTCGTCCAGCGCAAGGAGCGCGCGAATCCACTCCTCGGCGGTGGCAGCGGGCACAACACACGAAAGTGAACCGTAAAGGGGAATGCGAGCGCCAAAACGTCCGAGCGCCCACAGCGATGCGCTTTCCGTGCGATCTTTCCTCAGCTTGCGCAGAAGTTCTGATCCGAGGGCAGCGCGCGTAGAACCGGAGAGATGCTCCAAGCTGGCCAGCAGACGCCAGCCATCGCCCTCGAGTTGCAGATTCAGTCGCGGACCGGTCTTCTTGCGCCCAATACCGATGCTCGCAAGATAGTTTCGTATTTCGTTCTGGTGCGCAGGGTTCAGTCCGCCTGCGATTCGTCGCCAAAGTACGATCCAGTTGACCTGGTTTTGTAAATTTTCAGAGAAGCTCAACCCCGCCTGGTACAGCCTCCGCATCTGGTCCATGCGACGGCCATCCTCACCAAATCCAAAACCCGGACGTAAGCAGAAGCCGAGCAGATTCAACCAGCGTGCTTCATGCTGGGGACTCAGCTTTCTTCCTTCCGACACTTCGAGCAGGGTATCCGCCAAGCTCCGCGCCAACGAAATTGGCCACGACTCCTTCTTGATTCGCAGTTGCGACTCCAAATCGGTCGCTAAAGAGATAGGGTCGCCCGACTTATTCTCTACTGAGCGGCTGAACGTCGTGCGAATCGAGCATCTTGCAGCTTCCAATACTTCATCGGACACCTGTGCCGCGCTGGATTGGCTCGCCGCTTGGGCGAGTTCGTCGCCGCCCTCGTCCGTAGAGCCTCCTCGCAATTCAAATTGCAACCGCCAGCGATGGGACGAGCTTACCGATTCGCACCAGAGCTCCAGCGTTCCAACCTCGGTGAAGCTAACGGTCAGCCGCACGGTGAGCTCCGTCTCTTGCAGTTTCTTGCCGTAACGCAACAGGGTTGTCAGAGGTGCGTGGCGATGGATCTGCTCCGGGTCGAGCTCCACTACGGCGCCATGGGAGTCATGACGTACCGTCGAGCTGAAAAGATTGAATGACACTGGGCGATTCGCCAAGACGGAGAATTCACGGTCAAGTTGCAACGTTGTGCCCTCATTGGTTCCGACTGGCAAAACGCACACTGCGGCACCCTCAGTACGCGTTCCGATGTAGTACGTTCGAGCGCTGCCGGCTTTTACGCGCAATCCGCGGCCGCGACGCACTTGCCCATAGTAGGCAGCGCCTACGGCAACGGCGCTGTCCATGCCCTGATTGTGGAGGACTTGTAGATGCCAGCCCGGCTCTCCGTCGCTGAACCAGTTGCCGATAGCTTCAAGAATTCGCTGGCGGGTGATCTCCGGTATGCAAAAGCCGCCGTTAAACAAGACAGCATCCGGCCTCACTATGAGCAGCCTGGATTGCACCTTATCATCCGGCGACATCGATGACACCGACTTCCGCAAAAACGACGCAAGATGCTTCGTGATGGCCGGATCGGTAGCGTAAGGAAGACCAACTTCCCGCAGCCCTGCGACGTTGGTACGCGACGGCATTTCGTCCGGACGAGTGAGTGGCAGGAAGCCTGCCGTTAGCGATTCAACGACTTCTTCGCGCGTCAACTCGGTACTCAGCATCTGTCCGACAACCGCACGTCCGGAGCCGAGAATGTTTATTGGCAAGCGATCAAGATCGGAGTTACCGAGCAGACGCTCCTTGGCTGTGGAGCAAGTAATTTCGACAGCATGCCGCTGGCGCAGGCTGAGCCTGGCATTGAGTTTCTGCTCCACCTTACGCGCCAACGCCAAATCAAGGTTCTCTCCACCGAGAAGCAAGTGCTCGCCAATCGCTGTTCTTTCGAATTGGACGTCTTGCCCGTTAATGGCCGCGCGCACGAGGCTGAAATCCGATGTACCACCGCCGATGTCGCAGACGAGGATGAGATCGCCGTCTTGCAGCTGCGTCGCAGCTTCGGACCGATGGGCGGAGATCCACGCATAAAATGCTGCGAGCGGTTCCTCCAATAGCGTGAGTTTCTGGAAACCGGCGCTTCGCGCGGCTTCCACGGTCAGTTCGCGGGCTTCTTCATCAAAGGACGCCGGTACCGTGAGAACGATCTCCTGGTTCTCAAACAGCGAGTCTGATCGGCTGGAATCAGCGGCCATCGCGTGGTTCCAAGCATTTCGCAAATGCAACAAATAGCGTGCCGAGGCCTCGACTGGTGAGATCCTCGGTTCGGGCGGCTCGGCTTCTCTCGGCAGGATGTCAGCCGTGCGATCAAGTGCGTCCTGGCATAGCCACGATTTCGCTGACGCAACCTGACGTCCGGGCACCAAGGCGCCGAGTTCATGTGCGGCTTTGCCTGCAATGGCAGACGGCTTCTCCTCCCATGGAAGGTCAAAAGCACCGGATACGATTTCCGCTTCGGTGGGAAAGTACAGAAACGAAGGGAGTGCCGGAATGGCGCTGACCTCGCCAGGAGCAACCGCTTGGGCGACCTGGAACACCCGAATGTCGAGCGTAGATTCATTCGCGGTGTCGATGTAGGCAACCACCGAGTTCGTAGTTCCGAGGTCGATGCCGATCAGATAACGCGAAGAACCATCCATCATTGCGACCCGGCTACTGATCGGACTTTTCCCGGATATTCAGTTCGAGCTTCCAGCGTTGTCCCTCTCGTGAAACGCACCACAGTTCGAGGGTTCCAATCTCGGTTACACGCGATTCCAGCCGCACAGGCATTACCGTTCCATGCTTGCCGTCGAGGTTGAGCGTCACTTCGAGCGGGCTCAACTCCTCGACCTCGCCTAACCAGTTGTCGAGAAGATCGCCAACTTGGTCTTGCTTACGAACTGTTGAGCTCAAAAAGCGGAACTCCGCCGGTTCGCCGACGACCAACCCGAACTCGCGTACGGGGATTTGTGCCTCCGTACCCTCTTCCATCCCGAACGGGACGACACAAAGCGCCTTCATAGGAGCTTCCATGCCCGGTACCGCCGGCATGGCACTCTCGATCCCAATATAGTATGTGCGCGAGGCACCGCTGCGAATGCGTACTCCATGACCGCATCGCGCTTTACCGTAATAAGCCGCACCACGCGCGACCGCGTGCTCCAGATCGGGAGCATCGAGGACCTGCGCCGCTCCTAGCTCGTCGAATCCTTCTTCCGTGAGCCAGCGATTCAGCACGTTTACAACCCGCTCGCGCAAAGCAGCGGCTTTCATTACGCCGCCATTGAACAGCACGTGCGTCGGGCATGCGATGCCGCTGCGGCCCCGCCGACTGTTCGCGGCCTCCGGACTGCTTTGCAACTGCTGCGCCAAAAACCGCGCCAGATGTTTTGTGATTGCCGCATCGGCCGCGTAAGGAAGACCGAGTTCCTGAAATCCGATTCGCCGGGGGCGGATGGGCATTTCGTTGCTAGCCACCTCCGGGAAGAAGCCTTCCACCAGCACGCGATCCAGTTCCTCGCGCAACAACTCGCTTTTGATTGTGCCGCCGACTAGTTTGCGTCCCTTGCCCAGTAGGGTGACATCCTGCTTCTGGGCTTTGGAATGCTCAAAGAGATATTCCTTCGCCGAGCGGCATTGATACCAGAGTCCCTGCAGTTGGTAGTTATCGATGCGGTGACCCTGAGCTTCGAGCTTCTGCTGAAGCAGTCGGGCCAGGGCGAGATCCATGTTGTCGCCGCCAAGCAAAATGTGTTCGCCGACGGCAACGCGTTTGAGCGCCAGGTCGCCGCCTTCGTCAGTAACGGTGATCAGGCTGAAGTCCGTAGTTCCTCCCCCGATATCGCAGACCAGCACGAGATCGCCGACCTTGATGCGTTTGCGCCAGCTGTCGCCCTGACTCTGTAGCCAGGCGTAGAAGGCCGCCTGTGGCTCTTCCAGCAGGGTCAACCGCTCAAAACCTGCCTGCTCTGCCGCGCGGAGAGTAAGCTCTCGGGCTTCTTCATCGAACGAAGCCGGTACGGTGAGAAACACGTCTTGCCTGCTCAATGCGGCGCTACCGCCCGGATGCTGGGCGTCCCACAATGTACGGAGATACCCCAGGAATTGTGCAGAGGCTTCTACGGGCGAAACTTTCGTTATCTCGTCCGGAGATTGCCACGGTAAGATTGCGGCGTTGCGATTCACCGCAGCGTGCGATAGCCAGGACTTCGCGGAAGCTACCAGTCGCGACGGATTCTCGGCGCCACGCTTACGCGCCAATTCTCCGATCACGAATGTCGGCTGGGTGTCCCAAGGCAGCTGAAGACTACCCGCAGGAAAATCCAGTTCTCCAGGAACGTAAAGGAATGAAGGCAACAGCGTGCGATCAGCTACTTCGTTCGGATTGACAAGCTGCGGGATATTATCAATTGTAATCTGCGCGTTTTCATCCGCCACATGGCAGTGGGCCAAGGCGGAATTCGTGGTGCCCAGATCAATACCAACGATGAATTCCGAATCCAAAGAAAACTCCATTAATATGCAATACGAATGGTAGAGGTGCTAGGCGATCTCGACCTCTGCGGGTGCGACAATCTTGCGCCCCGATCCCTCGGGCAGCGAGGGTAGGCTGACTTCTGTCACTTTCCAGCCCCTATGACGCAACACTCCCTTGACTGGAGGCGTTCCCACAACATTTCCTACGAGCTTGATTGCAGCCTGATCCATACCCGGTAGTACACTCACGGGCTGATCTTCCTCCGCGGAGATGACAGGCTCGAGCTTTATATAACGGTCCAACACTTGCCGGCACGAATCATGAATCGACCTAACGGCGGCTCCGAGTTGGCCGTCGGGGTAGGGTGAAACATCCTCGACGAGGAAATCCACCAACCGTCCATCGCGCTGAAAAAGCGCGAGCATTTGCACGGCCCGGTCGACGGAATCGTCCAACACTTTATCGGTTGCTATTCTCGCCGGGGAGCTTGCCAAAGTTGTACTCGGTGAAGCGATTAGCTCCCGCGCGATGTCCTGCGGGATTTCGCCCTTCGACAAAATTACAAAGAAACAACGGAACGCGTACGAGACACGTGTTGAGAATGCAATCATAATGGCCTGACTCCAAGCTGAATATTCAGGGATAAGACTGCGTTTTTCTCGTCATCGGCAACGCAGGGCCCGTGCTAAGCCGCGACCGCCATTTCGCAGTTGGCATTGTGAGTCCGCCGGCTCGGGGCCGCTCGGAAGAGAAAACTCACTACGCTAATTGTATAGGAATACTCGATTGGCAGGCTTGTAAGCCGAACTACCACGCCAAGGTGGACGAAGTTTAGATCACTAATTGGTAGCGCAAGTCAAATCGACCTTTGCGTGCCATTCGACTTGTGATCGCAAAGTCAACAAGGAGTTCCTTTACAGCAGGTCTTTATGAGTACGTCGAACACAATTTCAAAGATCGGTTCAGTTCTCTAAATTATCTGGGCCTGCTTGCAACTTCTGGCCGCATATTCGGTATACGTGCTTGGCCGGTCATTGGGCTCGTCAAAGTTGCAAGGGCGAGGATTCCAAGCTGCATGGAACCTTTTGTTCTTTTCGATCATTGCCATTTCCGTCGCTGCAACGTTGAACTGGAGCAGCGTCTGGGGTAATTGGATCAACTTCGCACTGTCGGCATCGCGGATACCGGCTTTTTCTTCTTCGTCCTTGTTCCCGTCGCCTCCTAAACTGACGATCTTGCTCGATTTAGATTCGAGCCTAATAATTAACGAAACGGATTAGAAATGAAATAACGGGAATTATGACGGCGACTGTCCTGGTCGTCGCAAACACATGGCACTGCACTTCGCGCAGCCAGGTCCAGCGAATGAAGGAAAGGAACAGTCCAACATGACGAATCCGAAA
>Ga0209465_10000855_pt1 | contig 13861 bp, 12 predicted proteins | sample PanSoiPlot1MoBio_FD_188321 | JGI IMG/M metagenome (GOLD analysis project Ga0209465, IMG submission 188321) | Tropical forest soil microbial communities from Panama analyzed to predict greenhouse gas emissions - Panama Soil Plot 1 MoBio (SPAdes)... | ecosystem: Environmental > Terrestrial > Soil...
GTTGCGAAGGCACAGAAGCGTAATGTCTCAAAGCCGTTTTTCATATTCGGCACTCAGTTCTCAACATTTCAGGCCCTCTACTCATCACACCGCTGCCTGCAAACTCCTTAGAGGTACAGACCCATTGCCTTCGCAACGGAAAGCTTGCGTCTCGCTGTTGCTTCACCTTCAACTGCGGAATCCGGGCCCAGTGGAGGTTTAGGGGGCGCCCGGCCTTTCGACTCGGCTTAGGGCAGACCGGTCACCCCTCACTCCCTGCTGCGCGCTTCGTGCTTTCTTATGTCGGCCAGCCGTGCTGTGAGAGATCGATGAGATTGCCGTCGGGGTCCGCGACCCGGTACTCGGCTTCCCGATTCGGGGGTCGCTTCTGGATCTCCGATGCAGCTCCCAGCTCCTTGCAGACCGGCCTCAGTTCCTCGATGTTTTCGACCTCGATGCCAAAGTGATACAGCCCCTCTTTGTAGTGGGGCCGCTTCTGAATGATGGCGAGATTGATGTAGCCATCACTTAGATAGATCGCCGGACCCACGCCTTCTATAACCTTCATGCCAAAAGCGGTGGTATAGAAATTCACCAGCCTCTCTCGGTTCTCCGTCACAATAGCCAAATGCCGAATCCGTGCCATAGTTTTCCAACTCTCCTTTCGTCTAACAAATTCTCCAAAATTTTGTTTGCAGCTGCTCAAGCCGCGCGTGGTCTCGAAGATAGAAGATCGATGAGCGTAAGTTTGCGATTCTGAATTTGCTGATATCCGGCCTCTGACTTCTGACCTGTGGGCAATCACTTGTAGAGTCGGCCAATATATCCCTCATCCTTCAACCGTTGAATCGGAGCGAAATAAAGATGTTTCTTTATATCCATGCCGGAAAGCTTTGGAGCGATGCGATAAGTGATGTCGAGGGTATTTTGAATCGCCTGCTGGTTGGGGATCGGGACTTTGTCCAAACCATTGACATAAACATCGTAGGAGCTCTGCAGCGCTTTCACATCTGCGGTTCTCATGTACTTCCGCAGCACGTCCAACGTCTTCTGTTTGTCCTTCACAATAGCAGCAATGGCGGCGACATAGCCCCTGACGACTCGGCTGATCATATCCGGATTCTCGTCAGCATATTTTCGCGATGTCCATAGCGCATCAATGATCAAAGGGATGGGTTCCACTTCCAAAACCCTAAGTCCCTTTTCCTCCGCCAGTGACATAACACCGCGCGAGATGGGCGCCGCTTGAACTCGGCCGCCCGAGAGCGCCGCTAGGCGCGACATCGTGCCGCCCACGGCAAGATAGGTGACATCGCGGTCAGGATCGAGACCGTTGTTCTTGACCACCATGCGGGCGATCTCTCCAGCGCGCCCGCCGATTTGAGATATGCCAACGATCTTAGTTTTCAGATCCTGAAACCTTTTGATCTCCTTGGAGACGGCGAAAACATACGGCAACACGTTTTTGGCGGACGCAAGCAAGACAATTTCCGCTCCACCGGCCACGGCAGTGAGGGCGGAAACGGCGTCTCCGGCCATGAATTGGGTAGAGCCGGACAGCAAACTCTGAATAGATAATCTGCCTCCCTCCATGTAAACGAGCTTGGCATCGATTCCATTCTCTCTAAAAAACCCTCCCTCTTTCGCCATCCACAAACTGGCCGATTCCCCCGTTAGACCGGGATACGAAATAGCGATCTCTTGGGCCCCAAGATTCGCCGAATGGATAATTCGCAGCATGATCGCTGCGGCGACGCAATAAACCGACCACTTTTTCATCGCGCTTCTCCTAAGCGTTGCAGCGTCGCGACGGCCGCGTAAATTTCCGATTCCCAATTTGTCGACGTCCGACCTCTGACTTCTGACCTCTGGGCATCATGTTTCTTCGAACACGCTTTCTGGATGCCGTTCCAAAATTTCTTTGATGTATTTCTGTAAATCTCCTTTCGCTTCGGAGGCGTCGGCTTTGAAGGCCTCGTGATGGGCTCCCAAGAGAAACTCCACCCGCCCACCGTCATCCACTATTTCGAGAAAGTAATCCGTCCCGAACAACACCTGAACTCGCTTGAATCCCTGCTCACGATTACCCTCCACTACCACCGATCTGATTTTTGCCATGTACTTTCCTCCCCTCTTATTCCCTAACGACTTGAGCGGTTTGAACGATTTGAACCGTTGAACCATTATCTCTTTTATAGCATTCGCAACAGCTTCCCATATCCGTTGATCTTCTCTCGCATGCCAATCGCTTTGAAAGCCACGTACAACTGCGAAGTAATGTTGGAGATCACCGGCAGGCCAAGATCGGTTTCGATATCCTCGATGACGTCGACGACCGGAAAGTTCGCGCACGGAATAAAGACCGCCGTGGCATTTTTCGCTTCCTTCACTGCTTTCTTGGCCGCCCGGTAAATATCCGCAATCGAGGCTACACTCGATTCAGTAAAGGTCGTCCCGAGGCTCACTAGGGAAGCGACTTCAAAGCCCCAATCTTTTAGGTAGCTCACCATCTTGTCGTTGAGGTCCTGAGGATATGGATCCACAACGGCCAGGCGTGACGCGGAAAGATCCTTGAAAGCGTCCATGGCCGCCACAATGCTGGTCGTACAGGGCACACCGGTGATGGTTTGGAGTTTCTCCAGCAGGTTGGCTTCAAAACCTTTTCCCTGAGCCAATACCAGCGGCGCGCCGCCATGGATAATGAAATCACAAAAGCGTCTGCTCAGTTCCTTGGCGCATGCTTCAACCTGTGCCAGCGCTTGTTTGTATGCATCTTCCTTCCAGCCTCCCACCATGCATGCCACCGCGATGAGCCCGACTCCTTTGGGAACGATACGGTAAAAATCATAGGCGTTAAGCTCGATCACAGATGGAGAGATGTAGCCTATTCGCGCTCGATAACCGAACATAACGTTTTCCTTTCTTTATGCCGCCGCTTGTTCAAAACAAATCACCTGGCCTCCTCGGTCAGGGAAAAATCAAAAATCTGGTTCGCTGAAGGAGAGCTTTTCACCCGCATGATCTCTTTTGCCGTTTCGAGAACTTCCGACTTGGCTGCATTATCCAAACCACCGTTTTCTGTCCGCGTCTGTGCATCCTCCTCATACAACAACCGTGCGAGGCGGGCATCCTTTATGGCGAATTTTTTCTGCACGTACGGAATCATGATATTCGGGTTGTCTTTATAAAACTTGGCGCCCCGGTTCCATGCTCTCACGAAACGAACCAAAACACCGCGCCTTTGCTTGATCCGAGTATCGGAGCTCACTATGCCTTCTGTAAGATAACGCACATAATCGCGCCCGCGACCAAATACCTGATATCCCAGATCCAGTGCCATAAAAGTATAAGGAGGGCTCAGCATCACTCCCGCAACCGCCCCGCTCATCATCGATTGCAAGCGCACTTCGCCTCCCATGCTAATGAGATTCACGTCCCGGTCGGGGTTTAGTCCCTTTGCCTGAAGGATGCGCCGCATGACGATGCCTCCGGTTCCTTCATTAGAACCAAGCCCGATGGACTTTCCCTTGAGGTCAGCAGGAGTTTTGATCGTCGGGAGAACGAGCAACTCGTGGGTGGGTCGGTCGCTATCCACTGAAATGATCTTCAGCGGTATCCCGCGAATCGCCGCCGCCAATGCAGTTCCCGCATGGGTGATCGCATCGACCTCCCCGGACATGAGGCTTGCTACTCCCACCTGCCCTGCCCGGATCACTAACATTTGCAACTCAAGCCCTTCGTCTTTGAAAAAACCATTTTCCTGCCCGTAATAAAGCGGCGTGTGGCGAATCGAAAGCGCCGCCGTCATGATAACAAGCTTATCGGCCGCCATCCCGCCGTCGGCTGGAATGATGAAGATCCAAGCCAAAATGGCCGCCAGGAATATCTTTCCAACTTTCATCACGCCTCCTACGAATCGCGACCAGTAATTCAGGCGCGCGACCAGCCGGCCGCCCCTACATCATGCGCCATCCGATATGCGCCATCTGCTCTCCGCCCAGATGCTATTACACCGGGAGCGATACTTCCCCAGTTCATCGCCCCTGCGCCGCCGCTCCCTCTTGGACTCTCCTTAATAGACTCATATCTTCCAGATCGTCGGGCGTGAAGCTCTTGGCTATCTTGAAAGTCTCACGGTAGATCTCAATTTCTCTTTCCACAGATTTTCGCGGTTTCGTCCCATCTTTACTGTAAGACGCTATCTGAGTGGCAAAGGCTTTCTCCGCCAGAGGCGGATCGATTTTATGAAAGCTGGCGATATATTGTATGACCTCAGTGCGATTGGCGGGATTGTGCAGGTAAGTCATCGTTCGGTACAGACCGGCAAGGAGGGCATAAGCTTTCTGAGGGTTTTTTTTGACTGCGTCGGTAGATGCCACTAGGCCGATAAAGCTAAGGGGAGCATAAGTTCGGGCCTCCGCCAACCGGCGGTAGCCTTTGGCCTCAAGTTCTTCCGCGTAAGGCGGCGCCAACAATGTCGCCGCAACTTTTCCGGTGGTGAGTGCTTTGTAAGCGTTGTCGGAAACCTGGGTCGCCAAAAGCGTGACCCGAGATGTATCCAATCCATGCGCCTTTAGAATAACCACCGCCGACATGCCTACAGCATCGGTAAGCGCCGTGACAGCGATGACTTTTCCAACCAAGTCCTGAATGGTCTTAACCTCGGGCTGTACCAAGAGAGCATGTGCGGGCTCCTGTTGGACATAAAAGAGTCTCCTCAGCGGGAGCCCGCGCATGATCGCTGTAGTGGCAGCCCCCAAGGTTGTGGCGAAATCCAGCTCCCCGGCGACCAGCGCAGCGATGGCGGTGGGCGGCGACATAACGACCAGCTGCGGCTCAATCGTTTCTGAGAAAAAACCTTTGTCTTTGCCAAAGTAGTAAGGCATGATCGCCAGGCTTTTCGAAGGAACATGAATAGTTACTTTGGTCGTTTGAGATGCGGCTTCGGCGGGCAGACTGCTGGAGATGAAATTCACGACTAAAATCGCAACCGCGAGCCATGAAACCAAGAAGTTTTGCATTGACCCTCCAGCGGCATCTTCTAAATCGCAGTGAATTCGCGCGCAGCGATTCATCCGTAACCGCCTGCACCGGGAAGCTACCCAGGGTTTCAGACGCTGTCAAGGCGTGCAAATCGTGCGTTGAGAAGTGCAAATCTCTCGGTTACACTCAATCATCACCATGCTGGCTAAACGCATTATTCCATGCCTCGACGTGAAAGCCGGACGCGTCGTCAAAGGAGTTAAATTTTTAGAGCTCCGCGATGCCGGGGACCCAGTGGAAATCGCGCAGGTGTACGATCGCCAGGGCGCCGACGAGCTTTGTTTTCTCGACATCACCGCGTCGCACGAAAATCGCGAGATTATCCTGGAGGTCGTGGCGCGAACCGCCGATCAAGTCTTCATGCCCCTTACCGTCGGCGGCGGCACCAACAAACTCGACGACATTCGTAAGCTCCTAAACGCTGGCGCCGATAAAGTTTCCATCAATACGGGCGCCGTCAATCGGCCGGAGTTCGTGCGCGAGGCGGCGGAAAGGTTTGGCAGTCAATGCATTGTGGTCGCCATCGATGCCAAGCGCGTAGATAACCATTGGGAGGTCTTTACCCACGGGGGTAGGAACCCTACGGGACTCGATGCTTCTGACTGGGCGGCAAGAATGGAGCAGTCGGGGGCAGGCGAGATCCTGCTCACAAGCATGGATCGGGACGGCACCAAGGCTGGCTACGACTTGGAGTTAACACGGGCGATCTCGGATCGCGTAGGGATCCCGGTTATCGCCTCGGGCGGGGTTGGAAATCTCGAACACATCTACGACGGCCTCACCCGAGGGAACGCCAGTGCCGCTCTCGCGGCATCTATCTTTCACTATCAGGAATACTCCATCGCCGAGTGCAAGACCTATTTGCACAGTCGCGGCATACCAGTGCGCCTGCCGCCATCGCATAATGCATCGCACATCTAAGAGAACTTGACCACAGAGAACCCATGGTTGGCAAATATTCCCCCCTCCTTCTCCCCCGCGGCGCAGGGAGAAAAGAGGTCGTCCGAATTTGCGTTCTCTGCGGTTGATTGTCTTCGAAGTTAATCAACTTGCCAACACCGCCCGCTTCCGCGGCGGATCGAAGAACGGCAACTTTACGACCAGCACGCTGGAGGTTTTGCGTTCGTGTTCCACAGTCACCTCCATTTGAAGTTGGTTACCAGCCTTGGCGTAATCCGTCAGAACAGTCGCAAGCGCGATGTACTTCTTGAGGGTCGGCGACCAACCGCCGGTGGTCGCGTGTCCCACCTGCTTATCCTCGTAATAGACAGGCGCGGTTCCGCGCCACGCCGTCAAAGGAATTTGCGGTGGCAAGCCGGCTTGTTGGAAAAGACGCTCATAAGCCGGCAGGTTTACTTCCAGGCCTACGATTTGGCGCCATGGGCCTCGCTCACTTTCTTCGCGCAACGCTTTGCCGCCGATGAAATGTTCTTTCTTCAAATCGACTGTCCAGCCGAGGCTGATTTCAAACGGCGAATATTTCTGCGATGGAGTCAGCGCCTTTTCGACGCTGACATAATCGACCTCCAGCAAGATAAATCCCGCCTCGAGACGCGCAACGTCAAGGGCAAGCATACCCGCGGGCTTGATGCCGAAGTTCTTGCCGTGCTCCATGAGAATATCCCAAACCTTCTCGGCGTGTTCCGCGCCCGACCAAATCTCGTAGCCGAGATCACCGGTGTACCCCGTACGTGAAATAATCGCCGGGATTTGACCGATCCTCCCCCGGGTCAGGCGAAAAAATCTGAGTTGCTCAAGTTTGACGTCTACTACTTTCTGAAGAATTCGCAGCGCATTGGGACCCTGAAGGGCCACAGCGGCAATTTGCTCCGAAACTTCGCGAATCTCGACGTCCATACCTAAGGCATTGAGCTTGAGCCAGCGGAGGCTCGGCTCCGCCAGGTGAAAGCGAAAATGAGTTTCGGCGAGCCTGAAGACGGTTCCATCCTGAATTACTTTTCCTTCGTCGTCGCAGATGCAAGCGTAAAGCGCCTGCCCGACGGCGCATTTAGAAACGTCCCGCGTTATCATGCGGTTGACCAACCTCAATGCGTCTTTACCGCGCACCTCATACTTGAACAGCGGGGACACATCGATCAGCGCGGCTGAATTCCTGATCGCGTGGTATTCATAGTCATGCACGACCTCATAGGAACTAGCGGCGAAATATCCTGACCAGGTGCGCCAGTTCTGACTCACACACAACGCTGACGTTCTTGAATGAAAGGGTGTTCCTATAGGCATGTTTTGATTTTTGATTTCAGATTTTGGATTTTCGATTTCGGATCGAACCCGAAATTTCACTCACCGCGTTGACTTAACGGCGAAAATTACAAAAAATGCCCCGGTAAGCAAGGATGACCGATGAACAACAAGTATGACGCCATCGTGATCGGCGGCGGCCACAACGGTCTCACCACCGCCGCCTATCTGGCCAAAGCCGGCAAGCAGGTGCTTGTTCTCGAACGCCGGCACGTCATCGGTGGCGCGGCAGTCACCGAAGAGATTTATCCCGGCTTCAAATACTCCGTTTGCTCTTATGTCGTGAGCTTGCTGCGGCCGGAGGTGATCCGCGACCTGGAACTGCCGAAATACGACCTTGAGATCATTCCGTTGGACAGCACTTTCACGCCGATGCCCGACGGCAATCATCTCTTTCGATGCGGCGACCACGACAGAACCCGCCGCGAGATTGCGCGCCATTCGATTACGGATGCCGAAGCCTACGACCAGTACGGCCAACTGATGGTCCAGATGGCGATGGCTGTGAAGCCGATGCTCGGCATGGTTCCTCCAGAACCAACCTCGTTGAATCCGTGGGACCTTCTAAGCCTCGCTTCCGTGGGTGGTCACTTTCGCCAACTTGGCGAAAAACTCCTCTACGATCTCACCAAACTGATGACCATGAGCTCGGCGGACTTTCTCGATGAATGGTTCGAAACGGAGGTGCTCAAGGCAACCATGTCGGCGAGCGGCATTATTGGAACTTTCATGGGGCCGCGATCACCCGGAACTGCTTATGTGCTGCTCCATCATTACATGGGCGAGCTCGATGGAGCATTTCGTTCCTGGGGTTTTGCCCGCGGCGGCATGGGAACCATCAGCCGCGTCATCGCCGATGCGGCGCGTCACTTCGGCGCGGACATCCGAACGGAGGCGGCTGTCGATCACGTGCTGATCAAAAATAAGCGCGCCCGCGGCGTTGTCCTCAACTCGGGAGAGGAGATTCATGCCGACGTCATTGTTTCCGGCGTCGATCCCAAACGAACCTTTCTCAAGATGGTCGATGCCCAGCACCTCGATCCTGAGTTCGTCAAACAGGTAGACGATTTCAAAATTCGCGGGTCATCGGCCAAGGTCAATCTTGCTTTAGACGCCTTACCAAACTTTACTTCCATGCCCGGCCAAGGTCCCCATCTTTCGGGGGCGATCTCCATTAGTCCCACTATCGATTATATCGAGCGCGCCTACGACGACGCCAAGTACGGCGACTACTCCCACCGGCCTTATCTTGATATCATCATTCCATCGATGCTTGATCCCTCCATGGCTCCTTCGGGAAAACACGTGATGTCGATTTTCGTTCAGTACGCGCCGTATCATCTAGCGACCGGAACCTGGCCGGAACGTCGCGAAGCATTCGGCGATAACGTCATCGAAACGCTGAGCGAATACGCGCCTAATATGAAAGACATCATTTTGCATCGACAAGTAATCACCCCTTGGGATTTGGAACAGGAGTTCGGTCTCACCGAAGGCAATATTTTCCAGGGTGAGCTAACGCTCGACCAGCTTTTTTTTCTGCGCCCCGTTCCGGGATGGGCAAAGTATCGTACCCCGATCAGGAACTTATATATGTGCGGCGCCTGCACCCATCCTGGCGGCGGGGTTATGGCCGCCTCCGGAAGATTGAGCGCACTGGAAATATTGAAAGACTGGCAAAAGCGGGTTATTTGAAAACTTTAGCCGACGGGATGAACCCCTCTCACAGCAGCGGTCGTCGTAATCGTTGGTAACGAAACCTTGGGATCGAGTCTTATAAACGAATCCGATTCGGAGAGGAAAGCTGAGTGCGTTCGTTGGTAGGTTCCTGCTGCGCCACACCGAGTCGCTTCGTCGCTGCCGTTAGACTTGCTCGTATGCGCTCAATGGCGATGGCGAGTGCGCCGATCTCATCGCGCACCTTCACACGGGCGGAACAATCCAGCTCTCCTTCGCTAATTCGATTTGCGCTTTGGGCGAGTTGCAGCAGCGGCTGATTGATTCGACTTACGGTAGCACTGAAAGTTATGATGGCGATGATCACCACTACCAGGATGAGCATGGCAATGGGCCAGAGTGTGTTGAGAATTTCCTTCTGGACCGCGTCTTTCCAAATTCCCAAATGGAGAATCCCGAGCTTGCCATCAGCTATCCCCGCACGGGTTTCATAGACCGGGTAGCCTTTGTAAAGAATCGTCGTCCAGTGCGTAAATTTGGATGACGGCTGTAAAATTAAACCAGCCTCCCGCGCTGGAAAGTCCTCGACGCTCCGCGACAAAACATTACCTTGCTCATCTTCTACGTAGATATAGGCGACATCTCCCTGCACTGCTTGCTTCAGGAGTTCCACACGAAGGGTAGGAAGATCTCTTTGCGCCACTTGCTGCGCTACGGCAGTGGTTATGTTCATCGCGATGACATCCGCACGTTTGTTGATCTGCGTTTCAAATACACCAAAGGAAAAATAATAAACGATCACAGCCGCTCCGAGGCCGAAGAGAGCTGCGATGGCCGCGAAAGACACAACCATTTTCCCGGTCACTCCCAAATCGGGAAGTTGCCATGGCCACAACGACTGTAGCGAAAAGGATTCGGCATTCTCACCCGCCGATAATGCTGACGAATGAATTTCGGCGCTTTGCCTTCGATCTCCCTCACCGCCCCGAGTGCCGGGTTGTACGGCAGAGGGATAAACATCCAGAGGCCTCTCCGTCGTAACCTTCTGACTGACCGCTTCCATGGCCTTCATGGCGCTGCCCTTGGATATCATCACCAAAACAATCCCAATAAATGCTATCGATCCAAACAGGAAAAGCGTCGTAACCGAAACGTAGGAAGAAAGAGGAAAGGTAGTGACGATATAGGTAACCGCCGCCAGGAACTTCCAAATCCAGCTAAGCGGGCTGCTCCCAGTCCCCAAGTAGATGGTATAGTCGATGAGCCCGAAGCAAAGCAAAAAAGATAACATGAAAGGACCGGGCAACTGAGATTTCCAAAACCGCAATTTCATGACTGTTCTGTCTACCCTTCCCCGGGCGCCCGTCCTTTTCAGCAAAATTCTTTTCTACTACCTCAACCGGCGAGTTCGGCAAAACTACAAAACCGGCTGGAATGTCCGCCGCAACCGGCTTTGATCTTTTATCAAAATTCGTGACGCGTCAATACCACCCCGCCAAGGTTAGATAATGGATCACGGGGCTCGAACGGGCTCGCCCAACTGCATTTTCACCTCGCAGTCTGTTTTTTAATCTTGAGCCTCATTGGCTCGCAATGTTTTCAATGCCTTCTCCAGCAATTTCCGCCGCAGTTCCTTTTCTTGTTCTGGAGAAATATTCGCATCACCGACGACGTGAACGATACCATTGCCAAGAACCGTGCGGTTGGAGCCCACCATCTTGGCCACCGGCAATGCTGAGGTAATTTGCACCGTCGGGATGCCGGCTTTCTCAAGCTCCGTAGTGATCGCAGCTCCGCTGCGAGTGCTCGTCCCTCACGTTGAAGTCAGTATGACGGCATCCACCCCGAGCTGCTTTACGCGCTCAGCCATCTCCCGGCCCATGCGACGCGTGTTCGAAAGTGGATTCGCCAGTCCCGAGGTGGAGATGAATGAGTCGTGAAGCTTGCCGATCACACCTTCTTTTTCGAGTTGGCGCATGGCATCGAGCGGCACTAGGCGATCCGGATCCTGTCGGACGAACTGCGGATCGTAGCCGCCGTGGGAAATCTCATAGTCTTCTCCTTTTAAATCATTACACCCTTCAACGCTGTAGGTTCCCCAACGTGTGGCGGCGGATCTCTGAATCTTGTCGGGATTGCCCTTGGGCACAAGCCCGCCGTCAGTGATTAACATGACCTTGGCTTTGGAAAGGTCAGTAATTGCGGCCGGCATCGCCACTGACGCAAATGTCGTCGCAATCATTTCCGACTCAAACGGCTCGCCTCTAACTTTCGCCAAAACCATGTCCACGAGCCGTTCTCCGCCCGTTTGCGTAACGAACTTGTCGCGAATAAGTCCGCGGGGTAAATAGCCCTCCTCCCTAGGAAAACCGATTTCCGCTTTGCTTAACAATTTTCTTGCCAAGGCTGTCATCGTGCATAGCACGTCGCGCATCTTTGCCGCGTTGGCGCCGGAGTCGACGATGTAGAGCGCTTCGCGGTAGAGATCGGCCCCGGGATTTTCTTCGCTCATCCCGGTGATAACAGGAATGCCAAGCTTTGATTGCACTTCGGCGCACAGCGCGCCTGCTGCCATACCGTAACGACCGGCCTGAAAACATGGACCGGCAACGAAAAGATCCGGATTGGCTGCGCGGATTTTTTCGACGGCAACGGCGATCATCTCCTTCTGGTTTTCCACGGCGTAGTTATCGCCGCAAACCAGAGTCATTACGACCTTCGCATCCGCGCCCAGGAGTTCTTCCAATAGCTTAGCCGGTCCAACGGCGCCCTCGCGAACTTCCAGACCCGCTCCGGCTCGCTCTTCTCCTCCAAGCCCGCCGAAAAATTGATTCAAATAATGGACGACGCGCATGTCAAACTCCCTAGGCAATAGGCATTAGCCATTAGGGAATAGTAGAAAATCTCGCGCTGCATGGCGTGTCGTTCTATTGCCTACTGCCTGTTGCCTACTGCCTTCTTCAATAAATCATTGTCCTGAGTCTTGACGCCCCCTGCTGGTTTGCCACGCCGACTACGTTTAGCGATTGAATTTTTAAGGGTCCCGCTAGCCGTTCGGCCATTTCTGGATTGGCAGCGATAGAGCGCTCAACCCGAGGCGCCTGCCACGCCGTGCCATTGCCTCCGATACAGACGATGGCGTCGACCTCCGGGAAATTAAACAGCAACGCCGACTCCACGCGCCGGTCTCGAGCCAGATCGGTGACCTGTACTGCAGTTCTAATTCCCATTCCCTCCAGCAGCCGCGCGGTTTCGGCCAAATCGCTATGGGGCACGCCTCCACCGAATTTGGTTAGCACCGCCGCATCCGCCCGCAACACCCATTTCACGAGGTGAGCAGCAAATGCGCAGCTGCGCTCGCGGTCGAAGTTGTCGGCCGCGGCCACCGTGGCGACGGTGCCGGCAAAATGCAACTCGCGCGCACCCTGACGCCGGTAAAGTTCGCTGATCACCGGGTGATTTTGATAGAAATAAGTCTCCGCCCCGCCCAGGGACACGTGGTACGAAGGCAGCACCGCGCCATCGAGCCACTCGTTCGGATGGAGAACCAAGGGCATCATGCCCTCGGTATCTGCGCCATAGAGGATCTGCTCGCCTTGTTCGGGCTTTCGCTGTCGCGAAAAGATCTGTCCCACGTAAGCGATGCGCGGAATTGCAGCGGGCTCTTCATCAGCAGTGTCGAAGGTTTGTGTCCATGCCGGGAAATCGTCCATCGCCGCGCGGCCTAGACGAACGGCGACTTTCAAACCCGCCAGGCGATAAGCCTTTTGTCGTGCATGACTAGGCAATCCGGGCTGGGCGTGGGGAATCACGATCAAATGGTGCAGCGATGAATACTTGCTTCCTTCCGCCGGCGCTCCGCTCATCTCCAAAATGTATCCCACCGCGCCCCGCGAGTCGCCGTCCGATTCTTCTCTAAGCACAGTGACAGCGGCGCCTTGAAGAACATGTGTCGTCCCCATCCCCGCAATTTGCGGCGGACCGAAAACTCCAGGAAAATCCGGACTCGACCCTGACGCCTTGGCCCTGGGTTCGATGATGTCAAAAACCGGCCCCGCTCGCGCGCTTTCCCCCGGCCGTACAATCTCAAAATCGACGCTGGCGAGGGAAGCATCTTCGAGCACCAACCGCCTTAACTCGTCGAGATTCAAGACCAGAGCTGTGCCCTCGAGTTGCGTTGCTGGTCCGTATCGGATTTCTCTTATAGGATCTACCGCAAGGGTCAACGGCATCTTCGTATAGCGTGACTCTAGTTCCGGATAGCCGGTATTGTCAATGCGATGGCCCGCAGCCTTTCTAAGTGCGCTTTCCGCGTCAAACAGATAAAGAGATGCGCGCGGTTTACAACCCACTTTCGCTGAACTACTACATACAACCCACTTTCGCCTTGACAAGCCCCAACCCTCGGCATTACGCTCGAAACAAGAGGAAATCAGTCATGGCCAAAAATGGATTCAAAGTATTCGACAGCGACATGCATATCATGGAGCCGCCCGATCTGTGGGAGCGCTACATCGCGCCCGAGTTTCGTGCCAATGCGCCACGCGGCAGGACCTCCGAGAATGTCCGCGACCTGGGTTTGATCTTTCCGAATGCTTACCCTGCAGCCCTGCGCACCCGCGGCACCCCGCACAAAGGTCACAACTACGAAAAGAACCAAGGCATCTACCGCGATCACGCTGCGCGCGGGTGGACCGGTGAAGTCCAACTCGAGGCGATGGACACCGAAGGCATTGACGTTGCCGTACTGTTTCCCACGCGAGGACTGGGCGTGCTTACCTATCCCGACCACGACCCACGGTTCGCCGCGGCTCTGGCGCGCGCATACAACGACTGGCTTCATGACCTTTGCCGAACCGATCCGTCCCGCCTGCTTGGCGCCGGGATGATTTCCATTTAC